>Ga0335074_10003374_pt1 | contig 21792 bp, 24 predicted proteins | sample Lox_Sample_23_FD_206715 | JGI IMG/M metagenome (GOLD analysis project Ga0335074, IMG submission 206715) | Soil microbial communities from Loxahatchee National Wildlife Refuge, Florida, United States - Lox_Sample_2.3 | ecosystem: Environmental > Terrestrial > Soil > Wetlands | place: USA... | reverse complement strand
CCGAGGTTGGTTCCATACGCATTCGTGAGCGCCTGCCACGCGATGCTGCCCGCGCCGCGCAGGCCGATCCGTCCGGGCTGATATCCGCCGCCGCTCGCCGTGTTGTCACCCGTTGCCGAGGTGCCCGTCTCGCCGAGCGTGTTGCTGGTCCCGTTCAGGAAGTTGCCGAACTCATCGATGCCGAGGCCGAGATAGGCGCCGACGAGGCCGTCGTAGGGCGGATTTGCGTTCGAGCAAGTATAGGCGAGACTTCCGCCCCACGCGCCGATGCCCGGGAACGTGATCCCGCTCCCGGACGCTCCGTAGATCGGATTGCTCGCGCAGCCCGTTGGCACGGTGCCGCCCGAGATCGGCATGCATCCGTCGAGCAGGTAGAAGCTCATGCCGTCCGCGCCGTCTTGGCCCGCGCCGCCCGAATCGCCGTGATAGGTGAGGGTCTCGAACTGGACCTGGATGCCCGCGCCGGTCGGAAACGTCGTCGCCGAGACGATGGAGCCGTGCTGGCCATACCCGCCCGGATAGCCGTTGGTGAAGCGCAGCGCGCCCTGGCCGTTCGGATCCGGCGTGCCCTGGGTCGGACTGCTCGGCGCGGTGGTCGAGCCGAGATAACCGTCCACGCCACCGACGAGGTTCTCGTTGTAATAGGAGCTCGCGATACTCAGGCATCCGGGGAAGCTGTAGGCGGCATTGCCGTTCGAATCCGTCGTCCCCTGGCCGATGCTCCCGGAGACGGCCGAGCTGCTGCCGGCCGTGAGGCACGCACCGTCGAAGAAGAGCCACTGATTGCTCGTCGTCGTGCCGGTGAAGTTCTCGCTGATGGGCGCTTGTGCCCGGGCGACCTCGCAGAACGACACTGCGAGAAGGACGATGAGTGTTGCGCCAAGAGTTCGGGTGTTCATTGCAGACATCCTGGACAGGTGACCCCGGAGGAGACCTCGTAGGTACTCTCGATGACGGCCACGGTCGCCGTGTTATTCCCGGTCGTGCTGAGGCCGCCGTAGCCGACGGCATCGATCTGATAACAAGTGCCCACGCCATCGGCGCAGGTTCCGAGATAGGAGATGTAGAACATCGGTGCCTGCGCGTAGGTCCCGGCGCCGGGAGCCGTCTGCACCGTCATGTTCGGCGGGGTGTACTGGGTGCCGACGGCGTTGTTGCTGATCGTCCACGGGACCGTTGCGGGTGTTCCGCTGTCCAGGGACGTTGGGAACGTGTTGGAGCAGATCTGAATGCCGGCCGGATCGGTGTTGGCATTCACGACGCTGTTGCATGTGATCGGCACCACGGTGCCGGAATTGTTCGACAGCCACCACTCGGCGTACTGCTGCGCGGCCTCCGCCGCATGCAGCGCGCGCTGCTTCTCGCGCACGTTGCCCGCGACCATCTCCTGCACGCCGAAGCTGCGGAACATGCTCACGGCGAGGATCGTGATGATGAGGAGCAGCAGCATCGCCGAGATGAGCACCATCCCGGCCTGCGCGGTGCGGCTCACGCCCCGGCGCCCGCTCATGTGGTCACTCCCGTCTTGGCCATGACGCCGACCACGCGCTCGATGTAGTTGAGCGCCGGCTCCGAGGTGACCGAGCAGGCGACGACGGCGGTCTGGCACGCGAGCGGATTGGCGAACGTCAAGCGCACCTTCACGGCGGTCACGTTCCCCCAATTCGCAGCCGTCATTTCAGCCGCCGTGAGGTAGGTGTCGACGTTGTTGCCGGACGCCGGTTGGGTCGCAACGCCGTACCAGATCTGCAGGTTCTGCACGCCGCCGATCAGCTGCACGGGCGTCTGGGCGACGCCATTGATGCTCAGCGTGCAGTCCAGATTGCCGCTCCCATCGACGTAGAACGTGTTCGTGTAGACGGTGCCGACCGCATCGGCCGTGCCGGTGCAGTTGATGACCGTGAGGTTCGTATTGACGTTGGCGTCGCTCGTGATGATCGTCGGCGGCGTGAAGCGCACGGAGATCGTGTCGGTGTTGCCGGGCGTTCCGGCACCCTGGGTGCCGACGATGACCTGGCCGCCCGTGAACGTGCCCACCGCCGGGAACTCCGAGTTGCTCGTGTTCGTCGTGGGGCTCGGAAAGTAGCCCGCCGCCTGAATGATGTCGCCCATCAAGATCGACGCGAGGCGCTCGCTGTCCTGAAGCTGAGCGAGGGAGCTCTGCTGGTTGTACGTCTGGCGCGTGGACTGCACGATCGTGAGCAGCCCCGCGAGCAGAAACAGCGCGATCAGCAGGGCGATCAGTAGCTCGACCAGCGTGTAGCCTGCGGCCGGCCGCGGGCGCGATGGTGCGCAAGACAGATGCATGTCAGGGATCCACATACAGCGTGTAACTGCTGTTCTGAAACTGGGCGGTGTCGCCGTTCTGGTTGTTCGACTGCGAGGCAGTCGCCTCCGTCGAATTGATCGCGACCGCATTCTCGGACCAGCTGATCGTGATGCTGCAGCTGAGCGGGGGCGCCGCCAGGTTCGTCGAGCAGCTGATCGCGGCCAGTGCGTTCGGGAGCAGGTTGTTGAGCGCGGCCTGCCATTGCTGCAGGTCGTAAGCCGCGAGCGTCGTGGGGTTGCACGGTGCCGTACTCGCGGGGCTCGACACGCTCGGTGTGCAGTTCTGCGTTGCGCTCGGCGGGAACCCGCCCGTGCTGCTCGTGATGGACGCCGCCGAGACGTTGATGGTCTGCGGGGGCGATGCGGACCAGTACGAGCGATTGGTATGCATCATCGCAGCGAGACTCGACGCTTCGAGCGCGGCCATCGCGCGCTGACTCGCGCTCGTGGTGCTCGCGAGCGCGAGCGCCTGCATCTTCGCGACCCCGAGAAGGCCCACGGTGATCACGGCGAGCGCGACCATGACCTCGACCAGACTGAAGCCGGCCAATCGGGCGCCGCGGCGCTCGCCGCTCGACCGACGCGCGTTCCCGCGGTGTGCGCTCATGTGCAGGTCGCCTGTGTCGTGTGCGTGTAAATCGACATGATTCCGGCGACGTTCAATTCCAGGCAGCGTGTCCAGTTGGGGTTGCTGGTGGAGTTGTGCAGCGTGATCGTCGCGCCGCCGCTCGTTCCCAGGCCGAGCGCAAAGCCGTCCCTGCTGAAGGTCACCGCGGTGACGGTGCCGTCGAACGTGTCGGTGCTCGTGAATGCGGACTGGACGCGCAGGATGGTATCGGCCGCGCCGACCGTCTGGTTGTCCGACACATCGGAGAACACGATCCAGCCCGCCTGCCAGCCATCCGCCCCAGCGCAATGCGCGCCGTCCGAGGAAACACAGGCGGTGACCGTCTGTCCTTCCTTGATGGCCTCCACCCGCGCGAACTGCAGATCGCCGAGCAGGCCGTTGGCCTCGCTCGAGATCCGGTACGAGGTCGTGATGTACTGGTACGAGGGCACGCCGATCGACAGCAGAATCGCAACGATCGCGATGACGGCGAGCAGCTCCACGAGCGTCACACCGGACATGCGGGCGCGTGGCGTGCGCGTCGGGGGTCGTGAGACGCGCGTCACAAGGGTTTGGCCGATCGGCATGCGCTTCATACGGGAGGACCCTAGGCTTGAAAGCTTGCGGGAAGCTGACGATAGGAGAGGGAACGCCGCTGCGCGGAGGCGCGACGCTCAGATTGCGACGTCGTTCGCAGTTTCCGCGGAGGTGGGATCCGAACGCGGCGCTGACCCAGGGGCGGTAGGAAACTCCACTCGCACGCGCGTGCCTCGTTCGCCCGCGCCGCACTCGATGATGACGAGCGCCTCGTGCAGCCGTGCGATCTCGTCCACGATCGCGAGCCCGAGGCCACAACCGCTGCCCGCCGTGCCGGCAATTCGATAGAACCGCTGGCGCACGTGTGCGCGCTCGGACTTCGGGATGCCGGGTCCGTCGTCCTCGACCTCGAGGAAGGCCTTGCCACGCGCCATCCCGCTGCGCACCGTGATGCGACCCCCGGCCGGCGTGTAGAGCAGCGCGTTGTCCACGAGGTTCGCGAGCAGATCCTCGAGCAACCGCGGGTTGCCGTGAATCACCGCTGGCGTCGCATCCGCGCCCAGGTCGTGCTCGCTCTCGACCGCGCGATCCACATTGAGCGCGACGACCTTCGCGGCGAGCGTCTGCAGCTCGAGGCGCTCGAACCGATCGGCCGCTCGGGTGGTAGGGTCGGCGCGGGCAAGCGCGAGCAGCTGATTGGCGGAATGCGCAAGGCGACCCATCGCGGCGTGCAGCTGCTCGAGCCGCTCCCGCACGGGCGCCGCGTCCGCATCCCGCATCAGCAACTCGAGATGCCCCATCAGGCCGGCGATCGGCGTGCGCAGCTGATGGGCCGTATCCGCGACGAACTGTCGCTGTGAGCGGGCCGCCTCGCGCAGCATATCGAACAGCAGGTTGAGGGTGTCCGCGAGCGGGCGCACTTCCGCGGGCACCTCCGCGACCGCGAGCGGCTCGAGGTCGTGCGCCGAGCGCGCCTCGATCTGGCGGCGTATCGCGAGGAGCGGCTTCAAGCCGTAATGCACGGCGATCCAGACGAGCAGCAGCGTCACATCGACCTGGATGAAATCCACGAGCCAGGTGCTCGCGAGGATGAAGTGACCGGGTCCGGCGCGCAGCTGCATCGGCTCGGCGACACTGACCGCGATAACACGGCCGCTCAGGTGAATTCGGTACGTCACCACGCGCCAGTCCTGCCCCTGGAAGTCCTCGTTGGCGAAGGACAGATCGCCGGGGCCCTTCGGCGCTTGCCTCAAGCGAGGATCGCCTGCGAGCACCGTTTCACGCGCGCCTCGGATCGAATAGAGCACGATGCCGAGCCGCAGGGCGCTCGCCTCGGCGCCGTTCTGCTCCGAGAGGTCGACGCGCGGCGCGCCGCTCGAATCGGCGACGATGACGCGCGCGGCGAGGGCGCGCGCCGCATCGCCGAGCCGCTTGTCGTACGCGGCGCTCACGAGGAGCATGGCCGCGTGATAGTTGACGAACACGCCCGTGAGCATCAGCACCAGAAGCGACGGCAGCAGCAGGATGAGCAGCCGGCGCCGAATGGTGGGCGCGGAGCGGGAGCTCCTGATCGGGGTAGGCTCGAGACTCATGCGCACATCACCCGCTCGCGGCTCGCGGCTCATCCAGGCGGTACCCGAGACCGCGTACGGTGCGAATGGCCGCGGCATCCCCGAGCTTGGCGCGCACCCGGGATACGTACACCTCGACCGCATTCGGCGTGAGCGCCTGATCCCAGCTCGCGATGGCCTGCTGCAGACGGTCCTTGGAGACGATTCGCCCCGGATTGAGCGCGAGGCATTCGAGCACGAGCCACTCGCGCGCCGTGAGCTCGACCGGGGAGTCGTCGATGCGCAGCTGGCGCCCGCCCACATCGATCCGCAGCCTCCCGAGGGCGAGCTGTCCGTGCGCGCTCAGGTGGGCTCGACGGATGAGTGCCCGGCAGCGCGCCGCGAGCTCCGCCTGCTCGAACGGCTTCAGCAGGAAATCATCGGCGCCGAGGTCGAGCGCCTCGACTTTCACGGCAAGCGTGTCGCGCGCGGTGAGGATCAGGATCGGCAGGGAGGCGCCCTCCCTGCGCAGCCGGCGAACCAATGTGAGACCGTTCGCGCCCGGGAGTCCCACATCGACCACCGCCAGGTCGAAGCGCTCGGCGGCGAGCGCCGCCGCGGCCGCCTCCGCGCTGCCCGCTCGATCCGCCGCGAACCCCGCCATCTCGAGCCCGCGAGCGATCGCATCCGCGACCAGCTCGTCGTCTTCAACGATCAGGATTCGCATGCTGCTCACCGCCGTGATACGGGCTAATGTACCGGACGCGCCTCTCCCGGAGGACGCGCGCGGACCAATTTGTCGATGTCAATCACACTCCGGTCGGGTATATTTTCGCCACGGGCACGCCGGAGAGAAATTCCTTCGCTCGATGCGCATCGACTTCACGAAGATGCACGGTCTCGGCAACGATTTCATCGTGTTCGAGGCTCCTCGCGGGCGCCTGCCCCCTCCCGAAGAGCTTCGCCGTCTCGCGGCGCGCCACACCGGGATCGGCTTCGATCAGGCCCTCGTGCTCGAGCCGCCGCGGCGCCCCGGAGCGAGTCTCTACTATCGCATCTTCAACTCCGACGGCATCGAGGTCGAGCAGTGCGGCAACGGCGCGCGCTGCATCGCGGCGCTGATGCACCAGCGTGGGCGCGCCGCGGAGGGGCAAGTCCTGGTCATGGACAGCCTCGGCGGCGAGGTCCGCGCGCAGGTTCGCTCGGCGCAGGAGATCTCGGTGGACATGGGTGTGCCGCGCTTCGACCCGCGCGCCCTGCCGTTCGATGCACCGGCCGAGGCGCTGCGGCATCGGCTCGATGTCGCCGGCACGCCGGTCGAGATCGGGGTGGTGTCGCTCGGCAACCCGCACGCGGTGCTCACGGTGGACTCGGTCGACGCGGCGCCGGTCGAGCGCCTCGGACCCGCGATCGAGGCGCATCCGCGCTTCCCGAACCGGGTGAACGTCGGATTCATGCAGATCGTGGACCGGACCCACATCCGGCTGCGCGTTCACGAGCGGGGCGCCGGCGAGACGCTCGCGTGCGGAACGGGCGCCTGCGCGGCCGTCGTGATCGGACGGCGCTGGGGACTCATCGACGCCGAGGTCACAGTCGAGGTGCGTGGCGGCGAGTTGCGCGTAAACTGGGGCGCTTCGGGACCGGTCTGGCTGACGGGTCCCGCGGAGGTTTCGTTCGAGGGCCACGTCGATCTTTAGGGGAACGTAGGTCGCAAAGTCGCGCCTTTTGCGGCCGGCAGCGAAGTCACAGTCCGAAAAGCGGCCGCTGGCCAGTTTTTCCAATTTAATTAGGGGTCCCGGTGACATGACCACACGAGAAGCTCGCGGAATGACGGCGGCCCAGGCCGAAGAGGAAACCGTCGCGCGTTATCTGCAGCACAACCCGGAGTTCTTCGAGCGCCATCAGCCACTGCTCGCGCGAATGCGCCTGCCGCACGCGCGCAGCGGCTCCACGATCTCGCTCATCGAGCGCCAGGTCGAGGTGCTGCGCGAACGCGAGTCGGCCGCCGAGCAGAGGCTCGCCGAGTTCGTCAAGGTCGCGCGCGCGAACGATACGGTGGCCGACAGGATCCACCGCCTCACGCGCCGTTTGCTGCGAGCCGCGACGCGTGCGGCCACCGTCGAGCAGATCGAGGCGAGCCTGCGCGAAGACTTCGATGCGTTCAACGCCGTGCTGATCCTGATCGAGCCCGCCTTCGAGCTGCCCTCCCAGCGCTTCGTCAAGGTTGTCCGTCCGGACGACCCGAATCTCAAGTCCTTCGAGTCGCTGTTCGCGAACGGCAAGCCCCGGTGCGGGCAGGTGCGCGATTCGCAGCGCGAGTTCCTGTTCGCCGCGGATGCCGAAGGCATGGGCTCGCTCGCCTTGATCCCGCTCGGCGAGAAGGGTTCGACCGGGCTGCTCGCGCTCGGCAGCGCGGACCGCGATCGCTTTCACCCCGGGATGAGTACGGAGTTTCTGGGCCGAGTGGGCGACCTGATCACGGACGCCCTCGCCCGCGCTTGAGCCCGACCGCGCTCGCGCATCTCGCGCGGTTCCGCCGGTACGTTGCAACGGAACGGCGGCTGTCGCCGCACACCGATGCGGGCTATTCCGCCGACCTCGCCGCGCTCGTACGGTTCTGCGACGCTCACGGCATCGCTACCTGGGAGGAGCTCGACAGCCATCACATACGCACCTTCGCCGCCGCATCCCACTCGAGTGGCCTCGCGCCGCGCAGCATCCAGCGCCGCTTGGCGGCCGTGCGCAGCTTCTTCCGCTTCCTCATGCGCGAGCGCGCCGCGAAACGCAACCCCGCCGACGGCATCCGCGCGCCGAAAGCGAGCCGCCGCCTCCCGCAGACACTCGATCCGGACCAGATGGCACAGCTGCTCGAGCTGCCCGGCAGCGGTCCGTTTGTTGCTCGCGATCGGGCCATCATGGAGCTGTTCTACTCCTCCGGACTGCGCCTGGCGGAGCTCGTGAGCCTCGAGATGAGCGACCTCGATCTGAAAGACCGCACCGTGCGTGTCCTCGGCAAGGGACGCAAGACCCGCATCGTGCCGGTCGGCCGCCTCGCAGCCGAGGCACTCGCGAAGTGGACTGCCGAGCGCCCAGGGCTCGCCCGTCCGGCCACGACGGCCCTGTTCGTCGGGCGCGGCGGCGACCGGCTCGGAGCCCGCTCCGTGCAGACGCGCGTCGCATACTGGGCGCGCCGCCAGGGGCTGCCGCTGTGCCTCCACCCGCACGTCTTCCGCCATTCCTTCGCCTCGCATCTGCTCGAATCGAGCGGCAATCTGCGCGGTGTCCAGGAGCTGCTCGGCCATGCCGACATCTCGACGACCCAGATCTATACCCACCTTGATTTCCAGCACCTGGCCCGCATCTACGACGCAAGCCACCCCCGAGCGCGCAGGAAGTCATGAGCTTCGACCCCCACGGCACCACGATTCTCGCCGTCCGGCGCAACGACGCCGTCGCCATGGGCGGAGACGGACAGGTCACGCTCGGCAACACGGTGATGAAGGGGAACGCGCGCAAGGTGCGCAAGCTCTACAATGACAAGGTGCTCGCGGGGTTCGCCGGCGGCACCGCCGATGCGTTCACGCTGTTCGAGCGCTTTGAGGGCAAGCTCGAGAAGCACGGCAACCTCACGCGGGCGGCCATCGAGCTCGCCAAGGACTGGCGCTCGGATCGCTATTTGCGCAGGCTCGAGGCGCTGCTGCTCGTTGCCGACCGCGAGAAGCTCTTCGTCGTTTCCGGCAATGGCGATGTGATCGAGCCGGAATACGCCGCCGCGGCGATCGGCTCCGGGGGCTCGTTCGCCCTGGCGGCCGCCCGTGCGCTGCTCGAGGGCTCCGAGCTCGATGCGCGCAGCATCGTCGAACGCTCCCTCGGCATCGCCGCCGACATCTGCATCTATACGAACCGCAATCTGCTCATCGAAGAGCTGCACTAGGATGAAGCTCGGGTTCGGACATCTCGCTGCGCTATCCGTGCTTCGCGAGCCGGCCGGGGCGGACTCCTGTCCGCCCGTTCCCCGCTGCGCGGCTCACCCTGTCGCGACTCCCGCGCCGGTCGCAAAAGGCGCGGCTTTCGCTCGCGGCTCGCGACCTACGGCGGGGCGCATCCGTGTGTCCATGTGCGAGTCTCACAAGGCAACCGTCACGAGATGACCCAGGCCCTCACCCCCCGCGAGATCGTCCAGGAGCTCGACAAGCACATCGTCGGCCAGGATGCCGCCAAGCGCGCCGTCGCGATCGCGCTGCGCAATCGTTGGCGGCGCATGCAGGTCGGGGAACCGCTGCGCCAGGAGATCACGCCGAAGAACATCCTGATGATCGGCCCGACCGGTGTCGGCAAGACCGAGATCGCGCGCCGGCTCGCGAAGCTCGCGAACGCCCCGTTCGTCAAGGTCGAGGCGACCAAATTCACCGAGGTCGGCTACGTCGGGCGCGACGTGGACTCGATCATCAAGGACCTCGCCGACGTCGCCGTCAAGATGACGCGGGAACAGGAGATGGAGAAGGTGCGCCAGCGCGCGGCGGACGCCGCCGAAGAGCGCGTGCTCGATGGCCTGCTGCCGCGGCCGCGCATGATGGGATTCTCGACCGACGAGCCCCGCGAGCCGCGCGACGCCGAGACGCGCCAGAAGTTCCGCGTGATGCTGCGCCAGGGGGAGCTCGACGAGCGCGAGATCGAGGTCGAGCTGCGCATGATGCCGATGGGGGTCGAGATCATGGCGCCTCCCGGCATGGAGGAGATGCAGCAGCAGCTGCAGTCGATGTTCCAGAGCCTCGGCGGCAACCGCACTCGAACCCGCAAGGTGAAGGTGAGGGAGGCGGTGAAGCTGCTCACCGACGAGGAGGCCGCCAAGCTCATCAACGAGGACGAGCTGAAGGTTCAAGCGCTCGCGAACGCGGAGCAGAACGGAATCGTCTTCATCGACGAGATCGACAAGGTGACCCGCCGCCAGGAGATGGTCGGCGCCGACGTCTCGCGTGAGGGCGTGCAACGCGACTTGCTGCCGCTCGTCGAGGGCTCGACGGTCGCGACCAAGTACGGACCGGTGAAGACCGACCACGTTCTGTTCATCGCCTCGGGCGCCTTCCACCTCTCCAAGCCCTCCGACCTCATTCCGGAGCTGCAGGGACGGCTGCCGATCCGCGTGGAGCTCGATTCGCTCAAGGTGGAGGACTTCGTCCGCATCCTGACGGAGCCGGATGCCTCGCTCACCTCGCAGTACCGGGCGTTGCTCGCGACCGAGAACGTGAAGGTGGAGTTCTCGAAGGACGGCGTGCGCCGCATCGCCGAGATCGCCTTTCAGGTAAATGAGCGCACGGAGAACATCGGCGCTCGGCGCCTGCACACCGTGATGGAGCGGCTGCTCGAGACGGTTTCGTACGAGGCCACCGAACAGACGGGCGCGGCGGTCAGCGTCGACGCCCGCTACGTCGACGATCACCTCGGCAACCTGGTGAAGGACGAGGACCTGAGCCGCTACATTCTGTAGCCGCCTCCAAGCCGCTCGTTCGCGGTGAACACCTCGACCCCGCGGCGGTGCAGCGCCCGGTGAATCACGACGGCGAGGTAGTACGTCGCGAGGAACCAGACGACCCGGGTCATCGTGACATCGGCGCCGAGGCCTGAAGCGGCAGCCGCAGCCGGCCACAGCAAGCGCCCGAGCGGCGGCGCGCAGAACCATCCGGCGATGAGCGTTGCGAGCACGCACGCGAAGTAGATTCGTCCGGCGCGCCTCAGCGCGAGGCGCATGCGACCGCGGCCCGCGTAGTGCATCCGGGTACGCAACCAGATCATTCCGGCGATGAAGAGCGCGGCGGCGGCGGAGGCGAGATCTTGCGCGGCCGGGGGCATCAGGAGCCTGTCCGGATCAGGATGCATCTGGGGCGGCCGATCACCCGCACAGGCTCCTAGCCGCGCTCGGGCGCCTCGCCGGCTTCCGTGTCGCTCGCTTCCCCGACCGCGAGCGCCGCGAGCTCCTCGTCCGAGAAGCTCGTCTGCCACAGCACGCAGCGGGCGCGACGGATCATCTCCCTCGGCACGAGGATCCGGCACTGGCGTGCGGCCCCGAGGAGCGCCGTGTCGGACTGCAGGCGCGCGGGAACGCCCTCGGAGGCGAAGAGCCCGATCAACGCCTGCGCCGAGAGGGTATCGGCGACTGCCACGACGACCTCCCACGAATCCGACCGGTTCCAGCGATCCGAGCTCAAGAGACGCATGCTCGGCATTATCCACCTTGGCAGGCACTTCCGCCGCCCCGCAACGACCCGAAGCGCGTGGCATAGATCTTCGTGAACTCGGCGCCATACAGCAGGATCTGCGCGGAGTAGTAGACCCAGATGAGCACGACCAGCAACGAACCGGCCGCGCCATACATGGAGGTGATGGCGCTGCGACCGAGATACAGCCCGATCAGGTGCCTGCCGATCGTGAACAGGACCGCCGTCACCGCCGCCCCGATGGTCACGTCTCGCCAGGCGAGCTGCACGGCCGGCAGCACCTTGTAGAGGGTCGCGAACAGCACCGTCACGAGTGCGAGGGACAGCAGGAAATTGAGCGATCGCAGCAACGCGTCGGTCAGATCGCTCACACCGAGCCGATGGCCTAAGTCGGCGGTGAGCGCGCTCAAGACGAGCGAGACGAGCAGTAGCAACCCGAGACCGAGAATGATGGCGATCGAGGTGAGGCGCGTGTGCGCAAAATCCCAAAGATAGCGCCAGAATCCGGCGAAGCGGTCGGGCGGGCTCTCCCAGATCTGGTCGAGGCTGTCCTTGAGCTCCGCGAGCGCGCTCGTCGCGCCGATCACGCTCGTAAGCACGGCGAGGATGGTGGGCAACGTTCCATCGCCCGGCCGGGCTGCGCTCAAGACCATGGCCTCGACGACGCGCGCTCCGGTCGATCCAAAGATGCGCGTCATTTCGCCGAAGATGCGACCCGTCGCGACCGCGTCACCGAAGACGAGGCCGGCCATCGCGATCGCCACGATGAGGATCGGCGCCAACGAGAACGCCATGTAATAGGCGAGGGCGGCGCCGTGGCGGGACGCGCGGTCCCGGCTCCAGGCGTAGGCGCTGTCACGAATCAGCGCCCAGATCGCCCGGGCCTCGCACCACGGCGCTCGAGTCGTTGCCTCTTCATCCATCCGGATGCGGTCTCACGGCCAAGTGTAGCTCGCGCCCGGTCGCCGCCCGCGAGGCGAGTGCCCGACGCGTTGAGAGCCAGCGCGGCGGAGATGTATGCGAGGTGTGTGAGGCCCTGAGGAAAGTTGCCGAGCATCTCCCCCGCGCGCGCATCGTACTCCTCGGCGAACAGATCGAGGTCGTTCGCGCAAGCCGTCGCGCGCTCGAACAGCGCGCGCGCGCGCGCGTGGCGGCCTTGGTGCGCGAAGCACTCGGCGAGCCAGAAGGTACAGGCGAGGAACACGCCCTCCCCGCGCGGCAGTCCGTCCCGAGTCCGGTAGCGCAAGATGAGCCCACTCCGGCGGAGGGTCCGGTCGATCGCATCCGCCGTGCGCACCATCCGCTCGTCCTGATACGGCACGAACTCGACGCTCGGGATGAGCAGCAGCGCTGCGTCGACCTGCGTGCTCCCGAAGCTCTCCACGAAATGACCTCGCTTGCGGTCGAGCCCGCGGGACTCGACCGCCGCGCGGATCTTGGTGCGCGCGGCACGCCACCGATCGAGCGGCGCCGGCAGCGAAAAGCGCTCGGCGAGCGCGATGCCGCGGTTCACCGCCGCCCAGCACATGACCTTGGAGTGCACGAAATGGCGCGGGCGGGAGCGGACCTCCCAGATGCCACGGTCCGGTAAGTGCCACTTCGCGATGGCGGCTTCCACGACGTCTCGCAGGAAGCCCCAGTACTCCTCGACGCCCGAGCGGCCGCGCTCGCTCCAGCGCCACGACAGCTCGAGCACCAGCCCGAACAGGTCGGCCTGGTACTGGCGCGCCGCGCCGTTACCGATGCGCACGGGACGCGAGCCGCGCCAGCCGTCGAGATGCGCGAGCTCGATCTCGACCATGCGTCGCCGGCCGTCCACGGCATAGAGCACTTGAAGATCTTCGACGTTTCCGGCCGTGCTGCGCTGGACGAAGCGCCGGAACCCGTGGGCCTCCGCCTCGAGCCCGAGCGCAGACAGTGCATGCACCGTAAAGACCGAATCTCGTATCCAGCTGAAGCGATAGTCCCAGTTGCGCCGGCCGCCGGCTTGCTCGGGCAAGGAGGTCGTGGGGGCGGCGATGATCGCGCCGGTCGGTGCATAGGTCAGCGCCTTCAGCACGATCGCCGAGCGCATGATGCGCGGTCCGGCCGCCTCGGGATAGACGAGCTTCGCGGCCCAGTCCCGCCACCAGGTGAGCGTCTCTTCGTAGTGCCCTGCGAGGCGCTCGCGCGCCTCGCCCCGGGCCTGCGCCGCCTTTAGCTCCTCCGGCGCGACGAACTGCAGCCCGAGGTGCAGTCGCTCGCCGCGCCTCACATTCACCTCCGCGGCGAGCTCGTGCGGGGCTCCCTGCTCGAGCTCCACGTCTCCAAACAGGAGCAACCCCATGTTGGCGCCCGCCGCCGCGAAGCCCTGGGAGCCGGCGCGGTAGATCCAGGGCCGCACCTCGCCGAAATCGAATCGCGGAACGACGCGCACCGCGAAGCGCATTCGGCCCCGCACACCTTCGATGATGCGCACGAGCTCGCGGCGCGGACGGCTCCTGCCGCCCTCGCGCATGGCGAAGAAGTCGATGAGACGTGCCTCGTTCGCGCCCGACGTGAACGTCGTGACCAGCATCAGCGTGCGCTCGAGATACGCGCGCCGCGAGGCGCAGCGTCCGCGCGGGGCGACCGCGAAGTAGCCGCCGCCTTCCCAGTCGAGCAGCCGGCCGAAGCAGCTCTCCGAATCGAACCTCGGCAGACAGCACCAGTCGATCGAGCCCCCGCGCGAGACGAGCGCGGCGGAGTGGCAGTCGCCGATCAACGCGTAGTCGGCGATGGGCGGATAGCGCCGGGGCACGGTGCGGCCGCGCTCCTCACGCGCAGGATGAGCGAAGCGCGGCCGCGGGCTCAGGCCGCGAGGTCCGCCACGTTCTTGACGTGCAGGCCGAAGCGACGCGCGTCGTTGAACCGCTGAGCGACATCGTTCCAGTTCCACACGTTCCAGACGGCGTCGAAGAACTTGGCCTTCTCGTTGTGATACTGCAGATAGTACGCGTGCTCCCACGCATCGAGCACGAGGAGCGGCACGGCACCCTCGATCGTGCTCGATTGATGATCGTGGATCTGGGCGACGAGGAGCTGCGCCGACAGCGTATCCCACATCAACGCCGCCCAGCCCGATCCCATGATCGTCGCCGCCGTCCTGGAGAGCTGCTGCTTGAATGCCTCGAAGCTGCCGAAGTTGCGCTCGATCGCCTGCGCGAGATCGCCCGCCGGACGCCCGCCCGCCTTGGGGGCGAGATTGCGCCAGAACAGACTGTGCAGGACATGGCCGGAGACGTTGAAGGCGAGCGCCCGCGCAAGCGGAGCGACGTTGTCGTAGCTGCCCTTCTGGCGCGCCTCGTGCAGCTGCTCGAGCGCTTTGTTCGCGCCGTCGACATACGCGCGGTGATGCTTTCCGTGGTGCAGCTCCATGATGCGACCGGAGATGTGCGGCTCGAGCGCCCCGTAGTCGTACTCGAGATCGGGAAGTACGTAGCGAGTCATCGGTGTCTCTCCTTGACGGGCTTGCGCCCGGCGGTTCGTTCGGGAAAGGGGGCCCGGTCGGGCAGCAAGAATCATACGACGCTCGGCGTCGCCCTTCATGGCCTAGAATCCGTTCTTGGATGGAAATATCTTCCGACGAACCGCGCCCGACCGAGCCGTCACGCGCGGCGCCGCCAGCGGTGCCGCTTTGGCTGCGCGCGCTCTCGCGGCTTCCGTGGCGCGTGCTCTACGGCGGCGCGGCGTGTCTTGCATTCGTCGCGCACCGGTGGGTGCGATACCGACTCGGCGTCGTGCGCAAGAATGTGGCGGGGGCTTTTCCGGAGCTCGCGCCGCCCGCGCGGCGCGACATCGAGCGCGGCTACTACGACCACCTCGGCGAGCTCGTGGCGGAGGTGATCAAGTCGGCGACCTTGACGCCGCAGGAGCTCGAGCGTCGAGTCGCGCTACCCGATATCGATCGCGTGCGCGCACCACTCGCAGCGGGACGCTCGGTGCTGATCGTCGCCGCGCATCAGTGCAACTGGGAATGGCTGCTGCTCGCACTGTCGCTGAAGCTCGGCTACCCGCTCGATGCGGCCTACAAACCGCTGCACGGCGCGCGCAGCGACCGCTTGATGCGCGCGGTCCGTACGCGGTTCGGCGGCACGCTGATTCCGGCGAAGGAGCTCCTGCAGCGCATTCTCACGCGGCGCAGCGCGCGCGCGCTCGCCATGGTCGCGGATCAGGAGCCGGTGACCAGCGACTACAAGTGGTGGACCGAGTTTCTGGGGCGGCCGACCGCGTTCTACATGGGTCCGGAGAAGCTTGCGCAGGTGACGCGCTGCGCGGTCGTCTTCGCGTCCATGCGCCGCATCGCCCGGGGACACTACGTCGTCGGGTTCGAGCCCCTTGCGGACGGTCTGTCGGCGCTGCCGCCCGGCGCGATCACGGAGCATTACGCCCGACTCGTCGAGGCGCAGATTCGCGCGAGCCCACCCGACTGGACGTGGTCGCACCGCCGCTGGAAGCTCCGGAGGCCGATGTACGCGGCGGCAACCCCGCTCGATGCAGGCGCCCACGAGGAGCCCCGCGCCTGAAGAGGCGGTGGCGGCGTGGCAAGACGCGACCGCCTCGCGCGAATCCAGGCTGCGCGCGAGGCCGTCGCAGGTTCTGATCGGGCCGTACCGCTTACCGGCTCGTGCCTCCGTCATTGCTCGGGGGCGGAGCCGCAGGCGGCGGTGTGCCGGGTGCGCTTCCGCTCGGCGGCGGATTTTCACCCGGAGGTGCGCCACCCGGCGCCGTGCTCGGCGGCGTTGCGTTCGGTGCGCTCGAGGTGCCGTTCGGCGCTGCGCTCTCCGGCGCACTGCTCGCCGATGAGGCGCTCTGGTCGGAGGGGCCACCGGGCTCCGTGGACTGCTGCTTCGCGCAGCCGGCCGCGAGCATGAGCGCGGCGATGGACAGGAAGACCGAGCTTCGCTTCATAAGAACCACCTCTCTGTGAGTAGAGCACTGGGCATCGCCAGGACCCGGAAGGAGGTAACAAGAACGATTCCCGGCGTCGCACTCGCGGTCGAGGCAACGCTGCCAACCCGCCGCGAGCGCATGCCGCCGCCCAGCTGATGCTTTGTTGTGATCCCCGCCTTCAGCGTAAACTGCGTTGATGCTTTGCATCACCACCCGCGGGCACCGGTGCGCCGCGCTCTTGGCGCTGTGCGCCATGCCACTCCTCGCCACCGCACAGCTTCCGGTCGCCCGCAAGCCCCCCACGCTCGATGCCGTGCTGGCGGCATCGAAGCCGAGCGACTGGGAGCCCCTCGACCCCGAGAACACGCTGTACATGCAGCTCGCCTCGGGTCGCGTGGTCATTCTGCTCGCACCGCAGTTCGCGCCGCGGTACGTCGCCAACATCAAACGGCTCGTGCGCGAGCGGTACTTCGACGGGCTCGCGATCGAACGCGTGCAGGACGACTTCGTCACTCAGTGGGGCGACGCCGATCACACGAAGCCACTCGGCTCGGCCGAGCGCTCGCTGCCCGCCGAGTTCATCTTCTCCTCCGCCGACATCCCGTTCACACCCCTTCCGGATCCCGACACCTACGCGCCCGAGGTCGGCTTCTCGGGAAGTTTTCCGATCGCTCGCGACCCCCGCATCGGCCGCGCATGGCTCGTCCACTGTTACGGGATGGTGGGCGCCGGACGCGACGACGACGTCGAGAGCGGCAACGGCAGCGAGCTCTACGCCGTGATCGGCCAGGCGCCCCGCCAGCTCGATCGGAACATCGCGCTCGTGGGGCGCGTCGTCAAAGGTATGGAGCTACTCGCGTCACTCCCGCGGGGCAGTGGTCCCCTCGGCTTCTACACGAAGAGCGAGCGGCGCATGCCGATCGAGTCGGTGAGGGTGGCTGCGGATGTATCGCCGGACCAGCGCTTGCCTCTGGAGGTGATGCGCACGGACACTCGCACGTTCGCCGAGGTGGTCGAGTCGCAGCGCAACCGACGGGACGCCTGGTACAAGGTACCGGCGGGCCGGGTGAGCGTGTGCAACGTGCCCATCCCGGTGCGCTCGCAGTGAAAGGCGATGCCCGCGTTCGTCTCTAGCGGAACCCGCGGTACCGCTCGCTCGCGTGCGAGCGGAACCCGTCCCTTCCGGACCTGAACGACTGCGGTCTCATCCTGGGCTCGCGGTCCTGACCCCCACGCGGGAAGCCCTCGCGACGTCCCTGGCGCCTTTCGAAGGCGCGCTGCCGCGCTTGCTGGAGCATGCGCTGGCGCTGCTGCGGCGTTGCCTGCTGCCACTGCCGCCTCAGCTGCTGTCGGCGCTCGGGCGGGAGGCTCTGGAATCGCCGGAAGTTCTCGCGCACGATCCGCTGCTGCTCGGGAGGCAGTGATCGGAACTGCCTCCAGCGCTGGGTGAGGAGCGCGCGTTGATTCGGCGGCAGCGCCTGCCAGCGCTGGAAGCGCTGTCGCGCGGCATCGCGTTGCGTGGGGGTCATGCGCAACCAACGCTGGCTGCCGTTCGCGAGCGCCTGCTGGCGCTCGGCGGGGAGGCTCCCCCACTGCGACCCATAGCGTGAGAGCAGACTCTGCTGCTTCGGCGAGAGGCTCGACCAGGGCACGCCCGGCGCCGGAGGCGCGGCCGGTTGCTGTGCAAACGCCTGCGTTGCCGCTGCGAACAGCAGCACCAACACAGCGATGTACCGCGCGCTCCTCACTTCTCCTGACTCCCGGAATCCGAGCTGGAGCTATCCGCGCTGGAAGACGCTGGACGCTTCGGCACGGTCGCCGCCGCCACCTTCTTGGGGTCTGTCCTCCCCAAGAACTTGATCAAACCTTCGTCCTCCCCGCCGATGCCGCCCAGGAACTCCATCAAGTCGGCATCGTCCGCCTGCTTCTGCGGCGGCTTGCCGGCGGGCGGCTCGTCCGCGCGAAGCGCGACGGGCACCGCGAGCACCGAGGCGCTCACCAGCCAGGCGATTCCCTTGTGCGCAGTCCGCCGCTTCAGCGGCATGGATGCCTCTGACCTTTTGGTCCGTGGCGAGGCGAACAGCTCGCTCCCGTTGAATTTTAGCCGCCGGCCGCCCCGTCGCTTGGATTTCCTCCCGTCGCTCCGGTGGCGTCGCCCTGATCGGCCGCCCACTCGTAGAAGGAATGATCGTAATCCTCCATCAGGTTCAATCCATCATCGTCCGAGAGTAGATCGAGCATCTCGAAGGACGGCTGCGCCCCTTCGCGCTTCGCGACGAGCTGCTCCGGCCGATGCGTCGACAGGACGAGCGCAACGGCGAGCACCGCCGCGGCGACCGCACCGCCGGTGACCGGAACCAACCTGAGGCCACGCCAGGCGGCCGCCCGCGGCGGGCGCGCGGCCTCGAGCGCCGCATGCCGCGCCTGGTTCAAGCGCGACCGTGTCCGCGCGTCGATGCGCGTGAGGCTCTCCTTAAGCACCGCGCGGGTGCGGCTCTCCAGCTCGCTGATGGCGTCCATATTCATCGCTACAACTCGACCTCGAACTCACCGAGACGCGCGCGCAGAGCCTGCACCGCGCGGAAATAATGTGTCTTCACGCTCCCCTCCGAGCAACCCATCGCCTTGGCCGTCTGCGCGACATCGAGACCCTCGAGATTGCGCAGCAGGAAAGCCTGGCGCTGCCTTTCGGGGAGCCCCTGGAGCGCCTGCTCGAGCGCCTGCATCGCCTCATCCAGCTCCAGCCTTGCGGAGGGAGCCGGCTCGTTGCTCGGAGCCTCGGCGATCGGGTCCGCGTCCTCATCGTCTTCGTCGCGCCGGAACGGCAGCCACGCCATGACCCGGCCGCGGACCGTGCGGCGGCGCTGCATGTCGCGGATGCGGTTCTCGAGGATCCGGTAGAAGAGCGGCCGCCACTCCTGCGCCGGGCGATTCGCGTACGCGCGCGCGAGCTGAAGCATCGCATCCTGCACGGCATCGAGCGCGTCGTCTTCGTTCCGAAGGCTCGCCTGTGCGATCTTGAATGCCTTGAGCTCGACGCTCGCCAGGAACTGGTTGAGCGCTCCCGTGCGCGTCTCGGCCGTCGTCTCGTTCAATAGAGTGTCGCCGTGCGATCTCGCTGGCGTGCTATAAACGGGCGCGAGCGTAGCAAAGGCACTCATGCCCCGTACAACGCGGCTCGCCTGCGCGACGTTGACCCGTCTCCGAAAACAGTCAGCTGCGGACCGGGCACGCCGCGGGCTGTCATGATCCATTGCCGCCTGCCAGCAACTAAGTCTACGATTTCAAAGGCGTTTTTGTTACCGATGCCCGCGATTCTCAGGGTAGCCTTGGATGTGCCCCTGCGGCGGCTGTTCGATTATTTGCCACCCGAGCTGAAGTCGCCGGCGGTGTCGATCGGCGCTCGCGTGCGGGTTCCTTTCGGGCGTCAGCGACTCGTCGGCGTCGTCGTCGAAATCGGAGCCGAATCGGACATATCGCACGAGCGGATGAAAACGGCGCTGCAAGCGCTCGATGCCGTTCCCGTTCTCGATGAGCAGGCGCTCGGCCTCGTGCGATGGGCCGCCGATTACTACCACCACCCGCTCGGAGAGGCGCTTGCGGCCGCGCTCCCCAAGGCGCTGCGGCTCGGGGCACCCGCCGCGCCCCAGGAGCGGGTTTGGACGGCGACCCCCGCGGGTCTCGAGGCCTTTCGTCGGGGTGATCCGGCTCGTGCGCCGCAGCAGCGGCGCCTGCTGGCGCTGATCGTCGAGCGAGACCGGCCCGGCGATGCCACGCTCGCCGCCGAGATGCCGAACTGGCGCGATGCGGCGACCGCGCTCGCGAGGCGCGGATGGGTCACCCCCCGCATCGAGGCGGCCCCGACTGCGAGTCCGGCCACCGGCGGCGCGCGCTCCGCCGGACCACCCCTCACGCCGGACCAGGGTTCCGCCGTCGAGAGCATCCGGGGATCGCTCGGGCGCTTCGCCGCCTGGGTGCTCCACGGAATCACCGGCAGCGGCAAGACCGAGGTCTACTTACGGGTGATCGAGGAGGTCCTCAGGCGGGGCGAGCGCGCGCTCGTGCTCGTTCCCGAGATCGGCTTGACGCCGCAGCTCGTGAAGCGGTTTCGCGAGCGCTTCTCCGCGCCCCTCGCGGTGATGCACTCCGCACTCACCGATCGCGAGCGGCTCGAGGCGTGGCGCGCCGCATTCAGCGGACAGGCGTCCATCGTGATCGGTACGCGCTCCGCCGTCTTCGCTCCGGTGCCCAACCTCGGGCTCATCGTGGTGGACGAAGAGCACGACGCCTCGTTCAAACAGCATGACGGAGGCTTCCGCTACTCCGCGCGCGACGTGGCCGTCGTGCGCGCCCAGCGCGCGAGCATTCCGGTCGTCCTCGGCTCCGCGACGCCCGGGCTCGAGACACTGCACAATGTCGCGACCCACCGCTACGAGCGGTTGTCGCTCCCCTACCGCGCGATTCAGAATCGGGCGCCGCGCCTGTCGCTGATCGATCTGCGGGCGCACCCGGCGCATTCAGGCCTTTCCACGCCGGCGCTGCAGGCGATCGAGCGGCACCTGCACGACGAGGGGCAGGTGCTGGTGTTTCTCAACCGCCGCGGCTATGCGCCGACGCTCCTGTGTACGGCGTGCGGATGGATCGCGCCGTGCCCGAACTGCGATGCCCGGCTGACGGTGCATCGCGCCGCGCAGCGCCTTCGCTGCCATCATTGTGGCGCCGAAGCGCCGCTCCCGGAGCGGTGTCCGCAATGCGGCTACCTCGTCAAGTCCGTGGGCCAGGGTACCGAGCGCGTGGAAGAGACGCTCGCCGCGGTCTTCAACGGCACGACGCTGGTGCGGCTCGACCGCGATGTCGTCCGGCATCCGTCCGACCTCGAGGCGGCGATGGCGCGCGTCAGCTCCGGCGCCGCGTGCATTCTCGTCGGCACCCAGATGGTGACCAAGGGTCATGACTTTCCGAACATGACCCTCGTCGTGGTGCTCAACGCGGACCAGGGTCTTTTCAGCACCGACTTCCGCGCGCCCGAGCGGCTCGCCCAGACGATCGTGCAGGTCGCGGGCCGCGCCGGCCGCGGCGCACGACCCGGCGAGGTACTCATTCAAACCGAGTATCCCGATCACCCGCTGCTCAGGAACCTCCTCACGGAAGGGTACGAGGGCTTCGCGCGGACGGCGCTCGCCGAGCGGGCGCAAACTGCCTGGCCGCCGTTCAGCCGTCTCGCCGCCGTGCGCGACTCCGCGACCTCACCGACGGCGGCGCTCGAGTTCTTGAGCGAGGGACGGCGCGTGGCCGGAAAATCCTCGCGCGTGAAGTTGCTCGGCCCGGTTGCGGCCGCGATGGCCAAGCGCGCGGGACGCTACCACGCGCAGCTGCTCATCGAGAGCGCGGACCGCGCGGCGCTCCACCGGTTTCTGGATGCCTGGCTGCCGCAGATCGAGCAGCTGCCGAGCGCCCGGCGCGTGCGGTGGGCGCTCGATGTCGATCCGATCGAATTGTTTTGATTTATCGCCAGAAGCGTCCGGCGCTCACCAGATGCCTGCGGTAGAAGCCTCCGGCCTCGAGGCTCGCATAGGAGACGACGGCATCGGATCGCGGCGCGTGGATGAATCGGCCGCCGCCCACGTAAATGCCGACGTGATTG
>Ga0335074_10003372_pt1 | contig 21795 bp, 14 predicted proteins | sample Lox_Sample_23_FD_206715 | JGI IMG/M metagenome (GOLD analysis project Ga0335074, IMG submission 206715) | Soil microbial communities from Loxahatchee National Wildlife Refuge, Florida, United States - Lox_Sample_2.3 | ecosystem: Environmental > Terrestrial > Soil > Wetlands | place: USA... | reverse complement strand
GCGTGGATGAGAAGGGGCATCTGACGCTGGATTTCTCCGGAATCAAGTTGGAGGGATTCGTCACCGCAGACGGAAACCATATCAACTGGGAGGATGGAAGTTACTGGACGCGGGCCGAGGTGTACGGGCTTGAGAAACCGCCGGGAAAATAGGAAATAGATGCGCACTCGACCGATTGGATGCAACAGTGCAATCCGTCTTCACATTCGCATCGGGTCGGGAATTGGTGCAGGGAGGGTGGATGTTATCAATTGCCGTTTTCCTCGGGAAAACGACAACTTGCGCAGCCATGGCTCCCAGCATTGATTCCTGATCCGGTCTACTCCGCCCGTAATGCTTCCACGGGATTTACTGCTGCGGTACGCCGCGACGGAATGTAGCTGGCCAGTGCTGCCGCGGCGCAAAGGCCGATGCACGCCAGCAAATATGTGATCGGATCCACAGGGCTGACGTGAAAGAGCAGCGACTTGAGGAATCGCGTGGCCGCCAATGCGAGCAGCAACCCGCACGCGATGCCGCCTCCGGCAAGCGCCAGGCCCTGGCGCACAAACATTGAGGTGATAGTGTTGCGCTGCGCCCCCAGCGCGATACGGATTCCGATTTCGCGCGTTCGTTGTGAGGCCGAATACGCAATCACGCCGTAAAGCCCCACGATTCCCAGCAGCAGGGCAATGGCGCCCGCAATGCCAAGCATCACGAGGGTGAACGAGGTTCGCGAAATCGACTTCTGGTTGTAGTAGTCCTGGGTGTGGATGTCAGTGAGAGGAAGGTTGGCATCCACTGACCAGACCGCCTGGCGCACATCCTTCATCAAACTTTCTGAGCCCGCTCGCGGAGTGCGGATAGCAAAAACAACGAAGCGCCTGACGGAGAACATGCCGCCTTCAAAGTTTGAAAGCAACGTGGGCCAATAGGCGACCGTTGGCGCGTCCTTATTCATGCCATCGTCGTGCACATCGCCGAGGACTCCGACAATTTCGCGCCAATCGTCTTTCGAGCTTACGCGAATATGTTTACCGAGCGCATTCATTGGAGTGCCCCAGTACTCGCGCGCAAAGTTCTCGCTCACCATCCCCACGGGGCGCTTCTGAAAGAGTTCGTCCCATGTAAAGTCCCGCCCCGCGACGACGGGAATGCCAAGCGTTTTCAGGAAACCGGGAGCGCCGAAGACGAATTCGCGCAATGGCGGCATTGCGCCGCCTGCATAGCTTCGGTCCTGGGCAAACACCGGGTCATGCCACCCGTTCCCATCCATCGGAACAGAGCCGCCGAAACCTACAGACTGAACGTCCGGAATCGCGGCGATCTTCTGCATGATGGCTTGCTGGGTGCGAAGAACGTCGTCGTCTTTGGGCACGTCCGCTTCGGGGATGCCGAGCCGCACAGTCTGGATCTTAGCGGCCGTATCGTATCCGGCATCGACGTGGGTCAGCGCCCGAAAGGTCCTGATCATGAGCCCGGAACAGATCAGCAACACAAACGCGAGGCTTACCTGGATCACCACCAGTGTGTTGCGGGTACGATGGCGCTCGCGACCCTGACTGGTGGTCCGGCTCTCGCGCAGACCGGTTCCGGTTCGGGTAGTGGCGAATCGCAGCGCCGGAACAGAACCGAAGAGCAGGCTGCAAAACAGCGCCACACCCAGGGTAAAAAACAGCACATTGAGGTCGATTCCGATGTCGTGCAAGCGCGGCAAGCCGGAAGGCCCCAGCGAAACCAGAAGGCGCAGCGCGCCCCACGCAAGTACGAGGCCAAGTGCGCTTCCCAACACTCCCAACACTGCGCTCTCGAGCAGGAACTGTTTGGCAATCCGCCACGGGCTTGCGCCGAGGGCCGCGCATATCGCCAGTTCCTGGTGCCGGCCTTCGGCACGCACCAGCAGCAGATTCGCAACGTTGGCGCAGGCAATCAGCAGCACCACTCCGATGCTGCCCATCAGGACCCAGAGCAGCTTGCCTACATCGCCAATTACGTCCTGGCTGAGTGGTCGGACCCTGGGCCCCAGCCGAGCCTTCTTGAACAAATCAATGCTGAAGCCTGGCGGTACAGGAAAACTATTGAGCACGATAGGCCACATCCGCGCCACATCTTCGTTGGCCTCCTGCATCGTGACCCCAGGCCGCAAACGGGCGAGGCCTTCATAGCTGAACTCGCCGAGTGTAGTCTTGCTTCGATCCAGGCGAAGAGGCAGAAAGAGCGCGGGCGGTTCCCAATCAAGGAAGCGGAATTGCTTCGGCATGACGCCAATGACCTGGCGCGCTTTGCCATCCACCCGGATGGTTCGTCCCACGATGGACCGGTCCGATCCGAAGCGGCTCTGCCAATAGTCGTAGCTCAACATTACCGTGTCGGGACCGCTTGGGCTGTCGTCCACGCGATTGAACCAGCGCCCCAGGACGGGTTTGAGGCCGAGAATCGGAAGCACGCCATCGGTCACATCGAGCGCCTGTACTTGCTCGGGGTTTCCCTGCCCGGTGACACTCACGGAGTCTCCCGTGTAGATGCCTATGTCTTCAAACACGCGGTTTTGCTCGCGATAGATGAAGTAGTTCGACGGAGCCATGTTTATTTCATCGAAATTGAGTCCGGGTGCGGTGTGCCAGACTCCCACCAGTGAATCGGGATGCGGGTAGGGCAAAGGTTTCAGCAGGACGCCATCCACAACGCTGAATACCGCGATGTTGGCGCCTACGCCCGCAGCTAATGTAATCATCGTGATTACGGTGAATACAGGTGAGCGCCAAAGCCTGCGCAGAATTTGTCTCAATTCGCCAGACAGTGAATTCACGGCGTCCTCCCGGGGTGAGATGGCAATGCAATTTGGCGACGTTCACCTTGAGACGCTACGCAGCGCCTCAGGGAAAGGTTCCCATTGAGACTGAGCGTTTCGGCGCGAGTTGGTCCCGCTGCGTTGAGCGCGACCGGACTCGAAACCAGATCACCGGTTCCGCCGCTTTGCGTGGAATTACCGCCCGCCGGCGCATCATGACTCTATACGGACCAATCCACGCACAGCCACCCGTTGAACTGCCCAACTGTTGCCAGGCATGTACTGGATTCAATCTGTCAGGTAAGTCCCCGGTCAACACCGTTGGCCCCCTACCCCGTGGGTGTCGATCAAGTGGCACTAAACAAACGGTTTGATTCAAGAAAATGTCCCAAAACTCTTTGTGCACCACATTTGCGGCATTTTCTGCCGCTTACAGCTGACATTTGATCACTGGATTAGCGCCACACGCCGATCCATTTACGCAGCTGCCGTTGGGCCGGCTTCTCGACAAAATGCAGCGCCGCAAGGGCCAGGGCAATCAGCAGAACATAACTGATCCACGGGTCAAACTGCGCCAGGTGCAGCCGCTCGAGGATGTGCGCATTGTGGATCATGTTCCACAGGTTGAAGTGGAGCAGGTAGAGGCAGTAGCTCGACTCGCCGATAAAGACCAGCGGACGCCAGCCGAAGCCATAGGCGAGCCAGTTGTTCCCGGCCAAGCCGAGAATGATGCAGCCGAACAAAGGCATCAGCAGGCCGTCGTGAAGAATGGCGTAAGGTAGATGACCGGCAAAGCTAAGCAGCGTGAATGTCGCCAGAAATCCGAAGACGCCGAGAATGAGGCGCAGGCGGCTAGAGCGCCCGAGCAACTCATCGAGCGATGCGATCATTACGCCGAAGATAAAGCTGCACAGGTGCGGCAGCGGCGTGTACTTGAGCGCCTGCAGCCAAGGGCCCCAGCTCCAGCGGTCAGGGTGCGGAATTCCGTCGGGATTGAAGATGATGTAGAGCGTACCGGGCACCAGGCCGAGCATCCAAACGCCGAACATCTTTGCCAGGTGTCGTTTCACATTGTCGGGCCGCTTCCACTTCGCCATCCACGGAAACAGGAGGTAGTAGAACGACTCGGCCGACATGGTCCAGGCCGGCGTGTTTAGAAACGTGGCTATGGAGGGAATCCATCCCTGCAGCAGCAGCGGCGAAAGAACCATGCCGCTCCAGAACATGGCGTGGGTGTGGGCGCCGTATTCAACGGGCACCATCTGCCAGGCCAGCACCAGGCTCAACAGGTAGATGGGGTAAAGACGCGTGAAGCGCGCTTCATAAAATCGGAGCGTGTCGAGATCTCCAGATCTGGCCTTGGCCGAATAGTTATAAGCCATCACGTAGCCGGAGAGAAGAATGAAGAAGCTGACCGAGGCGTAGCCCGCATTCACAACCGGGGCCAGAAAGCCGAACCATTGGGGATTGGAAAAGTGGAAGAAAACGATGTTGATAGCTGCAAAGCAGCGCAAGCCTGTGAGGGCATTCAACCGTGCTGGCTTGCGCATCTCCACGAACTATTAGACGACTCCGAAGGGCAGGGACTAGGGACTAGGGACTAGGGACTTGCTGCGCAGAGTCTTCATCATTGCACCAAGCATTTTGCCTGTCTCGCTACACAATTCTTCTGCTACGTGCATCGCTTGTTCTGGTCCAAATTCGAGCGCCTTCGCAATCACGATTTGTGTCTCGACCTCAGAGATCGAGCCCCGCGCGTTGCCGAGGAACAGCAAGTACTCTCCGGGGGTCGAGCGACCATATCCCTCTGCAATGTTGCTTGCTACCGAGACGGCAGCACGGCGCAATTGGTTGGTGAGCCCGAATTTTTCGGAATCAGGAAACTTCGCAGTCAGCTTGTAAATCTGCAGTGCCAGCTCAACCGAACGCTTCCAGACGGTCAGATCGCGGAACGACTCACCCATTGCTCTCTCCGATCAACTGGGTCACTGTTCCCTAGTCCCTAGTCCCTGCCTTTACGCCGTAACCAGTGAGCCCACCTTTTCTCCCAGCACCACCCGGCGGATGTTACCCGGCTGGTTCATGTTGAAGATGATCATGGGCAGGTTGTTGTCTTTGCACAGGCTCACCGCGGTCAGGTCCATCACTTTCAGGCCAAGGCGCAGAATTTCCATGTAAGTGATTTCGTCATATTTCACCGCATCCTTCACCAGCACAGGATCGGCGTTGTAAACACCCTCGACCTTGGTGGCCTTCAGCAGCACGTCGGCCTTGATTTCCATGGCGCGCAGACTGGCGGCCGTATCGGTGGAGAAGAACGGGTTGCCGATTCCGGCGGCGAAGACGACCACACGGCCCTTTTCGAGGTGCCTTACGGCGCGGCGCCGGATGTATGGCTCGGCAATCTGGTTCATGAACACGGCGGTCATGACCCGGCACTGAACGCCGCGATGTTCAAGCGCATCCTGCAGGGCAATGGCGTTGATGACGGTGGAGAGGATGCCCATGTTGTCGGCGCTCACCCGATCCATCTCCCTGGCTTGCTCGGCAACGCCCCGAAAGAAGTTGCCGCCGCCCACCACTACGCCAACTTCGACGCCGAGGTCATGAACTTCAGCAATTTCGCCGGTGATCTGGGCAACGCGTTCCTTGTCGAGGCCAAAGCCGCGCTCGCCGGCCAAAGCCTCTCCTGAGAGCTTGAGGACGATCCTTTTATACATTCCGTTTCGAGTATCGCATATAGAGCGTGAGGATTTCCCAGATCGGACCACGGGGCTCGGAAATGCCCAATCCGGGAGGAGCCCTGCCAATTCAACTGGCTAAGATGCGCCGCGCCGCTGAAAGGTTCCTAGACTTGCACTATTTGGCAATTATCGGAAGGTAGGAATGCTGGTCAAGACCCAATGCAAGGGGCGCGTTTACACCGGGGTTGCAGTCGGCGATAACGACATAAGGCGGTATTTTCCGCAGCACACTGAGAGCATCGATCTGGAACTCGATCACCTGCTGATCCGGTGCGGGTTGGGTCCCGGATTCTGGAATGGACGCCCAGAGATCTCGGACCCGCGGCTCTGTGCATGGCTCGAGTCGAAGAACTTTTATGGTGGTCGAGGCGAGCCGGTCGCACTGGCCCTGATTCCCACGGGCAAGAATGTCTTCCGGCTCAAGGCCTGTCAGCCGCGCAAGGGCGACGGCAACAGTGTCGCCCCTGGACCGGAGCTCAGTGCTTGAACTCCGGCGGGCGTGCGAAGTAGACCGGGTCCGCAATACACGATACACGACTCACCACCCGCAACTCACCACTTACGATTCCCGATCCACGCCCTCGGCGCCAGGTTGATAGACTCGGATTGCGATGACAATCAGCGAGTTGAAGGAATCGATTGAGCGGTGGTTTGGCGCAGGACCGGCAGCCAACGGCGCGTCTGCGGCTATGAACGCGTTTCTGGAACTGCGCGAGGTGATCGAGCGGGGCGAGGCACGGGCTGCCGAGCCGGACCCGGCGGCGCCCACAGGATGGCGCGTGAATAGCTGGGTCAAGCAAGGAATCCTGCTGGGCTTCCGCTTGGGCGCGCTTGAAGAGATGCCGTCCGCAGGGCTTTCATTTGTCGACAAGGATACTTACCCGGTCCGCCATTTCAACGCCGGAGACGGCGTGCGCATCGTGCCGGGAGGTTCGTCTATCAGGTCCGGCGCCTACGTGGCACGGGGGGTGGTGTGCATGCCGCCCATGTACATCAACGCTGGAGCGTATGTGGACGAGGGAACCATGGTTGACTCGCACGCCCTGGTGGGCTCGTGTGCGCAGATTGGCAAGCGTGTGCACTTGAGCGCGGCCGCGCAGATTGGCGGCGTGCTGGAGCCGGTGAATGCCAGTCCCGTGGTGATTGAAGACGATGTGTTGGCAGGCGGCAACACCGGCGTGTATGAAGCAACGATTGTGCGCAAAGGCGCTGTGCTTGCACCCGGAACCATTCTGACTCGCGGGACTCCGGTCTTTGACTTGGTAAACGGGACGATATTGCGCGCCTCGGCCGACGCGCCTCTGATCGTTCCTGAGAATGCAGTGGTAGTGCCGGGAGCGCGCGCGGTAACCAAAGGCAAAGGAAAGGAGTGGGGGTTGAGCCTGTACGCGGCAGTCATCGTGAAGTACCGCGACGAGAAGACCGACCTCAGCGCTACGCTTGAAGATTTGCTACGGTAGATTGCATGAGCGTCGGAGCTCTTCGCGTCATCCCCATCCTGCGCATTTTCTCTGTTGAGAAGGCGCGCGAGTTTTACCTCGACTATCTTGGCTGCAAGCTCGACTGGGAGCACCGGTTCAGCGAGACCGCACCGCTCTACATGCAGGTATCGCGCGACGGGCTGGTGCTGCATCTTTCGGAGCACTACGGCGACGGCTCGCCGGGAACGAACTTCCAGGTGGACTTTGAGGGCGTGGAAGAGCTTCACGCGGAGCTATGCGCAAAGAACTATCCCTACTGGCGGCCGGGAATCACGGAGACCTTCTGGGGCACGCAGCAGTTGAATCTGCTTGATCCCTTCGGGAACAAGATTCGACTGTGTGAGCCGAAAAAAGACTGAGCCGACTGGCCGGGTGTTTCCAAGGCATCGGGGAAAAAGTCAGCATCCACACTGGAGGGTGCAGAGTGTTAGCATGTGAGTAATTGACGGTTGGCCGGTGATTCACTCGCTTCGGCCTGCCAAACCTCGGAGTACATCCAGTCGATTCTTTGGCGCGTCAGGCGATAGGAAGTCAGGGATGGTGTTCGGTGTCCGTCGAGGGCGGCGGAGAAACGCTACGGGCCACTCGGCAATACGTGTTTCCTTTACGTGGCGATATTCGCCAGGCTCCGGCTCATCGAGATATTCGGCTTGCCGAACAAGAGCTAACGGCTCCTCTGCGCCCTGAGTGCTCTCTGAAAATGCAGTTGCCTCAGCGTACGTGGCAAAGGCAAAGTAATAGTCGCTGCCCTCTTCCTCATCAGGAGCGCCACGTTCGGGGTGGCACCACACCCTATACTCCAGGATGTCATCCCAGACATACCCTCCCCCGGCCTTTGCGAATGGCGAGTATGTTCCCACAAGACTTGGGTCTACGGCATCAGGGTACTCGGGCATATTCATCAACCCTATTTTCGCAAATACGCCTGCGGCGGGAACATGACCAACTCATCGCGCTCTTATTGGAGGTGTCATCCCCAATCCGGAAGCATCGGCGGATTTCAAGGCGTGAAGAACAACCGCAGATCCTTCACTGCGGTTCAGGATGACAGCGCATTGGGAAGGGAACGGAGTGCTTGAGCCGGCCTCGCGGGCCAGTGTTCGCCGACTCGCCGACTCGCTCCCCTTGCTCCTTCGCTCCCTTGCTCCCTCGTTCCCTTGTTCCCTTGTTCCCTCGTCCCCGGCTGTCCCGCTACTGCATCACCGGCAGCAGCACCGTAGCCCGCGCGCCAGCGCCGTCTTCGCGGTTGGCGAGCTGGATTTCGCCGCCGTGAGCGCGGGCGATTTGCTGCGCCAGCGCCAAGCCAACGCCGCTGCCGGCCGGCTTGGTGGTATAGAAGGGCACAAATAAATTATCGGAATTGGCAATGCCCATGCCGCGGTCTTCAATGATTACCGAGAGGCTCGAACCAGTGCGACCCCAGGTTGCCCGCACCGGTTCTGAGCCGTTGGCCAGCGAGGCATCCACAGCGTTGGTAAGCAGGTTGATGAACATTTGCTCCAGCTGGTCGGGATCGGCGTTGAGAGTAGAAGGCGGCCCGGGATCGAGTTGAACGTGCAGGCGCTGTTCGAGCAGGACAACGCGTTCAAGCAGCGGCGCAATGGCCACCGGGCGCAGCTTGGGCGGGGGCAATTGCGCCAGCAGCCGGTACGACTGCACAAAGCGATGCAGAGCGTCGGCGCGACTCTCCACCACGCCCAGGCCGCGGCGGAAATCGTGCAGGTCTGCTTCTTCGCCGTGGAGGGATTCAACCCGCATCAGCAGGCTTCCGGCGATGGATTTGATGGGCGCAAGAGAGTTCGAGAGCTCGTGGCCGAGCACGCGCACCAGGCGCTTCCATGCGACCTGCTCTTCTTCCTGCAAGGGCAGGCTTACGTCGGTGAGCAGCAGCAAAGTATGCGGAACGCCTTCCTGCCGGAAGCCAGCTTTGCGCAGCAGCCAGCGCGTGGGCTTGCCGGGAAAGACGTGAATGGCCTGATCGCGGGAACCTAGAAGAGAATCAAGGCCGAGTTCGTGTGCGGAGCGGCCAAAGCATCGCGAATAAGGAAGGTCGAGCAGCTGGAGACCCGCGTTGTTAACCAGCTGCAGAAGCCTGTCGCGATCGAAGGCGAAGAGCGGCGCGTGCATCACTTCAAGGATGCGGGCCAGCAATGCCGTTGCCTCGAGTGAGCGCACGCGCTGCTTCTGAATCAGGTCGGCGAGAGCGTTGATCTCGGCGGCAAGTTCGCCGAGCGCATCAGTGGAGCTGGCGCCGCGGGCGCGGAACGAGTAATCGCCTTCGCGCAACGACGAGATGACATTTGAAAGTGTCTGGATGGGCCGCGCCAGCCCATCTACCAGCGACGATGCGACAATGGCGATGTAGAGCAGCAGCAGAGCGGCAAGCAGAACCGCCGGTCCGGCGCCGATCTGATGCTGGTACACAAAGACCGCCAGGAAAATGAGCGCAGGCAGCCCGAGCAGCAGTGAAAACAGCCACACGCGGCGGAATGCTGAACGCCGCGCGCGACGGTGCTGAGCATCATAGGCCATACTTTTCAATGCGCCTGTAGAGCGCGGCGCGGCTCAGGCCCAGAGCCTCGGAAGCCTGGGAAATGTTGCCATCGCAGCGGCGCAGCACCTTGCGGATGAGCATGGCTTCGACCTCGTCGATACTCATGTTGTCGAACGACTGCGCAGCGGTGCGGGCCGAAGTAATGATAAGGTTGGCAGGATCGATTTCGTCGCCGCGGCAGAGCAGGACTGCACGCTCGACCGTGTGTTCGAGCTCGCGGACGTTGCCCGGCCAGGGATACTGCATCATCTGCTGCAACGCGGCGGCAGAGAATCCGCTCACCTGCTTGCGATAGCGCATCCGGTTGCGGGCCAGGAAGTGCTGGGCGAGCAGGGGAATGTCGTCGCGCCGCTCGCGCAGCGCGGGCAGGTGAATCTCGACGGTGTTGATGCGGAAGAGCAAATCTTCGCGGAAGTTGCCCGCCGCGGCTTCTTCCTGCAGCAGCGCGTTGGTGGCGGAAAGAATGCGCACGTCAACGCGGCGGGTTTGCGATGAGCCTACGCGTTCAAGCTCGCCGGTCTCAAGCACGCGCAACAGCTTGGCCTGCTGGCGCAGCGGAACGTTGGCGATCTCGTCGAGAAAGAGGGTTCCGCCATTGGCCAGTTCAAAACGGCCGATGCGGTCGGTGCGCGCATCGGTGAATGCGCCTTTGACGTGGCCGAAGATCTCGCTTTCAAAAGTGCCTTCGGGCAGGCCGCCGGCGTTCACGGCCACCAGCGGCATGCGCGCGCGCGGTGAGGCGGCATGCAGCAGGCGGGCCACGATCTCCTTGCCGGTCCCGTGCTCGCCGGTAATAAGAACGTTGGCGTCAGAGGGGCCGACCTGCGCGATCAGCTCCAGAACCGGCTGCATGGCCTGCGATGAGGCGATGAACTCCGGCATGCCTTCGGCGCGCAGCAGGCGGTTTTCAAGTTCGAGCTGGCGGGCGCGACGAATGGCCTGGTAAAGCTCGGCGTGAACCCGGACCAGCGAAAGCAGCCGCTCGTTCTCCCACGGCTTCTGAATGAAGTCGCGCGCGCCGCGCTTGATGCTCTCGACGGCCAGGTCGATGTTGCCCCACGCGGTCATGACGATGACCGGCAGCCGCGGGTCATACTCGTGAATCTGCGCGAGAAGGTCGAGGCCTTCCTGGCCCGAGGTCGTATCACGCGTGTAGTTCAGGTCGATGAGCACGACGTCGTAGTCGCACTGGCCCAGCGCTTCCATGACAAGTTGCGGCGAGCGCGCGCGGTCCACCGCGATTCCCTGAGGGCCGAGCAATAACTCGACAGCTTCAAGGATCGACGGCTGGTCGTCGCCGACGAGAACCCGGATTTTTTCGCGACTGTCCTGACTATTGCTGGTAATTTTCCGCCTCCGGTTGGTGTTCTCTCTGCATGATATCCAACGCGATCCGGGCCGACGCAGCCCATTTATTCTCGTAAGAACTTACTGCGCCGGACGGGAATTCTTCAAGCGATTGACTACTCATGGGCCACGACTCCGGATTTTGCGTCGTCGATCGAGACTCCGGTGCGGTCCAGCGTCTCTCCGATGGCGCGGTCAATGTCGACCTTGGCTTTTTCAAAGGCTGCCTGCGCGGCGTTAAGCAGGGATTCTGAAATGGACAGGTCGTGCTGCGCGGCCAGGGTATCGCTACTTGATTTGGCCCCGAGTTGCTGCTCCTGCTGGGTGACTTCGAAGACGTGCTGCGCCAGGTCGCGTGCCTTGGTGGCGGCATCGACGCGGGCCTGCGCCTGCTGCAGTGCGAACAGCGAGTTGCGCACGTCGAAGCGGATGCTCTTCTTTTGCTCCTCGAACGAGATCTGGCGCTGCCTGAACTCGAGCGAGGCTCGGAATTGATCGGCCTTGGCCTGGCGGTTGCGAAGGTTGATGGATAGATTCATTCCGAATTGATATTCGGGAGAGGAGTAGTTGAAGGTATTCTGGAACATTCCGCCAAAACCGGTAGGGAGAACGGAGGTACATTCCTCGGGTGACAGGTCGCAGTTCGGGTTTTTGGGTCCGGCGATGCCCGCTCCCTCGTAGAAGCCATAGGCGAACAACACCGGCAGCAGTTCGCTCCGGATCGATTTGAGGCTCGCCTCCGCCACCTGCATGGCAAGCTCGTCCTGGGCGACATCGGGGCGGTTCTTTTCGGCATCGGCGATCAGAACGTCAATCGATTTTGATGCATTGGGATCTGGAGAACCGACTTTATCGAGAGGGATCACCGGCATGTCGTCGATAGTCGGGCTGTCGGTCTTGGTGATGGCATTCTTGATGAGCAGCTCGTTCAATCGCAGAGTAGCGCGGGAAACAGTGAGGTCGCCTTCGCTGGTGGCTACCAGAGACTCATCGGTAGTGACCTGCATGGCCGGAATGGCGTTCAATTCAAGCTGCTTCTGGTCGTCCTGGAGCGTGCGCTGGGCAAAGGCCAAAGAACGCTCTTTGACCTGTTCGTCCTGATAGGCGTTCACCAGATCCCAATAAATATTTTCGACTTGCGTGATGGTGGCAATCACCTGCGCGCGAAATCCGAGGTCGGTAATCTGGAGGTTCTTTTTTGCAATATGAATGTAGCGCTCGTTGGTTGAGATGCCGAAACCGGCGAGCAACTGCTGCGTGAGTTCCACTTGAAAATTCGAGTAAAGGGAAGGGTTGATGGCTTCGTAGGGGCTGTTGTTGGCGAAGCGCTGACCTTCGTAGTTGACCTGCAAGCCGGTTCCCATGGGAAAGTTCTGGGAGAAATTCGCCAGGCCCTCGATGGTGTTTTGCTTAAACGTGGCGACACCGGTCTGGAAGGCGTTGCCCTCCTGGGTTACGGTGTGGTCAACGAAACTCCTGAAATTCAGGTAGGGATCGAAGGAAGCGATCGAAGTTCCGGCGCCGAGCGTCGAGGTTACGATGCCGCCCGCGCCTGCCGCAGCCGATCCGGAGCTTGAACCGCCGCCGCCACTTGAGGCCCCTCCGCTGAAACCGCCCTGCGTGGAGGACTGCACGATTGCGGTATTGACGCCGTTGGCCTGGGCGCCCGCTTTGGTGCGCAGGATATCGGTCTGCGCAATGGGGAAGTTGTAGCGGAAGGACGCGATATCGAGGTTGTTTTCGATGGCCAGGGCGATGGCATCGTGAAGCGAGATGTAGAGCTTGCCATCGTGGATGAGGTTCTCGAGGCGCGGGCTGTTGGTAAGGTCCAGCGGTGGCGCCTCACTGGGCCGGTAAGGCGAGAGCGGATTATGCGAGCGGGGCAAGTCGATGTGAAATGGACGCGGCGGAGCAGTCGCTATCTGCTCGGCCTGCTGCATCTGCTGCGCCAGCGTGGGGGGCGGCGTTGGGGCATTGCTCGCGGCGGGTGTTGGAGCTTCAGGGGCCGGTTGCGCCGTCTGGCCGTTTGCCGGCGCGGCCTGAGCCTGCTGCGGCGCACCCGCCGCGAAAAGATTGATCTGGAGAAGCAGAACTGCGGCTACGGCCTGTACTGGCCTTGACGAATTTCGAATGGAATATTTCACTTTGAGCCAACCTCCGATGAATTCGCTGGAATCAGTTCGTCGCGCGTGAGCCATCCGTCGCGCAGTTCCACGATGCGCTTGCCGTAATGCGCGTTCTCGTCAGAATGAGTGACCTGCACTATCGTGGTGCCCTGGCGGTTTAGCTCGCAGAAGAGTTGCATAATCTCGCGAGCCTGGGTTGAGTGCAGATTGCCCGTGGGCTCGTCGGCGAGCAGCAGGGACGGGGCATGAACCACGGCACGCGCAATGCCGACCAGCTGCTGCTGGCCTCCTGAAAGCTGATTCGGATAAAGGTCCTTCTTAGCCACGATCTGAAAACGATCGAGGATGTCGGCTACCATTCCAGCTCGTTCCTTGGCGGGGAGATTTTTGTAGCTCAGCGGCAGGTCGATGTTCTCGGCCACGGTCAAGTCGTCGAGCAGGTGATAGCTCTGGAAGACCATGCCGATGCGCTGGCGCGCCAGGTCGGCGCGCTGCTTGCGGTTGAGCTTGTGGACGGCGGTCTCGTCAAACCAGTATTCGCCCAGCCAGCCATCGTCGAGCAGCGCCAGTACGTTCAGCAGCGAGGATTTGCCTGCGCCCGACGGTCCCATGATGGTAAGGAATTCGCCCTCGCGAATGTTGAGCCCGACGCGGCGCAGCACCCAGGTTTCGGTATGGCCGGTTTTGTAGCTTCGTTCAACGCTTTTCAGTTCGATCATGTGATTGAGTTACTCCGTATTATGCGACCGGTAGACTGGCCGCGATTACTCGATGCGCAAAGCGCGCATGGGTTCAATTCGTGCGGCGCGGCGAGCCGGAAAATAGCAGGCCACCAATGCCGCAATGAGCAAAACCGCGCCGACGGCGCTGAATGCAGTGAGGTCGATGGCGCCAACGCCGTAGAGGGTGCTTTGCATGGCGCGTCCGACAAAATAGGCCCCACCCAGGCCCAGCAGCAAGCCGGCGCCGGCAAGCATCGCGCCTTCGCCCAAAATCATGCGCACCACGCGATCGCGGCTGGCCCCCAGCGCCATGCGAATGCCGATCTCATGCGAGCGCTGGCTCACCGCAAAGGCCATTACGCCGTAGATGCCCACCGCGGCAAGCGCCAGGGCAATCGCCGCAAAACTCACGTAGAGCAACAGCGAGAAACGATTGCCCGAGAGCGCCTCGTCTCGAGCCTGGTCGAGGGTCTTCATCTCCGACAGTGCGATCACCGGGTCAACCGAGTGGATCGCCGCGGTGACGGTACGCTTCATCGTCTCCGGGTCGCCGGCCGTGCGCACGCCAAAGCTGGCATCGACCCATGGGGACTGATCGAATGGCACGTACATCTGGGCTCGCTCGCGGCTGAAGTTGCCGCCGCGCACGTCGTGAATGACGCCGACGATCTGCCAAGCCTGATAGGGCCCAAGCTTGGCCACGCCGGGAATGATCTGCTCCACGTTGATGCGCTGCCCGATCGGATCCTGGCCCTTCAGGTTCTCCTTGACGAATTCTTCATTGACGATGGCGACCTTCATGCCTTGCGCGTTATCCGCATCGGTAAAGGCGCGGCCTCTCACCAGTCGGATGTCAAAGGTGTTGAAATAGTCCGGCGAAATCATCTGGAAGCCCGAGCCGGGACGCTGCGAAGGATCGGTATACGTTGTCGATCCGACCGTGAACGGCATGCCGAAGTATGCACCTTCGAGCGGCATTCCCACGGTAATCGTGGCATGTTCCACGCCGGTGGTCGCCTGGAGGCTGCGAAGCATCTGCTCGTAGTAACCGACGATCTGATCTGCTGTTGCGTCCTTGCCCTTGATCATGGGCAGGTCAAACGTCAGCACGTGATCGACGCGCACGCCTAGATCGACGTGAGCCAGGTTCCAGAAGCTGTGCATCGCCATGCCCGCGCCGGCCAGCAGCGCCAGCGCCAGCGTGAACTCGCCCACCACCAGCAACTGGCGCAGGCGGTTGCGGAGCCTGCTCGAGCCTGACCGGCTGCCTTCCTTGAGCGATTCGGCAGGATCGACGCGCGAGGCATACCAGGCCGGGGCGCAGCCAAAGAGCAGGCCGGCCAATGTCGTCGCTGCAACGGCAACGAGCAATACGGGCACGTTGAGGGTGAGATTTGCTTCGCTGGGCAGCGTACCCTCAGGCAGGAGAGCAATAAAGCCGCGCAGCATTCCATAGCCCACGCCCACACCAAGAATTCCGCCGAAGAGAGCCAGCATCAGGCTCTCGGTGAGGAACTGGACGAAGACTTCGCGGCGCGTGGCTCCGACGGCGCTGCGAATCGCCACCTCGCGCTGCCGCGCCGTGCCTTTGGCCAGCAGCAAGTTGGCCACGTTCACGCATGCAATCAGCAAAAGGCAGCCCACCGCGCCCAGCAACAGCCACAGCGTGGTCTGCACACTGTCGTCGAGAAAATCGTTCTTGAGCGGATCGATCTTCGCTCCCCAGCCCCGGTTCGACTTCGGATACGCCTTCGCGACATGAGCAGCAACCGTATCCATATCGGCCTGCGCCTGCTTCATCGTCACGCCGGGCTTCAGCCGGCCCATCACCAGCAGCCAATGGAAGTCGTGGTTTTTCTGCTCCGGCGTGAAGACCAGCGGCACAATAAGCTCCTGGTCCAGCCGATCGGTCGCGCCGGGCGCGAGCACTCCGACCACCGTATAGGGTTTCTGGTCGAGCATGAGATTCTTGCCGATGATCTTCGGATCGGCGCCCAACCGCCTCCACATCCTGTTCGTCAACACCACCACCTGGTCTTTACCGGCAACGCCCTCCTCGGGAAGAAAATCGCGCCCCAGCTGAAATGGCGTACCCATCATCTGGTACATGCCCGGAGTGGTGTACTCCCCGTTCACCATCTCCGGCGCTTCTTTGCCGGCCAAGTTGAACTGTGTTCCGGCGAAGGCCTTCAGGTCAACGAAGGAGTGGCTCTGCTCCCGCCAGTCGGTAAAGTCACCGGCCGACACGCTGTGATGGCCCCCCTTTACCTGCGACCAGACCATGACCAGCTTGTCGGGATCCGGATAAGGCATGGGCGCGATCAACGTGGCATACACAGCCGTATAGATCGCCGTGGTTGCGCCAATGCCGAGCGCGAGAGTGATAGCGACCGTCGCTGTCAAGCCTGGGTTATTTCGCAACATGCGCAGGCTGAAGCGAAGATTGTGAAGCAGTTTCTGCATTAGCCGTCTCATCCCCCTAGGGAAATTTATTCCGTGCGCAGGGCCTGAATGGGTTCAATACTTGCCGCGCGTTGTACCGGAAGCAGCGCCGCTGCCATGACCGCGAGCGACAATACAGCCAGCGCGGCCGCAAACGAAAACACATCGAGCGGGCGCACGCCGAACAGCGCCGCGGTTTCAACCCGCACGACCGCAATCGACAATAGAACGCCTAATGTGAGGCCGATGGCCGCCATGCCTGCGGTGTCACGCACGATCAGCCATGCCGTAGCTTCGCGCGTGGCGCCCAGCGCCATGCGGATGCCGATCTCGCGACGCCGCTGGGTTACGCGGAAGGCGAGGAAGCCATAAAGTCCGACGACGGTGAGCGCCAGGCCGATGAGTCCCAGCGCGCTCGTCAGTTCGGCCATCATCTGGTAGTTGCCCGCCGAGTAGCGGATCAATTCCGGGAGCGATGTCACCATCATCGGGTCAAGCAGCGGGTTAGCGTGAATTAATACCTGGCGCGCACTCTGGGCCATCGACATCGCGTTCTGGCGCGTCCCGATCACGAACGTGATCTCCCCATAGTCAACCAGGTGGAACGGTAAATACATATAAGGCTCGGGTATTTCTCCGAGTTGATAAATGGGAACGTCCTGGGCGACGCCGATAATGCGCGCTTCAAGGTCGGTGGCTTTATCGCCGTTGATGCTGAATCCCGGCAGTTTGACGATCTGTCCGATGGGGTCCTGCCCCGGCCAGTACTTCTGTGCCATCGCGGTACTCACAATCACCACGGGCGGACTGTTCGTGTCATCGGCGGCGCTGAAGCCGCGTCCGCGCAGTATGGGAGTGCCCACCACCTGCATGAAATCGGGGCTGACGGCATTGAATTTGATTTCAACGGGATTGCGCAGTTCCGGATGGCTGGGCAGCACGACTTTTGCCGCCATCCCTCCTTCTGAAGGCATCAATGGAGAGCGGATACCATACGCTACGCTCTCAACCCCGGGCATGGCGCGCAATTTGGCGATAACCGCATCGCGCATCGGATTATCAGGATCCTGCGTGAACGCGGCCAGCACCTGGTTGCGGGTGATGCCGATGCTTTCGGTGCGCGTGTTGATAAAGCTGCGCACCAGCGCGCCCATTGACACCAGCAACGCGAACGAGACGCCGATCTGCAACCAGACTGCGGCACGGCGAAGGAAGGGAACTTTCCCGGCGGTCCGCGTGCTTGCACTGGCCTGCATGACCGGCAGCAGCTCGCTGCGCGCAACCTGCGTCAATGGCACCAATGCCAGCAGCAGCATTGTCACCAGCGCCAACGATGCGGCGAACGCAAAGACGCGGCCGTCGAACGAGAAGCGAAGGCCTGAGCCGTAGGCCTCGAGCATCGCCGGTTCCTCAATCAGCAGGCGTGGCAGCGCTGATGCAAGAGCTGCGGCCAGCGTCAGGCCCGCTGCAAGGCTCACGATGCCAAGCAAGAGATTTTCAATCAGCAATTGCTGCGCGACCGCCCAACGCCGCGCACCCAGCGAGAGACGCAACGCTACTTCAGGGGCCCGCGCGAGAGCCCGCGCCAGCAACAGCTGAGCCACGTTCACAATCGCCAGCAAAAGCACGCCGCCGACGATGGCGAAGAGGACTTTGCCGCTGGTTCCCGCCTGGCTCATGCGGTAGCTGAAGTCGGAGACGGCTCGCGCTCCGCGGTCGTGATTGTTGGCAGGATCGGCAGCGGCAAGCGCGCCGGCGATCGTCGCAACCTGCTCGTTGGCCTGCGTTACTGTCGCTCCCGGAGCAAGGCTGCCAATCAGGTTGAGCCAGCGGAACTCATGCGAGGTCAGATCCCTTCCGCCGTTTAACACGGCCCAGGACTCCGCGGGAATCCACAGATCGCGATAATCGTTGGCTTCAATCCCACGAAACGACGCTGGAAGCACACCCCACACATCCACCTGGTTGATCCGGTGTTCGCCGTGCCGCAGCGGAATCTGCTTTCCCACGATGTTCGGATCGCCGTTGAAGTACTTCTTCCAGCAGTCAAATCCGAGCACGACACCGGGATGCGTACGCAGCTGTGCGGAGTCCTGCGCGGTAAAGACCCGGCCCAGCAACGGGCGCACGCCTAGAACCGTGAAGAAATTGTCGGAAACCACGTTTGTCAGAAGCATCTGCGAGGTTCCATCGGGACGAGGCATCAGGCTGCCGCGGCCGCCGATCGCAGCCAGTCCTGCACCTGGCCCCTGGAATGCGGTTGCCCGCTGCGCCAGCGCCTGGTATTCGATGTAGCTGAACGCAGCTTCCTGATCCTGCGGAGTAGTCCCGAAGACGCGAACGATCCTGCCTGGATGCGGAATGCGCATCGGATGCAGCCAGAGACCATCCATGAGGCAGAAGATTGCCGAGCTGGAGCCGATGCCGAGCGCCAGCGTGAGCACCGCCGCCGTTGTAAAACCGGGCGACTTGCGTAACTGCCGGATTGCATACCGCAAATCCTGAACGATCGATCGCATGGAGAGACTCCTTTCTTCGAATTGACCTACTCGATGCGCAAGGCCTGCATGGGTTCAATGGACGAAGCGCGACGCGCCGGGAGGAATCCAGCAAATGTGGCGCAGACAACCAGCACGACGGGCGCGAGCGTAAGTGCCCACGGATCGTAGCTGCCGACGCCGTAAAGGATGCTCTTCATCAGGTAACCGACGTAAAGCGACGCGGGAATGCCGAGCACCAGTCCAATGAGAATCTGCCAGATGGCCCCGCGCAACACCAGCGCGACGACAGAACCGCGCGTGGCGCCGAGAGCCATGCGGATGCCGATCTCGCTGGTGCGGCGAGCGACAAAGTACGACATGACGCCGTAGAGGCCGACGCAGGCCAGCGCCAGGGCGATGATGCCGAAGAGCGTGGTCAGGCGCGAGATGAGGCGCTCGGTATCGAAGTTGCCGGCCACCTGCCTTTCAAACGAGCGAAGGTCAGAGATGGTGAGATTGGGGTCGATCGAGCTTAACGTGTGACGCATGAGTGAATCGACGTCGGAGGGAGGCGAGCTGAAATCGACGATCATGGAGTCCATGTTCATTGACTGCACTTCGGTGCCAATCATGTCCGGCTCTTTGTAGCCCATGAACTGCTGAGTAAGCGGGCGCAGATACACCGGGTGGACTGGTTCACGCGGGTTGTTCATTTTGAAGTCGCGAAAGACGCCCACGATCTGCCAGGCGCCCGAATACTGCGGAAAATCGATGCCGAAGCGCTGGCCGATGGGGTCTTTGCCGGGGAAAAACCGCTTCGCGAAGGTCTCGTTGACAAGCACAACCTGCGGCGAGGCGGCCGTGTCCTGATCGTTGAAGTCGCGCCCTCGAACGATAGGCACGCCGATGGAGTCGAGATAGTGTGTGCTGACGCGAACCCAGGTTGAGCCGCAGTGTTCGCCGGGCCCGGGCGCGGGATGGCCTTGCTGAATCACGCATTCGCCCCAATTGTCGCCTTCGAGCGGGCTGTACATGGCAAGGCTGAAATGTTGAACGCCGGGGAGGGATGAGAATCGATCTTCAATCTGGCGGTAAAGCGCGGGCAAACGGTCGGAGGTGTATCCCGCGCCGACCGGATCGAAGTGCAGAATGTAGCGATTGTGTGTTTCAATGCCGAAGTTCTGGTTCTGCAAGTTGAGCAGGGTGCGGGTCATGAGGATGGCGCCGCAAAGCAGAACCACTGAGAGTGCAGCCTGAAATATGACCAGCGATTTCTGGGGCAGTGTCGAGCGGTCACTGGTGGAACGGTTGACGCCACGCAGCGCCTCGGCCGGCTGCGCATGCATCGAGAGCCACGCCGGGCCTACGCCGAAGAGAATGCCGGTGACCAGCGAAATGCAAAATGTGAAGGCCAGAACGATAAGCGAAGGACTGGCCTCAATCGGCATGTTGCGCGAATCGGGGAAAGCCAGGGCCAGGATCGTGCGACAGCCTGCGTAAGCAACGCCGACTCCAGCCACGCCGCCCAGGCCGCTCAATAAGACGCTCTCAGTCATAATCTGGCGCAGTATGCGTTTGCGAGCGGCGCCGATGGCCATGCGCACCGCGAGTTCGGCGCGGCGAGTGGTGGCGCGGGCCATCATCAGGTTGGCGATGTTGGCGCAGGCGATGAGCAGCACGATCGAGGAGAGAATCATGAGGACTCTGAGACCCTGGCCTACATAGTCCTGCAGATTCTGGATTCCTCGGCCGCCGGGCGTAAGAACCACGTGCATTTTGGGAATGAGGGTTCCTCCCCCGAACTGGATAAGGACGGTCCGGGTCCAAAGCCACTGACGAAGCGAGGCGGTCATTTTGGATTGGATGGCCGGGACGCTTTGACCCGCGCGAACGCGGCCCAACAGATAAAGCCAGTGCGACTCGCCGTGGTGAAGAATCGAGCTGGCGCCGCGCACATAAGGTTCGGTGTTGATCGGCATGTACACGTCGGGAGGAGTGTCGGTGACACGATCCCCGAAAAACCCGGGAGGCGTAACGCCGATAACGGTGAACGGGCGCGTCTGGATGAAGATGGTGGAACCAACGATGTTGGGGTCGGAGGCAAATTCACCCTTCCATGCCTGGTAGCTGACGACAACCGTCGGCGGCGCGGTGGGTGTGTCGTCGGAGTCGCTTAGAAGCCGGCCTTCAAAAGATTTCAGCCCCAGGGTTTGAAAGTAGTTGCCGGAGACGAATTCGCCGTGCAGAGGTTTGGGTAAGTCGTTGCGGCGACGCACGGCCCATTGCCATCCTCCGGCCTGCATAGCTGCCAGTTGCTCGAACTCCGGTGTATGCGTGCGCAGGTAGTCGTAGAGGTCGGTGGAGAAGATGGTGAAGTCGCCGGTGTCGCTGGCGCCGCCGGGGAATCCGCCTTCGACGCAGCAGTCGCCGTTGTCACCCACGCGCCAGAGCTGGGCCGGATTGGTGACCGGCAGCGAGCGCAGCAGAATGGCGTGCACCAGCGTGAAGATGGCCGTGTTGGCGCCGATGCCCAGGGCCAGCGTGAGCACGGCCGTAATCATGAAGGCGGGCGACTTGCGCAACTGGCGAAGTGCGAATCGAATGTCGAGCCACAGTGTATGCATCGTTTTACCTCCTTACTCCTTCGATTCTGGTGCCTACTCTGTTCTCAGCGCTTGCATCGGTTCAATGGCGGCGGCGCGGCGGGCGGGGATGAACGAAGCTGCAATTGCCAACGCAAAAATCGACAGCGCGGCCAGCACGATGACCGCCGGATCGAGCGGATCGACCTCAAACAGCAAGGTGCGCAGGAGCCGCGTGGCGAAGATGGCCGCGACGGCTCCGAGCCCGCATCCGATGAGTCCCAGTTTTGCCCCTGACACAAGGATGAGCTGCATGATGGTGGAACGTTGACTGCCGAGGGCTAGGCGAATGGCCATCTCCTGCGTGCGCAGCGCCGCCGAAAACGCGATGATGCTGTAAATGCCGAGCACCGCCAGCAGTACCGCCGCTATGGCAAAGCTGGAGATGAGCGCAGCGTTGAAGCGCCGGGGAGCCTCTGCTTCGTTTACCGCGCGATCCATTGACTGCACCTGGATGAGCGGAAGCTGCGGATCGATCTGGCGAACC
>Ga0335074_10003371_pt1 | contig 21796 bp, 18 predicted proteins | sample Lox_Sample_23_FD_206715 | JGI IMG/M metagenome (GOLD analysis project Ga0335074, IMG submission 206715) | Soil microbial communities from Loxahatchee National Wildlife Refuge, Florida, United States - Lox_Sample_2.3 | ecosystem: Environmental > Terrestrial > Soil > Wetlands | place: USA... | reverse complement strand
TACCGCAGCTTCGAGGTCCGGCCGCGGCCGGGCGGCGGCCTCACCTGGGCCACCACCCGCCACGTCAGCCCGTACGGACCCATCGAGGTGTCCTGGCGCCTAGCCGGCGGGTCGATGGAGCTGGACGTGCTCGTGCCGGGCGGGACCACCGCGACCGTGATCATGCCCGGCGGGCCGCCGAGCCTGGTCAGCCCGGGGCGGCACCGCTGGACTGGTGCTCCGGCCTGACGGTGCGGTCGTAGGCGTCGAAGGCCCGGGCGCGCTCGTCGATCCCGGCGCGGAGCGGGGCGTGGCGCCCGGCCGTCTGCTGGATCTCGGCGGCGTGGGCGCGTTTCTCCTCCATGGAGATGACCGAGGTCGATAGGTCCGTCCAGGTCACCTCGGGGCCCGGCGCCAGCCGCCCGCGGGCGCCGCAGGTGGCGCACTCCACGTCAGCGCCGCGCAGGACGACGACGTCCAGGTGGCACATCGGGCACAGTCCCGGCGGCCCCAGGTAGCGCGCCTGGTCGAACGGCACCCCGAGCTGGCTGGCCACGTTGCGCCCGAGCAGCGCCGCCCGGTCGATCGCCGACTGGTCGAGTACCACCGAGCGCGGCGTTCCGGCCCCGCCGAACCGCACCTGGTCGACCACGGCCATGTGCATCGAGAACGTGGTGGCGTGCATCATCGGCAGGGCCAGGGTCTGCCATTGCGAAGTCAGGGCCCCACCCACGGCGATAAACCCGGCCACCCGCGGCTTCAGCACCCGTTCGTCGACCCGGAACGGGACGACGGGCTCCCGGCCCTGGCTGCGCAGCGCCAGCAGGCCCTCGATGATGGCGGCGTCGGCGTTCGGCCCGAGCATCCGGTCGACGAGCAGCTTGAGCCGGGCGGCCACCGTCCGGCTGATGATCGGGGTGCTCACGATGAGCCCGTCGCACTCGACCAGCCGCTCCCACAGCCACCACGCGTCGTCAGGCTCGGCGGCCTCCGCGGCGCCGCTGGGCAGGCGGAGCTCGCTGAGCCGGACGAGCTCGACCCGGGCATCCTCGCCCTCCGCCGCCCGCAGCGCCGCCTTGAGCAGGATCTCGGCGCTGCCGTCTGGCTGGCCGCAGCCCAGCCCGAGCACCCGCCTGCCCGTGCTACTCGCCGGCATATCTCCTCCTCAGGTGCGCAGAGCCTTGCCTAGCTACTCTCACTGTGAGATAGTAACTTCCATAGAGTGAATACGGAAGAGCGGGGATGCGGATACCTGGGAGGTGCGGCCGGTGGGCCGGCTGGACGGCAAGCGCGCGCTGATCTCCGGCACCGGCGGCGGGATCGGGCGGGCCACGGCGCTGCGGTTTGCGCGGGAGGGCGCCCACGTGGTGGGCTGCGACCTGAACCCGGAGACCTCACGCCAGACCGTCGACCTCGCCCGGGCGGCCGGCGGGCGGATGGACGCCCTCGCGCCGGTCGACCTGGCCACGGAGGAGGGCGCCGGGCAGTGGGTGGGCGACGCGGTCGGCCTGGCCGGCGGGGTGGACATCCTGGTCAACAACGCGTCGGCGATCCGGTTCGGCCCCATCGGTGAGCTCTCCTTCGCCGACTGGTCGTTCACCATCCGTCACGAGCTCGACATCGTCTTCCTGGTCACGCGCGCGGCCTGGCCGCACCTGGTCGCGGCCGGGGGCGGGTCGATCGTCAACGTCGCCTCCATCAGCGCCTCCCGCGGCGCGTTCTTCATGCCGCAGAACGCGCACGGCGCCGCCAAGGGCGGCGTCCTCGCGCTGACGTACCAGCTCGTGATCGAGGGAGGCCCGCACGGCATCCGGGTCAACGCGGTCAGCCCGGCGATGACGGAGACGCCGCACACGGCGCCGCTGCTGGCCGACCCGGGGGGCCCGGCCGCGAGCATCGCCGCCCGCGCGCCGCTGGGCCGGTGGGGCCAGCCCGAGGACGTCGCGTCCGCCATCCTCTTTCTGGCCTCGGACGAGTCGTCCCACGTGAGCGGGGCGAACATCCCGGTTGACGGCGGCGCGGCGGTGGTCGGATGACCGGGACAGCAGAGCGGTTCACCGGGCGGCTGTTCCTGCGCGGCGAGCCCGGGTACGAGCAGGCCCGCACCGGCCGGATCTTCAACTCCCGCCGGCCGGACCGGTTCCCCGCCGCGGTCCTGCTCGCGGCGGGCGACGACGACGTGATCGAGGGCGTCCGGCTGGCCGGCGAGCGCGGCTGGCCGGTCAGCGTGCGCTCCGGCGGGCACTCCTGGGCCGCGTGGAGCCTGCGCGACGACGCGTTGCTGATCGACCTCGGGGCCCTGCGCGACATCGCCTACTCCCCCGCCACCGGGGTGGCGTCGGTGCGGCCTGCCGTGCCGGGGGGCCTGGAGCTCGCGCCGTTCCTGGCCGAGCGCGGCCGGGAATTCCCCGGCGGCCACTGCGAGTCGGTCGGCCTGGGCGGCTACCTGCTGCAGGGCGGGCAGGGCTGGAACGGCCGGGCGCGCGGGTGGGCCTGCCAGAGCGTGGTCGGCCTGGATGTCGTGACGGCCGACGGCCAGCTCGTCCGCGCGGACGCCGAGCAGAACGCAGACCTGCTGTGGGCGGCGCGCGGCGCCGGTCCGGGGTTCCCAGGGGTCGTGACCCGGTTCCACCTGCAGACGTACCGGGCCGCGCCGGTGATGTGGCACGACACCTGGACGTTCCGCCTCGACGACGCCGTCGAGCTGCTCACCTGGCTCCACGACGTCCTGCCCGGGCTCGACCGGCGCGTCGAGCCGGTGGTGGCCGCCACCCGGCTGCCCGACGTCCCGCTGCACGACGGGACGGCCCGCCCGGACGGGACGGTCCTGCTCCTGCACACGACGGTGATGGCGGACTCGGACGCCGGCGCGCTCGCGCTGCTCGCGCCGCTCCAGGACGGCCCGCTGGCGAGCCGTGAGCTCGGGCACGTCCAGGGCCGGACCAGCGTGGCCGCGGAGAACCTGGCCCAGGCGGCGCAGAACCCCGCCGGCCATAGGTACGCCGTCGACTGCACCTGGAGTGACGCGCCCGCCGCCGTCCTGGCCCCGCTGCTTCAGGCGATGTGGGGCGAACTGGACACCGAGCACTCGTTCTCGATCTGGTACGGCTGGGCGCCGCAGCGCGACCGGCCGGACATGGCGTTCTCGGTCGAGGCGCAGGTGTACCTCGCCACCTACGTGATCTACACCGACCCAGCGGACGACGACCGGTACACCGGCTGGGTCCACGACCGGACCGCCGCACTGGCCGCGCACGGCGCGGGCGTCTACCTGGGCGACACCGATTTCACCCGCCGGCAGGACCGTTTCCTGTCGGACCGGAAGTACCGGCGCCTGGCCGCGATCCGCGCCGAGCGCGACCCGTCCGGGCGCTTCGCCTCGTACCTGACCTGCGACCCCGACGGGCTGAACGTCCATGGCTGAGCAGGCGCGCTTGGACCACGTGGGGGTCACGGTCGCCGACCTGGCCGCGGCCGCGTCGTGGTACTGCGACGTGCTCGGGCTGGTGCCCGAGCTGAGGCTGCGGGTCGACCCGATCGACCTGGACATAGAGATGCTCATCCACCCGGTGCACGGCTACCGGGTCGAGTTGCTGCACCGGCCCGGTTCCGCGGCGGACCGCAAGCCGACCACGCCGGCGGAGGCAGCACTGCACTGCGGGTACGGGCATATGGCGTTCGACGTGCCCGACCTGGTCGGGGCCTACGATGGCGCCGTCGCCCGCGGGGCCCGGCCCGTCATGCCGCCCGGCCCATCGCCGCAGGCGGGGGTCCGGATGGCGTTCATCGCCGACCCGGAGGGCAACCTCATCGAGTTCCTGCACCGCCCGGGGCGGACCTGATGGCCGTCGCACTAGGCCCGGGCGGCCTCCTCGCCGGCCAGGCGGCCGAAGACCAGGGCGTCGGTGAGGCCTCCGCCGGAGTGGGTGAACGGGCCCCAGACCGTGCCCGCCCCGCCCGCCGCGTACAGGCCCGGCACCGCGGTGCCGTCGGGGCGGACCACCCGGGACCGGGCGTCGCGCCGGGGACCGCCGGATGTCGTGGCCACGGCCGGCCACAGCTCGATCGCGTACAGGTCCGCCAGGTCGAGGGCGGCCAGGTACTCCGGGCGCCGGCCGAACTCCGCGTCGTTCCCGGCCGCGGCCGCCGCGTTGAAGGCGGTCAGCGTCTCCGCCAGGACGGGCGGGTCCAGGTTCAGGCGCGCGGCGAGCTCCACCGGGCTCCCGGCGCCGGTAATCCAGCCCCGGCGCAGCTCCGCGGTGTTATCGGCGCTCCAGCGATAGTCGTTCGGAGTACCGACCACGCCGTTGAGCGGGCCCGCGCGCAGCGTGCGGCCGTCGCAGATGCCGTAGACCGGCAGGGCGGGGTAGTAGTCCAGGGCCGGCTTGACGTTCACCAGGGCGCGCAGCCGCTCGTGCACCTCGTAGCCGGTCTCGTCGCCGAACCGCTGGCCGGCCCCGTTGGCCAGGATGAACCCCGGGCCGTGGAAGTCGATGGCGAACGCCGCGGCGTGCCCGGGCGCCTTGAACGCGAACCAGCCGAAGAACTCCGGCATGTGCCACAGCGCCCCGCCGACAGCCATCGTCATGCGGATGGCGTCACCGGTGTTCCCGCCGTGCCCGACCCGGTGCAGGCCAGGGAGCGACAGGAAGGCGTCCTTGAAGTAGTCGTCGGCCTCGAAGCCGCCGCAGGCCAGGACGACGCCGCGCGACGCGGTGACCAGCTCGCGCCCCTGCTCGCTCGCCACCTCGGCGCCGGCGACCCGGCCGTCCCCGGATACCTCCAGGCGGGTCGCGGCGTGCGCGTAGCGCACGGCGATCCCGCGGGCATCCAGGCCCTGGGCCAGCAGGTCCCACAGCGCCTCGCCCCGGCGCAGGGCGGGCTGGCCGCCGACCACCCAGTACCGCACGCCGTCGGCGCCAGGCACGTGCGGCCAGGAGGGCAGGACCGCCGGGAAGGAACCGGGCGGCGGGTCGACGCCGACCGTCTCGCCGCCGAGTCCGGCGATCCAGGGCCGCAGGTCGTTGAGCCCGCGGACGTAGGCCTGCGCCACGGCCCGGTCGGTCTTGCCGAAGAAGAGCGTCTCCACGTGCCGGACCGCCTCATCGCCGCGGACGTCCCACAGGAATCCGCCGGCGACCAGGGCGTTACCGCCTCCCCCGGCCTGTTTCTCCACGACCAGGACGCGGGCGCCCGCGTCGTGCGCGGCGATGGCCGCGCTGGCGCCGGCCGGGCCGCACCCGATGACCAGCACGTCAACATCCCCGGCCCGGTGCGTCGTCACGGGCCGATCATATGAGGAGAGAGTCATGAGCGAGCACCGCATCCTGCTCACCGGCGGGCGGGTCTTCGACGGCACCGGCACGCCGCCGGTGCCCGCCGACGTCGTGGTCAGGGGCGACCGGATCGAGAGCGTGCGACCCGGCGGCGGCACCGAGGCGGAGCCCGGGGACCAGGTGATCGAGTGCGCCGGGGCGACGGTCATGCCCGGCCTGATCGAGTCCCACGCGCACCTGACGTTCCCGTCCGCGGTCGGGCACATCGACCCGTCGTTCAACCCGCCGCTCGACGTCAGCTTCTTCCGCCACATGCCGACGCCGGACGAGCACCTCGCGCTGGCCGAGCGGAACGCGAGGATCCTGCTCGAGGCCGGTTTCACCAGCGCCTACTCGGCCGGGTCGCTCACCCCGGTGCCGACCGAGGTGTGGCTGCGCGACCGGATCGCCGCGGGCGCGGTGCCGGGCCCGCGGATGCGGGCCGCGTCATTCGAGCGCGACAACAACCCGGTCCAGATGGGCCCGGACGGCCCGAAGCCGAAGCAGGTGGGTCCGGACGCGGTCCGCGCGTTCATCGCCGAGCAGGCGGCAATCGGCTTCGACAGCGTCAAGCTGCTGATGAGCAACGACGACGTCTTCGTCGCGGGCGGCTCGATGATCACGCAGTACAGCCCGGCCGAAGCCCAGGCCGCCGGCGAGCAGGCCCGCGAGTCCGGCGTCTGGCTGAACTGCCACGCCCAGGCGCCCGAGTCGATCAAGCTGGCGGTGCGCAACGGATTCCGATCGGTCTACCACTGCACGTACGCCGACCCCGAGGCGATCGACCTGCTGGAGGAGCACAAGGACGCGATCTTCCTGTCCCCTGCGGTCGGCATCATGTGGGCCAACGTGCACGAGGGCGCCGAGTTCGGCATCGACACGGCGATGGCGGAGCAGATGGGGTCGGTGCGGGCGCTGCACGCGATGACCGAGCTGTACCCCGAGCTGCGCAAGCGCGGGCTGCGGGTGCTGCCCGGCGGCGACTACGGGTTCCCGAACAACCCGATCGGGCGGAACGTCCGGGACCTGGAGCTGTTCGTCCGGCTCTTCGGCTACTCGCCGGCCGAGGCGCTGCGCGCGGCCACGCAGTACGGCGGGCAGCTGATGGACCTGCCGGTCGGGCTCCTGACCCCGGGGTACCTGGCCGACGTGCTGGTGGTGCGCGGCGAGCCCGCCGAGGACGTCAGCGTGCTGCAGGACGCCGGTAACCTGCTCGCGATCATGCAGAACGGGGAGTTCCGCAAGCTCGCGGGCGAGCTGACCGCCGCGTGAGCCCGTCCGTGCGGCGGGTGCCTGACGTCCGGTACGCGGAGGTACCCGGCTACCGGCCGCTGGAACTGGACCTCTACCTGCCACCAGGGCCCGAGAGCGACGGGCCGCGGCCCGTCATCGTGCATGTCCACGGAGGCGGGTGGCGGCGCGGCTCGCGCCGTGATCCGCTGCCCGCACTGGGCCCGGGCTTCTACGAGTCCCTGGCCGCGCAGGGATTCGCGGTGGCGGCGGCCGACTACCGGCTCAGCGGCGAGGCGCGCTTCCCGGCGCCGCTGGAGGACGTCCGCGCCGCGTTCGGCTGGGTCCGGGACCACGCCGCCGCGTACGGCCTTGACGCCGGCCGCGTGTCCGGGTGGGGTGATTCGGCCGGCGGCCACCTGGTCCTCCTGGCCGCGCTGACCGGCACCCCGGTGCGGGGGGTGGTCGCCTGGTTCCCGGTCACCGACCTACCGGGCCTGCCGGCCGACGTCGCGGCCGCGGGCGGCACGCCGGACGCCGGGCCGGACTCCCGCGAGGCGCAGCTCCTCGGCGCCCCGGCCGCGTTGGTGCCCGATCTGGCGCGGCAGGCCAGCCCGGTGACCCACGCCAGCGCCGGTGCGCCTCCGGTCCTGCTGATGCACGGGGCGGCGGACGACCTGGTGCCGCCCGCCCAGAGCGTCCGGCTGGCCGACGCGCTCCGCGCGGCCGGGGCGCCCGTCGAGCTGGAACTGGTACCAGGCGCGACGCACATGTGGCACGGCGCAAGCGACGTGGCCGGGATCGTCGAGCGCTCGGCCGGGTTCCTGCGCGCCCTCGGCTAGACGACCTCAGACCGGCGGCAGGTGCACGCTGACCACGGCCGAGCGACCGCCGGCCACGACCGCGAGGGCGTCTTTGAGCACCCGGGGCAGCTCCTGCGGATCTGCGACGGTCACGCCGAAGGCGCCGCCCGCCGCGGCGGCGATGCCGGGCAGGTCGGCCTCCGGCTCGAACGAGACGTGGAAGTCGTCCGCCGCCGCGGCGGCCCCGTCGCCGTGCAGCCGGAGGGTCGAGAACTTGGGCGCGGCCCAGCCGCGGTTGTCGTAGATGACGGTCAGCGACGGAGCCCCGTACCGCCGTGCGACCCACTGCGCGCTCGATGGGACACCGAACAGGTACGAGCCATCGCCGACCAGAGATACCACCGCTCGTTCGGGAGCAGCGAGCTTAGCGCCTACGGCGCCGCCACCGGCCCACCCCAGGGAACCGCCGCCGGACCCGAAGTACGAGCCTGGTGCGGTGGGCCGCAGGTGGTCGGCCACGATCTGGTAGTTGGTGATCGCCTCGGTGAGCACGATCGCGTCGGTGCCGGCGAGCAGGTCGCGCACGCACGCGGTCAGGTACCTGGGCGTGATCACCCCGGCTTGCGGCCGCTCGAGCGCGTGCAGCGCGGCCCGGCGGGCCTGGCTGGCGGCGGCGATCTCCGCTCGCCGGGTCTCGACCGCGTGCGCCTCGGCCAGGTTCTCGGCCCGGACCAGCCGCGCGATCTGCTCCAGCGCCACCTTCGAGTCGGCGGCGGCGAAGCGGCGCGCGGGGATCTGCCACATCGGGATCGTGGGTTTCAGCGGGTCGGCGTCGATCGCGTAGATCGCGGCGCCGGGCGAGGGCCGGTTGTTGGTGGGAATCCACGGCACGTCGCTGTCCACGACCAGGATGACGTCGGCCTGCGCCAGCGCCGGGTTCTGCTCGGCGGTGGTGAACTGGTAGCCGCAGTGCAGCGGGTGGTCGCCGGGGAAGTTGACGCAGAAGGCGACCGACTCCAGGACGCCGATGGCCAGCAGCTCGGCCAGCTCGACCAGGACGGGCACGGCGTCCGGGTTCCGGCCCAGGTAGGACGTGACGATGAGCGGATGTCTGGCCCGGGCCAGCGCCGTCGCGATCTCGCGCGTCACCTCGCCCGCCAGCGCGGCCGGTGCGACCGGGCCGAACTGCGCCGGGTCGACGGAATACGGCTCGATCGGCTCCTCGAGCACCTCGCGCGGGGCGACCAGGTAGACCGGGCCGGCCGGCTCGCTGCGGGCGATCTGCAGGGCCCGGTGGACGACCTGCTTGACGTTGCGGCCGGTGCGGATCTCGTTGTCGTACTTGACGAAGCCGCGCAGGATGCCGCGCTGGTCGCGCGCGTCCTGGAGCCAGTGGATGAACTCGTTCCGGCTGCCGGGCAGCTCACCGTCCAGGGTGTACGGGGAGGCGCCGGCGAAGATGAGCACCGGGCAGTGACCGCGCATCGCGTTGCTCACCTCGCCGCCGAGGTTCTGCGTCCCCCCGTCGACGTGCACCACGACCGCCTGCGGCTGCCTGCTCACGCTGGCGTACGCGTGCGCGGCCGACAGCGCGACGATCTCGTGCGGGCAGATGATGAGCCGCGGGTACGCGTCTTCGCGGCCTTCGGCCTTAGCCTGCGCGAACGCCTCGATCAGGCCGGGGTGGTCGCTGCCGAGGTTGGCGAAGACGTAGCTGACCCCCGCCTCGGTCAGGGCCTCGAGAAATGCTGCGCCGGTCGTGTAGGAACCAGCGGTGCTGGCCTGGCCGCCTGCGGCGGCGGGCACGTATCAGTACCGTCCGGCGGTCTGCATGGACATGGCGTGCTCGACCAGCGTGACCAGGGTCGCCTTGGTCGATTCCCTGTTCCGCGCGTCACACGGGATCACCGGGATGTCCGGGGAGATGGCCAGGGCCTCGGCGACGTCCCGCGAGCGGTGCGGGAACTGCCCGTGGAACCCGTTGATGCCGATCACGAAGGGCAGCCCGGACGCCTCGAAGTAGTCGACCGCGGGGAAGGAATCCGCGAGCCTGCGCGTGTCGACCAGCACCACGGCGCCGATCGCACCCTGGATCAGGTCATCCCACATGAACCAGAACCGGTGCTGGCCCGGCGTGCCGAACATGTACAGCACCAGGTCCTTGTCCAGCGTGATCCGCCCGAAGTCCATCGCCACGGTGGTTGTCGACTTGTCGGGCACGTGGGACAGGTCGTCCACGTCGGTGCTGGCGACCGTCATCACCGCCTCGGTCGTCAGCGGCGTGATCTCCGACACCGATCCCACGAAGGTCGTCTTGCCTACGCCAAATCCTCCCGCCACGACGATCTTGACCGACGTCATAGCGGGCGCGTCGGTCCTCGGCTGGGCGACGCTAGATCTTACGGAGTCCACTAAGCACCCTTTCGAGCAGATTGAGGTCCGGACGGCCCTCCGAGTCATCGCGCTGGTGGATGCGGACGAGTCCGTCCGCGCCCATGTCCGCGATGAGGATCCTGGCCACGCCCAACGGCAGCCGCAGCACGGCCGACACTTCAGCCACCGACCTCCAGTCACGGCAGAACTGCAAGATCGCCTGGCACTCAGGTGCCAGCACGGACAGATCACGGGGTTCCAGGACGGTCGCGGTCACCAGGGCCTCGATGGCGAGCTGGTACCTGGGCTGTGTCCGCCCACCGGTAACCGTATACGGCCGGACGAGCTTAGTCGCACCGTCGTCCTCGGTCATGAAGCCGAAACCGGACCGCGTCGGTCCCGGCCCCTCATCCCACAGGCCCGCCCGGGCCCCTGCACCCTGCCAGGAACCGGGCAAGCCCGCGAAGGGTGACCGGTCGTCACCTCGCCCTTGGCCCGCCACTCAAACCTCCGGGTTACCGTCGTCCATCGCCGGGAATGGCTGCTTGCATGACGCCGCGGGTGGCGGGGGTGAGTACCCGTCCGGCCCGCTCAACCAGCAGGGTCATCTCGTAGGCCACGAGGCCGAGATCGCAGGTGGACGCGGCGAGCACGGCCAGGCTGGAGCCGTTGCTTATCGCCATGATCACCAGCACACCCCGCTGCATCTCCACCACGGTCTGCACGACCGCGCCGCCCTCGAAGACGCGCGACGCACCCTGGGTCAGGCTGGTCAGCCCCGACGTCACCGCCGCGAGCTGATCGGCCCGTTCTTGCGGGAAACCAGCGCTGAAGGCCAGCGGCAGGCCGTCCGAGGACACCACCACCGCGTGGGCCACATCGGGGACCCGCTCCACGAAGTTCGTGATCAGCCAGTTGAGGTCCTGCGCTGGGCGTCCTGGCGTGCTCACCCGCACTCCTCTCGTCGCCCGTCCATACAGGTACCTCCTACTGGTGTCGGTGTGCCTGGGCCTGGGAATCTCATCGGTCCTACGGCTCCTCGGTCTCGGGTGCGGCTGCGCGGCCCTCGCGCACGCCTCGCTGGAAGCTGGCCATGCGGTTGCGGGCCGCGTCCGGCGACCTGGCGGGCGCTTCGGCTTCCGCCTCCGCGCCGCCGCTGCCGATGGAGCCTGGCACGAGGTTAGCCCTCGGTACCCGCCTCGGCAGCCCGGCTTGCGTCGTCTCGCCCGCGGCGGGGGCCGCGAGCGCCTGGGCCGCGCGCCAGCCTTCGTCGGCCGGCGACGTCCACGACGGCTGCGTGGCCTGCTGCGTCGACTGTACCCGGGTCGAGCTGAGGGTCTTCCCGCTGCGGCGGAACCAGTCGGACTCGAGCGAGTCGAAGATCGGCAGGCGCTGATCCTGGGCGGCGGGGGGCGGGACCTGGACCTTGCCGACGTCGGCCCCCCCACCGTCGGTCGCCTGGTTGCCGTTCGGCGCGGCCGCGGCGGCCGCGGCGGATGCGCTGGGCCCGTCTCCGCCGCGGACGCTCTGGCCGCCGATCGGAGACTGCGGCAGCTGCGGGGCCTGGGGCCCCGGGCCGCCGAACGAGGGCAGCCTGCTGGGGCCCCCGGGGCCGCTCGCGGCCGCGGGGGCCGCTGGCCGCTGGCCCGTCGTGCCGTCGCCCTCGCCCGCGACAGTTCCGTTGGCGGGCGCGCTGGCGGTGCCGGCACCGTTGCGGGCCGGCAGCGCCTGGGTCGGTTCTTCCTTGCCGTCGTCCCAGCCGCGGCTGGCGGCCGCCGCCAGGTTGTCCACGGCGCCGCCGGGATTCGACGGGCTCCCCGGCCCAGGCCCGATCCCGGTGGCCGCCGGCGCGAAGGACGGAGACGTGGGCGCCGAGGGCGACCCCGGCGAAGTCGGCGAGAACCTGGGGATCCGCGCGGCCTGGGTGGCCGGGGCGGTGCCAAGTCCCGGGGCGGTGGTGGGCGCCGACAGGGAGGGCGCCGGCCCGAAGTCTTCCGCCTCGAAGCGGCGCAGCCTGCCGAGCGGCGGGGCGACCTCGGGGGCGGCCACCGTGTCGGGCAGCCAGATCAGCGCGGTCAGGCCGCCGGCCTGCGCGTGCCGCAGGCGGACCCTGACCCCGTGCCGGGCCGCCAGGCGGCCGACCACGAACAGGCCCATCCGCCGGGACACGGCGACGTCGACCACGGGCGGGTTGTCCAGCCGCCAGTTGGCGTGCGACATTTCCTGGTCGGAAATTCCCACGCCGTTGTCGGTGATGTCGAGGAGCACGCCGCCGCTGCTCAGCGGCTGGCCGGAGACGTAGACCTGCGTGTCTTCCGGCGAGAACGTGGTCGCGTTCTCGACGATCTCCGCGACCAGGTGCACGACGTCGTTGACGGCCTGGCCCACGACCACGATGCCCGGCTGGACGTTGAGGACGACCCGCTCGTACTGCTCGATCTCGGAGATCGCCGCGCGGAGCACGTCGACCAGCGGAACCGGCTGGCTCCACCGCCTGGTCACCTCATGCCCGGCCAGGACCAGCAGGTTCTCCGAGTTGCGGCGCATGCGGGTGGCCAGGTGGTCCAGGCGGAACAGGCTGCTCAGCCGGCCCGGGTCCTGCTCGCTCTGCTCCAGCGAGTCAATCAGCGACAGCTGCCGCTCGATCAGCGACTGGCTGCGCCGGGACAGGTTGATGAACATGGCGTTCAGGTTGCCACGCAGCATGGCTTCGTCGGCCGCCAGGCGGACCGCCTCACGGTGAACCTGGTCGAAGGCCCGCGCGACTTCACCGATCTCATCGGTGGAGGTGACGCCGATCGGCTCGATGTCCACGCCCTCGTCGGTACCCTCGCTGTGGCTGAGCCTGCGGACCATCTCGGGCAGCCGGTGGCCCGCGACATCCAGCGCGTCCGAACGGAGTTTGCGCAGGGGCCGGATCAGCGAACGGGCCACGATGGTCGAGATCAGCAGCACGAGGAGCAGCAGGACCAGCGTCACGATGCTGATGATCAGCAGGTTCCTGGTGGCCTGCGAGTTCAGCGAGTTCGCCCGGGAGCTGACGCTCGTCACCAGCTCGTCGGCCACCTTGCGGGTCTGGCCGATGGTGAAGGCCATGTTTCCGTACCACTGCGCCGCGGTCAGGCCGTGCTGGCTCAGCGGCGTCCCGGCCGTGGAGGTCGCGAGGGTCTCCTCCGTGGCCGCCAGGTCGACCTGGGATCCGCTGACGGTGTTGGTGTAGTTCTCCTGCTCCGCCTCGTTCGTGGACGCGTCGAAGTCGGCCAGCTCCGCGGCTTCCTGCTCGGCGGCCTGGTTCAGGCTGGTCAGGTCTTCGGACTGGAGCGTCCTGGAGGGCGAGCTGAGCGCGGCGAACAGGATCGCCCGCTGCACCGACTTCTGGTTCTCCACGCGCAGCAGCGCGCCGAGCGTGGTGACGTCACCCTGCAGCTGGGCGTCGTCGGCGCCGGCGCCGACCGAGGCGCTGAAGTTGTTCGCGGCCTGGATGATGTTGCCGGTGTAGACCCGGATGACCTCATCCGCCGGGAACGACGTGGATATCACGTCCGACCGGTCGGCCTGAAGATCCTGCAGGCTGTTGAGCAGCGTGGTGAGGTCCCCGACGGTGCTCGCCTGGTACCCGGCGCCGGTCGTGACGCCGTTCGCGTGGTTCTCCACGGTGGTGACGTCGTTGCTGGTGGCGTTCTGCGCGGCCTTCAGCCGCGTCAGGAGGGCCGCACCGGCCGGGCCCCGGCTGGCCGCGTACCCGGCGGACAGGTCACGCTCGTCTTCCAGCGCCTGCGTGAGCTTTACCACCGAGGAGTTGAGCTGCGCCAGGTGCTGGACCCGGCCGCTCGCGGCCGAGCCCTGGATGTCTGAGTAGATCGTCAGGCCGCCGAGGATCGCCGCGATCGCGGTCGGGACGGCGATCATGGCCGCCAGGCGCCAGCGGACCCGCCAGTTCGCCAGCGCGAACCTGGACCGTGCCTGAGCTGGCCGTCGCGTACGAGTGGGGCCGGTGCGGACCGGGCGGGGCGCGCCCGCGGGGCCCGGGGCTCCCGGTCCTTCGGGGGCCGGGACCACCGGGGTCGCCACCGTACCCGTGCGGGTGGCCGCGCCGGGCGCCGCCTGGACTACCTGGGCCGTACCGCCGGTGGCCGTCGTTCCCTCGCCCGCGATGCTGCTCCCTGCTAGAAGCCCTGACCCTCCCCCGTCAGTCTGCCCTCCGTTGACGGATCCAGCGGCATCGCCGAGATTCGTCCCCGATCGTCTACGCACTACGCTCGCACCTCGCATCGGCAAAGCTGACCTGGACGTATGTCGGGCTGCGACCGCACAAGCCGCAAAACATCCGCATCCCTCTTTCCTTCGCAGGCGATTGCCGCTGCTCGGGTCGACAGGGCAGCCGAGGCCACACTCTCGGGTTACAAAACGGGTAAGGACATATAATCATCTTCTGGGTGCGCGCCACGGGGCATTCGCCAGTAAACAGGCAAGATCTTGCACGAAGCACGTGGCCGCCGCGGTCTGTCCAGGACGCGCCAGAGCACGCCAGCTATCTAGTTGGTGACAAGATGGTAACGCCTCGTGCTGACCTGGCCGCCTCCCTTGCGTAACTCGGAGTCTTCCGCCGCGGATCGCCGGCTCCCCGGCCGACCCCAGCGTCCGCAAGTCGGTCGCGGGCACTGCAATTTTCCCCTAATTAAGACGTTCCCGGGGCGCGGCTGGATTACGTTCTTCGGCTTCTTGCCGGTAAAGGGACTAGCCGGAAAGGCCTAGTTCCCGTGCTATTAGGATGCGCTGAACCTCTGACGTACCCTCGCCTATCTCCAGAACCTTCGCGTCACGGTAGAAGCGCCCGACGGGCGATTCGTTCATGAACCCGTAGCCGCCGAACACCTGGGTGGCGGCCCGCGCGTTGTCCATGGCCGCGTTCGAGGCCGTCAGCTTGGCGATCGCGGCCTCCTTCTTGATGGGCTGGCCGGCCACCAGCCGTGCGGCCGCGTCGTACCAGGCCAGCCGGGCCGTGTGCGCCCGGGCGTCCATATCGGCGATGGCGAACTGGATCGCCTGGTGCGCCTGCAGGCGCCGGCCGAACGCCTCCCGCTGCCCGGCGTACCTGACGCACTCGTCGACGCACCCCTGGGCCAGGCCGGTCGCCAGCGCGGCGATGGCCACGCGCCCTTCGTCCAGGGTCTGCAGGAACTGGGCGTAGCCCCGGCCGCGCTCACCCAGCAGGTTCTCCTCGGGGACCCGGCACCCGGAGAAGGACAGTTCCCTGGTGTCCGAGGCGCACCACCCGACCTTGGAGTACTCCGGACCGGGGACGAAGCCGGCCGTGCCCGCCGGGACGACGATCGCGGAGATCTCCTTGCGCCCCGCCTCGTCCCGGCCGGTGATGGCGAGCACGGTGACCACGGAGGTGATCGCGGTCCCCGCGTTGGTGATGAACGCCTTGTTCCCGTCCACCACCCACTCCGCGCCGGTGAGTTCGTGCCCCGGCTCGAGCCGGGCGGTGGTGCGCATGGCGCCGGGGATATCCGAGCCCCCGCCCGGCTCGGTCAGGCCGAAGGCGGCCAGCCGCTCCCCCGCGCAGAGATCAGGCAGCCACCTGCGGCGTTGCGCTTCGGTGCCGTTCCGGTAGATCGGCATCGCCCCGAGCGATACCGCGGCCTCCAGGGTGATCGCGACGGAGGAGTCCACCCGGGCCAGCTCCTCCAGGGCCAGGCAGAGCGCGAAGTAGTCGCCGCCCATGCCGCCGTACTCCTCGGGGAACGGCAGTCCGAACAGGCCGAGCTTGCCCATCCTGGCCACGATGTCGTAGGGAAACTCGCCTCGCTCGTAATGGCCGGCGATCACCGGCGCGACTACCTCGCGGGCGAACTGGGCGACGGAGTCCCGCAGGTCCTGCTGCTCCGGCGCCAGTTGGTAACTGACCATAAGGACACCTTCGCACAGCCCGCTGCAAACCCCGCACTCGCGGCGGTAGTCTGGCTTGGCCGGGTTCCTACACACGAGAGCGAGGACATGGACGGCCTGAGCTGCCCCGATTGCGGCGTCAAGGTCCAGCCGGAGGATCTGATCTGCTTCCGGTGCGGCGCCAACCTGCCGCACGCCAGCGGTCCCGACGAGGATCTGCTGACGCCGACCGTTTCGCAGAAGTTCATCAGGGCCGCGTCCGAGGCGGTCACCTGCCCCCGCTGCGGCACAGCGGCGCCCGACCCGGCGGACCTGGTCTGCTCCACCTGCGGGGAGCGGCTGCCGCAAGGGCACCGGAACATCTCGACCGTCGTGATGAGGATCACCTTCCCCACCGGCAACGTGGACATCCCGGCGGGGACGTCCGTGCTGCTGGGCCGCGACCCGGCCGAATCGCTCGTCGCCGCGGCGTTCGCCCGCTACGACAACGTCTCGAGGCGGCATGCCACGATCCAGGTGGACGACTGGGGGCACGCCTCGATCAGGGACGAGAACTCGACCAACGGCACCTACGTGAACGACGACCGGGTGCTGCCGGGCGCGGAGGTCAGGCTGGTCGACGGGGACCGGGTGCGGCTGGCCGCGGACGTGACCGGCGACGTGTCCCTGCCGCGGGGCGAGCCCGACCCGTACGGGCTGAGCCGCAACGGCTACGGCTGACGGGCGTTACGGGCGGCACGCCTGATACCGGGGCTACGGTCCGGTAAATCTTCCGACATCGCCCTAGTTCGCACCTGTGCGAGCGGAAATGTCCGTGCGATCATGACGCCATGGCGACCACGGACAATGCCGTCTCAGGGTCTTCGCCGGGCCTGCGCCGCGACGCGATCGGCCTGCGCGAGGTACTGTTCCAGTCGATCACGGACATGGCCCCCGGCGCGGCCATCGCGGCCTCGATCCCGGCCGGGGCCGGCCTGGCCGCCGGCGCCCTTCCGCTGTCGGTCGTCTTCGCCCTGGTCGCGTGCCTGCTCGGCGCCTGGTGCATCGGCCTGCTGGCCCGGGAGATGCCGACCGCGGGCTCGCTGGCCACCTACGCGGCCCGCGGGCTGCATCCCGCCGCGGGTTTCCTGGTCGCCTGGGGATACGTCCTGGTCGGCTGGCTGATCCCGCCGCTCGTCCTGCTCCAGCTCGGTTTCACCACCGCGTCCACGATCAACTCGGACTTCCACGGCTACCCGGCCAACCTGTGGTGGCCGTGGTCGCTGGCCGGCGCGGTCATCGTGCTGGCCGCCGGCTACTACGGCATCCGGGCCTCGGCCCGGCTGGGCACCATCCTCGGGATCTCCGAGATCGCGGTCTTCCTCGTCCTGGCCGTGTTCTTCGTCGTGCACGCAGGCGGGCACAATACCGGGCAGGTCTTCACCACGCACGACTCCCCGACCGGCCTGACCGGCGTGATCGGCGGATCGGTGTTCACGCTGCTCGCGTTCGGCGGCTTCGAGGGGGCCGCCCCGCTCGCCGAGGAGACTAGGGACCCGCGGCGCACCATCCAGCGCGCGGTGCTGCTCGCCACCCTGCTCATCGGCCTGCTGTACGTGTTCACCACCTACGCCGTCGACGTGGCCTACGGCCCGAAGGGGTTCGCAGGCTTCGCCAGCGAGACCGGCAACGCGTCCTGGGAAGGCCTGGCGCGCTCGCTGTACGGGCTGTTCTGGTTCTTTGTGTTCCTGGCCATCGTGAACTCCACCATCGCCAACGCCAACGCCGGGGTGAACGTGTCGACCAGGACCGCGTACGCGATGGGGCGGATCGGGGCCTTCCCCCGCTTCCTGGCCGCCGTCAGCCACCGGCACCGGTCCCCGGTCAACAGCGTCCTGGTCGCCTTCGCCATCACCGTCGCGGTCACGCTGGGCCTCGGCCTCAAGTACAACCCGACCGTGGCGTTCGCGATGGTCGGAACCGGCCTGGTGATCGTGATCGTGGCGATCTACATCATCATGTGCGCCGCGTGCATCGGGTTCTTCGCGCGCCGCCGCAACGGGTTCAACTGGCTGTCGCACCTGGTCATCCCGGTGCTCGGCATCGCGGCGTTCGTCCCGGCCTGGCTCACGTCGGCGGGCATCAAGGTGTTCTCCTTCGTGACCCCGCTGACCCCGCCGCTGTCCTACATGGGCCCCGGGGTGGCCGGGTTCATGGTCGTCGGCGTGATCTACATGATCTACCTGTACCTGACGAATCCGGGCCGGGTCACCGACGTCGGCCTCGTCCACCTCGACGCACTCGAGGAGACCACATGAGTGACCTGCAGGTCGTCTCGTTCAAGCCCGAACCGGGTCAGTACGCGTGGACCTTCGGCGGGGCCGCGCCCGCGATGCGGATCCGGACCCCCGCGGTGCTCGAGGTGTTCACCGAGGACTGCTTCGCCGGGCGGGTGCGCAGCGAGACCGACCTGGTCTCGCAGGTGTGCGAGTTCCCCTTCCTCAACCCGCAGACGGGGCCCTTCTACATCGAGGAGGCCGAGCCCGGGGACACCGTGGCCGTGCATTTCGTGTCGATCGAGCCCGCCCGCTCCTGGGCGGCGTCGACCACCGTGCCGCTGTTCGGCGCCCTCACCGCGACGCACCTCACCGCCCTGCTCCACGATCCGCTGCCCGAGGTGGTGTGGATGTGGCAGCTGGACGCGGCCGCGCGGGCCTGCCGGTTCACCGCGCGGAGCGCCTCCTTCGAGGTGGACCTGCCGATGGAGCCGATGCACGGGACGGTCGGGGTGGCGCCGGCGAACCTCGAGGTGCGCAGCGCGCTGGTGCCCGACGCGTTCGGCGGGAACATGGACACGCCCGAGATGCGCGCCGGGGTGACCTGTTACCTCGGCGTCAACGTGCCCGGCGCGCTGCTCTCCCTGGGCGACGGGCACGCACGGCAGGGCGAGGGCGAGACCTGCGGGGTCGCGGTCGAGTGCGCGATGAACACGGTCCTGGTGGTCGACCTGATCAAGGGCGTGCCCTGCCCGTGGCCGCGGCTGGAATCGGACACGCACATCATGTCGGCCGGGTCGGCGCGGCCGCTCGAGGACGCGTTCCGGATCGCCCAGCACGACATGGTGCGGTGGGTGGGCGAGCTGTGCGGACTGGACGCGCTCGACGCCTACCAGCTGGTCACCCAGGCCGTCGAGTCGCCGCTGGCCAACGTCTGCGACACCAACTACACCTCGATCGCCAAGATGGCCAAGCGCTACCTGGGCGCGTCCGCGGCGATGGACGGCGCCCACGCGCGGCTGCGCGAGCTGGCGGGCGAATACCGGGGCTGAGGGCGGCTCAGCGCTCGCTGTCCAGGGCGCCCATCTGGGCGGCGTCGTACCGGTCCCCGGCGACCGCGCCGTCGGGGACGGCGGCCTCGATCGCGGCGAGCTCGTCCACGCTGAGCCCCAGGTCAAGCGCCTGGAGCGCCTCGGCCAACCGGTCCCGGCGCTTGGTCCCGATCAGCGGGATGATGTCCGTCCCGCGCGAGGCCACCCAGGCGATGGCCAGCTCCGCGGCGGTGACGTCCCGCCCCGCCGCCATCGTCTCGAGCTCCGCGAGCAGCTCCAGGTTTCTCGCGTGGTTCTCGTCACGGAACCTGGGGAAGCGGCGGCGCGGGTCGTCCGGGGCCAGCCGGGCGGTCCCGCTGCTGAGCAGGCCGCGGGACAGGATCCCGTAGGCGGTGACGCTGATGCCGAGCTCGCGCACGGTCGGCAGGATCCGCGCCTCGATACCGCGGCTCACCAGCGAGTACTCGATCTGGAGCGCGGCGATCGGGTGGACGGCGTGGGCCCGGCGGATGGTGTCGGCCCCCGTCTCCGACAACCCGATGTAGCGGACGTACCCCGCCTGCACCATCTCGGCGATCGCGCCGACGGTGTCCTCGATCGGCACCCGCGGGTCGAGGCGGGCGGGCTGGTACAGGTCGACGTGGTCGGTGCCGAGCCGGGTCAGGGTGTAGGCCAGCGAGGTCTTCACGTTGGCCGGGCTGGCATCGTGGCCGATGAACGCACCGGATGGGTCGCGCTGGCCGCCGAACTTCACCTGGATGAAGACCCCGTCCCTATCCCTGCCGCGCAGCGCGTCGCGCAGGAGCAGTTCGTTATGGCCCATCCCGTAGAAGTCGCCGGTGTCGAGCAGGGTGATCCCGGCGTCGATCGCGGCGTGGATCGTGGCGATGCTCTCCGCGTCGTCGGCCCGGCCGTAGATGCCCGACATCCCCATCAGGCCCAGGCCCGCCCGCGACACCACGGGCCCGCCCCGGCCCAGCGTGGTCGTATCGATCACGCCTGCACCCTACCGGTCCCGGCCGCACCCGGGCCGGTCCCACCGTGGCACCTATGGGTGCCATGGTGCGCGAGTGTGCCGTGGTGCGTCCCGGCCTAAAAGATCGGGGCGGATTAGGGTTCCGGGGAGGATTCGGTGTATCCCAGAGCCATGTGCCGACTGTGAAAACAGCCGCCGCCTGACCATCGAGGCGACGATCCGGCTGTAGCCCGGATTTGCGCGGAGGATCCGTGCTCGACGGAAGAAAAGGCGTCAGATTCGGTCGAATACGGCGCTCTTTCTTCCGTCAGGCACCGATCTTCCGTGATCTTCTGGTGCGCGAGGGGGGCCATGGGGCCTGCTGAGACTTGCGGGATGGGAGCGTCAGGATCCGTGCCCGGTGCGAGGCGCCAGATCGGCAGCGGCGCGCGCCCGCGCAGTCAGGCGCGAGGCTTGGCGTCCCTGCGCGGGCACTGTGCGGATGCGGTGGCCCCCAGTCCCCGGATCCTCCCCAGAGCCCGGATCCTCCCCGGAAATCTCTTACAGGAGTACGAATGGCGTGCCGGTTGGGGTTGACGGGACCGGTGATGCGAGCAGGGCGTGCCGGGCCTGGGAATGGGACGCGCCTCGGAGTCGGTAGGGTCGGGTGCCGTGACTCCGGTCGTTCTCGCGTCGGCTTCCCCGGCCCGGCTCGCGGTGCTGCGCGCCGCCGGGCTCCAGCCTGAGGTGATCGTCAGCGGGGTCGATGAGGGCGCGTACACCGCCGGTACCCCCGCGGAGCTGGCCGGCCTGCTCGCCCAGGCCAAGGCCGCGGCGGTCGCGTCCGCCCTGGACGCCGGGCTGGTGATCGGCTGCGACTCGCTGCTCGACCTGGACGGGCGCGCGCTGGGCAAGCCGGCCTCGGCCGCGCAGGCGGCGCAGCGCTGGCGGGAGATGTCCGGGCGGACCGGCACCCTGGTCACCGGGCACTGCGTGATCAACGCCGCGACCGGCCAGCGGGCCAGCGAGGTGGCGGCGACCGTGGTCCGGTTCGGCACTCCGTCGGAGGCGGAGATCGCCGCCTACGTCGCCTCGGGCGAGCCGCTCGCGGTGGCGGGGGCGTTCAGGCTGGACGGGCGCGGCGGCTGGTTCGTCGAGGGGATCGACGGGGATCACGGCACCGTGCTCGGGGTCTCGCTGCCCGTGCTGCGGCGCCTGCTGGCCAGCCTCGGGGTCAGCGTGACCACACTGTGGGCCTGACCGGGCCGAAGGCGGGCGCGCGGCTCCCGCACTACCCTGGAAGCGAGCGAACCGGCCGTCCCGAACCCCCGAAGCCCGGATGGATGAATGGAACCCGAACTCACGGTGCTGGACAGTCTGCGCAAGGCGGTCGACGCGATGCCCGACGACGTACCGCTCCGGCTGCACCTGGCGGGACTGCTGCTCGGCGCGGGCCAGCGGGACGAGGCCGTCAGGCAGCTGGGCGCGGTCCTGCAGCGCGACCCGGGCAACGCGCAGGCGCTGAGCCTGCTGCGCGGCCAGGAGGGCCCAGGGTCGGAGTCGGGGGAGCCCCGGGCGGCGGCGCCTGGAGCCGGCCCGGCTCCAGGGTCCGACCCGGCTCCAGGGTCCGGCCCGGCTCCAGGGTCCGGCCCGGCTCCGCCGTCCCGCCCGGCGCCGCAGTACGACTGGTCGCAGGCGGAGGACGAACTGCGTGACGTGCTGCCTGCCATGTTCGTCGGCGACGGGAAGGCGGCCGAATCGGCCTCGGCAGGCCTGGATGAGGCGGACTCGTACGACGCCGAGCACGCCGGCCTGACGCTGGCGGACGTGGCCGGGATGACCGAGGTAAAGGCCCGCCTCGAGGCGGCGTTCCTGGCTCCGATGCGCAACCCGGAGCTGCGCAGGCTGTACGGCAAGTCGCTCCGCGGCGGCCTGCTGA
>Ga0335074_10003370_pt1 | contig 21799 bp, 20 predicted proteins | sample Lox_Sample_23_FD_206715 | JGI IMG/M metagenome (GOLD analysis project Ga0335074, IMG submission 206715) | Soil microbial communities from Loxahatchee National Wildlife Refuge, Florida, United States - Lox_Sample_2.3 | ecosystem: Environmental > Terrestrial > Soil > Wetlands | place: USA... | reverse complement strand
GCGGATACCTTGAGGCCCACCAATGCGCCGAGTCCCGAGCTGTCGATGTGCTGCATGTCGCTGCAGTCAATGACGATCTTTTTGCCTCCGGCCTCGATCAGAGGTTTGACGAGTTTCTTGAGCTCTTCTGTGCTGCCGCTCACGAGGCGACCATGACATTTAATCGTTACCGTCGGAAAATCAGCGTACTCGCCGGCCGACTCCTCAACCTCAAAGTGAATTCCCTGCTCTGGGGCCATCGATCGATTCTCCTGTAATTGAACGCGGTCAAGACTAACGCCCAATCGCAGGAAGAATCGATGAATTTCTCGTGAATGAGCGGTGACGGCTGTGCCGGTGGGCTGTGCTTGCCGAAGCCAAGCCTCTCCACGTCGAGCTGACCGCCAAATGCGTCAAATCACGCGACACATGTGATCGGCGGGGACAAGATCGACCGGAGCCCCCGGAGAAACGTGCTCGACCGCGGCCTCACCTTACATGAGCCATAAACAACGATGTCCTCACGTTCGCGAGAACGGTGTCTTGTCATCCTGTGCTGAGCATTCAGCGGGTTTCGCGGTTATGCTTCGAGCGTATACGCAATGACGATAAGGGCGTTTCGAAGAACTAATGTTCCGAGGCTGACGCACTCTGGCTCGATGAGTGCATTAGCCTGTGAGCAACAGTTCACAGGCCGCGCTGCGAAGAATCCCTGCACACTGGCCGACTTATGAGTACTCGTCGATTGATCGCTATAGCGTCTTGGTTTGCAAGGTTGCGACCCGCGTTAGCAGTTCCGAGATGTAGCCCAGCGTGATGTTCATATCGGGAAAGAAGTCGTTGGGATGGGCGCATTCGTTTCGTTTGTTCAGCATCCCGTGCAGAGCCTTCATTTCTGTCTTTGAACACAGTCCTAACTTTCTAGCGGCTTCGATAAGCTGAAATTCCACGACAGCCTCCCGTAATTCCTCGATGCTTCCAGCGTTAGCAGCCCAAGCTGGGAACGCTGCTTTGACCTGTGCAAGGCCGTCGGAGACAAGCTTTTCCTCGAGCAAATCCATGAAGCCTGCCCACGCAAGCACGTGAGCCGCTCGAAACAGTTGATGCTCCACACACCGTAATGCCTGTCGGAAAAGTTCGTCCTGCTTCAATGTAAGCTTGGTCAGTTTGTCGTACGACTCTTCGAGGATGACCACACGGGACCCGGAGGTCTCGTGCGTCGAGAGAATCGCGTGCGCTTCCTTTTCGAAGCCTTCGACTTTCGCCAGTAGAGATTTGAGTTCATTCACGACAGTAGATGCTTCTTCATGGCCGCGAAGAAACTGTCATAAACGTCAGCCTTATCCGTGGCTGGAATCTGAAGCTGAATGTTGACGTTCACCGTCATCCCGTTTTGACCGGCAAGGACCAGCTTGCGTTTCACAGCTCCCGCGCCACCCGCGCCCGCTCCCTCTTCCTCCGGTGTTGGCTCTTCGACTTCTGGCCCCTCATCGGGAGAATCGAAATTCCCCATTTCGGCCATTACCTTGAAGGTACGTACCATTAACGTTACGGTGTTCTCCGCGACGGACGTATGACTGCTAAAGAAATTTCGGAGGGCCTCGTTGTCCTTGCGATTGGCGTCAGGATACGTGTCAAAGAGAGTTTTGTAAGCTGTCTTGAGAGCGCCAGCGAGCACCTTCGATGACTGGCCCTTGTTGCGATAGGCTTGCCAGAGTTTAGTGGGGATACCGGAACTATCGACAAAGCCGATGAACTTCATCGCAGTCAGAATGGCTCGGTCGTTCGTGCTCTTGAAGCCAACGGAGGTTATGTATTGAAACGTCACCTTAGGTGGGACGCCAGCACTTTGGATGTGTTCTAAGAACCTTTTTATGTTCGGACTGTTGACATGATACGGATAGTTGTCGGCCACTAATCACTCCTGTACAAGTGTCATCGGGGAGTCACCTCAATTCTACGCTTAGGCAGCAGAAAGAAAACGCGCGCGGCAACGCTTGCGGAGGCGCGTGATTCGTATCAGAAGGTGTCCGTTCTTTCTTCGGTGCCGCTCGACAGTCCCGTGTCAACGACCTTAAATGTACTCTTAAACGGGCTTCGGTCCTGAGATCTCTTGCCCGTCGTCAACGAGCGCCAAAGCGCCAATGCTCTCATCGACACCGAATTACGACCGACAGGTCGGCTTATCGTAGAAACCGATTTGATCACTCCCAACTTTCATAGCATGCTGGTTACTTCACTCTTTCGAGAATCTCTGGGCGAACAAGGTAGAGGAAGATCACCAGGTTCACGGCAACCATGACCACGATTGGCAGCTGGTGGAAGTGGAACAGCACGTAGACCCCGTAGCACATGGACAGGAAGGCGGCGCCGAGCGTGAGCGCCCATCCCCAGCGGCGCAGCTTGAGCAGGCCGTTGGCAGCGACGGCATAGATGACACAGAGGATGACGACTGCCGGAGGCAGATTATGGGTGATGACACCGATGAGGCCGATGGCGCAGAGGAGCAGCATCCAGATGCAGACAAAGGCCATGCCGGGCAGCAGGTTAGGCTGTTTTGCCGGTGGTGGGTTGGGGCTTTGCGGGTCGGTCATTTATTCAAGGCTACAGCGTGTGCAGGTAAGCGAGCAGGTTGTCGAGCTGCTGTTGGTCGAGCTTGTCGCCGAAGGCAGGCATCAGGTTGTGTCCGCGCAGGATGACAGCGGTGACACGGTCGTCATTCGCGGGTGCGCCGCTGGGCAGGTATTTCTGCTTGTAGAGCGCCTGCAGGCCGGGACCGTGCAACGAGCGGTCGGTATTGGCGTAATGGCAGCGCGCACAGTGCGCCGCGTAGACCTGGTGTCCGGCGGCTTCCTGCGGAGTGAGTTCGCTCAAAGGCTTCGAAGGTGGCAGCGGTGGCCCGCAGCCGGCCAGGAGAAGCGCGGCTCCCGCAAAGAGAATAAATCCCAAATATTTGGACTGGCTTTGTTTCCCGGAATAGAACAAGATTAATTCGATGATACTGAATCTCACTCCAGTCACGACCTGCATGACGGAGGTGAGACCTGGGTCCTAGATGGCGGTAGTCCCCCACTAAAGCATGAATCCACGGCGCCCCCAGCCGCATGCAAGGACGATTTGCATTTTATGGGAGCGTCTCGCAAGCCCGGCTATATCCCTACCCTCGATGGGTGGCGGGCGATCGCAATCCTGCTGGTAATCGGTGCGCATTGCTCTCCGGCTCTGCTGCGTACCGGCACTTCGGCAGGAAAAGCGCTTGCGGCCCTTCTTTCACATGCAGGATATGGCGTGGATGTCTTCTTTGCCATCAGCGGATACCTAATAGGCACTTTGCTGCTGAAGGAGAAGAGCGCCAACGGAACGATCAGTCTGGCCAGGTTCTATACGCGGCGCGTTTTCCGCATTCTGCCGCCGATACTGGTGTATCTGGCCACGATATATACGCTGCATCGGTTCAATGTTCTGCCGATCCTGACCACATCGGAGATCGTCGCTGTGCTTGCGTTCGTCAGAAATTACGCAGCGGGTGGATGGTATACCGGCCATTTCTGGTCGCTGGCGATTGAAGAGCAGTTCTACCTGGTGATTCCCTGCCTCTTGTTGATGCTGCGCTGGCGTCTTGCACTCAGAGTCACCACCACAATCGCAATCGTGAGCGCGATCGTCCGGGCAATCGAATACGGCCGGCACATGTTCTTTATAGACACGATGCAGTTCCGCACCGAGAACCGCATCGATGCACTGATATGTGGCGTGATTCTTGCGCTGCTGTTGCAGAAGGAAGAGGTGCGGGAATGGATGCGGCGAAGGCTTTCGCTGTTAACGATGCTCCTTCTTTTGCTGGTGACCGCGGCGGGAGCACTGCTACTGAACGCTCCGCCGATACGGCGGTCGATCATTTCGATTGCTCTGCCTCTGCTGATCGCGCACACCGTTCTTCATCCTGAACGGTGGTGGACCCGCTGGCTGGAGTATGCGCCCCTGCGGTGGATAGGCAGGCTTTCTTACAGCATTTACATCTGGCAAATGCTATTCCTGGTTCCCAATGTGCGGCGGCTGGGATGGCTGCAAGGCTTTCCGCAGGCATTCCTGATTATTTTGCTGATAGCGGCGCTTAGCTACTATTTCGTCGAGAAGCCGATGCTGCGTATCGGTCACAGGCTGGCGTCAGTAAGGACTGGCGGGAGGGAGCGATCAACGCCGGTAGAGGAACCACTACCGGTGGCTCAGGTTCTTTGACTGCCGGGCCGCCTAGTTCGCCGCCACGATCGCGGCAACGATCTTGTCCAGAGCGACCCGCGCCGTATCGCCGGATGGATTGTGGTTATTGCACAGGATGGAGAAGGCGACGGTACGGCCGCTGGCGGCGAGGAGATATCCGCTGAGGGCATTGACCTCGCCGAGCGTTCCCGTCTTGGCGAAGATCTTGCCCTTATGCGCGGGCTCGGCGAAACGGCCGGAGAGGGTGCCGTCGATGCCGCCGACGGGAAGGCTGGCACGCCACGTGGCTCCCCAGGGCTGGCGGTTGGCATAGGTGAGGAGGCGGGTCATCGCACGCGGCGTGACCATGTCCTGAGCTGAAAGTCCCGAGCCGTCGTATAGAACGACGTCCCCGGGGTCGACTCCTGCGCTGATGAGGAATTGGCGGACAACGCGGACGCCCTGGGCGATCGATCCGTCGCCCGCTTCGAGACGGCCGAGGATGCGCAGGTACAACTCGGCATGGAGGTTCTGGCTGACCTTGTTGGTGACGGTGATGTCCTGCTCAAAGGGCGGAGAGACGTGCGTAGCCAGTATGCGCAGGCCGGTGGTAGGGGGCTGGATGGAACTGACCGTCAGCGGGCGCAGAACGAGCGGCTGGTCTACCTCGGTGTGGAAGTCCTGCGTGTCGACGGAGAAACGGTGTTGCGCTCGGGCGGCTCCTTTCACATCGATCCCTTTAGCAAGCAGCATCTGTCGAAGCGCAGTCGCAGCGTATTCGGCGGGGTCTTCAAGAGCGAGAGCGACGTGCAGGCCGTTCTGGTTCATCGTGCCGTAGAGGCGAACGATCTTTGAGCCGGGCTGGCGATCAATCCCCGGGTTGGCGGGCCCGGTTCCAGGGAGCGGGGTGAGCGAACCTTCGAGCGCGTAGTAGGGCGTATCAGGATTCCACTCGGAAAGCTGGCCACTCGGCGGGATATTCAAGTAGACGACATTGTCATTCACAGTGAGCGCGGAAACCGCCGCGCCGTAGCTCCACTCGAGGTCATCCCAGGCCCATCCTGCGCCGTATCGCTCCCACGCAAACCAGGTGTCGTCGCCAAGGATATTTCCGTCGATCGATCTCACGCCGGTGGCAGCGATCTGGTCGGCGATGCTTTGCAGAGCCATAAGCGGCGGATTGGGCCGTTCTGTCTTCTGCTGGAAGGGATAGGCGCGACCGGACATGGTCGGATCGCCCGCACCGAGCAGGATTACATTGCCGTGGAGGTGTCCCGCCTCGTCGATGGTCCCGTCAGTGACTGCGTTGGTGGTCCAGGTAGCGTTCGGCGGCAGCAGGGCGAGCGCGGTCGCGGTGGTCAGCAGCTTGGCATTCGACGCGGGCTGGAAGAACTGCGCGTCGTTGAGGGAGTAGATCGGCGATCCATCAAGATTGACGACGGAGACTCCCCAGTGTGCGCGTGAAACCGCGGGCTCCGAGATGATGGCGTTGATAGCAGTCGCTAGTGAACCCGGATTTGCCTGGCGCTTGGCCGGGCGATGGTGTTGCTGGGCAACGAGGGGCGCTGATGCGAGCAGAATGACGATGAAGAGGCGAAGGTGCTGGCGGGTTTTCATCCTTGGGCGGAGTGTAGCATTGAACCTCGATGGCCTTTGCCCGACGCGATGAGTTCACGTGGCGCCTGCGCACGCGCAGCCTTGAGCTGGGGCGGCGCACGCTGATCATGGGCGTGCTGAATGTGACTCCCGATTCGTTCTCGGATGGCAATCTCTTTCTGGATCGGAAGGCGGCGGCGACGCAGGCGCTGGGCATGTTCGACGAGGGCGCGGATATTGTCGACATCGGTGGCGAGTCAACACGACCGGGAGAGCACGAGCCGGTAAGCGCCGAGGAAGAGCAGCGGCGCGCGCTCCCGGTGATCGAGGCGGTACTGCGCGAAAGGCCGGAGGCATTGCTCTCAATCGATACATACAAGGCGTCGACGGCACGACTGGCAGTTGGCGCGGGCGCGGAGATTGTCAACGATATCAGCGCGCTGGGCTGGGATGCCGAGATGGGTGCGACCTGCGCGGAGCTGGCGTGCGGCGTGGTGATGATGCATACCCGAGGCAAGTCGGCGGAGTGGCGGAGACTGCCGCGGCTTGCTCCGCATGAGGTGGTGCCGCTGGTGAAGGGCGATCTGGCGCAGAGCCTGAATGCGGCGCTCGAAGCCGGAATCGCTCGAGACCGGATTGTGCTTGATCCGGGCTATGGGTTCGGGAAGTCATTCGACGAGAACTATCCGCTGCTGGCGCACCAGGATGAACTCGAGAGTCTAGGCCAGCCAATTCTGGCGGGCGTGTCGAGAAAGTCGTTCCTGGGCAGAAGGCTTGCAGAGTTTTACGGTGGGGGAGACGCTCCTGTGACTGCGCGCGGAAACGCAACCATCGCGGCGACCGTCGCGGCGATTCTGGCCGGAGCACATATTGTGCGGGTGCATGAGGTTCGCCCAGCTGCCGAGGCGGCGAGCATCGCGGACGCGATCCTCAGTACCGTATGATGTCGGCACTATGAGAAGGATCCTTTTTGCGGCGTTTGTCGCCGTTGCCATCGTTGCCGGCGGCGGCACTCTGATCTCAGCTGAAGCGAAGCATCCGGCAGCTCGCAGCGCGGTCTATCCCATCCAGGAAGGATACGTGGATGCGAACGGCATTCTGATCTACTACATGTCGTTCGGGCGGGGCGAGCCGCTAGTGGTTGTGCACGGCGGCCCGGGGGCATCGCACGATTATTTCCTGCCATACCTGCTGCCGCTGGCGCGGACGAACAAGCTGGTGTTTATCGACGAACGCGGGTCAGGACGCTCGGAGAAGCTGGAAGACGTGAAGAAGTACACGGTCGAAAACATGGTCGCCGATCTTGAGGCCGTGCGCGTGGCTCTGGATCTGGGCAAGATCAGCCTGCTGGGGCACTCATATGGAGGGGTGCTGGCAGAGGCCTACGCACTAAAGTATCCCGAGCATCTGTCACACCTCGTCCTGGCGAGCACCTTCGCCAGCACGCGGGAAATGAACCAGGTGCTGCAGCGCATCAAGAACCAGATGCCCAAGGACAAGCTCGCGCTGACCAATGCCTTCGAGAAGGCGGGGCTTTTCGGCAAGGGAGCGGCGTGGGAGCACGGACGCTATCCGTCACAGTATGCAACGCTGGCGTGGGGCGACGGATACTTCCCACGACTTTACGGCGCGCGGCCCGATCCGAATTATGATCCGCAGGCGCAAAACACATCGACGGCGTGGGATCTGTATCGGGAGATGTGGGGATCGCACGGCGAATTTGTGATCGACGGCAATTTGACGAGTGTGGAGTACGTGGACAAACTGCCGACGATCAAAGTTCCAACGCTGATTCTGGTTGGGGATCACGATGAGTGCGATCCTTCGATGTCGAAAGAGATGAACGCGAAGATCAAGGGGTCGAAGCTGGTGATTCTGCCCAACAGCGGACACATGGCGTTCGTCGATCAGCCCAATTTGTGGAACAAGAGCGTGGCGGAGTTTGTGAATGGGAGCGCGTCGACAGCTGAAGTGAAGCGCTCGCACAAGTAGGCTCAGCCTTTGGTGGCCGACTCGCTTGCTGTTCCTAGAAACGCGCTTTTTGCATGCCTCCCTGAGGCCTTCCAGCGTTTAACGTTCTCGTAGACGATCACGGTAGCGTAGGTCACCGCGACCCAGATGAAGACCTCTTCGATGGGCAGGCGAGCCCAGGCGGTGATGCGCAGGCCAAGCATCGCGTCATCCTGAAAGTTCCACCAGCCGTAAGGGAGAGCCAGGGTGACCTCCCACAACAAACTGATCAGCAGGATCATGAACATGGTCAGGCTGAGGGCGCGCCAGTTGATGACCGGACGGGCGCTGGGAAAGAAGATGCTGGACGGCAAAAGCGCTCCGATTACCAGAAAGAGAAAATATTCGGGGAAGCCGGGAAGCGTGGGAGCGAAGATTCTCCGATAGAGGAATGCACCTGCGATGAGTACGGCGGCCACGAAAAGGGATTCCGGATGGAAGCGCAGAAGCCGGTCGAATGTGATGCGTTCGCCGGATAATCCCGGGACGGTGTAGGCGGAGAGCCAGTATTCGTCGAGCCAGATGTAGAGCAGCAGGACGGCGATGAATCCTGTGAAGTAAAAGATGTATTCCTCGATCGGCACCCAGCTTCCGAGCGCCGGCGCCTTGATCCCCAGAGTCGCGCCGGGATTGGGAAATAGAAAGAAGCGGGATGCAAAGAGAAAATCGAGCAGGGCGCCGAGTGGGAAGAGGATCGCGATGGTCCACCAGAAGGCTTTGCACGAGATCTGTATTTCCTCACGCGGAACAAACCAGAAGGCGATGACGACGATGGGAATGATGAAGAGAAGAAGGCTGACTGTGTATCCGTAAGGCGAAGGATTGGGCGAGATCGGGATGCCGGGGCTCGATACGCGCGCGGTGTGAAGGGTGAACCAGGCCGGCACCGCGATCATCCCGAACATGGCGGCGACAATCCAGGAGCTTACGCGCGGGGATGGTGCCGCGATGCGTCGCTTGTTGTTCTCCGGCATGAAGCACCGCTTTCTCCGTCGATAGAAATGTAACTCAGGCAGTTCGCGGGGGCTTGCGCTGCATCTTAGTTCTGGGCGTATGAATTGGCCGGTTGAAATGGCTTTAGACGAGAACGATGATGAGGCGAAAGTATAACGCGATCAATATCTTGTTGGCGGGAATTTGCGTTTTCGGAACGTGCGCCGCGATGCGGGCGCAACAAGGCGACGAGCCAGGGGACGCGAAGGAACAGCGCATATTCGAATTGACCAATCAGGATCGAACGGCGCAGGGATTGCAGCCATTGCGGTGGGACCGTTCACTGGCGGCGGCGGCCGACGTCCACCTTGACAAGATGAAGGATGAGAAGACTCTGTCGCATCAGTATCCCGGAGAACAGGATTTACAGGCACGCGCGGCGCAGGCGGGAGCACATTTTCAGGCAATCGCCGAGAACATCGCCATGGGGCCAAGTGCAGAGGCTATTGAGAAGCAGTGGATGAATTCGGTGCCACATCGGCAGAACATCCTCGACCCGCAAATGAATGCGATTGGCATTGCGGTGATCGAGAAGGACGGATATTTGTACGCCGTCGAGGACTTCGCGAACGCAAATCAGTCGATGACGCGCGAACAGGTCGAGCAGAAGGTGGGCGACCTGCTGCGTGCGCAGAAGATCGATCCGTCCGAGCCACGCAACATCGGCGAAGAGGCGTGCGCGATGCAGGACGGGACGCCTCCGGATGCCAGCCAAGCGGGCCGGGTGAAGGGGGTAATACGCTTTCAGACTCCGGACCTGAATAAACTGCCCGATCAGGTGGCGCAGCAGCTAAGCGGCGGGCAATTCACAAAAGCTGCGGTGGGCGCCTGCGAGTCGCACGGAACGTTTACGACTTATCGAGTAGCGGTAGTGTTGTACTGAAATAGAAAAGGCGCGATCGCTTGCGCCTTTCTTGTTGCTGAGTCTGAGTAAGCTACGCTGCTGCGGAGTTGGTGAGAGCAGACTTCGCCTGCGCTACAAGTGCGGTGAATCCGGCAGCATCGTTGACGGCGATGTCAGCGAGAATCTTGCGGTCGAGCTCGACGCCGGCGGCCTTGAGGCCGTGGATGAGCTGCGAGTAGCTGATGCCGTTAATCTTGGCGGCGGCGTTGATGCGCACGATCCAGAGAGACCGGTACTGTCGCTTCTTCTGCTTGCGGCCGCTGTAGGCGAACTTGAGTCCGCGCTCGACGGCTTCCTGCGCTGCCTGGTAGAGCTTTGATTTTGTGAGGAAATATCCACTCGCGCGCTTGAGGATTTTCTTGCGGCGGTCATTGCGTTTTGTTCCGCGTTTTACACGGGGCATGGTTGGTTCTCCTTTTAGTGTTGCGTTATGCGGCTGGAGGCAGGATGCGCTTGCGCGCTGACCTCTTCACTCGCTTGCTTCCTGATCGCTCGGGCCTGAACTTGTTTCGGACTTCCGTCCAAAAGCTTCAACCCGGGGGCCTTGCGGCCCGTGCACGTAGTGCAGATCAGGCGTAGGGAATCATGCGCGCAACCTTCGCGTGGTCGGCGTCGGAGACCAGCGCGCTGTGAGCGAGCTTACGCTTGGTCTTCGTCTCCTTCGACGTGAGGATGTGGCGCATCTTGGACTGGCCGCGCAATATTTTGCCCGTGCCGGTCTTCTTGAAGCGCTTGGCTGCGCCCTTGTGTGTCTTTAGTTTGGGCATGGTTTTCCTGCTTGGAATCAGCTTGTTTACAGCATCTTCAAGTATACGGGATCGGGCGGGGATTGGCCAGCTTGAGGCCTAAAAGCCGACGCCACGAGCCCGGCACGAAAAACGCCCCTGAATCCAAACCTCCGCTGTGCTATTCTCGGCTCGCCTATGCCTGACGCAATCACGGCTACACCATCTCAGGATGTCACACTCGGCCGGCTTGAGGACCAGCGCAAGTGGTATAGCGCCAAGAGCAAGCGGGCGCAACGCCTCTATAAGTGGATCAAGGGGATAGAAATCGTTGCGGCTGCGCTGATTCCCTTCTTTTCCGGCCTGAAGTTCCCGCATTTCGCCTTTGTGGTCGGAGTGCTGGGGGTGCTGATCACGATCCTTGAAGGCATCCTGCAACTGAACCAGTATCAGCAGGTCTGGACAATGTACCGGGCGACTTCCGAGGCGCTCACGCACGAGAAATATCTCTTTCTGGCGTTGGCGGGACCGTATGCCGCCGCTGGGGCGAACCCCCCCGTGCTGCTGGCCGAGCGCATTGAGACGATCATGTCACAGGAGAACACCAAGTGGGTCTCGGTGCAGGAACAAAGCGGTAAGCCGAAGGATGCAAAGGGTTAGGGTTGAGGCTGGCGTTCGAAGATGTACTGAAAGCGATTGCCCGTAGGCTGTGAGTTCCCATTCGGCCACCAGGTGTTCTTAACCAGGACCTGCAGTCTTCCGCTAATAGGGCGCAAGGTGAGATCGACGGTTCTGCGCTGGTTGATGTCCTGGGGAGTATTCCGCGGTGACCACTGACCCGTTGCCTGTCCTCCACTGAGAATGACGGTCTGCGATCCCCAGCTGCACTGCCTCTGCGGGCATTGCCCGATCGGTTCCACATTGTAGCCGGGGCCGGAACCGTCGATTCTGAGGGCGGTGAGCGCGTCGGCGTTGTTCTGGACCTCGGTATTGCGCCAGACACCGGTGAGAACATTCGCCTGGTCGATGACCTGCCCGTGCAAATCGGGATGGTTGTCGGACGCAGGCTTCGGGCGCGGCCTGAATGCGAAATATCCGATTGCTGCAACCAGCAGGAGGGCGAATACACCAGCGCCGATCATCAGCGGCATACGGGACACGGGCGCAGGTGTGGATGGGCGGGTGTCGGACGAAACCGGCGGTGGAAGTTGCACGGGAACGGTCGCGTGGACGGGCTGGGTCTCGGTCGCCGTGGAGGTGGTGACGTACTGCTTGAGGGCATCGATCAGCAGCTGCACGTCGGAGTTCCAACGGGCGTGCGAGATCTCGACACTATTGCGGTAAGCGAAGTCCCTGATGTTATCGGGGAGCTGCTCGGGGTGGGGCATGCGCGCATCGTGCACCAGAACCGGGATGACGGCGATATTGCGGGCCAGTGCCGAAGCGATCTCAAGCCGCACGAAGTCATTGTCGTCATCGAGCCGGCGTTTGCCATCGGTGCCGGTGATCGTAGCCCATTGCGATCCGACGATGGCCAGGAAGACGCCGCAGCCGGCGACGTTGTCATCGATGGCTTTGCGGAAGTCGAGACCAGGAGCGATTCCCGCGACATCCATGAAGACCGCATTGTTGCCATAGACCCGCACAAGATCGTCGTAGAGCCTGCCCGCCTCGCCCTCCGCGTCATCGCGGCGATAGCTGATAAAGATCGAATGCTTCACCGGGGTTTCGTCCTCCGCGAACGCACAAACCAATGATGCGCAGCCGTGGTAAGGATAGGCAAAGAAAGGTGATTGGGCAATACACGAAAGTGCCGCTCAGGTCCGAAAAGAAAGAGGCTGCCGGAATGGCGGCCTCTTCGCCGAGTTTTTGAGCGGATTATTCTGTGACCGCGTCAACGAACGCTTTCAGTTTGCGTGAGCGTGAGGGGTGACGCAGCTTGCGAAGAGCCTTGGCTTCAATCTGCCGGATGCGCTCGCGGGTGACCTGGAAGCTCTGGCCAACCTCTTCCAGCGTGTGCTCGGAGCCGTCTTCGAGGCCGAAGCGCATCTTGATCACGCGCTCTTCGCGCGGCGTGAGCGTGCGCAGAACCTGCGAGGTGTACTCCTTCAGGTTCACGCTGATCACAGCGTCAGAGGGCGAGACAGCCTGGCGGTCTTCGATGAAGTCGCCAAGGTGCGAATCTTCCTCTTCGCCGATCGGAGTTTCGAGCGAGATGGGCTCCTGCGCGATCTTGAGGACCTTGCGGACCTTCGCGACCGGGATGTCCATGCGCCGGGCAATCTCTTCCGAGGTAGGCTCGCGGCCAAGCTCCTGCACCAGCTGACGCGAGGTGCGGATGAGCTTGTTGATGGTCTCGATCATGTGCACCGGGATGCGGATCGTCCTTGCCTGGTCGGCAATGGCGCGGGTGATCGCCTGACGGATCCACCAGGTGGCATAGGTCGAGAACTTGTAACCGCGGCGGTACTCGAACTTATCCACCGCCTTCATCAGGCCGATGTTGCCTTCCTGAATCAGGTCGAGGAATTGGAGTCCACGGTTCGTGTACTTCTTCGCGATGGAGACGACGAGGCGCAGGTTGGCTTCGATGAGCTCGCGCTTCGCGTGCTCGGCGTCCATGTCGCCCTGGATCATCTCGCGCTGCGTGCGCTTGAGGTCGGCGATGGAAACGCCGGCGTCCTGCTCGAGCTTCTCGAGGTCGATCTTGCAGTTCTTCTGCTGGCGGCGGTATTCCTTCTTGAGCTCTTCGCTCTTCGAGGCGTCGAACTTCTGGTCGAGGGTGCGAATCTGCCGCTCGAGCGTGCGCATGACGTCGACAGTCTTGTTGACCTTGTCGAGAAGGCGCTTGCGCTCCTGGTTCGTGTACTTGAGCTCGCGAACAATGCGAGATACCAGCACCTTTTCGCGGGCGATGGCCCAGCGGGTCTTGCGGTATTCGCGGGCCTTGGCCTTGGGATTGATGGTGGCCAGCTTTTCTTCGAGCGCTGCACCCTTCTTCTGGTGCTTCACCAGCGTGTCGATGCGGCCGACAGTCTGGCGTACACGCGCCTGGAGGATCTCTTCGGTGATCTCTTCCTCGTCGAAGATGACCACTTCCTTGATGTTGCGCACGCCGCGCTTAAGATCTTCACCGAGGCCGACGATTTCGCGAATTACAATGGAGGAGCGCGAGATGGCCTTCATCACGCGCATCTGGCCGCGCTCGATACGCTTGGCGATTTCTACCTCGCCCTCGCGCGTGAGCAGCGGAACGGTTCCCATCTCGCGCAGATACATGCGGACGGGGTCGTTGGTTTTTTCGAGTGTGCCCGGGGTCAGGTCGAGCTCTACATCCTCGCCCTCTTCGCCTTCACTCTCAAAGGCGTCCCCGCCGATCTTCGGACCACCCTCGAGCAGGTCGATTCCCTGCGTCCCGATGGTGGTGATAAGATCGTCAAGATCGTCGGGCGACTGCATGTCCCCGGGGAGCAGGTCATTCACCTCACCGTAAGTGAGATAGCCCTTCTCCTTGCCCGTATCGATCAGTTTCTGAATGTCGTCTTCGTACTTGTCTTCAATCGCCAAGCGCGTCACGTCTCCCGCGTCAAAAGTGTTCGGATCTGTCTGCTTGGGTCGGACAAAATGCGGTCGAGGCCGTTGAGGCATTATCCCCGAAGCGAAGCTATGTCGCCGGGCGGTAGGCGCACGTCCACCAAAGAGTTACAGAATATCATGCCTAGGCGCAGAACTGGGGCAGAAAAAGCGCGCCGCGAGCCGAATTTCGGTTGATTTCTGGGCAGATCCTCAAACCCTTAGATGTGGCACAGGGCGTTTTTGTTTCAGCGATCGAGCGTAATGCGATTGGACCAAGTCTCTCCGATCCAGTCTCGCCTATCTGGTTGAAATCATGAATACCAGAAATCCGATGACTCCGAAGACGAGGATGAGGAAGCTAAGCAGGAGGCCACCGATGATGATGTTCGCCATCCGCTCCTGCTCGGGGCGGGGGTGGGTGATGCCAAAGGTGGCAATGAAGGTTTCTGTCAGCCAGGCGAGCAATTTCATGGTCTTAGTAAATCTATTGTATTCCTACATTTAGGCAGACTGGATGCATCCGAGAGAGACTCTTGTTGTCAGTCGAGTTCGCGGAGTCTCCGCGCAATGTCGTGGATTTGCCGCGATAAGGTTAGCACTTCGTCGGTACATCCCTGGCGTTCGGCTTCGTTCAGAGCAGTGCGTACGGTCCGTTGCTGCTGTTCGAGGGAGGTTCGACGGATGGTGGCGACGGCTTCTTCTACATTTTCGGGTTGCGGCTCGGCTCCGTGCACGGAGACGAAGACGCCAGCGAGCAGCCGGCGATGCTCGGGGTCGGCCAGGGACTGCAGCGGGTCACTGTGTTCTTCACGATTGCGCAATCTAATGAGGATGTCGTGCACATCCGAGCGCATCTTCGCGAAGTCGGACTCATGCTGGTGATACGCAGCCTCGGCGATCCGGTAAATTTCGCTGGAATGCGGTGAGGAGAAAGCCTGCAGCAGGATTTGTTCGGCGCGGGTAAGAGAGGAACTATGCGCAGCGATGGAGTCGCGGCGCTTCGATGCTGCCTCCTTGAGTTCTTCGCGAACGAGTGCTGAATCGATGCCGAGCTTCTGCGCGGAGTCGGCGGCGAATTCATCGCGAGCGATACGGCTGGGCATGCGCCGGATATGGGGCAAAAGGAAGTTGAGAGCCTTGACCTTGGCGTCGGGCGTGCGCGGCGGAAAAAGCTGGCGCGCCCGGTCGATCAGGTAGTCCTGATGACGGCGGGCAGCACGCAGGGCGGCGGCGTATTCTTTGGCTCCACGCTCGCGGATGTAGCGATCGGGATCGAGGCCGCCTTCGAGAGCAACGACTTTGACTTCGAAGCCTTCCTCAGTGAGAAGCGCGATGGATTTTTCAGCGGCGTTGGCTCCGGCGGTGTCGGGATCGAAGTTGACGATGACGCGGGTGGTGTAACGGCTGAGCAGACGGACCTGGGCTTCGGTGAACGCAGTTCCGCTGGTGGCGAGGACGTTGGTGATTCCAGCGAGGTACGCGGAGATGCAGTCCATCTGGCCTTCGACGAGCACCGCGAAGTTGGCTTCGCGGATGGGCTGGCGAGCCTTGTCGAGATTGAAGAGGACGTTTCCCTTGGTGTACAGCGAGGTCTCGGGAGAGTTCAGATATTTCGGGCCGGCCTTTTCGCCACTTTCGAGTGCGCGGGCGGTGAAGGCGATGATGCGGCCGGACTCGTTGGCGATGGGGAAAGTGATGCGCTTGCGAAAACGTGAATAGAGCGGGCCCGGCGTGCCGTCTTCCTGCGGCTTGAAGGAGAAGAGACCGGAGGCGCGCAGAGTCTCAGTGTCGGCGGCGGACTGGAGACGATCACGCAGGGCGTGGAAGGACTCGGGGGCGTAGCCAATGCGGAACCTCGCGATGCCTTCGTCGGTGAGCCCACGGCCGGTCAGGTATTCGCGGGCGAGCGCGCCTTCCGGCGAGCGAAGCTGCTGCTCGAACCAGGCTGTGGCGATCTCGTGCAGTTCGATCAGCTTGGCGCGCTGGCGGCCCTCGGCGGCCTCTTCGGGCGAAGAGAATTCGCGCTTGGGCAGCGGGATTCCGCACTTAATGGCGACGGCTTTGACGGCTTCGGGGAAGGTGACATTCTCGATCTTCTGGATGAAGGTAAAGACGTCGCCGGTTTCGTGGCAGCCGAAGCAGTAGAAGAACTGCCGTGTCGCGTTGACGGAGAACGACGGCGTCTTTTCGGAGTGGAAGGGACACAGTCCGGTGTAGTTCTGCGCGCCAGCCTTTTTGAGGCGCACGTAGTCGCCGACGATTTTGAGAATATCCGCCTGCTGCTTTACGGTCTGGGCGAAATTGTCGGGCACGATTTACTGTATTTTGCGCCGAAGGTGCTGATGCCTGGACGGCCAGTCCTCATTTTCGCTTCCAGCGAACGCCATCCTTTGAATCCTCGATCAAGATTCCCTTCTCTGCAAGCTCGTTCCTGATCTGATCCGCGAGGGCGAAGTTGCGGGTGCGCTTGGCTTGAGTGCGCTTGTCGACCAGCTCCTGAATCTTCTCGTCATTGAAGTCCCGCTGGGCGAGCAACTCCGGTGCGGCTTCGTGAAGGCGGCCTTCGCGCTCAGCCCAGTCGAGGGCGAAGCGCGTCCACTCGGCGTCGTGGTCCTCGAGGACAGCGAATACCTGATCGAAGCAACGCAGAACATCCAAGACTTCTTCTTTGTTTTTCTCAAAGAAGTTGCCAGCATCAGCCCGAGCATTGACGAACCTTATCAAGTCGAATATGGCCGCACGAGCTTCGGCAGTATTGAGATCGTTGGCTAGGGCGTTCAGAAACTTTTGCTTTGCTTCGTTTACCGCCTCGCTTGTTGCTAAGTCCATGCCAACCTGGCCCAGCGAGGCACCTTGGGGCCAAGTTGTATTGGCGATGCGATCCCAAAAAGTCCTAAGCCGGTCGATGGCACCGGTCTCAGCGGCGAGTCCCTCGAAGGTGAAGTTGAGCTGCTGGCGGTAAGGGACGGAGATGAGCAGCATGCGGATCGCGGATGCTTTGTAGCCCTTCAGCAGCAGGTCACGGAGGGTGTAGAAGTTGCCCTCGGACTTCGACATCTTGCGCCCTTCGACGAGCAGGAAGCGCACGTGAAACCAGTGGCGGGCGAAGGTGGTGTGCGAGGCTGACTCCGACTGGGCGATTTCATTTTCGTGGTGGGGGAACATCAGATCCTCCCCGCCGGCGTGGAGGTCGAAGTCGTCGCCGAGGTATTCGGTGGCCATGGCGGAGCACTCGATGTGCCAGCCGGGGCGGCCGGGGCCGAGCTCGGTCTGCCAGTGGTATTCGCCGGGCTTGGGGGATTTCCAGAGGGCGAAGTCGCGGGCGGAGTCCTTGTCGTACTCGTCGACGTCGACGCGGGCACCGTCGGTGATGCCGTTGAAGTCCTTCTTGGAGAGCTTGCCGTAGTCGGGGAAAGAGGCGATGCGGAAGTACCACGAGCCATCGTCGGTGCGATAGGCGGAGTCCTGCGCGGCCAGCTTCCGGATGAGGTCGACCATCGACGGGATGTGTTCGGTGGCGCGGGCGATGATCTCAGGCTTCTCGACTTGGAGGGCATCGAGGTCCTCGAAGAAGGCTTTTTCGAAGCGGGGGGTGTATTCGCCGATGGGCACCCTGGCGGCGGCGGCGTTGCGGATGATCTTGTCGTCGACGTCGGTGATGTTCATGACGTGGCGGGGGGAGATTCCCTGCAGGCGGAGGAAGCGGCGCAGGACGTCGACCTGGAGAAACGTCCGGAAGTTGCCGATGTGGCCGTAGTCATAGACGGTGGGTCCGCAGGCGTACATGCGGAGCGTCTGGCCGTCGGCGGGAGTGAGATCTTCGACGCGGCCGGAGAGAGTGTTGAAGAGTCGGATGGTCATTCGTACGGCGGGGGATTTTCGATTCAGTTGGTTCCCTGCCGATTCTATGCTGTTTCCCGTTTTGGGCCTATGGGGTGGGTATACCCTCCCCCTGTCTTCAGTCAGATTCCTTGCAAAGATCTGATTCCGGGATGTTTATGAGCATCGGATCCGGTAAAGATATGAAAACAGGATCTTTAACCCCATTGTTTTGATTCGAAATGACTTACACGGGAGAATAGTTGCGACAGTGACCGACTTTCTTCCTAAAATGGGAAAGCCCATCAGCGCCCGCGGCCGGACTTTCTTAATCCCTGGTTCTATTTTAGCGGTTTGGGCATAATTGTTGGCCAACATTCATTGACCGGTAGCTGCGCGGCTCAACTACACTTGACTCCCGAATAAAGAGCATGTCTCAGCCTGTCTTCATCTCTTATGCCCGCGGCGACAGTGCAGCTCATGCGCAGGCCCTAGCGGCCAGCCTGCAGGGGCAGGCATTCCTCGATACGGAGTCCATCGACGACGGCGACGATTTTCCTCAACGGCTCCTGGACGCGCTGCTGGTGTCGCGGATTGTTGTCATCTTCGCGTCGAAAACGTATCTCGAGCGGCGCTTCTGCCGTGTGGAGATGCGACTGGCGCTGCACTCGGGCAATGACAATGCGTCGCACATCGTGTTGGCGTCCGGCGACGAGACGCAGGCCGTCCGCGACGCCATGCCGGAACAGGTTGCGCGCACAAATTGGCCTCCTGCGGCTGCAACCGATCGTCTCGCCGATCTCGTGCGCTCGCGGCTAGACAAGCACGCCCACCCGTTGAGCAGCCGTATTCCGGTTCAGGAAGCCCGGGTCATCGCGTCAGTATTCATCGAGGAGGCCAGTATCCCCGAGCCGCGGTCGCTGTTAGGAATTCGGGTTTCGTTTCCACCCGGCCTAGCCGCACAGAGTATAGGACGCCGTTTTGTGGGCCGCGCCTCCGATTTGCGCCGTCTCCATAACGCTCTTTCCGAGGGCAGCGGCAGCGCCGCCCGTCTCACTGGGCGCATCGCAGCGGGAGCCGGGTTTGGCAAAACCCGCCTGGCCATCGAATATCTCAACCGCTACGGCCCGCGCCATTATCCTGGCGGCATCTTCTGGATCAACGCTGAGTCGTCCGTCATCGACGAGGAATTCTGGCGCGTGCTGCGCGCCATCGATCCGTCTACGCCCGACATTACCTTGCTGCGCGGCCAGAAGCCTACGATCCGTGAACGCATGGATACTGCGTTGCGCACCGTCCCGCAGCCTGTCCTTTACATCGCCGACAACGTCCCCGAGGCCGCTCCCAACGAAGACCCCTTGCCCCTTGAAACCTTCTGTCCCGCACTCGGCGCCGTCACGGTAATTGCCACTTCCCGCCAGGACACGCGCGAATCTGGCGTCGAATCCATCAAGGTCGATGAATTGCCACGCGACTCCGCCATTCTGCTGCTGCGCAAAGATGTGGCTTCGCCTGCCGCACTCTCCTGGGAGGACTGGGGCCGCATCGCCGAATGGGTCGGCAAACTTCCCGTCGCTCTCGATCTTCTCAATCGGGTTCTGGCTCTCGGCTCCATCTCGCCAAGGCAACTGCTTGCTGACGCAAGTGGCTCTGCTGCGGGTACGACTGCCAGGCTGGACAGCTTCAGCAAAGCCCTGCGCGGGCAGGTCAGCATAAAGGCGGCCACTGGAATCACGTCCGCCTTTTCCATCTCTTATGAAAAGCTTGAAGCTTCCACGCAGAGGGTTGCCCGGATCCTAGCCCAGCTCGCCCCCACGCCGATTCCGAACGAGTTGCTTGAGGCGCTCCCCGAAGAACTTAATGTGCCCGCCGCACGCGCTGCGCTCCGCTCCCGCCATTTCGTCATTCCCAGTGACGCGGAAACCTACGGCGTCATGCATCGCCTCACCGCTGACTTCCTACGTCGGCTGCCGGCCGAATCCCCATTCGAGCCCTTTGAAGATGCTTGCCGAATGGTCGACGCAGTGGTGACTCCAGGTCGCTGTCGCGATCCGAAATGGTGGCCTCTCATGAACCTCTGCAGTTCGCACGCGGAAGCGCTTTTTACGCTAGGCCAAGAATCAGATGCCACGGCCGTCTACGCGTGTGGAATGGGACTAGCAGCAGAGATTCTCGCATTTGCGCGAGGCGATTACGCCTATGCACGTCAAATGGAAGAACGCGTACTCGAAGTCAGGAAGCGGGTGCAAGGCGGAGAACACCCGGACACGCTGACCGCGATGAACAATCTCGCCGGCACGCTCTGGGCTCAGGGCGATCTAACTGCGGCCCGAGAGTTCGAAGAGGAGGTACTTCATATTAGGAAGCGGACGCTCGGCGAAGAGCATCCGGCCACGCTGACATCAATGAATAATCTCGCTGAAACGCTCCGGGCCCAGGGCAATGTGGAAGACGCTCGTGACCTTCAGGAGCGCGTGATGGAAATCATCAAACGCGCACTAGGTGCGGAGCATCCTAACACGCTGCGCTCAATGAATAATCTCGGCGAAACGTTCCGGGTTTTGGGCGATCTGGCTTCAGCAGGCCGCCTGCACGAAGAGACATTGGAGGCGAGAAAGAGAGTACTGGGAGATGAGCACCCAGACACCTTGTCCTCAATGAACAATCTCGCTCTCGTTCGCTATGAGAGCGGCGATTCATTCGCGGCCCTTGCTCTCCTTCGCGATTGCCTTGCAATTCAGCGCCGGGTTCTTGGTGGCGAACATCCAGACACGATCAACACGGGCAAGAATGTCCAATTTATTGAGAGCCAACTCCAGCAAGATTCGGGCCGGGTCGATGAGTGAGCGGTTGAATGGTCAGCTGCCGCGGTCGAGTCGGGTAGTGGGTGCGGGCTGATGCAGGTGCCAAAACCGCAATAGCAACAAGGGCGAGCGCGAATACCCGCCCTTGTTGAATCGAGATAGGTCCGATGTCAGTCGGCGCCGACTGGCTTGGGCTCGGTTTCGGCGAGTTCGGAAACGCGCTTGGCGAGCAGCAGCTCCAGGGTTTCGAGGGCCTTGGAGAAGCCTTCGATGCCTTCCTTGAGCTTGTCGTGCGCCATGCGGTCGGCGGCGTGCATCTTGTCGAAGGTCGCTTTGTCGATGGTGAGCTTTTCGATCTGCATCGACTTTGCTTTTTCCGGATCGAGCTTGCGCGGCAGGTCTTCCTGCACGGAGTCGAGCTCGTGGAGCAGGTGCGGGGAGATGGTAAGCAGGTCGCATCCGGCGATCTCGCGGATTTCGCCGATGTTGCGGAAGCTCGCGCCCATGACCACTGTCTTGTATCCGAAGTGCTTGAAGTAGTTGTAAATCGTGGTTACCGACTGCACGCCGGGATCGTCCGCGCCCTGGTAGTCCTTGCCGGTGTCCTTCTTGTACCAGTCGAGGATGCGGCCGACGAAGGGCGAAACCAGCGTAACCTTGGCCTCGGCGCAGGCAACCGCCTGATGAAGGCCGAAGAGCAGAGTCAGGTTGCAGTGGATGCCTTCCTTCTCAAGCTGTTCGGCAGCCTTGATGCCTTCCCAAGTGGAAGCGATCTTGATGAGGATGCGCTCCTTCGAGATGCCCTGGTCAGCGTAGAGCCCGATGATGGTGCGCGCCATCTTCATTGTGCCTTCGGTGTCGTAGGAGAGGCGGGCGTCAACTTCGGTCGAGACGCGGCCGGGTACGATGGCGAGGATCTGTTTGCCGAAGGCGATGGCCAGGTGCTTGAAGGCCTCCTTGGCGACGTCCTTGTCGCTGGCGTTTTCGCCCAGCTTCTTCTTGGCATCCTGTAATACGCCGTCGACGATGGATTGATACTGCGGCATCTGCGCGGCGGCGGTAATTAGGGACGGGTTAGTGGTCGCATCTTGCGGCTTTACCTGCTCGATCGCTTCGATGTCACCGGTATCGGCAACCACCGTGGTCATGGTGCGCAACTGCTGCAGCAGAGTCTTTGACATCTTTCCTCCTTG
>Ga0335074_10003369_pt1 | contig 21804 bp, 15 predicted proteins | sample Lox_Sample_23_FD_206715 | JGI IMG/M metagenome (GOLD analysis project Ga0335074, IMG submission 206715) | Soil microbial communities from Loxahatchee National Wildlife Refuge, Florida, United States - Lox_Sample_2.3 | ecosystem: Environmental > Terrestrial > Soil > Wetlands | place: USA... | reverse complement strand
GATTTCGGTGGCTCCCGTGAAGAAGCCGCTCTTCTGCCGCCGCGCGAAGCCGCTCAAGACATTCGAGGCCATCTCCCAGGAGCGCGGCGTAGGCCAGGCATTCACGTCCGACGTGGCGTTAGCATCATGCAGGAGTGCCGGCTTGAAGCGCAGGAAAGCGATGATCTCCGGACGCAGCGCGGCACGAACCGCCCACTGGCACCAGTCTTCGAAGTCCGGCTCGAGGTTTAAGTGGACAAAGCGATTGCGCAGCGGCCGCGGCATGGAGAAGTGCACGCCACGTTCGGACGCCGGATTGCCGGCGGCCACCACCACCCAGCCTTCCGGGAGATGATATTCACCGAGCTTGCGATCGAGCACCAGCTGATAACAGCCTGCCTGCGTCATCTGCGGTGCGGCAGTCAACTCGTCGAGAAAGAGGATGCCATTGCCGGAGGTCGGTAGAAACTTCGGTGGCACCCATTCTGCCTGGTCAGCCGAAATGCGCGGCAGACCGCGCAGATCAACCGGATCGAGCTGCACAGCTCGAATGTCGAGGAACTGCCAACCTAGATCAGAGGCTACTTGGGCTACGACTTGCGACTTGCCCACACCGCAGGCGCCCCAGATGTGCAGAGGCACATGTTCGGTAATGAGCGCATGGAGCGCTTCAAAGAGCTCAGAGGGTTTCATCAGTTGTCCTTTATGAAGAGATTGGGCAGGCCCGTTCCAGATGAAGTGGAAACGGAGATGTGAACTGCGGCAGAGTCAGGGAACACTAGGCTGTGAATCTCCAGGTGATAGGGACTCTTACATCTCTCCGCGACCTAGCGTATTCGTTACCAGTCCGGTAGTAGGTGCCGTTGACCTCTGCCGTAACAGAAGTGCGTTTAGAAGTAACTTATTGAAAAGATGAGCACCGATGGCTAACAAAAGCACTAGAAAGCACCGGTAGGAACTCCTTCAGCACCCTCTGCGAGCACCCTCGACTTCCATGCTCCGACCTCTGCCGTGCAAAGGCAGCATTCTCACAAGCGAGCACAAGACCTGTTGCGCCGTCGAATCCAAATCTAGGACCACGAGAGCCACAACACCCCTTGATTTTTTTTTTGCACACTGCGCACATACGTGCATTGGGGCTGCATGGCTCCCGAAACGTGTTACGGGACAGGCGTTCTCGATCCCAGTGTTTCTCCCTGCATGCCTTGGAACACCGGAATGTCCTCACCAATGTTTCCGGGCCCTAGATCCAAGGAGCCGCCAATTTCAAGATCAGCAGTTTCTGGTAACAATCATGGCCTGTGTGGTCTCCCCAACAAGGGGAGAGAGGTTAGGGCTTTCGCGAACTCGATCACACTCCACGGCAGATATTCGGAAATCGTCAATCCAACAATGTCTACTTCCGCATTGACCGCGTTCAATATTTTAGAAACCTGGACAAACTGCATCCGTCCTCTGGCTACGCCTTCGAAAGCGTCCGGCGGATCAGATGGGTTGCGGAATATCAAAAAGTCGTAACAGGCAGGATGTAATACATCAACATCGAAATGAACAGCCACCTGCTTAGCCCCGGTTGCGCGCAGCCATGCGAGGACAGGTTCAGTCGATGCCGCCAGCTCCTCGGGGCCCAGACAAGCCAGCCCTTGTTTCTCGATGAAGCCGGTTTCAAACGGGGTTGTTTCGGTCAACCCGACATAGAGAATGCGGCCTGGAGCAAGAGGACGAGAGACCGCCGCAACAAAACCGGAATCACCTGTCCCCATCAGCATTGCCAGAACATGAGCGTGCGCATTCTGGAACTCCGCGGGCCCCATTATGTCGGGGTGGGCGTCGATCCAGAGCACCGCCAGATCGTCGCCATAGCGTTCGCTCAGATAGGCTATCGGTGCAAGACTGACAAGGCAATCGCCACCCAGCGTCACGATTGCATCCGGATGGTGACGAGCGATGGCAGAACGGGCTGCCGCCAGTTGATCGAGCAGCGCTCCACGCGAGACGATGCCGCCATCAATAAGCCGAACACTGTCTGCGGATTGCGGAACTTCGACTGTCTCCTCTGGCCCTTGAGGTTCTGGCGCGATTGCTGCCAGCACCCGCCCTCCTAGCCGATAGGCCGGACGATCCCCTCCCTGCCACTGCGGCATGTTGAGTCGTAATACTTTATTTGCATCGATCGTCATGGTTTGTTGCCCTCCGGCTCAGGTCTTGGCGAAAACGCAGATCGTGAAAAAGGGGCCTATCGCAAATGATTGCTCAACACGGACAGGGCCAAAAACTACACAGGCAATCTATCGACTACGACTCTCCGCGCCAATGGTAGAGTGATCATGCTCGCAAAATCGATAAACGTGCCACTATCTTCCTGAATCGCTATGTTAGAAGGCGCGTTCCAAGCGGCTTCAGCGGCCTCGGCGCTTTCGAAGATGTAGATGGACAAAGCATCAAACCCGGGTGAGATTGTGGCGTGAATGTCGCCTCGACCAGCCGGCCGGATGGGGTAGTGAATGTACTGCACCAGCCCCGGCATGGTACGCGCCACTAGAGGGCCGTGAACTTCCTCGTATTGCCGGTGAAAGTCCTCAAGTGACATACCGGTTTTTCGCCGAAATAAGAACGCCAAGACGTGCATTGCTCCTCCTGTGCTGTGACTACTAATGAGATCTTCTGGTGAGTCAAAACCGCGACCCAATCGAACGATCGACCATGGTTCCAAGATGTACGCAATCAAGAATCTGGATGCCGCGTTTCTTCAGGATGCATTCTGGGCCATTCATTTTGTAGGAACTCTCACTTGACTTCTGTTTTGTGGGTTTCGTCGAACAGGCTGGTCGTTGACAATTCGAGCGAGACCAGCGAATACCGCCTCCACCGCCGCACAAAGATCAGCGTACTCCCCTCGATACCAAGACATAATTCCAACGTTCATGGCTGATACGGTCATTGCTGCAAGAAGCCGTGGCTCGAGGTCATCCTTTGACACATCGACGATTCGCCCGGCGAACGCGATCGCCACATTCTCTTCCACCTCGACCAAGCGGGACGCGTGAGCCTGCATAGCAGAGGCACTTCGCACTGAGATGTCGATTACTTGTCGCGTTCGTGGGTGGGTGCCCGTTTGCCGTGCGACAAAGAGAACAGTCTCACGCATCATCTGGAGAGGGGTGAACGAGGACGGGCACGCCCTAATGGCTTCGACCAAAGCAGCCCCATACTTCATCACGTTCTGCGCAAGAAGGTCATCCTTGCTTGAAAAATAGCGGAAGAAAGTAGCGCGCGACACGCCTGCAGCCCGGGCCACGTCTTCAATCGTCGTCTCGTCGAACCCTTTCGCGGCGAATGTTTCAACCGCGGCATCAAAGATCGCATCTCGCACAACTTGTTGCTTGCGGCCGCGAAGACTGACTTTGCTCACGCAAGACCCTCCGTGTATGAGAACTCTTCGACAAAAATCAGTGTCTTACCAAGATTCTATATCTTTTTATGATATTAAGTATTGATTTTGAGACTCAGTCTCATATAAGCTCTTTGTCAATGGGACTAGGTGCCCATCAATTCAGGTAAGGACAACGCAAATGAGAACCCTGATCCTTTCAGTGCTTTTAGCATCCGCAGCTGTCACATCCATGGCAGCAGACAAAACGTCCCTCACTGGCAAATGGAAGATTCACCAGTCGGTCGCTGGCAATGAGAGCGACTCCGATTGCACCTTCACTCAAAAGGACAATGATTTGACCGGCTCGTGCACTGCAGATTCGGGCAGCGGAAAGATCACGGGGAAGGTTGATGCAGAGAAGGTCAGCTGGTCATATCAGTCTGAGTACAACGGCTCACCTCTTACTGTGAAGTACGAAGGAAAGGTAGATTCTGCCGGAAAGATTTCGGGAAGCGTAAGCGTTGAGCAGTTCAGCGTCGACGGCGATTTCACTGCCACACCGGTTAAATAGCAAACTGAGAGGCGCGAGGGTCGATCGAATGAATTGCTTCCGGTGTTTTTCGAAGTTCACCCCGATCGCGCTGGCGGTGAGCATATGCGCGCTGCCAATCTGGACTGTGGCTCAGGGTTCCGCCGCTTCTACAGCTCTGACACCGCCCAGCGACTCTGCTGTTACGAAACGTGCAGACGCTCTGCTCAGCCAGATGACACCTGACGAAAAGATCGGTCAGTTGAGTCAGAACTTCATCTTCGGCTCGGGCAAAAGCGCTGAAGAGCGGATTCGGGGAGGGCAGCTCGGATCCGTGCTCTTCATGACAGACCCAGCGCAGATAAATCGGCTTCAACACGCGGCGGTGGACGGATCGCGCCTCCATATTCCCCTTCTGTTTGGCCTCGACGTGATCCACGGCTTCCGGACGGTGTTCCCGGTCCCCATTGGAATGGCCGCATCCTGGGATCCGTCCGTTGTCGAGAAAGCGCAATCAGTCGCCGCGGAAGAGGCAAGAGCTGCCGGAGTCCATTGGACCTTTGCCCCGATGCTCGACATCGCTCGGGATCCCAGGTGGGGCAGAATCATCGAGGGAGCAGGCGAAGATCCATATCTCGGTTCCGCGATGGCTGTAGCCCAGGTCCGAGGCTTTCAAGGCGAATACCTGGGAGCGCCAAATCACATCGTCGCATGTGCCAAGCACTTTGCCGGTTACGGTGCAGCAGAGGGCGGCCGCGATTACGATGCTTCCGACATATCAGACGATCAGCTATGGAATGTTTATTTTCCGCCTTTCAAGAGCGCGGTGGATGCGGGCGTCGGAACGGTGATGAGCGCCTATATGGATTTGAATGGAGTTCCTGCGACAGGGAATAAATGGCTTCTGCGGGATGTATTACGCGATCAATGGCATTTCAAGGGATTCGTCGTAAGTGACGCCATGGCGGTCCACAGCCTGACAACTCATGGTTTCGCGAAGGACTCTGGAGACGCGGCACTTCGAGCGTTCAACGCTGGCGTCAATATGGAGATGGGTCTCGGAAAGACCGATTACAGTTCGACTCTGCCAGACGCATTCAAGACTGGACAAATCACCGTGAAGCAACTCGATGATGCGGTTCGCCCAATTCTCGAGACGAAGATCCGGCTTGGCCTCTTCGAACATCCATACGTGGATGAGGCGTTAGCAAAAAAAGTTCTTAGTGATCCAGATCACCGGGCTGACTCAATGCACAGTGCAGAACGATCCGCTGTGCTCCTTCGGAATGATGGTGGGCTATTGCCATTGCAGGCTTCGCGCTACAAGACGATTGCGGTGGTGGGTCCTCTGGCCGATTCCCAGGTCGACACAACTGGCTCTTGGGTATTCGCGAACGATCCCAACGAGACCGTGACCGTACTCGATGCACTCCAGAAACAAGTGGGTGCCGAAACTCACATTCAATATGCACAGGGCGTTCAGATCTCGCGTAAGTTTCCTTCACCATTTGGGGCGCTGATCAAAGGCAAGAAGCCAACACCATGGTCCGACAGTCAGGCTAGTGAAGAGTTCGCCAAGGCTGTCGATGCGGCGCAACATTCCGATCTCGTCCTCATGGTTCTGGGAGAAGCCCAGGACATGAGTGGCGAAAGCGCGTCCAGGTCCTCGTTGGAGCTTCCCGGCAAGCAGGAGCAATTGCTTGAAGCGGTTGCCGCAATCGGTAAGCCGGTCGTGTTGGTGTTGATGAATGGAAGGCCCTTGGATATCAGCTGGGCCAATGGACATGTTCCTGCCATTCTTGAGGCTTGGTATCCGGGCACTCAAGGTGGTAATGCAATCGTGAATCTGCTTTATGGGAAAGCTGTGCCAGGTGGGAAGCTTCCCTTCACCTGGCCTCGGGATGTTGGACAAGTCCCATTCTTTTACGCTCACAACACCACGCAGGCCCCTGAGGCACAAAACAAGCGCTATTGGGACGAAGAGAGTACTCCGCTCTACCCGTTCGGCTTCGGCCTGAGTTATGCAACCTTCAGCTTCTCGAATCTTCGACTGAACAAGCCTGAGGTTAAGACGGACGAAAGCCTTAACGTGTCGGTGGATGTCGAAAATACAAGCGATGTGCCCGGCGATCAAGTGGTGCAGCTCTACCTGCACCAGCGATTTGGAACGAGTTCACGTCCGGTTCGGGAGTTAAAGGGATTCCGCAGGGTACCCCTCGCTCCCCATGAGAAAAAGACGATTCAATTCAAGCTGAGCAAAGAGGACCGCGCGTATTGGAGCGCTGCTACTAAATCATGGGTCAACGACGTTTCCCAGTTTGACTTATGGGCTGGCGGGGATTCGACGGCGACGCTACATGAAACCTTTGCAACCATCCCATGACAAGTCACAGAGTACCCATGAGTTTTGACTGAAGGACCCTATGGACCGCCGAAGGTTTCTGCAGACGACCGCTTTGGTCGGCGCGCACACGATTACATCTCGCTTCGCAAGTGGGGAACAAGTCAACGCCGGGGTTAGCGACCGCACCATTTCCGTTAAGACCCGGCAGACAAGAGGAGCCCTGCCGCACGTGTGGGAGGAGTGCGTTGGCTCCGACCGTGCGGTGGTGGGATTGCGCCAGCAATGGCTTTCGGATCTTGAGCTGGTCAGAACAACGACCGGGATGAAGTCCGTCCGCTTCCATGGTCTCTTCAATGATGAGATGGGAGTCTGGCCGGCTGGATCGAAGCAGCCAAATTTCCTTTACGTTGACATGGTGTTCGACGCCATGCGGGAACGAGGAATGAAGCCGCTGGTTGAGCTCAGTTTCATGCCAGGAGCGCTGGCCAGCAACAAGTACACGATCTTTTGGTATAGAGGAAACACAACACCAGCCAAAGATCCGTCTCAATGGGGAGAGTTGGTGGGCCATTTGGCCAAGCATCTGGTCGATCGATACGGAGTGCAGGAAGTCAGCACATGGAACTTTGAGGTTTGGAACGAGCCGAATATTGTCTTTTGGTCAGGCACCCAGTCGGATTATTTCGAGTTGTATCGGCAATCTGCGATGGCCCTTAAGAAGGTTGACGGCCGACTCCGAGTAGGTGGGCCAGCGACTGCCACAGCTGCTTGGGTAGCCGATCTGCTTAAATTCTGTGCTGCGGAACAGGTCCCGATCGATTTTGCCTCCACTCATGTCTATCCCGACGATCCCCAAGCTAAATTGTTCGATGAAGGAGTCCACTATCCTTACGAAGAGGTGATCCCCAAAGCACTAACAAATGTCCGGAAGCAAATGAGAGACTCGAAGTTCCCAGACATACCTCTATACCTTACGGAGTGGAGTTCTCAGAATCCGGCGTTTATCGCGGACACGATCAAGAGCACAATTGGTCTCGCTGACATGATGTCCTTCTGGACATTCAGCAATGTTTTTGAAGAGCAAGGAGTGCCAAAAGGCTTCTTGAATAACAGCTACGGGCTATTGGGCATGAGGGGAGTCCCACGCCCGTCCTATTACGCCTTCACTCTGCTTCATAAATTGGGCGATGTTCAACTCGAAAGCGATGAAGGGCCTGTCCTTGCCACAAGGCGAAAGGATGGCTCACTCGCGATTCTCGTCTGGAACTTGATCCCGCACCCGCCAGGCCAGCACACAGCGATGGGCGACCCACTTGTGCAGAGCACTGACTCCTACCAGACAAAGGGCGAGGACTTGAACCTCACCTTGGCGTTAGATGGGATTCATCCACATGCGCAAGCACACATCACCCGCGTTGACGAAACCAGTGGCGATTTTCACCATGCCTATGAGGCGATGGGGAGTCCTGCATACCCGACCACAGAACAAATTGCTGAACTGAAGCAAATGAGCGCGCTCAAGTTGCCCGAAGTCCTCCATGTGAATTCGCAACGACAGATTTCACTTTCAATTCCGCCCAATGGAGTGGCTTTACTGGAAATTGGTTGAGAGGTTCAAACACGGACACCGTTCGACTGATAACTCCTGTTTGGGATTCTCCGTGAACAGCGAAGTGACGAAAAGGATGCGCCAGTCAGAAGACGGGAGACGGAAGAAGTGGGCCGCGGTATGTGACGAGCCGTCCGTGAACGGCGCCGTCGAAGCCAGGAATCAAGAGTAGGAGTTAGATATGTCCGGTTTCGGAATGGGTTTCAGGAAGCCGACCCTGATGGCGGCGATGCTTTTAGGAGCGGCAATGCAGCTTTCTGCTAAAACAGCACCGAATCCCCGCGCGGTTTTCTCGGCTGATGCGGACTGGAAGTTTTTTTTGGGAGATCCTACCGGTGCCGACTCCATCAACTTCGATGACGCTTCGTGGCGGATGTTGACGGTTCCTCACGACTGGAGTATCGAAGGACCGCCAAACGAGAAAAATCCCACCGGAGCCAGCGGAGGATATTTTCCTTCCGGTGTTGGCTGGTACAGAAAGACGTTTTCAGCACCGCCGAGTTGGAAAGGCAAGCGCGTTTGCCTGGAATTCGATGGCGTCTCGGGAGAGACCACTGTTTATCTGAATGGACAAAAGCTAGGTGTTCATCCTTACGCCTATACGAGCTTCCATTTCGACATCACCTCTCAATTGATTCCCGGAGCGAAAAATGTCTTAGCAGTGCGAGTCGACAACTCGTTGGAGCCAAACAGTCGTTGGTACAGCGGATCAGGCATTTATCGGCACGTTCGAGTCGTAGTGACAGAACCAACCCACGTTGTTCCGTGGGGCGTCTTTGTAAGCACACCTGGCGCATCCGCTTCTTCTGCAGGAGTCGTAGTAAAAACGCAGTTGCAGAACGACACATCGGAAACGAGCGCCGTGACGATCCAGACGACTCTTGTGGGACCTACCGGGATAAAGTCAACGGGACCTGATCAAGAGGCACAGATTCCTGCCGGCCAGTCTACGGAGGTTGACCAAGAGATTACGATTGCCCAGCCGGCTCTATGGTCACCCGATAATCCCCGTCTCTATCGAGCCGTCACGCGGATCAAGAAAAACGGAAAGGTGCTCGATGAAGTTGAGACGCCGTTCGGTGTTCGATCGCTTGCATGGTCTGCCGAAAAGGGGTTGCTGTTGAATGGCGCCGCTATCAAATTGGCCGGCGGGAGCGTTCACCACGACAATGGACCGCTCGGCGCAGCCTCTTTTGATCGTGCCGAGGCAAGAAAGGCAGAACTGCTCAAAGGGGCAGGTTTCAACGCGGTGCGCACCGCTCATAACCCGCCTTCACCAGCTTTCCTCGATGCCTGCGATCGTTTGGGCTTACTTGTTATTGATGAGCCATTTGACGTATGGACGGTGAGTAAACGCAAGTACGATTACGCACGCTTCTTTCATGATTGGTGGCAGCAAGACATTGACGCAATGGTCATGCGCGATCGCAATCATCCCTCGATCATTATGTGGGGGATCGGCAACGAAATCCCTGAGGTTTGGACTGCAGAAGGCGCGCCAATTGGGAAAAAACTGGCCGATCGCGTCAGATCGCTCGATCCAACCAGGCCGCTGACCCAAGCGTTTCCCGGGGCAACTTACGGTCCGAATCCGGATGCGGCGATTTCAAACGTTGACGTTGCCGGGTACAACTACAACCTTGCTCAGAATGGGCCGGAAGATCATCGCCGTGTACCCGGCCGCATTATGATGACGACCGAGTCCTTCCCCGCCGATGCCTATGAGCAATGGCAGCTTGTCCAGGATCATCCTTACATCCTGGGAGAATTTGTATGGACTGCAATGGATTACCTCGGGGAATCCGGCATCGGCGCCTGGAGCTACGGTGATCCAAAACAAGCCAAACAAGTGGGCCAGATGAAGAACTTTCTTCGCGTCTATTTGGCGAAGATGGGAGCTGACGGTAAGAATCCGATGGCCCCTTTTCAAAACGGGCAGCCACCGAGTCCGCTCTCCCCGGGATTCCCTTGGCATGCAGCCTATTGCGGAGATCTTGATCTCACCGGGTTCCGAAAACCGTCCTCTTATTACCGCGACATCCTTTGGAACGGCGGGGATCGTGTTTTTGCTACGGTACGACTTCCCGAACCCGAAGGGAAGAACATCCTTGCTGCCGGCTGGGCTGTTTATCCCAGTCTTCCGAACTGGACATGGCCGGGACAAGAAGGAAAGACAATGGCGGTCGAGGTGTATTCGGGCGCGGATCGAGTTCGCCTCTATCTCAATGACAAGCTTATCGGTGAAAAGCCTACAGGCCGGGACCAGCAATTCAAGGCTGAATTTGAAGTGCCCTACGCACCCGGAACTCTGAAGGCAGAGGGACTTCGCGGCGATCATGTTGTAGGAGAAAGCGTTCTTCAAACAACTGGACTTCCAGTTCGGCTGAAGCTCACTACAGATCGAGGAACGCTTCACCCAGACGGCCAGGATCTCGCATTTGTCACGGTTGAGGCAGTTGATGAGCAAGGGCGGGTCCAAATGAATAGCAATCAGGCGGTGCACTTTGCAGTTACTGGGGCGGGAGCGATTGCAGCCGTTGGAAGCGGCGACGGAAAGTCTCTGGAGAGCTATTCAGGTAGCACTGTGAATCTCTTCAACGGAAGGGCACTCGTCATTTTGCGAACCTCTCGCAAAAAGGGCGAGATCACTTTGGAAGCCAACGCTGACAGCTTAAAGCCGTCATCGATTCGGGTGGAGTCGATGACCCGAACGTCGCTGCCTGATCTTCCTTGAAGACTCATGCTGAGACTGCATGGCGACTAATGAGCTCTGCAAGGCCTCCGTCACCGATTTCTGAGTTGCGGGTTTCATGACCCCGCAGCCCCAGGCGCTGAAGAGGAGAGGGACTGCAAAATGACTGCGTCGAATCGATCAGTGCGGAAAATTCATTCGGTCATCTGGACCGGAATGGTCCTTTGTGTTCTCTCCTCAACTATCTCTTTCGCCCAATACGCGAGCGACCCGTTACGGCAAGGGTTCGAAAATCCGCCAGAGGTTGCGCGGCCGCGCGTATGGTGGCATTGGATGGACGGGAACGTCTCCAAGGAGGGTATCAAGCTCGATCTTGAGTGGATGCAACGCGCTGGCTTAGGGGGAGTTCAGATCTTCAATGCTTCCTTATCGACCCCTAAGGTAGTCGACAACCGCTTGGCGTATATGACCCCAGAATGGAAGGACGCATTCAAATACGCCACCGATCTCGCAGACCAGTTGAAATTGGATGAAGCAATCGCCAGCTCTCCAGGTTTCAGCGAAACAGGTGGCCCGTGGGTTCCCGCTAACGAGGCAATGAAGAAGTATGTCTGGAGTCAACTGCCCATTAAGGGTGGTATTCATTTTCGCGGAACTCTTCCCCATCCGCCTCAAAATACTGGCGCATTTCAGAATTTGCCTGTCGAGGACGTTGGAGCTGCTTTAGCCGGTCCTTATCACGGCCCCGACTACTATGCCGACAGCGTTGTTGTGGCATATCGAGTTGCCGGCACAGACAAGCCGCTTGATTCCTTTCACCCGCGCGTTACTAGCAGCTCACAGATTGATACGACCCTGCTAGACGATGGAGATCTCACGAAGTACACATCCCTTTCGTTTCCGGAGGAGGTCGGCGGCAAAGCTTGGATTCAGTATGAGTTTCCACAACCTGAGACGATTCGTTCACTGACCATTGTGGCCGGGAAGAAAGGCGCTTTCGATGCGTACCTTCCCCCCGATCGACCCAGTGGAATCACGCTTGAGTCTAGCTCAGATGGCTTAAGCTTCCACGCAATAGTCGAAATCCCCGGAGGCGGCTCGACCGAACATACTCTCTCTTTTAGCCCGGTCACATCCAAGTATTTCCGGATCACTTTCGTAGCGACAGCTCCTTCGAGTATCTTCGGCGGCGCAGGACATTCGAAACTGCCGACTTCGATTCCAATTGCCGAATTGGTGCTTCATCCCGGCGCGCGTGTAAACCGCTTCGAAGAGAAAGCCGCGTTCAATCCGTTACCGGATCTATATCGGTTTGCAACGCCGGAATTCACCCGAGACGATGCCACACCCAAGACGGACGTGGTTGATCTGACCGACAAGATGAAATCCGATGGCACGCTCGATTGGACCCCGCCAGTTGGAGACTGGGTCATTCTGCGATTCGGCTATTCCCTGCTTGGTATCAGGAATCATCCAGCCACGAAAGAGGCGACTGGCCTCGAGGTCGACAAACTCAATTCACAATACGTGCGGCACTACATGAACGGATACCTCGATAGTTACAAGGACACTGTAGGAGTTGGGATGATGGGCAAACGTGGCATCGGCTTTATGGTGAACGACAGCTGGGAAGCAGGCGCTCAGAATTGGACGGACAACATCATCGAGGAGTTCGCAAAGCGGCGTGGTTACGATCCGCGCCCGTGGCTGCCTGTACTGACCGGTCAGGTCGTCGAGAGTGGCCAGGCCAGCGATCAATTCCTTTGGGACTTTAGGAAAACGATCGCCGACTTGACCGCCGACGACCACTACGGCCAGATTGAGACCTCCCTCAAACAGCGCGGAATGGGCCACTACAGTGAGGCACACGAAGACGGTCGCGCGTTCATAGGCGACGGAATGGAAGTAAAGAAGCTTGACGACGTGCCCATGGGTGCAATGTGGGTGCAAACCCCGGGCGTTAATGAGACGAGATTTGCCTACGACGCTGATGATCGGGAATCGGCATCGGTCGCGCACATCTATGGTCAGAATCTTGCTGCCGCCGAATCATTTACCACCTGCGACCCATCTACTTCGTGGGCATGGTCCCCTGAAACCCTAAAGCCCACAGCTGATAAGGAATTCATTAACGGCATTAACCGCATTGTCATCCATGTTTCGGTCCATCAACCGCAGATTGACAAAGCCCCTGGCGTAACGTTCGGTCCGTGTGGACAGTGGTTCAACCGCAATGAAACCTGGGCAGAACAAGCCGGAGTCTGGGTCAAGTATTTAGCTCGCAACTCCTGGCTCCTTCAGCAAGGGAAATTTGCTGCCGACGTGCTCTATTTTTATGGTGAAGATTCCAATATTGCTGCGATCTTCCACGATTCAGCTCCTGATGTTCCAGTTGGTTATAGCTTCGACTACATCAATGCTGACGGGCTGATTCATCAACTGGGTGTATCCCGCGGGAGCATAACCACCAAAAGCGGAATGAATTATCGCCTGCTTGTCCTCGACAAATATAGCCGGCACATGTCGCTTCCAGTGCTGCGTGCGATTCACAAACTAGTCGAAGAGGGCGCAGTCGTTGCGGGTGAAAAGCCATTTGGAACGCCGAGTCTGGCCGACAACCCTACTGAATATGACAAACTCAGCGATGATCTCTTCGGTGAAGGTACCGGTGTACATCCATTAGGCAGAGGCAAAGTCTACGCAGGACAAACTGCAGCAGCCGTCTTGAAGGCTCTGGATATTGCTCCTGACTTCGACTACACAAAGCCGGAAAGCGGCCAGCCCATACTTTTTCTTCACAGGAAGCTCACCGATGGAGACCTGTACTTTCTCAACAACAGAGGCGATCACGATACAACGGTTGAGGCGACTTTCCGCATAACAGGGAAGACCCCCGAGTTTTGGTATTCAGATAGCGGCATGATTTCGCCCGCATCCTACAAAATCGCGAATGGCCGCACGACTGTGCCGTTGCACATGGACCCGTGGGGAACGGTGTTCGTTGTTTTTCGCAGGCCAACCAAGCAACGTTTGTACGGTATTCCCAAAAGCGTCGAAACGACACTAACAACGATCGCAGGCCCATGGAATGTTGTTTTTCAGTCCGGTCGCGGGGCGCCCGCTAACGTTACATTCGACAAATTGTTCTCCTGGACTGACAGCTCCAACGAAGGCGTCAAATATTTTTCAGGCCAAGCCACATATTCCAAAGTCATTGAGGCTCCTCCGGAATGGTTTGATAAGGGAACGAAGCTCTGGCTCGATCTTGGCGAAGTAAAGAACATGGCGGTCGTAACTGTAAATGGGAAAGAGCTTTCTACGCTGTGGCACATGCCCTATCGGGTGAACGCTACCTCCGCATTGCAACCGGGAGAGAATCGGATTGAAGTGAAAGTCATTAATTCCTGGGTTAATCGATTGATCGGTGACCAGCAGCCGGGCGCGAGGACCAAGTACGCTTTCGCCACTTCAAAGCCTTACAAGGCCAGTTCGCCTCTTCAAGCATCTGGCTTGCTGGGGCCAGTAGAAGTCGTAAAGGAGACTGAGAAGTGAATGGACGTCGCCTAAAGCGGTTGCCTCCGGTACCGAGGAAAGAAGGCCGAAAGTTGATGTTGTCCTTGAACTCTTCGAGGCGGATTCAGATTCTTCTGATCGTTCTTACCATGTTGAAATGCATGAGCACCATCGCACAAGTCCCCGCGGCAGATGCGGGAACTTTGGGAGCTCAGTTCGGTGTAAACACCATCCCTCTGTGGTCTGCCGACAACTCCGTCCGATCAACACTCACCGTCTTTCGTCCACAGGCTGGCAAAGCCAATCACACTGCGGTGATCATCGCGCCGGGCGGCGGATACGTCGCCCTCACTGTGAACCTCGAAGGCCGCCAGGTCGCCGACTGGTTTGCCTCGCGCGGCATTACGGCATTTGTGCTCACCTACCGCCTCGGGATACACAATCCTTATCCCGAACCACTCCTGGATGGCCAACGCGCCATGCGCCTTGTTCGATCGATGAGCGACGAGTTCCATCTAGATCCGAACAAGATCGGTTTTGCTGGGTTTTCAGCGGGTGGGCATCTAGCTGCAATGGTTGCCACAGCCGGCGACGATGGCGACCCACAAGCCGCTGACGCGGTCGACCGTTTTAGCGATCGTCCCAACTTCGTCGTTCTTGGCTATCCGTGGCTAAACGCGATGCAACCGAACGATAGAGGGCTGATTACGTATTGCTCGGTTCTACGGAGTTTACCGGAAGAGAAGTGCAAGGCATGGGAGAGCCTGTACACGCCTTCTCTTCACGTAAGCGCCACCACACCAACGACGTTCATCTACAGTACAACGGATGACAAGACTGTGCCCGTGTCGGCGAGTGTTGACTTTTACAGCGCCTTGATCAGGGCCGGCGTTCCTGCCGAGATGCATCTATTCCGGCATGGCGGTCATGGCAGCGGTCTTGGCGACGGAGATCCATCGTTGGAAATGTGGCCCACTTTACTTGAAAATTGGCTTCGCGCGCAAAGCTTTCTATGAGCCAGCAAAGACACCGATCTAGAAGCTTCCGGGAGCATTCATCGTGAAATCACGACGCTTGAATCAGATATTGCTGTCGAGTCTGGCTCTCGGGCTGCTTTTCGCTCTGGCTAGACTTGCAGCACAAAATCCATCCAAGCCTGGGGTTGGAGCCGCAAAATACCGTAGCCATTTTGTGATCTATGAGCCTCAGACGAAGACCACTAAGACCCTCTTCACCATTGAGGGAGAGTGGCATTCTCCCAATTGGACGTCCGATGGAATGTATCTCATTTCCGACATGGCGGGGGACCTTTATCGCATTCCCGTGAACGGTGCCAACGCAGGGAAACCCGAGAAGATCAATGTGAGCCAGAAGATGGTGGCGACCAACGATCATGCGCTCTCTTGGGACGGTAAGCGGATCGCTGTCACCAGCATCACGCCGCCAATTCGGAATCCGATGGATATGCACAATGGAATTCTCATCATGAATCTGGATGGGAGTGCAGCGTATGAGGTTCATCTTGGCTGGCTACATGGTTGGTCACCCGATGGCAGGTACGTTGTTTACGCGCAATTTCAGGGAAACAATTTCGATATCTACCGAATCAACAATGACGGAAGCGGCGAACTCCGGATGACAACGGACAAGGCTCGGGACGATTGCCCTGAGTATTCCCCCGATGGCAAGTGGGTATACTTCTGCTCCTACAGGTCTGGAAAGTGGGATGGATGGCGGATGCCCTCCAGCGGCGCGGGACCGGGCGACAATCGGGCCGAGAAGATTACCAACAGCAGTGACTCCCAGGACTGGTTTCCGCACATCTCTCCGGATGGCAAGTGGCTGTACACCATCTCTTATCCGATGGATCATCCAGACCACTCGTACATTGGGAAGGGCATGAGGATCAGGCTGCTGCACCTCGAAGGCGGCGGCGCGAAGGTTGCCGAATTGATGACCGTAAGTACCTTCTTCGGCGGCCAAGGTTCGGGCAATACCGGCGGTTGGTCACCAGATTCAACGAAGTTTGTCTGGACCGAGTACGAGACGGTTGCCGAACAGACGAAGTGAGTCCTCTGCCATGGGTGGCCCGACCTGAATTCGGCATGGCGCGCTGCACCTATGTCGCTCCTCAAGCAAACTTCCAAACTTCGGCCATGGCGGAACCATCCTACGTTGGCGATCCCCCCGAAGGAAAGCGCGCATCGATCGTGCGGAAAGAATGGGTTCAGTCGAATAAACCTGTCCATCAACTTGGCATCGCTTTCCTCCCGACCCGCGATGGGTTCCCATCCGACGTAGACATCACAGGGCAGGGAGAAGACCGAGTATCGCAACTGATTAGTTCCTAACTGGTGAGCTTTCTCTGGTCCCTACGAATTAGGGTATTCCGTTTATGGGTCGACCAGAACAACTGCGAGGCCATGCGTCGGCACGACTACGGTCAGTTTTCCTCCATGCAACTGGGTAAGTTCAGCGGGGGCCATCTCACCTGCCTTTCGTAATCGATCCACTTGCGCTTTGCTCAAATCTCCTGGAGGCCTACCCATTGCGTCAAATTCCCTCAGGACATTGCCATGATCCCTGTCAACTCTGAGGATTTGCACCCGGGCAGTCTTACGCACGTGATCGAACGAAAGGTCGAAGGTCCGGGTAGGTGCTTCGACTTTGGGTGGGAAGGTATATTTGCGTCCCTCGCCATCGGGTGGTGCATAGTTCCAAAGCGCAAGCGCAAGACGACCCCTCCCATCTGCAGTAGCCAGCGCAGACTCAGAATCTAGCGCAATCCTCCGATCGCCGAGTTGATGCAGTGCCCGGAAGGCATTGAGAGCGGGCTTAGGTATGCTGCCAGCAGCGATCAGGCCATAGCCACCGTAAAAGGGAGTACGAACAATCCCCTGTTCTTCGAAGACGTCTGAGAAAGACCAGTAGCTCATATCGTCCGTTAGACCGTCACAGAGCCTGATGTCGTTTGCCAGCCAAGGGCCCATGAATATTGAGTCTTCGACATTCGGTTCGTTGAAGGCGCTCGCGTTGTACTCGGACACCACCAGCGGAACCTTCGAGAATGACGACTTAACAATTTCCTCATGCACCTTCTCTACGGCACGCCAAACTAACTGATCCCTTGGAATCTTTTCATCAGTTCCAAATATGTCACGTGGCTTGTCGTTGGCATAGACATGAGTTGAAACGAAATCCACGGGTATGCCCGCATCTTTCGCGTGAACCAGAAACGGCGTCACCCATGCAGCCTGCGCGGTTGAGGGGCCCCCCACTTGCAGACGAGCAGAGACCGACTTGAGAGCCCTTGCCGTATGATCGTACAACTCGAAGTAGGTATCTTGTTTAGGCTTTCCGCCCCAAAAACCCAGGTTAGGCTCGTTCCAAACCTCGAATCGCCAGGTCGCTACCTCTTCGATTCCATAGCGATCGATCAAGTGTCTTGCTAGGGCACTCATCATTCCATCCCAGAGCGCATAATCTTTCGGAGGAGACGAGATTGGCCGATAGAAAAAGTATGTGATCAGCTTCGGATCAGCGGCCATCTTCGATGGCATGAAGCTCAGTTCTACAAATGGCCTCACCCCATTCTCCAGTAGGCCATCATAGATCTGATCGATGTAAGAGAAGTTATAGGTTCCTAGGTCGTTAGCCTTTTCCGGATCGAGACCCGGTGTCTGAACAACCCTATTCGGATCGTATAGTCCAACTTCATCCATGAGGATGCCGTGAAACCGGACACTCTTGAATTCGGTTGCCTGTTTCACAGTGCGCAAATCATTCCTGTAGCTCTCGCGTAGCGAGAGAATGGCTCGCCCAGATCCGAAGCTCTGCTCCCAGAAGTGCGGGAAGGTCGTAGTGCGGCCTTGAGCGTCGATTTCGATCGCTTCATGCGGCGTTTGAGAATAGCAGAGAGTTGCGGAGGTAGCGATGGCTAGAGCGACTCGAAGCAATGTTCCGAATTGCGTTTTTATTTTGCTATAAAGCATTCAAGCTCCCTGCGCGATAGGTCAAATCAAAACATCTTGACAGAGGTAACAGAGGAAAGCTTCCCTCGAACGAGGGGGGATCAGTCACCTTGTTCGACATCCATCAGGGCGCGCAACTTCTTGGCGATTGTGCGAGCGGCAGTAGCTGGACTCAAACGGTAAAACTTGTCCATTAACCGAGCGTCGTTTCCTACAAATACGTGATACGCATTACGTTCAATGCCTTGCACAATAATCTTCGCTGCCTTAGCCGCAGACAGCACCTTCATAGCTTTGTTGGGCACAGAAGTGGTCGGATCGCTCATCCCGGAATTCGCGCGAATATTTGTCGCAACCGCACCGGGACACACGACCGATACGCGAACGTTCGTATTTACGAGCTCGGCGGCTAGCCCTTCTGACATAAGCTTCACCGCCGCCTTGGCCGCACAGTAAACCGTCTGGCCTGGTACAGGAACAAAACCGCCCATGCTCGACAGGTTTGCGATATGCGCATCCGGCCGCTTGAGCAGGTGCGGCAAGAAAGCCTTGGTGACAAAGATGGTCCCATACAAATTCACATCTATCACGCGTTCGATGGTCGGGTAATCCAGTTCATTCAATCTCAAAAATGGCTGAATGATACCGGCATTGTTGATGACCCCATCGACCTGGCCGAATCTCGCCAATACCTGAGCCGGCAGTGCTTCAACAGCCCGCCGGTCTGCGACGCTGATAACGAAACCTGCAAATGAGCTCTTATAGCGAGCCGCCAACAGAGCAGTTTCGTCAAGCGATTTCGAGTTGAGATCGACACCCGCTACAAGCGCACCCTTTGACAGTAGGCATAAAGCTAGCTCCCGCCCTATCCCACTCCCTGCGCCTGTAACAACGATTACCTTAGATTGAACCTTCATTCTTGCTCCTAACGCACTCGGATTTGTCGGCTCGCCCTTGCTCGCGAAACGGCCAGGATGGCCATCGGGACGAGCGAAAGTCGTGGTCGGTGGCGTGCCTTAGGGGCGACTATTGGAGCTGCTTGTCGAAAACGAGGCGCTGCTCAGTATCGCCGAATGTACTGTGACCTTCCACGAGCTCGATCAGGTGCATGCCGTCGTCGGAGAGAAAATAGCGTCGCTTTGCGGTTGAGAGACCTCCAAAGCTTTGGGCGGATTCGGTCACTAGAAGTGTGCCGCCTTGCCACTCTGTCAAAGTGTGCACCTTGTACGGCTGCATTCCGGGAAAGGGAGCCGGTCGGGTCGCTTCGTGTTCCTGGCCGTCGGCTACAAGTTCCGAGGTAACTTTTGAGTCAGGCAGTGGAATGTTGACAATGCTGACGTGCAGAGCGATATCAGTTTGCTCGATTGAGCCCGGCTTCTGCACGAAAATCTTAGTCATTTCATAGTCCTTGGCCGGGTGCTCGCCACCGAGGAAGCTCGTAGCCAGATTTAACTTCCACGTGCCGCTGAGATCCGGCTTTTGTGCCATCGCTGAGATCGCCGTCACCGCCCCCAGCGCGATTGCTGTCCACGCTCTTGACATAGTGAATCCTCTCTTCTTGTCCACTTCTACTTGGCAAACTCAAGCAACGCGACCCCGTTGGGCGGCACGGTGATCGTCAATCGCGATGGTTCACCTGAAGTTAGAGCGATGCTCTCCGGCTTTGGAAGCTCCGCGGCAGCGCGTAACCGGTTTATCTGATCGGGCGAGGGATATTGCGGGCTGCCCATTGCTTTCCAAGTTGGCGCTGCGGAACCAATTTCTCCTCCGACTCGGCTTATCAGTGCGTGTTTCCGTCCCCTTAGCCCGTTCAACTGCAATGCGATGGTAAGGTCTTCTCCTTCTGAATGGTTGGCTCCGGCCCCAGCGGCTTCTGGGTTGCCATTTGCGAACGCATCGGAATTCTTGGCCGGGATTAGATTCCACATCAAGACCGATATCGCTCCATCGGAGTTCCGCGTCGCAAGCACCGGCCCAGCACTCGTTTGTAGTTGTGCGTCCCCAAGCCTATGAAGGAGAGCCATCGCATGCAGAGACGGACGCGCAATGCCCCATTGGTCAATCAGTCCGAAGGTGGTGTTAAAGAGTCCGCCAGGTACGCCCTGCTCCTCGAACACATTGCTAAATGTCCAGTAGGACATCGCTTCGGCGAGGCCGGTGCAGTTCTTGATTGTATCTGCGATAAACGCGGGGTTCTGAGAACTCCACTCTGTAATCCACAAGGGCAGGTGAGGCATGGTCGAAGATGCCACTTGATCCTTGACTTGCTTCACGCCGCGCGGAATCACTTCCTCGAAGCTGTAGAGATTGTCCTTGCCAAAGATGTGCTTTTGCGGATCGTTCGGGTAGACATGGGTGCTGACAAAGTCTAACGGTACGCCTTTTCGCGAACAATAGTCGATTAGATCAGGAATCCAGTCCAGTTGCGCCGTGGCAGGACCGCCCACTTGCAATCGCCTGTCGACGGATTTGATTGCCTGCGCAGACTGTCGATAGAGCTCGAAGTATTGCTCCTGACTGCCGGCCCAGAAGTTGATATTGGGCTCATTCCACACTTCGAATTTCCAGCCGGCCACTTCAGTTATGCCATAGCGTTTGACACAATGCTCGGTAAAAGCACGCACCATGTCGAACCAATCTTGCCAGTTTTGTGGCGGTGAGATATTGCCCTTGTACGCAAAAATGCGATTTGCGCTACTCGCAAAGGCCTCTGGCATAAAGCTCAATTCGACAAATGGTCGCACATCATGATCGAGCATGAAGTCGTAAATTTGGTCGACATATAAGAAGTTGAACTTCCCGTTACCCGTCGCGGCGATTCCCATCTCATCGTCGAATAGCCCATGGCAGCGAACGGATTGCATGCCCATGTCACGGCGCGCCCTCACTAGATCCTGCCGCCATTGGTCACGCAACCCCACCACCGTTCGGTCCGAGCCGGCAGCCTTTTCCCAGAAATGAGGTAACGGAGTAGTTTTACCCTCTAGGTCGATTGAGATTTGCTTAGCTGGATTATCAAATGCAAAAGCGTACTTTGGCTGCCCGATCACAGGTGTGGCAAACAGGGCACCAGCTCCTGCGATGAATTTCCTTCGGTTGATCACATGTCGCTCCGAGTGTGTTCGAGCCTACCTGAGTAGTGACACTACCGCAAAAAGGTAGGGGCAGTGTTTAACACTGACCCCTGGGAGGCTAACGTCGTTTAGAACAGGAATTTGAGAGCGAATTGAAACTGCCTTGGATTTAGATTCGCTGCTGTCGATGTAATGGCTCCGAAACCGCCCGCGCTTGTGGGAACATCTCCCGGCAATAAGCCGACTGCCGTGCATCCGGGATCCGTGGCGGTGCAGTATCCATGATCCCCGACAGTTATCGGGTATAAGAAGCCATGTCCAGGACCTTCACTCCACTGGCTAATTCCGCTTCCTGGAGGCAAAAAGTTTGGCGTGTTCGATATGTTATAGACCTCGGCACGGAACTGCGCCGTGAGCCTTTCTGTCAGAGTAAAGTTCTTGACGACAGACATGTCTGCACGCCGCGTGTGTGGGCCACTTAGACTTCCATTCTGTTCGTTGCCTGGGGTGCCCGCCGGTTGGGGAGTGAAATACCTCAGATTTAGCCAATTGTTGATGCTTCCGCCAGGTGAACGGTAAGACTGCCCTTTGACCACATCCGGGCGATCTCCAGTCGCGTTAGGTAGGTTGACCTGCGTAAGGCTGTACTTGTTCTCAAAGCCATTCGTTACCACAAACGGCTGGCCGCTTTGCCAGAAGATAATAAAGTTCCACTCCCAG
>Ga0335074_10003368_pt1 | contig 21805 bp, 20 predicted proteins | sample Lox_Sample_23_FD_206715 | JGI IMG/M metagenome (GOLD analysis project Ga0335074, IMG submission 206715) | Soil microbial communities from Loxahatchee National Wildlife Refuge, Florida, United States - Lox_Sample_2.3 | ecosystem: Environmental > Terrestrial > Soil > Wetlands | place: USA... | reverse complement strand
GTTGGAAACTAAGCGTGCGCTGGACACGCTTTCTTTCCACGTTGCGCCAAGCTTCCACCCTGTCGCGCAGGCGCTGGGCCGGGCGGTTCCGTTAGCCGAAGAAGACTTCGGCCTCGGCGTAGCGCTCCGCGGGGACCAGTTTCAGTTCGCGGGTGGCTTCGGCCAGCGGGACGCGGATGATCTGGGTGCCGCGGAGAGCGACCATCGTGCCGAACGCCTCGTCGTGGACTGCCTCGACCGCGTGCAGGCCGAAGCGGGTCGCCAGGACCCGGTCGAACGCCGTCGGGGTGCCGCCGCGCTGGATGTGGCCGAGGACCGTGCAGCGGGCCTCCTTGCCGGTCCGCTTTTCGATCTCGTTGGCGAGATACTGGCCGACGCCGCCGAGGCGGACGTGGCCGAAGGCGTCGAGTTGATCGGACTGGAGGGCCAGTTCGTCGTGCTGGGGATGCGCTCCCTCAGCGACGACAACGATCGGCGCGTACCGCGTCTGGAACCGGTGCTCCACGTAGCCGATCACCTTGTCGATGTCGAACGGGCGCTCGGGGATGAGGATGACGTTAGCGCCGCCTGCCAGGCCCGCGTGCAGCGCGATCCAGCCGGCATGGCGGCCCATCACCTCGACGATCAGCGCCCTGTGGTGGCTCTCCGCGGTGGTGTGCAGGCGATCGATGGCCTCCATCGCGATGTTCACCGCGGTGTCGAAGCCGAAGGTGAAGTCGGTGGCCCCGAGGTCGTTGTCGATCGTCTTCGGCACGCCGACGACCGGAATGCCCTCGTCGTTCAGCCTGGCCGCGACCCCGAGCGTGTCTTCGCCGCCGATTACCACGAGGCCGTCCACGCCAAGGCCCTGCATGTTGTCCTTGATGCGCTCGACGCCGGTGCGGCCGGGGCCCGTTTCCTTGAACGGGTTCGTCCGCGACGAACCGAGGATAGTGCCGCCGCGCGGCAGGATGCCGCGGACCGCGTTCACGTCTAGTGGCATCGTGTCGGCCTCGAGCGGCCCCCGCCAGCCGTCACGGAAGCCGACGAACTCCAGTCCGTACTCTTGAATTCCCCGCCGAACCACCGCGCGGATCACCGCGTTCAGCCCAGGGCAGTCGCCGCCGCCGGTAAGGACTCCCAATCGCATGGCAGAAGCCTAGCGGTCAGGAAGGCTCTTGCAATGAGAGCCCGACAACGCCTGCAATGCAATCGATAACTTCGATAAATCGGTATCTGGCGTTTCCGCCTGGAGCCGCTCCTTCTCCTGCTTCGCATAGATATTTACGTATTCCTGGCCGGACAGCTTCGCGATCTCGGCCATGATCTCGTCGGTGACCGCGCGCAGCGCCTCGCGGTCCGTTTCCCTGCCGTAGTACCGGGAGAACTCCATCGGCTTGCCGAAGATCGCACCCGGCCGGATGCTGAGCCTGGGGTTGTGCGAGCCAGGCGGCAGGAACTCGAAAGTGTGCATCATCGCGCACGGGACGACCGGCGCACGGGATTCGAGGGCCAGCCGGGCGACCCCGGTACGGCCCTTGTACAGGCGCCCGTCCGGCGAGCGCGTGCCCTCCGGGTAGATACCAAGGACGTTCCCCTGTGCCAGGACACGCAGCCCCGACCGCAGGGCGCGCTCGCTGGACTCCCCTCCCGTCCGGTCGATCGGGATCTGCCCGACGCCGCTGAAGAAGGCCCGGCTCGCCAGGCCTTTGATGCCCTTACCGGTGAAGTACTCGGCCTTGGCGAGGAACACCACCTTCCGCGGCAGCGGCAGCGGCCCGAAGAAATGGTCGGCGAACGAGAGGTGGTTGCTCGCGAGGATGACTGGGCCGCGGCGCGGCAGGTTCCGCCGCCCTTTCGACCACGGCCGGAACACCAGCCACAGTGCTATGCCCAGCGTGTACTTCGTTACCCAGTAGAACACAGATACATCGTCGCACGTCGCTTGAAATCTATGGGACGATGCAAGGGTGTCGTCAGTATCACCGGAGACCGATCCGTTCTCAGCCGACGGCGGACCCGTCGGCGTGCTTGTCCTGCACGGGTTCACCGGCTCGCCGGCGACCGTGCGGCCCTGGGCCGAGTACCTCGCGGAGGCAGGGCTGACCGTGCGGGCGCCGCTGCTTGCCGGGCACGGTGGCACCTGGCGGGATCTCGCCAAGACCGGATGGACGGACTGGTACGCGTCCGCCGAGCGCGCGTTCGCGGAGATCGGCGACCGCTGCCAGCAGGTGTTCGTCGTGGGCATCTCGATGGGCGGCTGCTTGTCTTTCCGGCTGGCCGAGACGCAGGGCGACCGGGTGAGCGGGCTCGTGGTGGTGAACCCGTCGCTGGCCGGCGACAATCCGCTGATCCCGTTCACGCCGGTGCTCAAGTACGTGATCCCGGCGATCACGTCGATCGGCGGTGACATCAAGAAGCCGGGCGTACAGGAAGGGGCACTGAAGAAGACCCCCGTCGCGTCGGTGGCGACCCTGCCGGCGATGTGGAGGACGACCAAGGCGGAGCTGGCCGCGGTGACCCAGCCGGTGCTGGTCTTCCGGTCGACCATCGACCACGTGGTCGGGCCGTCGAGCATGAGGGTGCTGAACGCGGCGCTGCCCAACGCGGAGGTCCGGCCGCTTGCCAACAGCTACCACGTCGCGACCCTTGACAATGACGCGCCCGAGATCTTCGATGGCACCCTGGCGTTCATACAGAAGTTCGTCAGCAGCGCGGGTTAAAACGGGTAAGACTGCAAGAAGATGCCGACGAGGCCGGCAAGCCTCGTAGCCTTGGTGTCGTGGGGACGGGGGGTCGTCTCCAGCGAGATAGAAGGAAAGCGGCAAGGTGACAGGGGTACCCCACAACTCTGGTTCGTACAGCAGTGCCGGTGCGATAGCGGTTTCCGCCATCGGCGCGCGCCCGGCGGGCGTCACGGGGGACGGGGGATCATGCCCGCACGGGAAGCGGTTCAAGGGACGAGAGTGGGCCCGTGGACAACGGGGGGTACGGCAGATCCCCCCGGGGGGAAACTGTGAGTGACGGGGACGTGCCGGGCGCAACCGGCGCAGGCGGAGACGCGACAGGCGGAGACGGCGAGGAGGCTGTCTGGCTGGACCTGATCGCCCGGTTTGACGCGCCCGCGCCGGCCGGCGAGGCGCCGCCGTGGCCAGACAGGGAAGACCTGGCCGGCCCGGTGCACGTCACGCCGCCGTTGCCGCCGACGATGCCGCCCGCAGCGCCCGAGGCGCTGCCGCGCGAGCCGCCGACCAACCCGACCGGACTGCCCGGACTACCGGTCCTCGGCGGCCCGCCCACAATGCCCGATCAGCCAGCAGGCGACCAGGCCGCGCCGGACGAGCCGTGGCCGGTGCTCGGCACCGGGACCGGTCCGAGGGACGTGCCTTCGGCCGATCACTCCGCAGACGAGCACTACATACCGCCGGTGCCGCCGCCGCTGCCCAAGCTTGACCCGGTGACCAAGGGCGCGTGGCTCGCGCTATTCGGCGGTCCCCTCTACCTGCTGATCAGTACCGCGGTCGACGCCCCCATCTCCGGAGTCGCCGCCTTCCTCGCGGTCGCCGCCTTCGTCGGCGGATTCGTCATCCTGGTGCTGCGGATGGACAACGGTCGGCCACCCGATTCCGGGTCCGACGACGACGGAGCCGTGGTCTGAGGCCCCGCGGTCATCCGGCTGGCCGGCTGGCCGGTCAGCGGGGCGCTCGGCGGGCCTTGGCGTCTCGGCGGGCCGCTGCGATGCCCGCATGGCCGCGTCGAACAGGCTGAACGCGTCCCTGGTCAGCCCGGCGAGGGTGTCACTCACGCCAGCGAACTGACCGCCGAGGGTCGCGCTCGACCCGCCTGATTCCCGGTACCTGCGCGCCGCCCGGCAGATCGGGCACCACTGGCACTCCGGTGGCTCGTCCGGCGGGTCCTCCGTGGTGGCCGTATCCCAGACATCGCCGTGCTTGGCGCTGCCACCGCCGCCGGCGCCACCGCCGAGGGTGGATTTCACACGGGACGCCACATCCCTGCCGATGCTCTTGGCGCCCGTCCTCATCAGCCACCGCTGGAAATCACCAATCGGATCGCTTCCCGGGTCAGTGCTCATACAGTGAGACTAACGCGTCCCGACCACTGAAGGATCTGGCCCGCGAGGTCGTCTTATCCTGAGACGACACGAGACAGCCGCTACACGGCCCTGACAGCGCGCTAGGCGGTCCGGCCCCCGGCGGATAACACCTCCACCACGTACGGCACGCGGGTGGCGCGGAAGTGGCCGACGTTCACGCACTCGGTGCGGCCGATCCGCGCCCGGCGCGCCAAGGGGTTGTGCACGTGGCCGAACAGTGCGTACCTCGGCTGCGTGCGGCGGATCAGGTCGAGCAGCGCGGTGGAGCCCGTCTCCATGCGGCGTGCCTGCACGTCGTAGAGCAGTTCCGGCACGGCCGGCGGGATGTGGGTGCAGATCACGTCTACCGCGCCGACCGCGTCCAGCTTCGCGGAGAACGCCGGCGGCGGCACCTCGTTCGGTGTCCGGTACGGGGAGATCAGCCCGGCGCCGACGAAGCCGAACGTGACCCCGCCGACCACCGCCCGGCCGCCGTCGATCACCTGGTGGCCGGGCTTGCGGTAGGAGTCCCACATGCGCGGGATGTCCACGTTCCCGTAGGTGAGATAGGCGGGCTCTGCCAGGGCGCCGAACAGGGCGGCGTACTGCTTCCTGATCGCCTCCTCGGTCAGCGTGCGCAGATCGGCGCCGCGCTCGGCGGTCAGCCGTGACGCGATGCCGGCGGTGAACTGCCTGGCCTCGTCGAACCTGCGCGCCGTGCGCAGGCCGATGTACTCCCTGGCATGCTCGGCACCGTAAAGCTCAGCGAAGATGCCCTGGGTATGGTCCGCGTAGTCGAGGAACAGGAGCATGTCACCAAGGCAGATCAGCATGTCCGCGCCGTCGCCCGCCGCGGCGAGCGCGTCCGCGGCCCCGTGCACATCACTGACTACATGGACCTTCATGGGATAAAACATAAACTCGGGTGGACGAAGAATGGAGAGAGCCTTGCGCGAGTACAGCATTCCCGCCCTGGCGGAGATCCCCGAGACCGCGAACGCCGCGGACGTAGTCGGACGCCGCGCGACCGAGCAGCCGCGTGCCGTCATGCTGCGCCGCAAGGCGGCGGACGGCACCTGGGAGGACGTCACCGCCAGCCAGTTCAGGGACGAGGTCTACGCGCTCGCCAAGGGGTTCATCGCGGCCGGCGTCGAGGTCGGCGACCGCATCGCGCTCATGTCGCACACCCGCTACGAGTGGACCCTGATCGACTACGCGCTGTGGACGACGGGCGCGGTCGTGGTGCCGATCTACGAGACCTCCTCAGCCGAGCAGGCCGAATGGATCCTGGCCAACTCCGGGGCGCGCGCCGTGATCGCGGAGACCGGGGCGTTCGCCACGCTGATCGGCGAGGCGCGGGACCGGTTGCCCGCGCTCGAGCACGTGTGGCTGCTCGAGTCCGACCTGCCCGCGCTGACCGCTGCCGGGGCCGAGGTGGCGGCGGAGACGGTCGCGGAGCGGGCCAGGTCGCGCGGCGCCGCGGACATCGCCACCGTCATTTACACCTCGGGGACCACGGGACGGCCTAAGGGGTGTGAGCTCACCCACGAAAACCTGCTTTCCGCGGTCAGGAACGTGTTCCTCGGGCCGCTGGCGGCGATCTCCGCCACCGGTGAGGCGACCACGCTGCTGTTCCTGCCGCTCGCCCACGTCTTCGCCCGGGTCATCGAGGTGGGCACCCTGGAGGGCGGCATCGTACTCGGGCACTGCTCCGACATGGCCAACCTGCTGCCCGACCTGGAATCGTTCCAGCCGACGTTCGTACTCGCCGTGCCGCGCGTGTTCGAGAAGGTCTACAACGGCGCCGAGGCCAAGGCGGTCGGTGACGGCAGGGGCAGGATCTTCGCCCGCGCCGCGAAGACCGCCGTCTCCTACAGCGAGTCGCTCGACTCCGGCGGCCCCCGCCTGGGTCTGCGGGCCGAGCACGCCCTGTTCGACCGGCTCGTCTACGGCAAGCTCCGCGCCGCGCTTGGCGGCAAGGCCCAGTGGGCGATCTCCGGCGGCGCCGCGCTCTCGCCGCGGCTCGGGCACTTCTTCCGCGGTGCCGGGGTCTCCGTGCTCGAGGGGTACGGGCTGACCGAGACGACCGCGCCGGTGTCGGTGAACCGGCCGGAACGGCAGAAGATCGGCTCCGTCGGGCAGCCGATCCCCGGTGTCGCCGTGCGGATCGGCGACGACGGCGAGGTCCTGGTCCGTGGCAAGTCCATCTTCCCCGGCTACTGGCAGGATGAGGCGGCCACCAAGGACGGGTTCACCGCCGACGGCTGGTACGCCACCGGCGACCTCGGCGAACTCGACGACGAGGGCTTCCTGAGCATCACCGGCAGGAAGAAGGAGATGATCGTGACCGCCGGCGGGAAGAACGTCGCCCCCGCGGTGCTCGAGGACCGGATGCGGACGCACTCGCTGATCTCGCAGTGCATGGTGGTCGGTGACGGGCGGCCGTTCGTCGGTGTGCTCGTGACCATCGACCCGGAGGCGTTCGGCCCGTGGAAGGCCCGGCACGGCAAGCCCGCCGACGCCACAGTGGCGGACCTGCGCGACGACCCAGACCTGAACGCGGAGATCCAGACGGCCGTGGATGACGCGAACAAGGCGGTGTCCCGGGCCGAGTCGATCAGGAAGTTCCGGATCCTCGACGGGGACTTCACCCAGGAGCAGGGCCACCTGTCGGCCAAGCTCGGCATCAAGCGCTCGGTCCTCGCCAAGGAGTTCGCAAGCGACATCGAGGCCCTGTACTCATAGCCAGCCGTTGTAAAAGAACGACCACCAGGAACGGAACGTGTTGCACGCCGCCGCGCCCATTCCTGTCTGGACGGGGCGGGCCACTTTCCTGTCTAGACCGGGCGGGTCACTTTCCTGTCTAGACCGGGCGGGTCACTTTCCTGTCTGGACGGGGCGGGTCACTTTCCTGTCTGGACGGGGCGGGTCACTTTCCTGTCTGGACCGGGCGGGTCACTCCGCGTCGATGAGGGCGCGGAGGCGACCCGCTATAAGGTCCCAGTTCCAGTCGCGTTCGACCCAGGCGCGTCCCTTCTCGCCCATGGCCCTGGCGCCGGCCGGGTCAGACAGGAGCGCGACAAGGCGCCGTTCCAGGGCCGGGACGTCCCGCCCGCCGACCACGTAGCCGGTCTCGCCGTCCAGGATCGCGTCGGGGGCGCCGCCCGAGTCCCCGCCGACGACCGGGAGACCCGTCGCGGACGCCTCCAGGTAGACGATGCCGAGGCCCTCCACGTCCAGGCCGCCGCGCCTGGTCCGGCACGGCATCGCGAAGACGTCGCCCGCCGCGTAGTGCGCGGGCAGTTCCGCCTGCGGCACTGACCCGGTGAACCGGATGGACGCCGACACCCCGGTCTCGTTCGCGAGCCGGTGCAGTTGCCCGGCGTACGGGCCGCCGCTGACGATCAGCAGGGCCGCGTCGGGGATCGCCCGCAGCACGGCCGGCCAGGCGCGCAGCAGGGTGTCCTGGCCCTTACGCGGCACCAGGCGCGACACGCAGACGACGACCGGGCGGTCACCGAGGCCGTAGCGGTCCCTGATCGCCGCCCGGGCGGCCGGGTCGGGCCTGAACGTGGCCGCGTCCACGCCCGGGTGCAGGCGCGTCATCCGCGAGGCGGCCTCCGGGCTCAGCGCGCGAGTGAGCCGGACCCGGAAGTACTCGCCGAGATAGGTCATAACGTCGGTCTCGTCGCCGATCCTGCGCAGCAGGCTCCTCGCGACCGGCAGCGCGGCCCAGCCGGCCTCGTGGCCGTGGGTGATCGCGATCGCCTTACGGACGCCCGCTCCGCGCAGCACAGGGGTGATCAGGCCGAGGGGGGCCGACGCGCCGAAGATGGCCACCTCGGACCCGCGCGACCGGGCGAGCTCAGCGGCGCGACGGCGGACGCTCGGGCCGCCGATCATCAGCGAGGTCGGGTGCCTGAACACCTCGAACGGCTGGGCGGCGTCGAAGGCGGCGTCACCGTCCCACTTCGGCGCGTACACGGTGAGCCGGCCAGGATCCAGGCGGCGGGCCAGCTCATGGATGAACGACTGGATGCCTCCCTGCCGGGGCGGGAAGTCGTTGGTAACGATCAGCGTGCGTCGCATGACGTCTGCCAGTTTACGGGGGCCGGGTACGGGGGGTCGTCCCCCGGGCGATAAGGGCCGGGCGGCGCCGTCGAGGCTGTCGGCGTACCAGGCGGTGTCCATCGGGATCTCGCGGACGACCTCGCCTTCCGTTGGCGCGTCGATGATCATCCCGTTGCCGACATACATCGCGACGTGCCCGATGCCGTTGTAGTACAGCAGGTCACCCGGCTGCAGGTCGGAGGTGGAGATGTGCGGCAGCGCCGCCCACTGCTCGTAGGTGTCGCGGGGTATCGTGATGCCCGCCGCCGCCCAGGCCTCCATCACCAGGCCGGAGCAGTCGAAGCCGACGCTGCACGGGCCGGTGGAACCGTAGCTGTAAGGACAGCCGAGCTGCTTGAAGACATAGGCGACCGCCGTGTCCGCCTGGGTCCCTGTCGGTCCGGTGTACACGGCGTTCGTGATGCCGCCGCCGCCGTTCACCGTGCCCTGCTCCACCTCGGCCGCTTCCGTGTCGGTCAGCGAGTTGAGTATCGAGTTCTGCTTGGAAAGCAGCGACGCGATGTGGCTCTTGGAGCTCGCCAGCTGGGAGGCGAGCTGGGCGATGCCGTCCTCGGTGCGCTGCTGGTCCTGCTGCACCGCGGACAGCTGGGTAGCGTCCGCGAAGAAGGCCTGAGTTTCCATGTTTCTCGTGCCCTCGATCTGCAGGATGAGCGACGCCTCGGCGAGCACCTGGCTGGGATCGCTTGAGGTGAGCAGGCCGGCCAGCGACGTGGAGCCAGAGTCCTCATAGGCGGAGTCGGCGATCTGCACGACGAGCTTCCTGGCCGCCAGGTACTGCGACTGCTCGCGGGACAGCTGCCTGTTCACCTGCTTCAGCCGTGTCTTGGCCGCGGTGAGCTGCGTCTCAACCTGGTCGTACTGCTGGTTCGCCTTATTGAACTGGCCGGTGAGGGTGTTGATCGTGGCCTGCACCTGGTCAATGCTCGGCTGCGGCGCCGCACCCGCGACCTGCGTGACCGCCGCGGCGAGCCCGGCGGCCAGGAGGACGGCAACGCTCAGCACGGCGATTCGGCGCGGCCTTCGGGTGGAATTTCCCAGTCGCATACGCAGCGTGAGCCTCATGTCCCCTCACCATGATCGCAGCCGGACAATCGTCGCCACGCTAGTGAGTCATGAACAGGAGCATCAACCGCGTTGTGACAATTGTGATCATTGGGTGACCCGCTTTCCCCGCCTTCGCACGCACAGTCACGGGACAGGCGATCTTCGTGTGATCCGTGATAACACGGCGTAGTTGCGCGGAACGCTAGCGGCACCGGGCGCCCGGATGGGGCGCGGCTGAGCGGAAATGTCGGTGGGCCGCCCTACGGTGGTGATCATGGCTGACGTCGCTGTCCCCGCTTCCGGCATCCGGTCTGTCCCCCTGACCGGCCTGGACTTCACGGTCGTGGACGTCGAGACGACCGGATGGGCGCCGGACAAGGCCGGCATCACCGAGATCGGCGCGGTGCGTGTCCGCGGGAGCAAGGTGGTCGGCGAGTTCAGCTCGCTGGTCAACCCGGGGACGCCGGTTCCCCCGGCGATCACCGAGCTGACGGGGATCAGCGACCAGATGCTCGCGTCGGCACCGCCGGTCGCCGACGTGCTCCCCGACCTGCTCGCGTTCGCCGAGGGCAGCGTGCTCGCCGCCCACAACGCGCCATTCGACCTGGCGTTCCTCATTGCCGCGTGCGACGCCACGGGGCTTGCCTGGCCCAGGTTCGAGGTGCTCGACACGGTGCGGCTCGCCAGGCACCTGATGGCCACGCCGCAGGAGGTGCCAGACAGGAAGCTCGCGACGCTCGCCAGCTTCTTCGAGGCGCCGGTGCGGCCCTCGCACCGGGCGCTTGACGACGCGCGGGCCACCGCGGTTGTGCTCGGGCGGCTGCTCGGCCGGCTGGCCGACCGGGAGGGCGTGATGACGCTTGACGACCTCGACGCCTGGCTCGCGGCCCGCGACGCCGAGGCGGCCGCCCGGCGCGCCGCCAAGGGCGCCGAGGCAAACCTGGCATCGGCAGTGGAACGCTGGCTGGCTTGGCTGCTGCGACTACTACGTCGGCTAGGGTAACCCCGGCCCGCGGAACGCCGGGGGCTGGCTCGCCCGCATTTCGGCCATCCGATACCGTGCCTAGGAAACGTTCACAGCACAGTGTCACCCGAAAGCTTTGGGTCCTCGTCGTGCGCGTCCGATATGATGGCGGTCTTTGCCGTCGGGCGCGTACGACGAGGACATCGGGGGGTACGGGGGGTCGTCTCCCGGGAGAGAACAGGGGCAGCCTGTGGTCACCGCCATCGTCTTGCTCAAGGCCGAGATTCACCGCATCCCGGAGGTCGCCGAGACCATCGCGCAGCTGCCGGCGGTCAGCGAGGTGTACTCGATCACCGGCGATTACGACCTGCTCGCGATCGTCCGGGTGCGCGCCCACGACGAACTCGCCGACGTCATACCCGGTGGGCTGAACAAGGTGGACGGCGTCACCGCGACCCAGACGCACATCGCGTTCCGCACCTACTCCCGGCACGACCTGGAGGCTGCCTTCTCGATCGGCCTTGCCGACTCCTGACGGCAGCGGACCAGGCGCCTGACGGCGCCGCCGGAACGGAAACCTCACAGCCCTGAAACGACGCGCTCACCGCGCCGCCTGGACGCCTGACACCGCCAGAACGGATACGTCACAGTTCCCGGAACGCCGCCGTCGGCCGCGCCGCCTAGGCGTCTGACGGCGCCGGAACGGAAACCTCACAGCCCTGAAACGACGCGCTCACCGCGTCAGCCGGACGGCTGACGGCGCCGCCGGAACGGAACCTCACAGCCCTGAAACGACGCCCTCGCCGCGCCGGCCGGACGCCTGACGGCGCCGGAACGCGAGGCCCGCGTCGACAGGCTGGTGGCGGGCAAGGGCGAGCGGAGCGGGGACACGCATTCGTTCCTCGGGCGCTTAGCGGGCCTGGCCCCCGGAGACCGCGGCGGCGGGACCAACCGCGGGGGCCGCGGTGAGGAGACGAGCGGGTCCCGGCGCCGCGCACCGGGACCCGCTCGCAGCGTTGCCTGAGGCTACCTGACCTGGGCCGTCGGGTCAGTGCTCCTCGGGGGACGAGCCGATGGCGGCATGCTCGTCGCCGCCCCCCACTTCCTCGTGCCCGTCGCCGTGCCCGATGCCCGCCGGCGTGACGCCGTGGCCGTTGCCGTGACCGTCCGGGATCTCGATCGTCTCGGTAAAGGCACGGTTGGCGAACGCGCGCGCCCAGCCCATCGCGCCCCGCGAGGACGGCGCGGGCACGCCGTTGGCGTCCACCTCCTCCTCCGACGGGAGCTCGGCGATCGGCTGCTTGTACGCGATGACCCCGCGCTCCTCCTCGGTGAGCGGACGCTCCTCCTCGATGAACTCGCCGGTCGGAAGCTGGCGGATGATGCCGATCTCCACGCCGTGGACCAGCATGTTGGCATCCTTGCGCTGCAGGCCAAGACATATCCGTTTAGTCACGAAATATCCGCCGATTGGCAGTACGAAGACCGCGACACGGGAGATCCAGGTGACCGTGTACAGCGGGATGTGGAACTGGTAGGCGACGACGTCGTTGGCGCCCTCGATCAGCAGCACAACGTAGAACAGGATCGCCGCCACGCCGATCCCGGTGCGCACGGGAGCGTTCCGCGGCCGGTCGTTGATGTTATGGAACCCCTTGTCGCCGGTCGCCCATTGCTCGAAGAACGGCCACAGCGCGGCCCCGGTGAAGATGATGCCGAGCGGCAGCAGGCCAGGGATCAGCACCGACAGCGAGAGCGTATGCCCGAGGAAGTTGATCTCCCAGGAGGGCATCATGCGCAGCGAGCCCTCCAGGATGCCCATGTAGAAGTCGGGCTGCGACGCCGACGAGATCGCCAGCGGCGTGTAAGGCCCGTACAGCCACACCGGGTTGATCTGCGCGAACGTGGAGAGCGCGACGAGCGCGCCGAAGATGAAGAAGAACCATGCCTGGCCCTTGAGCAGGAAGTAGGGCCAGAACGGCTGACCGGTCACGTTCCGCTCGGTGTTGATGCTGCTCGGCATCTGCGTGTGCTTCTGGTGGAACATGATGAACAGGTGCGCTGTGACCAGGGCCAGGATCAGGCCCGGGAACAGGAACACGTGCAGGATGTACATGCGCGGGATGACCGACGTGCCGGGGAACGGGCCGCCGAAGAGGAAGAACGCGGCGTAGGTGCCCACGATCGGGATGCCCTGCAGCACGCCCTCGAAGATCCGCAGGCCGGCGCCGGACAGCTGGTCGTCGGGAAGCGAGTAGCCGAAGAGGCCCTCGAGCATGCCCAGCATGAACAGCGTGACGCCGATCAGCCAGTTGATCTCGCGCGGCTTGCGGTAGGCGCCGGTGAAGAAGACCCTGAGCATGTGCGCCATGATCGCGACCATGAACATCAGGGCGGCCCAGTGGTGGATCTGCCGCATCAGCAGGCCGCCGCGGATGTCGAACGAGATGTTCAGCGTCGACTGGTATGCCTCCGACATGGTGATGCCGTCGAGCTTGGTGTACGAGCCGTGGTACACCACGTCGTTCATCGACGGCACGAAGAACAGCGCCAGGTAGGTGCCGGTGAGCAGCAGGATCACGAAGGACCACAGGGCGATCTCGCCGAGCATGAACGACCAGTGGTCCGGGAAGACCTTGCGCATCAGCACCTTGACGCCCTTGGCGCCGTGGAACCTGTCGTCAAGCCACCCGCCGACACCGGACACGGCCGGCGGGATCTTCACTGCGTCGTCGCTCATCCGCGCTCCCAGAAGCTCGGGCCGACCGGCTGCGTGAAGTCGCTGGCCGCAGCGAGGTACCCGTCGGCGTCAACCATGAGCGGGAGCTGCGGCAGCGCTCGGGCCGCCGGGCCGAAGATGACGTTCGCGCCGTTCGCCGCGTCGAAGGTCGACTGGTGGCACGGGCACAGGATGTGGTGGGTGGTCTGCTCGTAGAGGGCGACCGGGCAGCCGACGTGGGTGCAGATCTTGGAGTAGGCGACGATATTGTCGATCGTCCAGTTCATGCCGTACAGCTGCGTCCCGCTGTTGTAGATGGTCGGCACGTGCAACTCGCCCGGCGCGAACTTGATCAGGATCACGCCTGCCTTCGCGAGCGCGTCGGCATCGTCCTGGTAGCCCTCCGGGATGACGGTGATCATCGAGCCCGGAGTGGAGATGTCCGCCGGGCGCAGCGGGCGCAGCGCGCCGAGGGTGACCGCGCGCAGTCCCTTCCGCCAGACCGTGTGCCGCAGCGAGGTCCCCGGCAGCGGGCCGAGGTCACGCAGCAGCACCAGCGGTGCCAGGGCAAGCGGCGCAGTGGCGAGCAGCAGCGTGCGGCGCAGCAGCGGCCGCCTCGTGACCTGGGAGACGGCCGCGCCCTCGGCGAACTCGCGCTGGAAGGCCGCGCGGTCCTGGGGCGTGGACTGCAGGTCGTGCCGCTCCTCCTCGATCTCGATGTTGGGTGTCAGGTGCCGCACCCAGATCATCGAGCCGGTGCCGAGCGCGAACAGCGCGATCATCAGGCAGGTGCCGAGCACCATGTTCGATCGCAGCACCGCGACCACGTCGTTGGCGCCCGACGGGATCGCGGGCCCGACCTCAATGCCGACGTAGCCCGCGATGAAGCCGCAACCCGCCAGGAAGGCGAGCACGAACAGCGCCGCCACCACCCGCTCGGCCCGCTTCGCGTGCAGCGGCGCGGGCGGTTCCGCGGAAAACTCCGGCCCCTCGGGCTCGGTGCTGATGGTGTCGACCGCCTGCGGCGCGGGGAAGGGAGTTCCGATGACCCGGCGCCGGCCTGTCGGCTCCTCCGGCGTCTCACTCATGACTTCTGCTCCGATTCAGCCTTGAGGTGGTCCCGCCGCTTGGCGGTGAGCCACATGGCGATGAGCACGAGGAAACCGAGGCCGCCGATCCAGGCGAGCAGGCCTTCTGTCGTCGTGCCGGTGCGGCCAAGGGAGAAGCCGCCGGGGTTGGTCTCGGCCCGGGTGTCGACGATGTAGGCGATGATGTCGCGCTTCTCGGCGGGCGTGACCGTCCCGTCGCCGAAGACCGGCATCGCCTCGGGCCCGGTCAGCATCGCCGTGTAGATCTGGGCGGGCGTCGAAGCGGTGAGCGGCGGCGCGTACTTGCCGTAGGTCAGCGCGCCGCCCGCGCCGGCGAACCCGTGGCACTGGGCGCAGTTCGTGCTGAACAGTTCCTCACCGAGCGCCGTGTTCGCCCCGGTGGTCGAGATTTGCGCCGGGGTCGGGATCGCCGGACCGCCGCCGATGGATGCGATGTAGGCGGCGATGGCGTAGATCTGCTGCGTCGTGAACGACGTCGGCTTGCGGTCTTCCTCCGCGCCAAGCTCCCTAGCGGGCATGCGGCCCGTCGACATCTGGAAGTACACCGCGGCCGCGCCGGCCCCGACCAGGCTCGGGGCCTGCGTGGTGCCCTGGGCGTCAAGGCCGTGGCAGGTGGAGCAGCTCTCGATGAACAGCGAATGACCCTGCGCGACCTGAGTCGAGTTCTGGTCGGGTGCCGCCGCCGAGGCGCCGCCGGCGGAGAACGCGCTGTACAGCGCGCCCGCAAGGACGAGACCGCCGGCGACCGCGGCGTAGCCGGCGGCTGGGTGCCTGCGCCGGGAGATGATCGAGCTCACTCGGTATCCCCTGCTTACTGGATGAGGTAGATGGTCGTGAACAGGCCAATCCAGACAACGTCGACGAAGTGCCAGTAGTAGGACACAACGATCGCGCTGACCTGCTGTTCATGAGTGAATTTCTTCGCGGCGTAGGTTCGCCCGAGCAAGAAGAGGAACGCGATAAGACCGCCAGTCACGTGCAACCCGTGGAACCCGGTAGTCAGGTAGAACACCGAGCCGTAGTTGCTCGAAGAGAGCGTCAGGTGGTCGCGGGTGACCAGCTGCCACCACTCGTAACACTGCCCGCAAACGAAGTAAAGACCCATGAGGAAGGACAGCACGTACCACTCGCGCAGTCCCCACTTCGGGAAGTTCCAAATCGATGCCGCACGCCTGATCTGGCCACGCTCAACCGCGAACACGCCCATCTGGCAGGTCACACTGGACAACACGAGCACTGTCGTGTTCGTCGAGCCAAGCGGGAGGTTCAGATGAGCCATGGGCCAAGGCAGGCCCTGGCCTTTATCTACCGAGCGAATCGTGAAGTACATCGCGAACAGCGCAGCGAAGAACATGAGCTCGCTGGACAACCAGATGATGGTGCCCACGCTCACCAGGTTCGGTCTGCTGGCTGGGGTACGCGGTACCGGCTCGGTCACGGATGCTGTCGCCACGAACGTCATTATTACGACACCCCGTAGGGGATGCGCAGCCGACCCCCCAACTTCGTCGCTTCCCTGGGAGAAACTTCGCGGCTTCGCTGTGCGAAAACTGAAGGCCGGGGCCTCTCGGCTGCCCGTGTTCACCCCGGCCAACGGGGATACGGACGTCAGGGCGCGCTGGGTTGTCCCTGCCGGAAACGCCGGCGGAGCCGGGATTCCTCGCGGATCGCGTAGCCGCGGACGGGCCAGAAACCGGCCTTCCGGCCGGGCCGGTGCGGCCGGGGTCTCCGCGATCCGGCCCGGCCGCCGCGACATCGGGGTACGGGGGGCCGTCCCCCCGGCAGACGACAGTAGGATGCTGGTCCATGAAGGTCGTTGTTTACAGCCATGACGCCGACACGCGGGCAGAGATGAAGCTCGCGATCGGTGCCCGCCCGGCCCCAGATACGCCGGAAGCGGAGATCATCGAGGTGGCCACCGCGCCCGCGCTGTTCCGGCTGCTCGACGCGGGCGGCGTGGACGTCATGGTGCTCGACGGCGAGGCACAGCCGGCCGGCGGCATGGGCGTCAGCCGCCAGGCGAAGGACGAGATCTACCACTGCCCGCCGGTGCTGCTTGTCATCGGGCGGGCGGACGACCGCTGGCTGGCCACCTGGTCCAAGGCCGACGCGGTGATCAGCCACCCCATCGACCCGGTCGCGCTGGCCAGGGAACTGGCGGCGCTCATGCGGTCACGCGCGGCCGCCATCACAGCTCAGTAACAAAAATGGACACCCCGAGCTGGCCCGCGTTGATCCGCGCGCTCATCGGCAGGCAGGCGCTGACCGCGGAGCAGACCGCCTGGGCTATGAACGAGATCATGGAGGGCGCCGCGACCCCGGCGCAGATCGCCGGGTTCGGTGTGGCGCTGCGGGCCAAGGGCGAGACCGCCGCGGAGATGTCCGGCCTCGCCGCGTCGATGCTGGCGCACGCGACGCCGATCTCGATCTCCGGGCCGGTCACCGACCTGGTCGGCACCGGCGGCGACGGCGCGCTCACGGTGAACGTGTCCACGATGGCGACGATCGTGGCCGCCTCCGCCGGGGTGCCGATGGTCAAGCACGGCAACCGGGCGGCGTCCTCGGCGTGCGGCGCGGCGGACGTGCTCGAGGCGCTCGGCGTGGTGATCGACCTGCCCGCCCCGGCGACAGAGGTGCTGTTCGCGGAGATCGGCCTGGCGTTCCTGTTCGCGGCGCTTTATCACCCGTCGCTGCGGCACGCGGGCCCGGTCCGCAGCCAGCTCGGCGTGCCCACCGCGTTCAACTACCTGGGCCCGCTGACCAACCCCGCCCGGCCGCGTTCGCTCGCGGTCGGGATCGCCGACCCGCTGATGGGACCGGTGCTGGCCGGCGTGTACGCGGCGCGCGGCAACGCGGCGCTCGTGTTCCACGGCGGCGGGCTCGACGAGCTCAGCACGACCGGGCCGTCCACGGTCTGGGTGGTCGCCGACGGCGTGGTGTCGGAGACCTCATTCGACCCGGCGTCGCTCGGACTGCCCCGGGCCACGCTGAGCGACCTGCGCGGCGGCGACCCCGCGCACAACGCATCCGTGGTGCGCTCCGTGCTGGCGGGCGACGCCGGCCCGGTCCGGGACATCGTGCTGCTTAACGCCGCCGCCGCGATGGCCGCCGCCGAGGGCCTCGCCGCTGTGGCCGCCGCCAGGTCGGCCGACCCGGCCGTCACCGCGTCCGCGACGGGCGAGGCGCTGACCAAGACGCTGGCGGAGGGACTGGCCCGCGCCGCCTCCGCCGTCGACTCAGGCGCCGCCTCGGCCCTGCTCGCCCGCTGGGTCGACACCAGCAACCGCCTGTCCACCCCCCGCCCCCGCGGCTGACCTTCCCCCGGCCGACGTGGCCGGCCTGTGGCGGGTGTGCCTTGAGGGCTAGCAGGGGAAGCTGATTCCGTTCCGGATCCGCTACCCGGTCTTTTGTGTTAACCGCTGGCGTTACGCGGGGTCGCCCGTGAGCGAGAAGGTCTCGAGGCGGCGGGTGGCCAGGGAGAGGCCGCCGATCGTGATCACGATGGCGAGGACCAGCGATGTGCCGAGACCCAGGCCGGCCTGGAGGTTCTGGTCTGGGTAGATCGCGTTGGCCACGCCCAGGGAGTAATGGGCGATCGAGAGGATCCTGACGCCGCCCACGAGGTTGGACAGCAGGCCCTCCCAGACGGCGACGTACAGCAGCCCGAACGCGATCGCGCGCGTGGTCACCACCGAGGCGAGGACGAAGACCGCCGAGTAGACCACCGAGCCGACCAGGGCACCGGCAAACAGGGCCCAGGCCAGCTTGGCGGAGTGCGGCGCGATCAGGCCGGCGATCAGTTCCGGCAGCGCGGCGAAGAGCGCGGTCAGCCCGGCGGCGACCGCGAACTTCGTGATGATCACGTCGGCGCGCCGCACCGGGGTGGCCAGCAGGTGCACGACGCTGCCGTCGTCGATCTCGGCGCCGAGCACGCCGGTGCCGATGATCAGCGCGGTGAGCGGCAGCAGTACGGAGAAGCCGAAGTCGCCGAGGACGTTAGCCGGCCAGGACGAGTCGCCCGGGTGGGACGCGCGCAGCACCAGCGTGAGCGCGATGAGGATCACCGCGGGAAGCGCGAGGAAGACCGCGCGCCTGCGGCCGAGCGTGGCGCGGGCCGTGATGGCCGCTACTGTCGGGTTGAACATGCTGGGGTGGCTCCTAGTTCGCGATCAGGTAGCCGAAGACGCTTTCCAGCGACTCGTCGGTGGGGAGCAGTTCGGTCAGCCGGATGTTCTCATCGCGGGTGATGACGGCGATCTGCGCGCAGAACGCCCCGAAGTCGGACGTTCTTACCTGCAGGCCCTTGCTGGTCAGTTCGACCGCGTGCGTGTAGTCGCGGCCGACAAGGGCGGCGGCCAGGCGCCTGTCGTCGGTGGTCTTGACGTGGAACACGTGCGGGCGGCTCGTCATCAGGCGACGGATGGCACGGAAGTCTCCGGACGCGGCGAGGCGGCCGGCGACCATGACCTGGATCGTGCCGGACAGGCGTTCCACCTCTTCGAGGATGTGCGAGGAGAACAGGACCGATCTTCCCTCCTCGCCTAGCCGGGTCAGCAGGTCCATCATGTGCAGGCGCTGCCTGGGATCCATGCCGTTGAACGGCTCGTCGAGCAGCAGGATCTCCGGGTCATGGACGAGGGCGGCGGCGACCTTGATGCGCTGGCGCATGCCCTTGGAGTACGTGGCGATCTTGCGGTCCTGCGCCTGGGACATCTCGGTCAGGTCGATCGCCCACCGGGCGGACCGCTTCGGGTCGGTGAGCTTATGCAGCCTGGCGGTGGCGGTAACGAACTCGGCGCCGGTGAGGAAGGCGTAGACGGAATCGCGCTCGGGAACGAGGCCGAGGCGGCGGTAGACGCCCGGGTTCTTCCACGTTGGGGTGCCGTCGAGAGTGAGTGTGCCCTTGGACGGTTCAAGGAAGCCGGCGATCATGTGCAGGATCGTGGACTTGCCCGCGCCGTTCGGGCCGAGCAGGCCGGTCACGCCGGGGCCGATGTCCATCGTGATGTCGTTGACCGCCACCACGTTGCCGTACCAGCGGCTGACGTTGCGCAGTTCGATGGTGCTCATGACAGGCGGGCCTTCTGGTAGCGGGCGGCCAGGCCGTACAGGCACAAGCCGACGAGAACGATCAGGACGAGCGCGTAGACCGCGCCGAAGGCGCCAACCGCGGGCACGTTGTCGCCGAGGTTGGTGCCGCCGAGCCACCTGCGCACGCCGTCGAAGAGGGTGAACGGGCTGAACAGGCCGGAGACCTTCTCCGCGAGCGATGGTGGCGGCGGGGCCGACTTAAACGCCCCCGCCGGGCCGGGGGCGGGACCCGCCTGCATGGCGGCCTGGCTCTCGACCTGGAGCAGGATCTGCGAGAGGACGTAGGTGAGCAGGAAGAAGATCGCCACCGTGCCCGTCGCGAAGGCGCGCCGGCCCGTCAGCGAGGCGAGGAAGAGGCTGATCGCGGCCACCGACACGGCCCACATGAGCCCCACGAGCAAGCCGGGGATCAGTGCCCTCGTCTGCGCCCAGACGGCCGCGCCGCCGTGGACGTTCGCGATCGATCCCCCGTACAGCAGGAGCAGCGGCACCTCGAGCATCACCAGGCAGGCGGCGGTGAACCCGAGATACTTGGCCAGCGGGTAGTCGCCGGGCCTGATCGGCCGGGAGAAGTACAGCGGCAGCACCCGGCTGCGGAGGTCGCGGCTGACCAGCTCCGGTGCCTGGACCGCGACGAAGATGGTGATGATGAAGTCGCGGAGCACCGGGGTGTAGGTGTCGTAGTTGACGACGCGCGGGTTGCCCCTTGACATGGCGAACGCGTTGACCACGGCGGGCAGGCACATCGCGATGAAGGCGATCACCGGCACGATCTTGGCCTTCGCGCCCCGCCCGAAGCCGAACGCGGACCGGAAGCTGTGCCAGGCGAGCGCCGCGACGATCCGCGACCTGCCGAGGCGGGGACCGTCGTAGCGGCGGTAGCCGAGATCGTGGATGACCCCGGTAGCGGTCGCCGGCTTGGTCTCAGACGGCATCGGCGGCCTCCATCTCGCTGAGCCGGCCTGGCTGGCCGGGCTGGTCGTCACGGAAGATCTCCTCGACCTGGTGGCGGCGCTGCTCAAGGCGGCTCAGCGGCAGCCCGAGCGCGGCGACGGTGTCGCGCACCGCGTCGTAGGTGTGGTCGCCGGTGATAGGGACGAGCAGGGCCCGCTGGTAGGGCTGGGCGGCCAGCCCACGGCGTTCGAGTTCCCGGCGCAGCGCGTCGGCACCGTCCTCGACCTCGATCAGCAGCGTCTGGCTGGCCCTGGTGAAGCTGTCGATCGTGTCCGCGCGCAGCAGTCTGCCCGCCTCGATCGCGACGAGGCGGTCGCAGATCCGCTCGATCTCGCCGAGCAGGTGGCTGGCGACCACGATGGAGATGCCGAACTCTTCGCCGATCCGCGCGATCAGTTCGAGCATGGCGTTGCGGCCGGCCGGGTCGAGGCCGTTGGTCGGCTCGTCGAGCAGCAGCAGCCGCGGGTCGCCGGCCAGCGCCTGGGCAAGCTTCACCCGCTGCTTCATCCCGGTGGAGTAGGTGCCGATCTGCCGGTAGCGCTCCTCGTGCAGGCCGACGTGGCGCAGCGCCTCGGCGGCGCGCTCCCTGGCGGCCGTCGCGGGAAGGCCGGACATGCGGCCCATGTGGGTGACGAACTCGGCCGCCGAGATGTCGGTCGGCAGGCAGTCGTGCTCGGGCATGTAGCCGACGACCTGCCGGATGCTCATCCCGTCCTTGGCGCAGTCGTGGCCGAGGACCTTCGCCATGCCCTTGGTGGGCTCAAGCAGGCCGAGGAGGATCTTGATCAGGGTCGACTTGCCCGCGCCGTTGGCACCGATGAGCCCGGTGACGCCGGGCGCGAAGGCGACGGTCAGGCCGTCCAGGGCGGTGACGTTGCCCGGGTAGACCTTGGTCAGCACGGTAGCCTCGATGACCGCGCCGGCCTGCCCCGCGGGAGGGGATGCTCTCATGCCGCATACGGTGTCAGAAGGCGCCCAAGGGCGCGTCCGCCCGCACGGTGAGATCGCGGCGGCCCGAGCGGGGCCGGTCAGCATCGCGGGCTACATCCCCGGGATGAGGCGCTCACGCCGCCGGGCGACTACCGTAGGGGTGTGGGCCCAGAACGCGACATGTCGTACCCGGTCGGCGAGCGCCAGCCCGGGATGTATCCGGCGTACCCGGGGCCCGCCGATCCGCGTCCTCCCCGCCCGCCGCTGACGAAGCGGATGCGGCCCGTGCACTGGATGGCCCTCGATTGCGTGGTGGGCGCCTTCGTCGCGGTCTTCGGCGCGGCCGCGTTCGGATCTCACCTGCGAATGAGCGAGGGCAAGCTCCCGTTCGTGCTGCTGTTCCTTGCGGTGGTCTTCACCCCGGTGGCACTGCGCCGCCGGGCACCGACCACCGCGTTCGGCGCGCTCGTCATCGCTGGCGTGCTGCTGTCAGGGATGCCGCCCGTCATACCCGGAGTGATCTTCCTCGCCGCCGCGTTCGTGCTGTACACGGTGACGGTCGAGGGCCGCAAACGGACCGGCGCCGCCGCGCTCGGCCTGATCCTCGTCGTCTTGGTGATCCTCGCCGCCGCGGGCGGCGGTGCCCGTCCGCGCGGCGAGGCGTCCGGCGTGCTCGTCCCCGTCGCGCTCGCCAACGTGATCGCCTGGATGACCGGGTACTCGGTGCGGCAGCGGCGGCTGTACGCGGTGACGCTGCAGCAGCAGGCGGCGAGCAGCGCGGTGGCCGAGGA
>Ga0335074_10003367_pt1 | contig 21806 bp, 23 predicted proteins | sample Lox_Sample_23_FD_206715 | JGI IMG/M metagenome (GOLD analysis project Ga0335074, IMG submission 206715) | Soil microbial communities from Loxahatchee National Wildlife Refuge, Florida, United States - Lox_Sample_2.3 | ecosystem: Environmental > Terrestrial > Soil > Wetlands | place: USA... | reverse complement strand
GGTAATCGGGCAGTGGTTTTGTTCACCGCGGAACACGGTTTTGTCGGCGGCTTCAACGAGCGCCTCCTGGACACAGCGGCAACTGCGCTCGTCCAAGGCGACCGGCTTTTTGTTCTCGGCACGCGAGGTTTTGTCGCCGCCGAGGAACGAGGCTTGGCGACCACCTGGACGCACCCGATGGCGACGCGTCCAGAGGCAGCGGCGGAGACGACCCGGCGCCTGACGAACGAGCTCTATCGCGGCATCGCAAGCGGCGAGATCACGCGGGTCGAGGTCACGTTCGCCCGCCACAGCCAAGCCCGAGAGATGACAATCGAGCGGCGGAGAGTATTTCCCGTTGATCTCTCGGCATTCGCCGCAGAACGCGAGCGGCAGCCGCCACTGCATAACATTCCAGCCGGACGCCTGCTGGAAAGATTGATCACCGATTATGTCTTCGCGTTGTTGACCGAGGCGGCAGTCGAGTCGCTCACCAGCGAAAACGCAGCACGGTTTGCCGCGATGCAGTCGGCGCACGACAACATATCCGACAAGCTGGAGGTGTTGCACAAAGAGGCCCGCCAGGCCCGCCAAGCTGAGGTCACCGCCGAGCTGCTCGACCTGGCTACGGGCGCCGAAGCGCAGTCACCGTCTCACGCGGGCGAGCTGCGCTAAATCGGTCTTTGGGTACAGGAGGTATCGGTAGTCACTACCCAAAAAAAGCGCCATGAGATGAAGCGCGCCACTGCTGCCAGATCTCCTGGAGTTGGGGTTCAGGCAGCCTCCATCTTGCTTCCCCATTCACCAGCGATCTGTCCTGACGAACATTTCGGAATGGCAAGAAGGCGTGAGTGTCAGCCAAAATCGGACTAAGAAGGGGCAATGGTTTTGTCCCAGCTTTGCGCCGATTTCGGTGATCATGGGGAACCATATCATCGGTTTTCTGGCCGCCTCAAGGAGCATCCGCGCGTCGAGATTTTCCTCGGGGTGCTTGAGGCCGAATTCCTTGGCGATCGTCACACCGTCATTGCAGATGAGCCGTGCGCCCCACTTCTTTTCGATCAAAACGAGCACTGGCCCAGCGTGACCCGAATCGTATTGGCCAGTTGCGCCGTACCTGCCAGGATCTTCTCACAGGCAGCGGAACGAAAGAGGATTTGCTTTTGCGGCATCGGAGGCCTCCGGCAGAGCGGGAATGATCACCAAAACGGATATCAGCGCGCCACGACCTCGCCCTAGATCGCATCAATGGCGGGGGGGGAATCGGACCTGCGACTCAACGTGACAGGCGGACGGCCGGACGGTCCAGCCAGATAAGTGGCGGCGCTTTCGATAGACCGCTCATCGGCGGCGGGCCTCGATCCGAAAGCACGCCTCAGAGGTTTGTCCAAAACCGAGATCCATCAAATTCGGCATGTGCGAGCCGCGTTTGTAGCCTGAGCTGCGACGACACGCACCCCGTAATCGTGTCCGTGCCACTGGCCCGCACCCTGCCAAGTAAATTCGATCCGCGTCCCTGGCGGGAACTTTGAAGAGTCAAGTTCCGCGGCATGAAAGCCGAGCTCCGTGTCGGTCGTCGGAACGTCCTGCACATCGATCCAACCGTCGTGGCCCCAATGGATGACGGCTGACTCGGTCAGCGCGACAACCAGCCGGACGCCGGTCACAATCGCGGCGACGGGGGCATGCGGCCACCAAAAAGCGCGCTGGGCCGATACTTTCTGCCCGCCATAGCGCGCCCAAACGGCTTGCGGCCGGTCAAACGGGCGACCCCGGTGACGCGACTCTAGGAGCTTGATGAACTCGGCATGCGCCCAAGCCAGCGGCATCGCCGATCCCGTCGCGCAGCCGGGATACAGCCAGCGTCGCGGGATTGGATCCGAATCCCAAACCTGCTCGGGGATCATGCCGCCCACGCTGGCCATCGCGGCCATCGCCTCCAGATACGGCAGCGGGTCGTTGCCGGCACACAATTCGTAATGTCCGCGTTCGCCGGTCAACAACGGCCAGCCGCGACCTGCACCAACACCATTGAAAGCGCTGCCGTCTTGATGCTCGCCATAACCGTCGCCGTTGTAGCGGTGCCAGACCGGACCATGCGGCGTATCGGTCTTGAGCAGCGCATCGGCGACTTTCACCGAGGCGCGGATCAGCGGATCGTCAGCCCGCCGCAAGCCGAATCGCACCAGCTGAAGAAATTCGGTACCAATCTCTTCCGCCGCCTGGATCTCGCGCAGGTCCGCGCCACGGTTGCGGATGGGGATCGGCTCGTGGCTGGCATCGGGATCGGTCAGGATGCGGCGGGGCGCGATGCGAATATAATATCCCGGCACCCCGAAGCGCTCCGCCAGCGGTCCGCCGGTGACGCTCGACCACGTCTCGATCTGCGCGTTCCAGAAATCGGCCAAAGCCAGGGCCCAATCGCGCGCCGGCGGGGCGAGGAATTCGGCGCCAGTCACCAGCGCTGCGATCGACACGGCGAGGGCGAACGGGCTGATGCCTTCGTTCTCCTCCCACCGGTCCTGACCTGACGAGGGTCCGGTGCGCGCGATATAGCCGAGCGCCCGGCGCACCATGTCGACGACGGCGACGGTCCGGAGTTGATCGCGCTCGCGTAGCGCGTTGGCGAGCAGCACCGGGAAGGCACTCTCATCGAGCTGCACGCCTTGCCAATACGGGGTGCCACCCAGCCATTGGTTCTGATGCCAATGGCCGTCCTCGTTCTGCGTGGCGATCAAATAGCGCAACGTGTCGCCAGCTTCAATTTCGGCACCGAGCGCGAGCAGCGCGCCAGCGCACTCGACCAGGTCGCGCGGCCAAACGAGATGATAACCGCCGCGCTCCTCGCCGTGATCGCCCCACGGGACACTGAGGCTGGCGACCATCGCACCCGGGAAGCCCTTATCGAGATGCGCCCGCAAGACGATAGCCGACACCGCGAACTGCTCGCGGATCGATGCGGGAACATCGAGCGGCAAGAAGGCGCGCTCGCTGCAGCGCGCCTGCCAGCCGGTCCAATCGGCGATATGATGCTGCAGAATTTCCTCGAAAGGCTGCATCAGGCTCGATACGGCCAATGTCGCCGCGGCCTCACGGCTGCCGCCGAAGCCGAGCCCCAGCACGGCCTGGCGTGGCAGCTCGCCCATCAACGCGACATTGCCGGGGCCGGCGGCCGCGAATTGCCAAGTCATCGCGCCGTTGCGGCTGAAATCCTGCCAGCCATCGCTGAACCCGACATAACCGGCACTGGCACGGTGGAAGGCGTCGCGCGCGCCGGCATCCACGGCGGCGAGCGCAAGACCGAACGGACCCTGTTCGGCCCATAGCACGCGGCGGCCGCGATAGCGGTCGACCGCCGCGATGTTGCCGCGGCCCGTCGCGCCGAGGTGCGGCGCGAGCAACGCGTAAAGTGAGAGTTCCCCGTCGCCTTCGAGCCGGCATTCGATCAAGAGGACATCACGGCGCGGGTCGGGGGTGACCCGCAGCTGCAACGTGTAACGCGCATGTTCGTGCACGATCTCCACCGCCGGCACGCCCGGCGCCAGGATGCGCAGTTTGTGGCGAGCATCCCGCTTGACCTCCGACCAGAAGCCGTTAGGCCCGGCCACGATAAAGCCGAGATCGCGGATCTGCGGCAGATCGACCCGCGGAAAATAGACCTCGTTGATGATCCCGAAGCCGATCGTGAACCACAGCCGCGCCGGGCCGAGCGCGCAGCCAACCATGTCCTTGGCGCTGCTCGTCCAGGTTGGCGGGATTCCGGGCGCGCCGGGCGCATGACCCTGTGGAGCAGGCGGAAGTTGGTTTTTCATGCTTTACAGCACGCTGGGCTACAGAGCAGCACGGGAACTTCGCCTTGAGGATGACATCAGCCGGTCAATCAAAATGGGCGCAAAACAGGCCAAACGGCGACAGGCGGTCCCGGCGATTTCCAGGTAGTCGTTCGCGCGTTCGATCCACTGCTCTGGCCTTCGCGACCCTGGCTCGGCGACATGCTCGGCTGCTAGCCGAGCGCGCGTGAGCGCATTGAACGCCCTGTAGAAATCCAGGAGCCGGGCTGCCGCTAGATCGCTGCATCGCCGCCGGTAGCGCTGGATCAGCCGCGCCGCAATCGGCGACGTGCGGATGCGGTCGCACTCCAGCGCCAGAAAGGCGATCTCGCTGAGCGGATCGAGCCGGCGGAGGTCGGCGCGGAATTCCAGGCAATCGATTATCTGCGGCATCCCGTGCAGATAAATATGCTCGGGTCGCAAATCGCCGTGGCCGTCGATCAGAAATCGGGAACGCTGCCGGAAGAACGCCTCGTTTCGCGTCAAGAATGCTCGAAGCGTCCGAATGATCGGCACCGCGCGGCACCGCACCCGAGGTTCGCTGGCGCGCCCGAGGGAGCCGAGCGCATAGCGCAATTCACGCTGGAGCTGCGCGATATAGGCTGGCGGCGCGAGGTTCAGGCGCCGCGCGTGCGCGAAAAATTTGGCCAAGCGGTCAGCCAAAGCTTCGAGCTCGCCATAATGCCAAACCCCGGCCCCGAGCTGCCTATCAAGCATGAAGTCGCTGTCCAATCGGACCATTTTGACGAGCCAGTCGATGGGTTCGGCCTCGCCGCCGAAACAGAGACGTCCGCCGGGTTCCTCAGTAAGCGCGACCATGCCCAAGTAAATCGTTGGCGCCAGCCGGCGGTTAAGTCGCAATTCAGCCAGCGCATTGCGCCGCCGTGCTTCTACGTTGCGAAAGTCGAAACCTTCGCCGTGAGCCGGCTTCTTGAGCTTGAAAGCATGGCCGCGGGTCAGGAAGACCCAGGAATAATGCGTCTCGACCACTTCGACGCCGTGTTCACGATCCGGATAGCTGCACGGATCACTCAGAAAGCGAACCTTCTCGCCAAGCGTCGCGTTGGCACATGCCACAGCGCCCGAACCGTCAAGCATTACCGACTAACCGAACGCTGCCTGCTCCTTGCGATCGAGTTCGGCCGCAAGGCTGCGCAGGCTGGAGGAAATCTCAACCGGATACCTGAAGGGCTGCAATTGCCGCAATGGCTCCGGCAACCGCGCGAGCTGCCCTTGCGCATGATGGCGTATTTGCGCCAGCGACCGTGCCGCTCCGACCCGCTGTCCGTCAATGCTCGAACGCCGTGGTCTCGTCGTCATGAACCTGGATGAACGAGTGGGCCATCGTGCCCCTGACGGGAGTCAAATACATCGAGCAACGTATAGAGCGGCTCTTCGACGTCGCGCTTGCCGCGCCGATACGCGCGGCGTTGCCGCCGGCGGGCATCCTCCTCTTGAAGATGTGCCGCATCGAGCAGCACCAGGCGCGTCAGATCACGGGTTGCTTCAGTAGCGATGATCTCACCGCGAAAGCCTCGCTTCGCCAGAAGCGGCAAACGCCCGCAATGGTCGAGATGGGCGTGGGTCAGCAGCACGATGTCGATCGCGCTCGGCTCAAAGCCGAACACGGCTGCGTTTTCTTCTTCGATATCGCGGCTGCCCTGGATCATGCCGCAGTCGACAAGGATGCGGCGACCACCGGATTCAAGCAGATGGCATGAACCGGTGACGCTCCGCGCGGCGCCGTGGAAAGACAGCTTCATGCGCCGGCTGCTCCGCCTTGAGGACCGCAGACCTCCTCGATGGCGCCGGGGGCCAAGAGCGGTGTGCCGCGGATCTCGTACCACAGCAGAATGTCGCGCCAGATGTCCTGAGCGGTTTCGGCGTACCAGAACAGCTCGCGATCTTCAGGATCGATGGTGCCTTCGGATACCAGAAAATCGACGTCGAACGCGCGCCGCCAGTATTCCTCGCCGACCAGGATCACGGGCACCGGGTCGATCTTGCGCGATTGCGCGAGGGTGAGGACTTCGAACAGCTCGTCCATCGTGCCGTATCCGCCGGGGAATGCGACGAGTGCTCGCGCCCGCAACAGAAAGTGCAGCTTGCGCATCGCGAAATAATGAAAGCTGAAACACAGGCCGGGTGTTACATACGGGTTCGGATATTGCTGGTGCGGAAGCGTGATATTGAGCCCGATCGATTCGGCCTCGGCGTCATGCGCGCCGCGGTTGGCGGCTTCCATGATGCCGGGACCGCCGCCGGTCATTACCATGATGCGGCCGCCGATCGCTTTGTCGCCGCAGGCGCCGACGAGCCGGCCAAAATCCCGCGCAATTTCGTAGTAGTGGCTCTTCTCCTCGATCCGCTGGGCAATCTCTATGCGATCCCTCAAAGCACGATCGTTGGGCCGAGTGATAAGTGCGGCGGCCAATGCGTCACGATTGCGCCTCGCTGCTTGCGGTTCGGTTATGCGGGTGCCGCCGAATACCACGATTGTGTGCGCGACATCGCGCTCGGCGAGCAGCCTCTGCGGCTTGAGATAATCGAGCATTAGCCGCAGGCTGCGCATGTCGTCGCGGCGCAGGAAATCGGAGTCCTGGTCGGCCTCCCGGAACGCTGCGCTTTCCATGAGAGCCTTGATCTTGCCTGGCGCCTCGGGATCCTCGCTCATCGGTTTCGGCCGATGCTCCGGCAACGGCTGGCGACGCTGCGATGATGGCGCGGGCGGTCTCATCGGCGATGACGGCGCGTAACCTTGACCGGTACGAGTACGGGCTGCGGGCGTATCACGGATGCAGCGATCGCCGCGAACATCGATGACAGGCCGAAGAATATTGTCGCGGTAAACATGGCTCGAACCCCTGCTTGCGACTGACCTAAGCTAAGAATCATGCCTCGCCGGATGAGACCTTGATCTAGGTCAACAAGTTCGGCGAGGGCCCGCCGGCGATCCCATGCCGCGGACGGCAGTTGATGCAGATCAACGCCGACGGCCACTCCGCCCGCCATAAGTCAACGGCGAGCTCGATCGATGAGGTGCCGGAATGCCGAGCCAGACTTACGTGCGCCGCTTTGCGGAGATCGGTCTCAGTGATGTCGCGCAAGTCGGCGGCAAAACGGCCTCGCTCGGTGAGCTATATTCGGCGCTTGGGCCGCAAGGCATACGTGTACCGGACGGGTTTGCCCTGACCGCGACGGCGTATCGGGAGGCCCTCGACGCGGCCGGTGCGTGGGCGGCACTGCGTCCATTGATGGATTTCGATATCCGCGATGTGGCGCTGCTCACGGAGCGAGCCGCCGCCGCTCGGCGCATCGTCTACGAGGCCACCGGCTGCGCCGCGCTGCATCACGAGATCGTCGCCGCGTATGGCGTGCTCGAAGCACAACTGGGCAAAGACATAGCAGTTGCCGTGCGCAGCTCGGCGACAGCAGAGGATTTGCCGAGCGCAAGTTTTGCAGGCCAGCACGAAAGCTTTTTAAACGTGCGTGGCGCTGACGCTGTCGTGGAGGCGTGCCGGCAATGTTTCGCGTCGCTGTTCACCGATCGCGCAATCGTCTATCGAACCGACAACGGCTTCGATCATTTCAAGGTCGCCCTGTCGGTCGCAGTGATGAAAATGGTGCGCGCCGACCTAGCCGCGAGCGGCGTGATCTTCACCCTCGACACCGAGTCGGGTTTTCGCGACGTGATCTTCGTTACCGGCTCCTACGGCCTTGGCGAGAACATTGTCCAGGGCAAGGTCGATCCCGACGAGTTCTATGTGCACAAACCGACCTTTGCGCAGGGTCACCGCGCCGTTCTGAGCCGCTCGCTCGGGGGCAAGCAGTTGCGCCTTGTCTATTCGCGCCGGCACGCCGGCCCCACCACGCGCAACATCGCAACGCGGCGAGCCGAACGAGAGCGCTTCTGTATCGGCGACGCCGAGGTGCTGGAATTGGCCGACAACGCACTGCGCATCGAGGAGCATTATTCGCGGCGCGCAGGTCACCCGATGCCGATGGACATCGAATGGGCCAAGGACGGCGAAGACGGCCAGCTTTACATCGTGCAGGCCCGACCGGAAACCGTCGCGTCGCAAAAGCCGCCCGGCGCCTTTGAGACCTATGCCATGAAAGCGAGCGGGCCGGTGCTGATCTCGGGCCGGGCGGTCGGCGAAAAGATTGCGTCCGGGCGTGTTCGCGTCATCGAAAGTTCCGACGATCTTGCCGGCTTCCAAAGCGGCGAGGTGCTGGTTGCCGAAGCGACCAGTCCTGACTGGGAGCCGGTCATGAAGCGTGCCGCCGCCATCGTTACAGCGCGCGGCGGTCGCACGTGCCACGCGGCTATCGTCGCCAGGGAGCTTGGCGTGCCCGCCGTGGTAGGCGCCGAAGCGGCGACCGAAAAACTCGCCACCGGGGCGTCTGTCACTGTCTCCTGTGCCGATGGCGAGACAGGAGAAGTGTATGCGGGCGCGCTGCCGTTCGATGTCAGCCGCACTTCGACCGACCGAATACCGCGACCGCATACTGCCATCATGGTCAATCTAGGCAATCCGGAACTCGCTTTTCACACCGCGATGCTGCCAAATGACGGCGTCGGCTTGGCGCGGATGGAGTTCATCATCAGCGAACATATTGGCATCCATCCGATGGCACTGGTGCATCCGGAACGGGTTGAGTCCGCAAAAGCGCGCGCCATCATCGATCGGCTGACCCGCGGCTATCAGCGTCCGGCGGATTACTTCATCGAAAAACTCGCCGAGGGTGTCGGGACGATCGCTGCCGCGTTTTACCCGAAGCCGGTCATCATCCGGTTGTCGGACTTCAAAACCAACGAATATGCCTGTTTGATCGGCGGCGCCGGGTTCGAGCCGAAGGAAGGCAACCCGATGCTCGGATTTCGTGGTGCCTCCCGCTATGGCCATCCAGCTTATGCCGAGGGCTTTCAGCTCGAATGCGCAGCGTTGAAGCGCGTACGCGAGACGATGGGCCTCACCAATCTGCTGATCATGGTGCCGTTCTGTCGACGGGTCGATGAGGCGAGGCGGGTCATCGAGGCGATGACAAAAAACGGCCTCAAACGGGGTGAGAACGGGCTCGAAATCTATGTGATGTGCGAGATCCCAAACAACGTCATCGACATCGACAATTTCGCCGCCTTGTTCGATGGGTTCTCAATTGGGTCAAACGATCTGACGCAGCTGACATTGGGTGTCGACCGTGACTCGGACATTGTTGCGTTTGATTTCGACGAGCGCGATCCCGGTATGTTGACGATGCTGCGAATGGCCGTTCTGGGCGCAAAGCGCAATCACCGGCATGTTGGAATTTGCGGCGAAGCGCCGGCGAACTATCCTGACATCGCGCGATTTTTGACTGAGCTCGGCATCGATTCGATTAGTGTCAACCCGGCGAGCCTGTTTCGGACGATGTCTGTTGTGTACGAGGCAGAGCAAACCCTACCGGCTCGATCGACAGCGGCGGAGTGAGATCAGCCCGCCGCCGCTGGGAATGAAATGGCTGAAGAGCCCCTTGAGCCATAGCGGCCGCACCGGTCGGCAGGTGTTTATAGGGCCGTTGCTGCTCACCCGTCGCGAAAAGACACCACATCTCTTGATGCTTCGAAGCGGCGATCAACGATCGCACCGCAAAGCGCCTCGCGTTCACCGCGCGTATTTGAGTCGCAACAGCATCGCCTTATCCTCGTCAACAAATGGATCGGGAGCAGTCACCGACGCGATGCCGATCGGAGGCGAAAACGACCTGCGTTACCTTGATTTAGCTCAACCGCACCCGACCGACGTCGCTTTCCTCGGCCGCATCTAGTTTCGGCAGACGCTGGTTATGCAGAACCAATTTCGCGCCGCGCGAGGTAGAGACCGGGCAGCATCGGCAGCCAGAAGGTAAGGCCGCGCAAGATCAGCGTCGCTGCCAAGGCCGCTTCGATTGTGGTTCCAAGCATGTGTAGCATGCTGATGCTGGCGGCTTCGAAGGTGCCCAGACCGAGCGGTATGGGGCCGAGCGTCGCCGCCACTGAAGCCATGACAAAGCTGACGAAAGCCACCCAAAGCGGCGGGTCCTGCCCGAGGCCGCGCAGCACCAACCAGAGGGTTAAGGCATCCAGAGCAAAGATCGCGAATTCGAGTGGCACTGTTTGCACCAAAAGACGCGGATCGCGGACGAGATCGGTGGGCGCATCGGCAATCGCTCGCAACAAACGAGCAGCGCCCGGCAAGCGCCTCGCCCAACTCGTCATCAGCCGCGTTCCCCAGGCTTTCAGCCATAGAACGCCCCACGGGATCGCGACGACGACGATAATGAAAGCCCCGAACGGCGCACAGCGCCGCATTGGCGCGATGGTACAGCCAGAGGATGACAAGGCTGACGAGCGCTGCGATCAGATAGGCCGCAAAATAGGAGACGAGACCAACGAGCAATACGGCCATTGCAGCGTCAGTCGGTACGCCACGTCGGGCCAGGGCGCGGGTCACCAAAATCGCACCGCTGACACCGCCGCTGGGCACCACCTGATCGGTGAACAATTTGGCGACGCCGAGCGGGACGACAAGCGACAACGGTCGCGGATGGCGCGCGTAGCGCAGGGTCCGCGCCCAAGACAGCGATGCACCGATATAGGTTGCTGCCTGGGCTGCGAGGGCCAGCAGGAACCATGCCGGTTGCAGTGCCACAACGAGCCGCGCGAACTCTTCCAGAGTACTGAGGTGCGCGACGATCAGCACGATCGTTGCCAATGTCACGAGCCCTGAAATCCAAGGGGCCAGACCGCGCCATGTCTTGTGGGTCCGCTCGCCGGATCGGCTAAACAAGCGGAATGCCAAACCGCGGCCAGAGTCGGATGGCAACGCCCGCATCAATCGAGGCTCGGGCTAGTGTGGCTGATGCGTCGCGATGTCGTCGCTCGGGCCCAACCGGCGAGGCTGAAAACCCCCGGACCAGTCGACTGGCTCTACCGCCTTGGCGTCGGTCGGCGCGTGCAGCCGTGCCAGTTCCTGCCACAGAGCCTGAACGCTGCGATGCGTTGCCTCGTGTATGTAGATGTGGTTGGCTTGGTCGAAGCCGAACAGCGTTGCTTGCGGGTCGCCTCGCACCTCCTGAAATGCGCGAGTGATCGTCTGCAGACAGCTGACCAGCCGGTGATCGTCGAGTCGCGTATTGCGCATCAGCGTGCCAATATTGACGGCGTGAAGCGGCGCGACGGGGTTGCTGCCCGGCTCATCGCGCGCCAGCTCGAGAAGCACGTGGGTCGCTGCGAAATCGCCCTTTAGCAGGTCGAACATACTGGCAGCTTCCTCAGGGGTACAGGTGGCCAGCGCCGGAGCCGGGACTGGCGGCGAGACCGGCGCGGCCAATCTGAGCACCGATAGCTCACTGTCCATCCGACCCGTAAGCCAACGGCGAACCTCAACCGGCGCGGACTTCAGATCTTCAACGGTGAATGTAAAACCGGTCACGACCGCCTCCTTTTCAAAGCGATCGCTAGCTTGCGGCGGTCGACGCGGCTTGGCCTTGATCCACGTCAAGGCACCACGCGGATTGCCGCGAAATGATGTGCCGCCTTCCGGTAGGTGGAAGCCTTTCGCAAGAGGCAGCGAGCCGTGGAGCAACATGCCGAGGTACTAACGGGCGCGAACTGGCAGCAGCGTGTTCCGGGTTGGCGCGACTTGGTCGCGACCTTGCTCGTGCTCGGCGTCGTGATCCTGCTCGGTGTCGGTACTCATCTGATGGTGGCGCCATTTGCGGTCGAACATCAGTCGGAGATCTCGCTCTCACCGACGGCTCTCCCGCTCTATGCGCTACGGACGGTGATGCGCATGCTCGCGGCGATGCTGGCGTCGTTGTTGTTCACCTTCACCTACGCGACATTGGCAGCGAAAAGCCGCCGCGCCGAGATGGTGCTGATCCCGATCCTCGACGTGCTGCAATCGGTGCCGATCCTCGGCTACCTGTCCTTCACAGTCGCGTTTTTCGTCGCGTTATTTCCGGGCAATACGATGGGGCCGGAGTTGGCCGCCATCTTCGCGATCTTCACCAGCCAAGCCTGGAACATGGCGTTCAGCTTCTACCAGTCGCTGCGGACCATCCCGACCGATCTCGACGAGGCGAGCCGCAGCTTTCGGGAATCGGCCTGGCAGCGCTTTTGGCGTCTCGAAGTGCCGTTTGCCATGCCCGGCCTCATCTGGAACATGATGATGTCGATGTCCGGCGGTTGGTTTTTTGTCGTGGCGTCGGAGGCGATCTCAGTCGGCGATCTGCAAATCGCACTCCCCGGCGTCGGCTCATACGTCGCCACAGCGATCGCGCGGCGCGACCTGGCCGCTGTCGGTTGGGCGATCCTCGCCATGACGGTCGCGATCGTTCTCTACGATCAGCTGATGTTCCGGCCGATGGTGGCATGGGCCGATAAGTTTCGGTTCGAGCAAACGGCTGCGCAGGTCTTCCCAAAAAGCTGGGCGCTCGACCTGTTTCGTCGGTCGGGCTTGATTGCACGCGTCGGGCGGCCGCTCGCCATAGCGATGCGAGGCGGCGCACGGGCAAGGCTCGCGCTTCTGCCGAGCGGGGCAACGCGGCGGGTGCTTCCGCAGCGTGTCGGAGATGCGCTTTGGCTCGGGCTGGTAGCCGGTGGCCTGATCTATGTCGGTTGGGCGATTGTCCAGTATGCCGGATCGGTGCTGTCGTGGGGCGATGTGCGACTGGCGGCCGGCAATGGAGCGCTGACGTTGGCGCGTGTGGCAATTCTCGTCGCGCTGGCGTCCTTGATCTGGGTTCCCATCGGGGTCTTCGTCGGCCTACGGCCAGAGCTAACGTCCCGGGTCCAGCCGGTAAGCCAGTTCCTCGCGGCGTTTCCGGCCAATCTTTTGTTTCCGGTGGCGGTTTTCTTGATCGTCCACTTCCGCCTGTCGCCCGGGATTTGGCTTTGTCCGCTGATGATTCTGGGGACGCAGTGGTACATCCTGTTCAATGTCATCGCCGGTGCCAGCGCCTTCCCGAGCGACTTCCGCGAAGCGGCCGCGAGCTTTCGGGTACGGCCGTGGCGCTGGTGGCGCGAGATCATGCTGCCCGGCATTTTCCCGTATTATGTGACCGGCGCTATCACCGCTTCGGGTGGTGCCTGGAACGCCAGCATCGTCGCCGAGTCGGTCAACTGGGGATCGACTAACCTGACTGCAGGCGGGCTCGGTGCCTATATCGCGCAAAAGACGGCAGCGGGCGACTACCCGCACATTGCGTTGGGCGTCGCCGTCATGTCGGTGTTGGTGATCACAATGAACCGGTTGCTGTGGCGGCCGCTCTATGCCTATGCGGAGCGCCGGATGCGGCTCGATTAGCGGGAGCAGCAGATGTTCGATGCGACGGCCGAGCCGATCATCGCTCTCAGCCATATCGACATGAATTTCACCAAGCCGTCGGGCGGGACGCTGCCTGTGCTTTCCGGGATCGATGTGACGGTACACAACGGCGAAATTCTCGGCCTCTTAGGTCGCTCCGGCTCGGGTAAATCGACGTTGCTGCGCATTGCCGGCGGCTTGATCAAACCAAGTGCTGGCAACGTGGTTTATCGCAACGCGCCGCTCGCGGGCCCGGCGGAGGGTATCGCGGTGGTCTTCCAAACCTTTGCGCTTTATCCCTGGCTGACGGTACTCGAAAATGTCGAACTTGGCCTTGACGCGGCAAAGCTACGAGCGGACGAGGCGCGACGAAGGGCGATGTCCGCCATCGACCTGATCGGCCTCGACGGCTTCCAGTCGGCTTATCCGCGCGAGCTTTCAGGTGGTATGCGCCAACGGGTCGGCTTTGCACGGGCGCTGGTCAGCGATCCGATCCTGCTGTTGATGGACGAACCGTTCTCGGCGCTGGATGTGCTCACAGCCGAAACTCTGCGGACCGATTTTCTCGATCTTTGGGTCGGCCATCAGTTGCCCACCAAGGCCGTCCTGATGGTCACGCACAACATCGAGGAAGCGGTGCTGATGTGCGACCGCATCGTTGTTCTCGGCGCAAATCCGGGGCACGTCGCCGCCGAGATCAGAGTGCCGCTGGCGCAACCGCGCAACCGCCTCGACGCGGCGTTTCACGCCATCGTGGACGAGATCTATGCGATCCTCACTTCGCGGATGACCGAGGCGATGGGTTCGCAAAGCCAGATCCACGGTGGGCTGGTTCGGCAATTGCCGGAGGTCGCGGCCACACGGCTTGGCGGTTTTGTCGAAGCGTTGGCTGCGCCGCCGTTTGGCGGACGGGCCGAGCTGGCGAAGATCGCTCGCACGCTGGCGCTCTCCAGCAAGCGCCTGTTCCCAATCGCCGCCGCCCTCCATCTGCTCGAATTTGCCGAACTCGAGGGCGGTACGATCAAGCTGACCGCTGCCGGCCGCGTCCTTGCCCAAAGCGACATCGATGGGCGCAAGCGGCTATTCCGCCAGCACCTGATACGCTTCGTGCCGCTCGCCGCGCATATCCGGCAGGTGCTCGATGAGCGAGAGACACATGCCGCGCCACGCGGGCGCTTCGAATACGAGCTCGAAGACCATCTACCGCGGCGCGAAGCGGACAGGACCATGCGGACGGCGATCGACTGGGCGCGCTATGCGGAACTCTTCACCTACAACGATCGAACACGGAGCTTCAGCCTCGACCGAGCGGCGGCCTAACGGGGCGCCGTATCGCCGCGACGCTGCCCGTTTCTGATCAAGAATTTGGCAATCACGAGGCCGGTCAGCGCTGCCACCGGGATGACCCGATAACCGCAGGCCTGAACCAAGGGCCCGGCGATAAAGGTGCCTACGACAGTTGCGACGGCGCTGGCCGCAGCGAGAAGTCCCATCGCCGCACCTTCACCGACAGGCGTCAGCCGCGCGGCAAGTCCGGTGCTGGCAACGCTGAGCACCGGCCAGGTGAGCATCGCGACGACAAAGGCGGATATCGCCGCCGCGTAGCCGCCGGCGGAATTCGGCAGGAAACCGACGGCCGCCAATACCGCAAAGCCGAGCCCGCGCATCGCCAATCCGACGCGGAAGACGTGGCGAGGCCCGGACCGCTTCGCCATGCGGCCCGAATAAGCAAACAGCCCGATGCCGACCGCTGCGGCGAAAGCATAGAACTAAGCCGTGGTCGTCGGTAAAACCCCATAGCTCTTACTCATCATCAGCGGGTAGTAGGCGAAGAAGGGTGTCACTCCCAGATTGACCGCGTCCCACGCCGGCAGCAGGAGTGTGAACGCGCCGGAGCCAGTGACCGGCAGGTGATGCAGGGCTGCTTCCTGCAAATGATGCGAATGCTGCAGCAGCCCGTCGGTGGCGGGGGCCGGCTGGATACCGCGCATCGCCTCGCCCCAGGCGAGACGCGGTAATCGGTCGTGCCGCCGATGAATACCGGCCTGAACAGCCGCTGCCGTTCGGCCAGAATGCCGAGCAGCGGCGCCGGCGGCGCGCCGGCATTAAAGGCTCCGACGACATAAGCGATGCTGTCGAGGCCTTGGCCGTGCTCCGCCATCGCCAGCGGCAACAGGAATGGCAGCACACCCGAGTTGATCAGTCCGAGCACCAGATACGCGAAGTACCACGGCGAGATGTATCGGCGCGCACTCGATAGGCCGCGCCCTACGAAGGGTCCTTCAGCGGCGGCGCTGGACCCGAGATATAACCCGTGACGCAAGAGAGCCCCGGTCCGACGCCGTTGCTCCGTATTTTGCGGCTCGGGCGACGGGAAGCGGCTCCATCAGACTGCTGGATGCCAATCGACGCGCGCGAAATAGCCGTCATCGTCGAAATCTATGTCGAGAGTGCCGTGATAGGCGCGTTTCACGGCCTCGCCGAGGCGCCGGGGCAGATGAATGTCGGTGGTGCGGACCACAAGACCGTCTTCTGCGTCCTCGATCGCGATCACCCGATTCAACGGATGCTCGGCGTTTTCGGCCGCCTCCACGTTCCGGACGAGGCCGATGACCTGATCTTTCAGATGCCGCGGCAAGCGGTGCAGGGTCACGACCCCGCCGGGTAAATCGTCCTCGATACGGCGACAAGCGGGACATAGGTAAGGCTGCGCCCCTTCCGGAGCCCGGCCCCGTTGCCAGCGACCCTTGTCGAAATGGAGACCGCATCGAGGACACAAGGCTGGCTCGGGGGGCTTGTGACGAGACAGGTAGGGGTCGAGATGTCCGTCATCTTGGGCGCGTCCCGTGATGCGCCGGCCTATAGGGTGGCTCGATACGCGCGATTGTAAAGCCTTCATACCCTACTCCCAGCCCTAGCCGTTGTGAGAGCAACCCCAGCATCGCTCATCGCGCGCGGCATTGACGTGGATCAAGCGCAGTAGGGGCGCGATGACAAAGAGCCCCTTTGATTTGGATCAGTGGAGCCGGCTCATTCTCTTGCTACTCAGAGCTTGAAATTCGCGGGAGTACGAGAATGTCACCCGACTTTTGCAGTGCCCTGGAAGGCATCCTGAAACGCGCCGATCCACGCCCGATATGGAAAAAACCCAATCCCGCTTCGGCGGCGGCGGTGCCCAGCACGGCGAGCGAGCGGCGGCAGCAATGGTTCTCGAAGCTCGCCACGACGACAATCATGCCGCTGCTCGACGAAGTCGCCGAAACCGCTCGCAAGCATGGTGCCGAGGCGACCTCTCGGCTTGCAGAAGTCAACAATCACCTCTCCGCCGAATTGGTGATCGTTCGCGGATTCCTGCCGAAAGGCGCGCGGCCGCCGCGGCTCACCGTGTACGCGACCGAAGGCGAGCCGCCGCTGATGATCGAATATACCGGCACCTTTCCCCATGTCGGCGCTACCGGTGGATTCGGGGCAGAAGTCGATTTCGACCCGATTTATCCGATCCAGTTGGAAGAGAAGATCCTCGACTTTGTCGAGCTGGCATGTGGTGGCGGTTCGCCACTGTCGTGATGTCCGCCATTGTCAGGAACCTAGCGCTTGACCGTCCGTGATCTGTACCACTCCGAAGCTCACGCTATGGCCCAGGGAAATTACGCCGATCGGCGCGACAGCGCTTCGATGTCTGTGTCTCGGATTTCTGACGATCAGCGTGAGGTGATCGCGTTTCTCAGTAGCCCATCATCCTACAGCGGCGCCAAGGAGATTGAACGGCTCGAAACTCACATCTCGCTTGTATTCCTCGCCGGCGGCTATGCTTACAAACTGAAGCGCGCGATCCGCTTTCCCTATCTCGATTTCTCGACGGTCGAGCAGCGCCGAAGGTATTGCTACGCCGAACTCGCGCTCAATCGCCGCACTGCGCCGTGGCTTTATCGTGAGGTCCGATCCATCGTCCGCGGCGCCGATGGCCGTCTCGCCTGGGGTGATGCCGGCGAGATCATCGATTGGGTCGTTGTCATGAAGCGCTTTGCGCAAGATCAGCGGCTCGACGTGATCGCCAAGGCCGGTAACCTCAACTCGCCCCTCGTCTACGCCCTGGCGGCGCATATCGCCGAGTTCCACTCTCTCGCCGATGTTTCACGATGCTATGGCGGCGCCCAAGGAATTGCCGGTGTCATAGAGGAAAACGACGCATGCCTGCGCGGCGCCGCCTTGTCGTCCTCGCAGATCAGGGAATTGCGTAAGTGTTCCGAGAGCCGGCTGCGTCGTGTCGCCGGCCTGCTCGACTTACGGCGCACCAATGGAAAAGTACGTCGCTGTCATGGTGATCTGCACCTGCGCAATATCTGCGTCCTCGATGGCAAGCCGGTCTTGTTCGACTGCATCGAGTTTTCCGAGACCTTCGCCACGATCGACGTGCTCTACGACTTGTCATTTTTGCTCATGGATCTTGAGCACCAGGGGTACCGGGAAAGCGCAAATTTGCTTTTTAACCGTTATCTCGACTTATCCATGGAGGATCACGGGCTCGCGGCAATGCCGCTGTTTCTGTCGCTGCGCGCGGCAGTCCGCGCGCATGTCGCAGCGAGCAGTGGCTCCCACGGCGAAGCACAATCTTATCTCGATGATGCGTGCCAGGCATTGCGGCCCGCCCCGGCTCGCCTCATCGCGATCGGCGGGTTGAGCGGCACCGGCAAATCGACCGTCGCCGTGGCGCTGGCACCCGACCTCGGCGCGCGACCAGGCGCACGGGTGCTGCGGAGTGATGTCATCCGCAAGCGTCTATTTGGGATCCCTCCAGAGGTTCGGTTGCCGCCGGAAGCGTATTCATCAGGCACCAGTGACCGAGTGTACGGGGAGTTGCGCCGGCTGGCCTCGACAGCGTTACGTGCCGGCTATTGCGCGATCGTCGATGCGGTATCGCTGCGTCCTGAGGAACGGCAGTCGTTTGCCGAAGTGGCAAGAGATGCTGGCGCACCGTTCACTGGCATTTGGCTGGAAGCATCGGAGGCGACGCTGGCTTCGCGCGTCGAGGCACGCAAGGACGATGCTTCCGACGCAAGGCCGGAGATCGTCAAACGTCAGCTCCAGGCTGAACCCGGACCTATATACTGGCAACGGGTCAACGCAACCAAAACAAGCAGTGACACACTCATCGCTGTTCGGAGAACGCTCGCCTGTGGTTAAGGCACAAGGACCGCAGCCCCTTCGAGGCGGCCGCTTCGCAAATCCGCGAGCGCCGCGTTGGCATCCGCAAGTGGATAAGTTCTCGTCGTCGTTTTGATATTGGCTTTGGGCGCGAGCGCCAGAAACTCCTCCGCATCCCTGCGCGTAAGATTGGCGATGGAACGCAGGCTGCGCTCCTCCCACAACAGCGCATAAGGAAAGGCTGGAATATCGCTCATGTGAATGCCGCCACAGACAATCGTTCCGCCCTTGCAGTCGCCGCCAGCGCCGCCGGCACAAGCGCGCCGACCGCAGCGAAAATCAGTGCGGCATCTAGAGGCTCGGGCGGCGTCTCGTCCGATCCCCCGGCCCATTCCGCCCCCAGCTGACGCGCAAAATCGTGCGCCGCTTGGTCGCCGGGCTTGGTAAAGGCGAAGATGGCAGGGCCTTGAAACCGCGCGACCTGAGCGACGATATGCGCGGCTGCGCCGAAACCGTAAATGCCAATGCGCTGCGCGTCCCCCGCGAACCGCAACGTGCGGTAGCCGATCAACCCCGCGCATAGCAGCGGTGCCGCTGCGACATCGTCGAACTCGCGCGGCAGCGCAAAGCAGTAACGGGCGTCGGCGATGGTCAATTCGGCATAGCCGCCATCTATCTGGTAGCCGGTAAAACGCGCCTTGTCGCAGAGGTTTTCGTGCCCGGTTTGGCAATAGCCGCAGACACCGCAAGTCCAGCCGAGCCAAGGGATGCCGACGCGATCGCCGACGGCAAACCGCTCGACCCTCTCACCCTTTTCGATGACCGTGCCGACGATCTCATGACCGGGAACGAGCGGCAGGTGCGGATGCGCGAGTTCGCCGTCGATCACGTGAAGGTCTGTGCGGCAGATGGCGCAGGCCTTGACCGCAATGAGAACGTCCCCCGCACCGGGGCGCGGTGTCGGTATATCCGTCATGGTCAGCGGTTGGCACGGTGCCAACAGTTGTTGTGCCCTCATGCGGGCCTCCCGGCGCTTGATGCCACATCCGCGCGAAAGGCAAAGCCAAACTCGCCGCCCAAGCTGCGGTTGTTGCCCGTCGGACCGGAGGGGCGGCGTCCGGCCCTGCGTAGGATGGGGCCGGTCAGTCGTCGTCGGCGATGAGCCCGCCGCCCGTGGGATAATCCGCCCGTTGGTCGGCCGCGCGGCGCGGCAGGCGAGTCGCGCTGCCGCGGCAGTACCAACTCACGGCCCCCAGCACGATGGCAAAGGTTGCAAATACGCTGACGATTAACCCGAGCACCAAAATGTCGCGAAGCGGCATGACCGGCCTCCAATCTGGAGACCACAGCACATCACCAAGCCATGTCGATCACCTTGATCTGAATCAGACGTCGCCGAGTCGACCTACCGGGACGCGTTCGCGTCCGTCGACGACCAGCGCCAATTCCTGACCTCGGGCATGTCTTCACCATGCTGGCGGATATAGGCGTTGTGGTCGATCAGCTTGTCGCGCATCGCCTGCTACGCGTAGGCGGCGCTATAGCCGAGCCGTGGCAACCGGTCGACGACGTCGCTGACAAGATGGAAACGGTCGAGGTCGTTGCGGACGACCATGTCGAAGGGGGTGGTGGTCGTGCCTTCTTCCTTGTAACCGCGGACGTGGATGTTGTCATGATTACGCCGACGATAGGTCAGCCGGTGAATCAGCCATGGATAGCCGTGATGCGCAAAGATCACCGGCTTGTCGGTGGTGAAGAGCGCGTCGAAACCGTGATCGGTAAGGCCGTGCGGATGCTCTCCATGTGGCTGCAAGGTCATTAGATCGACGATGTTCACAACACGGATTTTGAGATCGGGGAGCAGCTTGCGGAGCAGATCGACCGCGGCGAGCGTCTCCAGCGTCGGCACGTCGCCGGCGCAGGCCATCACCACGTCAGGGTCGCTGCCTTTGTCGTTGCTGGCCCATTCCCAAATGCCAATGCCTGCAGTGCAATGCTTGATCGCCTGATCCATCGTCAGCCATTGCGGCGCCGGCTGCTTGCCGGCGACGATCACGTTGATGCGGTTCCAACTCTTCAGGCAGTGGTCGGTGACGTAGAGCAGCGAGTTCGCATCAGGCGGCAGGTAGACCCGGACGATGTCTGACTTTTTGTTGCAGACATAATCGATGAAACCAGGGTCCTGATGGCTGAAGCCGTTATGGTCTTGGCGCCAGACATACGAGGTCAGCAGGTAGTTCAGCGAGGGGATCGGCCGGCGCCACGGAATCTCCGCGGTGACCTTCAGCCATTTGGCGTGCTGGTTGAACATCGAGTCGATGATGTGGATAAAGGCTTCGTAGCACGAGAAAAACCCGTGCCGGCCGGTCAGCAGGTAGCCTTCGAACCAGCCTTGGCAGGTATGCTCGGAAAGGATTTCCATGACCCGCCCGTCGGCGGCGAGATGATCGTCATAGGACAGGGTCTCGGCGTTCCAGGCGCGTCCGGAAGGAAGCGTTCGACCAAATCGTAGGAAAAGCGGTCATGACCTGCCTCGACCGGCGTGTGTGTGGTAAGACGCAGTGCGCCCGGACCTCGGGGATGTCGTAATGCTCCTCGCCTGGTGCGAGGTCTTCGGGCGCGACGCGCCCGCGATTGAGCAGTTCCAGCGTCAGAAAAGCCGCGTGCCCCTCATTGAGGTGATAGGTGCGAATGTCAAAGCCAAGCGCATGCAGCAGGCGGACGCCCCCGATTCCAAGGACGATCTCCTGTTTCAGCCGGTAGGCGTCATCACCGCCATAGAGGTAATGGGTGAGCGTGCGGTCATCCGCGCTGTTTTGCTCCAGGTCGGTGTCGAGCAGCAGGATCGGGACTCGGTGGCCACCAGCTCCTGCACTTAGATAGAGCCAAGGCCGGATCCACACCGACCTTCCTTCGATTTCGACCGCAACCATCGCATTGAGTGGGGTGCACCAGCGATCGATCTCCCACCAATCCGGCATCTCGCTCTGGCTTCCCGCGGCGTCGATCACCTGACGAAAATACCTGCGCGGCTGACGAGGCTGACAAAGACGATTGGCAGGTCGAGGTCGGCACAGGACCGCGCTGTATCGCCCGCCAAGATACCGAGACCGCCGGAATAACCGTGCATCTCCGGCCGAATCGCGATCTCCATCGTGAAGTAGGCGATATGGGTCCGGCCGAGAAACGGATCGATCGACATCGATGGCTCCTTCGCCGCGTGCGGTGCTTCTATGCTTCGGCCGCTACCGCTCGTACCAAATCCGCGCGACTTACAATCCCGACGATGCGGCCATCGCGAACTACCGGAACCCGCTTGATGTGGTGAGAAATCAGCAGCCTGGCGATTTCCGGGAGCCCCGTATTCTCGGTGACGGTAATTACGGGACTGGCCATGAGGTTGCGTACTGCTCGGTCAGGCTTTCGCAGGCTCGCCAGAAAATCCGGATGCAATTCCTCCCCCTCCGCAAGGAGCGTCAGCCACCAATCGCGGCGGGCGCGCCAGTCGATCTCGTTACGGCCG
>Ga0335074_10003366_pt1 | contig 21807 bp, 20 predicted proteins | sample Lox_Sample_23_FD_206715 | JGI IMG/M metagenome (GOLD analysis project Ga0335074, IMG submission 206715) | Soil microbial communities from Loxahatchee National Wildlife Refuge, Florida, United States - Lox_Sample_2.3 | ecosystem: Environmental > Terrestrial > Soil > Wetlands | place: USA... | reverse complement strand
CTGCCCCATTTTCACCGCTGCTCCAGATAGTGGTCGGGTGGCCGGCAGCATCGAGCGTTTCGATCGACAGGATTTCGGCGCGCCCGTCGCCCCGCCGCATCGCGGGACGCAACGGGTTCGTCAATGTTGCGCCCCAATCGCGAATTTTCTCAGCGATGTGCTCGCGATAGGCATCCAGGACTTCGCGCGGATCGCCGCGCTGCGCAAGCGTGCCCGCGTCGAGCCACCAGATCTCATCGCAGACCGATTTCAGTAGATCCAGTTCGTGCGAGACGATGAGCGCCGTTGTTCCAGCGCTGCGCAGACGATCGATTCCGGCGAGCGCTCGGGCGCGCACCAGAGCATCGTGCGTGGCGAGCGAATGTTCGATCAAGAGAAGATCGACCGGGGAAAGCTGCAGGGGATCGAGTGGCCCAATGTGGCGGCTTTCACCTGTGACGATCACTTCGCCCGCTTCCGGCTTTGCGGCGCCCGAGGCCAGGCGCAGCAACACTACTTTCCCGGCGCCTTTTTCGCCAACGATGCCGATGACCGCGCCGTTCGGGGCCGAGATTGTCAGATCGCGCAACGGCGGATAGCGCACGCCCCGGAACTCAATTGCCATTTAAACCAACTCCACGTCCACCGGCGCTGAGATGCGGCCGGAACATTCCAGGCGCAGTTTGTACTTGCCGGGTGCCAATCCCGCCGGCAAAGTCGCGTTCACTTGCTTCAGTCCATCGGCGTCGGTTGTTGAAACGTAGATCGCCGGAAGATTCATGCCGTTCAAAAGGACCAGCAGGTGCTTCTTGTCGACGCCGTCCGGAATTCCGCGTGCCCAGAGCGAGAGCGTGCTTTCGGCGCCGGCTTTGACACGCCAGCGATCCCAGGTTTTGCCGTCGGTGACGAGGCTGATGTCGAGCGCGGCATCAGTCGGCGTGTTTTGATCCTGTGGGGGCGCATCGACCGGGATGCGCAACGCGTTCGACCATTGGCTCTGCCGCACGCGAAGACGCAGTTCGTGCCAGCCAGGTTCGAGGCCGGGCGGAAGTTTGCAACCCGCAACCCATCCGTCAGCGGAGGCGTCGGCGACTACGCCCGCCGATGCGGCATAGGGCCCGACATCGATGAACACGTCGTCACAACCAAGTCCCGGCATCGCGCTACGAAAGTAAACAGACAAATAGTCGTCGCGATTGGTCGAAAAATCGTGATCCCGCGTGAAGCTGTTCTCGACGCACAGAATTTCCGGCGCCGGCTCGGCTCCGGGGCCGGAGGACCATTTACGCCGGCAAGTGACGTGACCGCGATAGTCGAGCACGCTCTCGAACTTCACCTCGGCGAAACCGGCAGCGCGTGCCATCGCCATCAAGCACGTGACGTTCGGACCACACCAGTTGTCGTATTGCCCGCGCAGTTCAGTTCGCTCGTAAAACTCCAGAATTGGAACCGCATTCAGATCGGCCGGATCGTCGATCACATACGATTCCACGTACGCCGTGTCGAGGGTCATCGAACAGATGTTCTCGAGCGCCATCACGGGATGCTTCACGTGGTAGAGCACGCCGAAGAAAAGCACGATATCGAAGCGGCCCAGGTCTTTCGATGATAATTTGCAGATGTCGCCGACCACATATTCGGCCTTCGAGTTCTGCATGTCGCGCGCGAGAAGGAATTTGTCGTTGTGGAACAGATCGAGTGCGACCACGTGCGCGCCGCGGCGCTCCATCTCGAAAGTGTAGAAGCCATCCCAGGCGCCGATATCGAGCACGCGTTTGCCGCGCAGGTCGGCTGGAATTTCATATTGCGCCAGGCGATTTCGGAGACGGTCGACAGAAAGCAGGCCGGGGATCACTTCGCCGTTGGGTAGTTCGAGGGTGTGATAGAACCCGAGCGCTTTCAGCACTTCAATGTGCTGTTTTGTTTCTTGCGTGATGGCTTCATTGCGCGCCTGGGACATGTCGCCTCATGCTACCGCGTTGGGATGCGAAACGCATTTCCGACACATCCGTTCACTTCGACACTGATATCGGCCGTTGTCGGAAGGTCTTGCGGCAGGCGAACATTGATCAGGCCCGAGCTAACAAACTCCGGCTGCAACGGACGATCGCCAATCCAGACGCGAACGTTTGGGCCTGCTAGATCGACGCCATAAATATGAGCCACGCCGTGGTCAACGACGACGCCGCCCGAGTTGATGAGCGGCGGATGGATGCGGGCGAATGCATCCTCGGCGATCCGGTTCGCCGGAGGTGTCGCGGAAATCAGAAAGGCCCACGCGATCGCGGCGGGAATGAGTGCTACGGCCGCAATGCAGATTGGCTTCACCCGGGTGAGTAACAAGAGGATTGTGACGAGTGTGATCGCACGCCCGAGCCATACATCCCACGACGCGCCGAATCGCAGCGTGACGTGGCGTTGGCCCGGTGGCAGACGGATCAACTGGAATCCGATCGGATCGCGTCGGATCGTTGCGCCGGCCGCACGCCAGCCAGGGTCGTAGTTGTCCTTGAGCAGTACGGCTTCGCCAGGCGCGAGGTTCACGTCGAAATCCGCTTGACCAGACGAGCGCCAGTGCATCGCAACCGGCCGCTTGCCCGCCGCCCATTGCACATAGGCATGCAGAAAATTCTCGTCGGCGGTGGAGCTGAGGCGAGGCAGATTTGGGAGACCGACTACTACCGCTTCCTGCGCCGCGAACTGGAGCTGATAGATGCGGTCGCCGGCGCCGTTGTCCCAGGCCACCGGCAGATCGGCGAACTTCTCGGGCTGCGAATACCAATGAAAATATTCACGCGATGCGGGGCCGTGCACCACGAGCCACGGCGCGTTCAAGGCTTGGAGCCATAGCTCGGCGATACGCTCGGAATCGGGGCCGCAGCCCATCGCGATCTGGCGCTCGGCCGCAAGGATTAGGTAATTGCGTGCAGCTTGCCCCGGCCCGCCGACTTGCGGGACAGTAGTCCACAGGCTCAAAGTGCTGTCGAGCTCTCCCGAGGCCATCACACGAGCATTATCCGCGTGCTCCTTGAGCCACGCCGCAGTCTGATAGGCGACGCCCGAGTGCGGATCTTGCGTAGGCGGTTCAAACTTCCAGGCCTGGGTGACAAAGCGCAATGAAAAGACGGCTCCGATGGCGATCACGACGATCGCCGCGCTGCGGGGCGCTTTGGAAATGGCGGCGGCGATCAGCAAAGCAAGGCCCGCGCTCAGTTCGAGCAGATAGCGATGCGGCAAAGGGAGCAGGAAGTTGCCGATCACGACCAGGCTCGCGAGCGCGGTCCAGACGAGTGGGAGGGTAAGTTCCGCCGGCACGCGTTTCCAGAAACAAAGCGCCACGATTGCGAGCGCCATGGCGAGCAGCGCCCAGGTTGTCGTGGTCCATGGCGCGGTCACGGTCGTGTGCCGCCACACGATTCGGTTGAATAATTGCGACGCGACGAAATAGGACGGTGTGATCCAAAACGCCGCGATCCCATATCCCGCGCCGGCGAATCCCGCGACGCTCACGATCGAACGGCGCCGCGCGACGACAAGTCCCGCCATAGGAAACGCCAGTCCGATTGCGCCTGGCCAACTCGTCAGCAAGACCGCGCCGACACAAACCGATGCCCAACCCCAGCGCTCACGCCACGCTGCCGCAACAGCGAGAAATGCGAACGGCAACGCGAAGGCATGCGGCGCTTCGTCGTATCCAACCAGCGCGATGAAGCCCCAGGGCGCGTTCGCGTAGGGTTGCGCCAAAACTCGAAATTGGGGGAGCAAGTAAAGCAGCGACGGAAACAACGCGTACGCGAGTGCCCCCACGAGCGCGGCTATTCGCGATTGGAACAGCACTCGCCCCAGAACGTACAGGCATACCGGCGCAAGCGCATATCCGATCGCGGCCACAACGTGAAACGCGCGCCCGATCGAAAGAAATTTCAGCAGTGCCGCGCATTCCGGGAGCAGCGGCGGATACAAAAAATGAAACGGTGAGCCCCCGTAATGCAGCGCGTTCCACAGGGAATCCCGATCGCGGAACATTCGCGCGATGGCCGTATAGATGAATCCGTTGTTCCAGGGTTGATTGGAAAAATCCTCGATCGCCCAAGGGCCGAGCAGTGCGAGCGCGCCCGCAAAAAGACTGACGGCGATCGCGATGTCACTGCGCTTCGGCAAGCCGCTTATTTTCTCATGTTCGTCGTGAGATGCTGAAGCAATGGCAGATTCCGGCTCCATCAGCGAGCGCATGCGCGCCGATTGGAACGAGCGGGCGCGTGTCGATGCTCACTTCTACGTCGCCTTCGGTGGGCGCGATCAGACCGAAGAGGAGTTTCTGGCTACTGCCGCCGACGTGCTGCGATCGATTGAAGGCCAGCTCAAGCGCCTTCCCGCGCAGGCTAATCGCCGGACGTGGCGGGCACTTGAAATCGGGTGCGGGCCCGGGCGTTTGATGCGTCCCCTCAGCCGGCACTTCGGTGAGATTCACGGTGTCGACGTATCCGATGAAATGATCCGGCTCGGGCGCGAGCGATTGCGCGACATCCCGCACGCGCATTTTCACACTACCGACGGCGCCACGCTGCCGCAATTCGCCGACGAGTCATTCGATTTCATCTATTCCTACGCCGTGTTCCAGCACATCCCGTCGCGCGACGTAGTCCTTGAATATATGCGCGAGATCCGGCGCCTGCTGAAACCCGGAGGCGTGTTTCATGGCCAGTTCAACGGGCTTGCACCATCGGGCGAGGCCGACACCTGGGGCGGCGTCGCGTTTTCGGCCGAAGACATCCACCGGTTCACGCGCGAGAACGGGCTGCGGCTTCTGAACCTGGAAGGCGAGCACACGCAGTACATGTGGACCACCTGGGCGGCGCTAACCGCGCGGCCATTCAATCCCGCGGCTCCCGAGGATCGGCCCCCGATCATCCGCCGCATCACCAACGCCTACACCGGCGATTCGCTGATCCCGCAACGCGGGCGCCAAGCCGCATTATCGATTTGGATCACCGATCTTCCCGCCGATTGCGATCTGAACAACGTCGAGATTCTCGTCGAGGGTGAGCCCGGCGTTCCGATTTACATTGGTCCGGCCGATCCGCAAGGGCTGCAACAAGTGAATGCGTGGCTGCCGGAAGGCGTTCGGACCGGGCTTGTTCCCGTCGAACTGCGCGTGCACGGCCGCGCGCTGTGCCCGGTCGCGATGGCTCGCGTGATCCCGCCGGGTCCGCTGGTGCCGCGCATCGTTTCCGTGACCGACGGCGTAAATCTTGTTCTTAAGAACGCCACCAACACTGGCCTGGTAAAGGTGCAGATCGAGGAAGTGCTCTCGCCCGATGAGATTCGCGCAACCATCGACGATCAGCCCGTGCCCGTCGCTATCTTCCGCATCGATCCACGTCCCCCGCGCCATAACCTGGACATCCAAATGCCGCAAGGGATAGCGAAAGGGCCGCATACGCTGAAGATCCGCATCGGCACGCATCGGTCCCTGATCGCTCCCATAGCGCTATGCTGAGCGCCCGACTTCGCTGGGCCTTCGTCGCAGCGGCGGCGACCATTCTTTCCTGGCAACTGTTCCTGCCTCCGATCGTGGGGCTCGCCGATCAGGGCGACTTCGCACGCGTGATCGGGCTGTTCGGTTTCGGACCGGCCGACAGATCTACCGAATACGCGTTCGTCGCGGGTAAGTACGTTCCGGACAAAACGTTCCGGTTACGCGTGTACGAACAGGCGACTTCGGAATACATTTTCACGGGCGCCGCGGTGCTGCTGAATAAACTGCTATCGAAAGACGGCAGCCTCGACATCACCGTCATGGGCCTGGTGCACGTGCTCGCGTTTCTTTACGCGTTCTATCGATTGTTACGCGCTATCCCGCCGCCGCTCTGGATCGTGGCCCTGATCATTCTTACTGACGTCGGCTACGCGGCCTATTGGAACTCGTTCTATGCCGAGCCGGCATCGCTGATCTTCTTCCTCCTGCTTTTGGCCGAAAGCATCCCGATCTGCCGCACCCCCAAAGTTTCTACGGCGCAAGCGGTGCGCTGGTTCCTATGGGCATTCCTTTGGGTGCTCTCGAAACCGGTGAACACGCCGGAGGGCATTCTTTTGGCGTTTTTCGCCTTCCGCATTTTTGCTTCGCGCCGCATTGCGATCGCGGGCGCCGGACTCATCGCCGCCGCTGCCGCAGTCAACATCTTCACCGTTCCCACGCCCAACACCTGGCCCACGGTCTACGACCAGGTCTTCCTCGCGATCCTTCCCGAATCGCAGCACCCTGCGCAGGACGCCCACGCTCTCGGGCTTCCTCAGGAGTGGCTCAAATACTCGGGCACCGGCGCATGGTCCAAAGGCAACAACCTGTATCAGGGCGTGGCCAGCGGACTCATCGGCAAGCAGATCACCAACGGCGCCATCGCGCGATTCTATCTGGCGCGCCCCGGCCGCATCTGGCGACACGCCAAGCGCATTCTGCCGGTGGCGTTTTCGTTGCGTCCTGAGTGGTGCGGCAACTTCGAGCGATCGGCTGGCTTGCTCGCGGGCGCACGAAGCCAGGCTTTCAACGTCTGGGCGGGATTCCACGAGCATTGGCTCACGCCAATCGGCAAGGCTATCCTGATCGCGCTCATGACGGCCCCGTTCGTCTGCATCGCCGCCTGGTTTCGCTGGCCGATGCGCCGCCGATTCATCGAATTTTTCGGGATCCTCGGCCTCTGCTGCCTCATGAGCTTCGTGGTCGCGATCTGCGGTGATGCCTGGGATAACGTAAAACACCTATTTCTTTTCAACCTCCTGCTGGATACCTGGATGGTCACCGGTGTTGCAGTCCTGTTTCAGTCGGCCCGTAACGCACTGCACAGCTATAGATATAATCCTTGACGCAACACTACATATAGTGGCATGATTGCGAGCATGCCACTATAAAGCATTTTTGGGGGGCCTCATGAAGGTGCTGCGTTCCCTCGATTGACCTAACATTCCAGAGACCAAAAGAAAGGAGGCCATATGGCATGCCAAAGAGTTCAACCCTACTTCTCGGTCGACCAGCCCCACTACCATGTTTGCTTGAACTGCACTGTGGGAAACAACATTGAGAAGGACAAACTCCGTACGGGTAATCCCGGCAATCGGGACTTGTGTCACCGCTGCAAGCAGATTATTGCCGGAATTGTGCCGCGCTAATCTGCATTACCAACGCGAACGCACGAAGGTGTCCGTTGCAAGCGGTCGATTGGAAGCCGCAAGCTCAAGCGTAGAGCAAAGACATCGGAGGGCATCTGTTCTAAGCCGGACGGCCGCCTCGTGCGTCTCGCATCTGCTAACGTCGAGGTACACTATCCAGTTGTCCTCATGTACAACGTCTCGATCGGGGTCCCAGACCGGGAACATGCAAAATTCGATCGGAAGCGGTGACGTGCCCTTGGAGACCTCACGGACCCAACCGTGCAGGAGCCCTCGGTCGAGCGCGGAGAAGACGACGTTTGGCCTCGCAGTCTTGAAGTCATCGGGCCTGAAGTGTCCCTCGCAACATGAGATGGTTACGAATCCGTACTGACGCATCAGTTGGACCAATGGTTCAACGCCAACCTCAATCGCGCCGTCTACCGGGGCGAGGAGCTCGGCTATGGATTTCGGCATCGGACAGGATTGCATAACCACCCATAGTATCTAAAAGAAAAGTGATGTCAACGTGTCTGGTCTGAGCCTTTCGACCGTACGAACGGTGCGCGAGATGCACAGGCCTTTCTAACCTACAAGCTCGATGCACCGCGAACGGCAGGCTCCCGTTGCCGAGAACGCCACTCCAGTTGCCAATGCAGAGGGAGCCTCTTACCCCACCGAGTTCCTCGTTAGGGTGTTTCCCCAAGCCCAGCAAATATCGCGCGGAATTACTGTACAACGCATATCCGCTGATGTAGACTAACGAGAACTATTCGATTTGCCTGCAGTGCAGTCCCCCGCAGCTTAAACGTAAATGGTCTCCCCCTCCTCCCCCAGGAAGTTTAACGGTTAAAGACTGTCCATCGGCACACTATCCATTGAATTTGTTCTTGACGTAATACCATATGTTGGTATTATTGTTTGAAACACAAACGTAGCGGTATGTTTTTAGCGTTTCGAAATCAGCGCAGTTCCAACAAGATGGTCCGAAAGAGCGCCGTCCTCACCAACTACAAGGGAGAAGTACAATGGGAATAGCAGCGGCGGTCGTTACCGCCAGGGAATTCAACATTTCAGAAGTGCCAACGGCAAACAAAAAGTCACTTCCACACGCGCAGCGAACAGGCGTGAGCTTCGCCAGGTACTTCACGCAAAGAATCGAGGCAGGCAAGACCCCGTACGACGAGATCGCCTGGGAGCTGCGCACCGCCGCCATTGCCAACGACAAGGGCGCCATCATTTTTGAGCAGGACGAGGTGGAGGTGCCGGCCGACTGGTCCCAAACGGCCACCAACATCGTGGTCAGCAAGTATTTCTACGGCAAGATGGGGTCGCCCGATCGCGAGCGCAGCGTCCGCCAGCTGGTGCACCGCGTGGTAGACACCATCGCCGATTGGGGCGCGCACGGCCGTTACTTCAAGACGCGCGAGGACGGCGAGAATTTCCGCAATGAGCTGGCGCACCTGATGCTCACGCAGAAGGCATGCTTCAACTCGCCGGTCTGGTTCAACGTCGGCGTGCAGGAAGCGCGCGGCTACGGCTGGTATTACGACGAGCCTTCGGATTCGATCGTGAAGCTGAAGAAAGGCGAATCGCGGCCGCAGTGCTCGGCCTGCTTCATCAATTCGGTGAAGGATTCGCTCGAATCGATTCTCGATTTGGCGAAAACCGAGGGCATGCTGTTCAAGTGGGGCTCCGGCACCGGCACCAATCTTTCGCCGTTGCGCGAAGAGGGCGGCTCGCTCGCGGGCGGGGGCAGCGCGTCCGGTCCGTTGAGCTTCATGAAGGGCTTTGATGCGTTCGCGGGCGTGATCAAATCCGGCGGTAAGACGCGGCGTGCGGCCAAGATGGTGATCCTGAACGTGGACCATCCCGACATCCAGTCGTTCATCTGGTGCAAGGCGAAAGAAGAGAAGAAGGCGCACACGCTGATCGACGCGGGCTACGACGCCGCGATTGATGGCGATGCCTACGGCTCCATCTTCTTCCAAAACGCGAACAATTCCGTGCGCGTGACCGACGAGTTCATGGAAGCGGTGGCTGCGGACGGCGACTGGTGGACCAAGTCGGTCGGCAACGGCCAGCCCAAGAAGCGCTACAGCGCGAAAGAACTGCTGCGCGAGATCTCGCAAGCCACGCACCAGTGCGGCGATCCTGGCATGCAGTTCGACACCACCATCAATCGCTGGCACACATCGAAGGCGACGGCGCGGATCAACGCATCGAATCCATGCTCGGAATACATGTTCCTGGACGATTCGGCCTGCAACCTGGCGTCGCTGAATCTGATGAAGTTCGTGGGTCCGGGCGGCGAGTTCGATGTCGAAGCGTTCCGCCACGCCTGCGACACGGTGACGCTCGCGCAAGAGATCATCGTCGACAGCGCCAGCTATCCCACCGAAAAGATCGCCAAGAACTCGCACGATTTCCGGCCTCTCGGCTTGGGCTTCGCGAACTTGGGCGCGCTGCTGATGTCGATGGGCATCCCTTATGACAGTCCGCAGGGCCGCGACTGGGCCGCTGCGATCACGGCCGTGATGTGCGGCCAGGCGTATCTGACCAGCGCTCGCATCGCCGAAGCGGTGGGCCCGTGCCCCGGCTACGCGGTGAATGAAGATTCGTTCCTGGATGTGATCCTGATGCACGGCAAAGCGGTGAGCGGGATCGACAGCAAGCGTGTGCCGGACGATCTGTTTGCAGCCGCCGTCGATTGCTGGAACGACGCGTACACGCTGGGCGAACGCGCCGGATTCCGCAACGCGCAGACCACGGTGATCGCGCCCACGGGCACCATCGGATTCATGATGGATTGCGACACCACGGGCATCGAGCCGGATCTTGCACTGGTGAAATACAAGAAGCTGGTGGGCGGCGGGATCATCAAGATCGTCAACAATACCGTGCCGCAAGCGCTCATCAAGCTCGGCTACAAGCCGGAGCAAGTGGAGATGATCGTCACGCACATCGATTCCACGGGCACCATCGAAGGCGCGCCGGGATTGAAGGACGAGCATCTGCCGGTGTTCGATTGCAGCTTCCGGCCGCAGAACGGCAAGCGGTCGATTCACTACATGGGCCACGTGAAGATGATGGCCGCGACCCAGCCGTTTATTTCCGGCGCGATTTCGAAGACCATCAACATGCCGGAAGAGTCCACTGTCGAAGACGTGATGGACGCCTACCTGGAGAGCTGGAAGCTCGGGTTAAAGGCGGTGGCGATCTATCGCGATAATTCCAAGCGAGCGCAGCCGCTCAGCTCCGGCACGGGGAAGGGCGAGAAGAAGGCGACTGCGATGGTTCCAGCGGGCGCAACCGTGGAGAAGATCGTCTACCGGCCGGTGCGGCACAAGCTGCCGGACGAGCGGAAATCGATCACGCACAAGTTTTCCATCGGCGGCCACGAGGGCTACATCACGGTGGGCATGTACGACGACGGAGCGCCCGGCGAGGTGTTCATCTCCATGGCCAAGGAAGGGTCCACCATCAGCGGGCTCATGGATAGTTTTGCGACGAGTGTCAGCTACGCGCTGCAATACGGCGTGCCGCTGAAGTTCTTCGTCGACAAATTCAGCCACGTGCGATTTGAACCGAGCGGCTGGACCGGCAATCCGCAGGTGCCGTACGCCAAGTCCATCATGGATTACATCTTCCGCTGGATGGGCGCGAAGTTCCTGGGGCCGGAGTACGCCGTCAACGAAGCGGGCGATGCGCCGGTGCTGCGTCCCACCGAGCCCGAGCCGCAACAGACGCTCGCGTTCACGCCTGCGGTCAGCGATGCGCCGCTGTGTTCGGAATGTGGCGGGTTCATGACGCGCAACGGGAGTTGCTACAAGTGCGAGAACTGCGGCGGGACGAGCGGTTGTAGCTAGGCGCCGGTCACGAATTAAACAGTTTGGTGGGAGGTGTCATTCCTCCTGATCCTTGGGGCGGCTCGTTTGAGCCGCCTTTTTCACGTCTTCTCTCGAGGCAGCTTGAATCGCGCGGGCAAGCGCGCGCTCGTCGTAGTTTTCCAAATGCTCGGAAACTCTATCTTCCGAGTAGTGAGGAGGACATCCCAAGTTCTGCGCACGCAGCTCGAACGAGCAGTCGGTGCAGATGAACCACGTTCGGTAGATTCCGTCTCCCGGATGCGTGAACCAAACTGACACGGAATGCTGGCCGCAGTCCGTGCACTCGAGTGCATCGAGATTGCCTTCGTGGGCTGCCCAAAGCAGTCTCTTTTGCCCAGCCAGCTTTCGAGCTGTCGAATCATCCATCCGGCTGTGGCCTGCCTGAACTATCTTAGAAACAATTAACCTGACGCTCGGCTACACTGAAGTCAATGAACCAGACTATGCCGCTCTGGGCGACGGCGATCGCTCCAGTGGCAACTCTGTTGGGCACGATGCTCATCGTGATGTTAGGCGTGTATCTTCAGAATCGCTCCAATGAGCGCATTGGTGAGAAGCTGAGCGCGCAGATCGATGCGCTCCGCGCTGAATTCAGGCAGCAACTGGCTGAACTCGAACTTCGAATCACGAAACAGATCATGGAACTCGCGCATCGGGTTGAGCGGCTCGAAGAAACGCGTGGTCTGATTCGCACGCCGTAGAGTCGCTCAGGTTATTTCGCGCAGCATCCTTTCTATCGCTTTCCTCAGCGCTGGGACATCGCTCTGCGTGATCACCCAAATCCGTTCCATATCCAAGCCCAGATAGTCGTGAACCAGGACGTTTCGAAATGCGGAAATGCGATTCCATTCCACCTCGGCACATTGCGACTTCAACTCGGCGGAGAGCCGCTGGCTGCTTTCGGCCATGATCTGCAAATTTCGAACGACCGCGTCCTGAATCGTCCTTGATGCTCGGAACGACTCCGGCCCCCCTGAGGTGTCTTCTTCGACGCGTCGGATGCTTTCCAGGATATGGCGAAGATAAAAGAGGTCGTCCTTCAAACCGAAACGGCCTCGCGCAAAACCTCATCGCGGAGCAGCGCATTCAGGCCACGCCCTGTTACCACTTCCACGGGCCTCCCTAGCAAGTTTTGCAGGTCTAAAATCAGCCCAGCCGGAAACCAGGAACTTGTCACCGGCTCGACGTCGACAAGGAAATCGACATCGCTGTCTGGACCAGCGTCACCGCGTGCGACCGAGCCGAACACACGGACGTTCCGCGCTCCGTGCTTGCTCGCGATCCTGAGGATCTCGGCACGGTTGGCACGAATCAGATCCAGCGTTTCGACTGCCTGGCTCATTTGTCCCATCTTACCGCTCCAGCAGCGCGTGTCGGCTACACTGAGATCAACAGTCGCGGGCTAAGGTATGGCCACCCGAACCTTACTTACTTTCGAACAATTCGAGAAATATCCGGACGACGGCCACAAGCACGAGCTTCTGCAGGGAGAGCACATTATCTTGCCTCCGCCGAAATCGTATCACTCGGATGTGCAGCATCTGCTGTTACGCGTTCTGCAACCCTACGTTGATCAACATGGGCTCGGTGATGTCCGCATCGAAGCAGGTTTTAAGTTATCCGAAGACACCTGGGTGCAACCAGATGTCAGCTTTCTGCGAGGGTCCCAACTTCGCAGTACGCGACTCGGTGGCTACTTCGAAGGCTCCCCCGCCCTAGCCATCGAAGTCGCGTCCGAATCGAATACCGCCGCGCAGTTCGACCTAAAGATGGAACTCTACTTCGCCCACGGCGCCGAGGAAGTCTGGGTCGTGTTCCCGCAGACCCGCCACGTTCGCGCGCATTTCCCCGATGGCCGCAGCGAAACGCTCGCCACCGAACTCCGCTCCGCGCTCTTTCCCGGCTGGTCCGCTCCCGTCTCCGCCATCTTCGCCGCCTGACATGCAGCGCCGCCTCGCGCTCGCCCTCATGCTCCTTGCGACCGAGGCTCTCTACCTGCCCTGGTACGTCCTGCGCGGCGCGAACACGCTCTACGGCTGGGACTACATGTTCCTGCACGCGCGGCGTTTGGCCTTCGCGCGCGAGGCACTGCTCGGACCCGGCCATCAACTGCCCGGCTGGTATCCGCGCGAAATGCTGGGCACCCCGTTCGCCGCGAACCTGCAGGATTTCCCCTGGATTCCCACGCATCTCGTGCTACTGCTCTTCGACCCCGATCGCGCCTACGCTGTCGCCATCGCGCTCGCCGCCGGCCTCGCCGCGCTGTTCACTTACCTGTTCTGCCGCCGCCTGGGACTCTCGCCCATCGGCGCGGCCACAGCCGGTTGGACCTTCGCCTGTTCCGGATTCTTCGCATCGAACGTGATGGTGGGGCATCTGGTGAATCTGGAGGCGTACCCGGCGCTGCCGCTGCTGTTGTGGCTGGCCGATCGCGCCATCGCGAACGCGCGCCGCCGTGATGCCATCGCCCTCGCTCTCGGAAGCGCGTGCGTCGTTCTGGCCGGCCATCCGCAGCTTCCCGCCTATGCTGTCGCCGCGGCGCTCGCGTACGTGTTCTGGCGCCGCAAGCCGAAGCTCGCGGGCGTCATCGCCCTCGGGATCGGCACCACCATGATCGCCTGGTGGCCCATGCTGCTGCTGATCCGCCGTAGTTCGCGCATGCTTCCGCTCGTACGCGCAGTTAACGACGTCACGTTGCCCTATCACCGGCTGCTCGCATTCTTCGCGCCCGGCATCGACGGCTGGCCGGCCGGCGTCAACACCGCCGCCCACCATGTTTTCAGCGGCTATGCTCCATATTTCTGGGACACCTTCGCCTATGCCGGCCTTCTGCCCCTGATTGCGGTGCTCGCGCTGTGCTGTCGCAGGAAACCGCCCGAGTCACGCTGGCTATTTCTTGCGATCGCCGGGAGCCTGGCGCTGCTGGTTGCGTTGCCCGTTCTCGATCCGCTGCGCAACGCGCTCCACATCACCATCTTTCGCAGCCCGGCGCGCCTGCTTTATCTGTGCACATTTTCGCTGGCCGCCGCATTTGGTGCGGGCATCGATGCTCTCCTTCGATTGCCCCGGAGATTCGCCTACACTGCGATCGCTGCGTGCCTCGCGTTCCACGCCTGGGACCTAGGCCACGTCTCGCGACGCTTCATCGCCCCCGGCCCACTCCATCCGCTCGCCATCCCCGAATTTGCAAGCGAGCTGGGAAGCGGACGCATTGCGGTCAGCCGCGTTCTCGACCTTCGGCTCTCCTACGATCATGACGACGCTGGTGGCTTCGACGCCATCTTTCTCGCGAACACCTACCGCGCCTTGCTCGCACTCACGGGCGCCAACCCGCGATCGAATGAAGAAGTTCTGGATGCCTCGACGTGGCCCGTTTCAGCGTTGCAAGCCGCGGGCGTGCAGTATGTGATCCCCTGGCCGTCGAGAAACGATCTGGAACTCGTGAAGTCGGCCAGCGGATTGAAAATGTATCGCGTCCCTGATCCGGCGCCGCGCACCTACCAGCGGGTTGACCCGGATCACATCGAAGCCCACAGCGCTCTCGCGCAACCGGGCGCCATTCGCATCCTCGAAGCCTTCGATCCCGGCTGGACCGCTACCATCGACGGCGCACCCGCGCCCGTCCGCCAGGCTCAGCCGCTCGGCATGGGCGTTCCCGTACTCGCCGGCGATCATGTGGTTCGCCTCACGTATCACACGCCGGGGCGAACAACCGGTGCATTGTTGTCGCTCGTGAGCCTCTGCCTGCTTGGACTCTTCGTGATGAAGTCTTGAATCGCGTCGGCCGCTCGCACATAACCGCCCGCGGCACGTAACGACGCGCCGATGCGTTCCGCAGCGTTTGCATAAGCGGCATCCGAAAGGATCTTCTCGATTACCTCGCGAACGGATTCAGCTCTGAGCAAAACGCCCGCTCCCAACTCGGCCACGCGCGCCGAAATCCAAAACTGATCGGCTGCTTGTGGCGCGAGCACCAACGGAACACCGTAGTACAGCGCTTCCTGGACGCTATTCATCCCGCCGTGCGTGACGAAAACTGCGCACCGCTGAAGAAGCTCGATCTGCGAAACCTGGGCGGACGTTCCATCCAAAATAACGACCTTCCACGGTGCGCCGGCCAGTTCTTCGGAACGTCGTCGAAGGAAATCCGGGTTTCCATACACCGTGCCCAGGGAGACCAGTACCAGCGGTCTTCCATCGTCCGGGTCCGGTGCGGCTGCGCGAGAATCGAAGCACGGCCCGACGAATTGAAAGCGCCGCGCGTCGAACGCCTCGGCCATGGGCTGGAATAATCGCGATGTGTACACGAGGTTCAAGTCACCATAGGTTTGCAACAGGTGCTCAGGCGCCGGATTCCCCGGCAGGCTCGCGCAACGTGCCCGCATCCGTGCATACCACTCGGGCGTGAGCCGCGGATCTGCCGCCTCGCACCCGTAGCGCGCATCGATTGCGCCGTTGATCAGAATGCTCGGAACCGAGGCGATCGAATGCCGCCGCAATAATCGCGCGAAGAACCCGCCCCACGGCGCGAAGCTGTCGAACATAATGTGCGTGGGATCAAGCGCCCGTACCTGATCCAATTGATGTTCCAGAATCGCGTGGCTGAATTCGACCAGCGTCTCAATCGTCGTCGGTACCGACACAAAAGAACCCGGTCCCTGTTCCGGCATCCCGACCTCCGGTGTGTATGGACAAAAAATCGCGCTCGAGCCCTCGATCACCGGCCGAAACCGCTCCGAGCTGAAATATATGACCTGTTCGCCGCGCCGCGCAAGTTCCCGCATCACTGGCAGCGTCGGATGGATGTGGCCGTGCGCGGGAAAACTGAAATAAATGAGGGAACCCATGCTCGACGGAGTAGTGCCCACGCATCCGGACAATCTCACCTATATTCCGATCCCCTTCCGGCACTACTCTTCGGGCACTACTCTTGTGCCACTACAGAGGAATAAAGCGATTCCGGCTGCCGTCACCATTTGCAAAGCCGCGTAAAAGTCTCAATCTTGCTCCGCGAACCGACGATATAGGGAATGGAGATGAACGCTCATGTCGATTTCGCCCCTGTCCAGTAGTCTGGTTTCCGATCTGTCCCAACAGCATCGGCAGAATCCTTTTCAGGAGATTCGCCAGGACTTCGAGCAACTCGCCGGCGCGCTGCAATCCGGCGACCTTTCCGACGCTCAGTCGGCCTATTCGAGCATCCAGCAGTTGCTCCAAAGCTATCAGGGTTCTTCGAATACCAGCGCTGGCTCCAGCGGTACGAGCACGGCGAACACGGTACAGAACGATTTTGCGGCGCTCGGCCAGGCATTGCAATCCGGCGATCTGACGCAGGCGCAGAGTGCCTTCTCCCAACTCCAGACCGACGTTCAGAGCGCCCGGCAAGCCAGGGACAATGGCTCGACGAACACCACGCCGCAGGCCGAGGATCAATACGTGCCCAGCTCCTACAACACGGCTACCTCAAGCACTTCTCAGGAATTGACGCCCGCGCAGCAGGTCCAGCAGGATTACGCGCAATTGGCCGGCGCCTTGCAATCCGGCAATTTGACGGGCGCGCAATCGGCCTTCACGGCACTGCAGCAAGCCCTCCAGACGCAAACCGCAAACTCCACTGCCACCACCACGGCCGCCGGCGCCACGAGTACGAGTTCCGACCCCATCCTGAACGATTTCAACGCCCTCGGCCAGGCCCTTCAGTCCGGCAACCTGTCACAAGCGCAGAGTGCGTTCTCGCAACTGCAAAGCGATGTCCAGGCCGCCCAACAAAGCACCGCGTCGCAGGCCCAAAGCCTCGCACAAGCCATGAAAACAGCCGTCAAAGGGCATCATCACCATGGCGGCGGGCATCACGGCGGAGGCAGCTCCAGTACGCAAAACTCCAACTCCAGCAGCACTTCAACTGCGGCCACCTCCACGACCACGGGCAACACCACGATTAATATCTATCTGTGAGTGCACCTGTATCCTGGTGTAGATGCTCTCTTCCGGCGCCGTACTCTGGGATCTCGACGGCACGCTCATCGATTCCGAGCAATACCATTGGCTGGCCTGGCGCGACACCATGGCCGCCGAGGGCGTTGCGCTCACTCACCCGCAATTCCTGAAAACGTTCGGGCTCCGCAACGACGCTATCATTCCGCAGTGGATCCCCGCTGCCGGCCCTTCCGAAATCGACCGCATCGCGGACGCCAAGGAGCGGCTGTATCGCCAAATGGTCCAGCAGGGCGGGCTGGTTCCGCTGCCCGGCGTGGCCGAATGGACCCAGCGTCTCGCCCGAGAGGGTTGGGGGCAAGCCATTGCCTCTTCGGCGCCGCGCGAGAATATTGACGCTGTCCTCGCGGTCCTGGGCCTCGGGCCTGTATTTGAAGCCGTGGTTTCCGCCGAAGATGTGAGATTCGGCAAGCCTGACCCACAGGTCTTCCTGACCGCCGCGTCGCTGCTCGGCTCGGAGCCCGCCCGGTCCGTCGTAGTCGAGGACGCTCCCGCCGGGATCGAAGCCGCGCGCCGCGCAGGAATGTCGAGCATCGGCGTGAACCGTAACGGCGTCCCCCTCCCGGCCGATATCGCTGTAACGTCACTCGCCGACCTCCCGCCGGAGGCCTTCGATCGTCTCGTGATTCCACGTATTCCTTGAATTCCTTGTGTCCCGTTTGTCCCTTGTGTCCCCTGATCTTTCCTTCCCATATACAATTGAAAGGAAGTAGCCGATGAATACTCCGGTGCCCCGAAAAGCCTTGCACGTTTGGCAGGGATTCGCGTCAGCCTGTTATAGGCATGTCGTCGGCACTCGGCACAATCGGGACTTTCGCAAGGGCTCGGGCATTCGCAAGGGATGACGCATTCATGACCGACCGGGGCGCTCCTTCTCCCTCCGACACTGCGTATCTGGCGGCGCAAGAGTTACAGAACCGCTTCATTTCAGACAACTTACGCCGGATCTTTTTGCTGATCTACCGGATCGTCCGCAACGTCGACGATGCTCAGGATCTCACGCAGGAAGCCTTCATCAAGGCGTTGCAGCGTCAGGACCAGCTCAAGGAATTGGACAAGGCCGCGCACTGGCTATCGCGCATCGCGAGCAACACCGCGATCGATTTTTTGCGCCGCAACGGCAAGGTGAATTTCTGCGAGATCGATACCCTGATTGAGCCGTTGAGCGAGCCATCGGAAACTCCCGAGCAGGCTGTGCTGCGTTCCGAGCATCGCGCGTATTTGGAAGAAGGCTTGTCCGTGCTCACCGAGCGGGAGCGCACGGCCTTGCTGCTGCGCGATGTCGAGGGTCTGCCGGCCGAGCTGGTGGCCCAGCAGATGAATTGTTCCAAAGCGACCGTCCGCTCGCACATCGCAAACGCGCGCATCAAGATGAAGCGCTACATGGAGCGCAGCCGCCGGACGCAGAGGAAGCCCTTGTGAAACACCCGGCGGAAGTACAATTGGCGTTATTCACGGGCGGCGATCTGGGACGTTGGGAGCGTTGGCGCGTCGCGCGGCACATTGCGCGCTGTGCCCCCTGCCAAAATCAGATCCAGGCTTTACGGGACGCGGGCGCCGAGCTTCGCGAACTGGCGGCCGAGATGCCGGAGTTGCCGAACAACCTCACCTGGAACCGGCTCTCGCAGGAAATCACGGGCAATATCCGCGTCGGTCTGGCGGCCGGCGAAGCGATCGCTCTCTTCGATAAACCCGCGCCCTCCAAACCCCGGCTAGGTTGGCACGCGGCGCTGGTGCTCCTGGGCGCCACGGCAATTTTCGCCGTCGCTTTCTGGACCAGTTTGCCGCCGCAGCAGGCCGATCATCTGCTGGCTTCATTGAAGCGCATCCGCACGGAGCGAATCGGCACGCTGATTCGCGCGGTTCCAGCGGCGACCGATGAAGCCATGGTGGAGGCGTCTTCATCTGGAATCGAGGTCAAAGAGAATGGACGCACGCTTTCGCTCATGCAGCCGCACTCGGATGGCTCCACGGTTTCGGTCAGCATGGAAGGCTCAGCGGGAGTTCGCTTTGTGGACGCCGATACCGGCCAGGTGACCACCAACAAGGTTTACTATGCGGATCAGTAGCGTTTTGCTGGCATCCGTATGTGCTCTGCTCCCGTGGAACGGCGTACTCTCCGCCGCGGCGCTTCCGAAAATCGATTTCCCGTCCGATTCTCCAGTCGATTTGCTGGCGGCCGATTACAGCGGATCCAACGAAACCGTGCGCGGCGGCGCGCTGCTGCTCGATTTTCACGCCGCGCTGTCGTTGCGCAACTCCAGCCAGCGCAAGATTCGCGGCATCACGCTGCTGGTCAGCGCGCAGGATGTCACGCCGGGCGGCAAAGGTTCGGTGACTATCACCAGCCTGGATGTCGGGCCCCAAGACACCTTCCCGGTTCGGATCGATCTGCGCCTGCTGCGGCCGTTACAGGCTTCCGCGAATGTTCCGGTTCAGATCGGCTTGGACGGAGTTCTGTTCGACGATCTGAGCTTCTACGGCCCCGATAAACTGAGCTCGCGCCGCACCATGACGCTTGCGGAATGGGAAGCCCGGCGGGACCGGCGCTATTTCAAATCCGTGCTGGCGTCGGGCGGCCCGGAGCGGCTGCGGCAGGAGATGCTCGAAAGCCTGACGCATGAAGCCGACCGTCCCAGCCTGGACGTGCAAGTGGTGCGGGGCGGGAGGGCCACGAATTTTGAGCCCGAAAAACAGGTCAAATTTGCGTTCCTGCGAATGCCCGATTCGCCCGTCGAACCGGTGGACGGAATGGCGCGCATCGCGGGCAACGAAGCGCGCGCGCCGCGCCTCGAAGTCCTCAACCGCTCGGACCGCGCCATCCGGTATCTCGAGGTAGCGTGGATCTTGCAGGATCGCGCCGGCCGCGAGTTCCTAGCCGGCTCGGTGCCCGCCGAACTGAACCTGGCGCCCGGGCAAAAGAGCCGCATCTTCGAGGATGCTACTCTCAAGTTTCCGCAATTGAGAGCGCAGCCCATGGCGATCGAGGGCATGACCGGGTTTGTCAGCAGCGTGGAGTACGCCGATGGTACACTTTGGATTCCTACTCGTGGTGATTTGGAATCGCCCGAGTTGCAGCGCGTAGTGGCGCCCTCGGATGAGGAACAGCGGCTGGCGCAGATTTATCGCAAGAGGGGCCTGAAAGCGCTGATCGCCGAGTTGAACAAGTTCTAAGCCATGAACGTGGTCAAAACGCTGGTAGCTTTGTTGGTTCTGTTTGCTCCACTGGCAGTGGCGCAGCATAACAACACCAATCCGGATGATCAGCCCAACGTTTTTCTCGAGAACAATCGTCCGAAGAATTCGAAGGAGTCCAACACCCGGACCATTGAAGGATCGGTGAAGGACGCCGCCGACAATCCGCTGTCCGATGCGATCGTCCAGTTAAAGAACATGAAAACGTCCAAGATCGTGGATTACGCCACCCGGGAAGACGGCAAATTCTCGTTTCGCGACCTTCCCCTGGACGTCGACTTCGAACTTGTGGCCAAACGCGGAGCGCTGACCGCGCCTGTGAAGACAGTAAGTATCTACGACACGCGCAAGTACGTACTTTTGAACTTCCAGCTCACCGCAGCCAAGCAATAAGGGCGGCTGGATGCTAAACTAGGGTTCGAAGACTCACCTCGGGGCGTGGCTCAGCCTGGCTAGAGCGCCTGGTTCGGGACCAGGAGGTCGGTGGTTCGAATCCACTCGCCCCGACCAATTCTTTCAATAACTTAAGGACTTCAAATCCCATCCGGACACAATTTTGTGACGTGGATTGTGACGTAACCCATTTTCAGGTCCGGTCGGGCTTCTTGCCGGTGACGTCCTCGGCCATAGGAATTTCCATCAGCCCGCTCTCCAGCTTTTGTAACACATCCCGCTTGGCAGCCATACGGACGTGGCTATAGTGTTCCATCATCGCCCGATCGACGTGGCCCGCGACCGCCATGATCGTGGCATCGGAGGCGCCGGCCTCCGCCATTTCGGTGATCGCCTGATGCCGCAGATCGTGAAAACGGAAGCCCGGGAATCCCGCGGCTTGGGTTAGCCGGCGCCACGCCGACCGCCAGCTCTTTTGCGGCGTGTTCGGATCGATATGCCTGTTCTCGCAAGCTGGAAAGACGCACTCCTCCGGGGCGCTTGAACCAAATACTTGGGCCCGCTCGCGGAGTTTGGCCAAGGACAGCGTAGCGTCGCGATTGAGAGGGATGGTCCGGTGTCCGGCTTCGGTTTTGCTCCGGCGAACTCTCATCGTCTGATTGAAGATGTCAACATCGACCCATCGCAAATTCTTCAATTCGACGCTTCGGCACGTCGTCGAGACCGCCAGTACAGCAGCGCAATAGGCAACCATCCAATCCGGCCGGCTGCTCGCAACGCGGAATAAATGCGCTTTCTGCTCCTGAGTGAGCACCTTTGCGATGATGCGGGGCTGTTTCGGAAACAGCTTCACATCGTCAGCTACGAGAGTCCACGTTTTGGCGCGCTTGAGAAGCAGCCGCAGAACGCCTACGTCCATGTTGATCGTCTTGCTGGAAAGACCAGCTTCTCGTCGTAGGCGCTGATATGTCCGGATGTCGTCGCCTCGGATCTTGCCGATGGGTTTGTCGCCGAAGAATTCTTTCAGTGGCTTTAGGCGCTCCTTTTCGAACTGAATGCTTCGCTCGGATACGTGCCCTGGCCGTTCCTTCAAGAATGCCTCGGCAGCTGCCCCAAACGGCATGCGGGCAAACTCGCGGTCCGCAGGGCTCGCAGCTTTCCCTTGCTGAATCTCGGCGACACGTTTCTTCTCAATGCTGAGGGCTTCGCG
>Ga0335074_10003365_pt1 | contig 21811 bp, 18 predicted proteins | sample Lox_Sample_23_FD_206715 | JGI IMG/M metagenome (GOLD analysis project Ga0335074, IMG submission 206715) | Soil microbial communities from Loxahatchee National Wildlife Refuge, Florida, United States - Lox_Sample_2.3 | ecosystem: Environmental > Terrestrial > Soil > Wetlands | place: USA... | reverse complement strand
GCACGATGCGCAAAACGGTGCGGCGCGCGTGCTCGAGCAGACGTCCGGGCGTGGTGAAGATCAGGAAGCGCAGTCTCTTTGGCCGGGCTTTAGTAACTCGGGGGAAGGGCCAGGCGTTTCAACCCCGTGAGCACGTTGTGCGTGATTCACGCCTATACTCAACTGCGCTGTTGAACAACGGCCCGATCCACAGCTCTTTGACAATCTCGTCCGTTTATTGAGGAGCTCACGGCGGGAGCTATGCCCACAAACTCAACCCACCCGCCTCGCGGCCTACCGGATCACACCCTCACAATCGCGATTTGCAAGGCTGTCGGCCTTCCAACTACTCATGAGAAATCCGGGCTAGTGGTATCGACCCGCTGCCTACGAATGGGTCAAAAACGTCGGGAGGCTTGCCGCCGCAGTGTTTTACCATCTCCTAAAGGGCCTCTTCGTACACTTCCGGATGCTGATGGAGTTTCTTCTGCATCAGCCGCCAAAGGATGTCGAAAAGCCTCGCCCTTTCTCGGCTTTGCTTCGGTCCGCCATTTCTCCGGGTGGGACTCGGGATCATCTACGACCGAAGCGAAGAGAATGGCTCTGGCCGTTGGCAGTGGGAGCCGAGCGCACCAATGATGCCCTTCGGATGCGGGCCGATCCGGGGCATTTTGTCGTATGCAGACCCATCGTTAATTTCCGCTAAGGAAAGCGCAACTTCAACGAGTTTCTTTTTCGGGCCAGTTCATTCATGCCGGCTGCTCCGCCCGCGCGAGAAGCTCTGCAAAGTCATAGTTGACGCTTGTCACCCCGAAATCCGGTTCACGTTGGAAGGGCCGGCGTACGTAATGCACGTTGTGCGCCTCTCCATCTAAGAACTCGACGATAGCGAGGATAAAACCCTCGGGTCTGTTGAGGGAGTAAAGGACTTCGTTCTTGGTGACGGTGATGGTCGCAGCGCCCGAAACCCGGCCCTTCACTTCCAGGAAGCGCAAACGGCCGGTGCGGGGCTCAGGGCTTTCGATGTCGTAGCCGAGTTTCTCATATTCCCGGTCGGTCGGTTGGAAGCCAAGCTGGCGCTCGACTTGCAGTACAATCGCACGAGCGCGAGCGGCCGAGGCCTGAGTATCAGCCGTTTGCGCCTGTTTGGGCAGCGATTGTCCGGTCATTTGGCAAGGAGCCCAGCAGGCAGGACTACGAGGCCGACCAGCACCACAGGTGGCAGTGCCGAGATGTCCGCCGAGAGCCTGACGGGCCTGCTCCAACTTCTCCAGCAAAGCGTGATAAACGTCGCCTTCACGGGCTTCCACCGCGACGAGATTCCATAGATGCCAAATCTTGGTCTGGCCGATCCGGTGAATACGGCCGAATCGTTGCTCAATCCGGTTAGGGTTCCACGGGAGATTGTAATCGACCATCAGGTGGGAGCGCTGAAGATTGATTCTCTCCCCTGCGGCGTACGTGGCGATGAGCACATTAACTCGAGGTCATGCCTGAACGATTCCTGTGATTTCGTCCGATCCTCACGGCCCATGCCACCGTGAATGAAAACTACGGCCTCCTTGCGCCCCAATAGTGTAGTGACGCGGGCTCGAGGTAGCTCAGGGTGTCGCGATGCTCAGTAGAGATAACGAGTTTCTGGCTTGGCGAAGGCTTTGGTGGTGGAATGCTGCTGAGGTCATGGGAGATAAATTCGTCGCCCGTACCGCTAGAAATGGAAAAGAGGCTGAATATCTTGCTGAGAAGGCTAGAAAGTTCACGCGATTTACGGTCTTCGCCACTGCGGCGGACCGCAAGCGCGAGCGATTCAAGTCGGCCGAGTGTGGCAATCTCGGCTTTTAGCTCCCCGATGGTTCGGGTCGCTGTGGCTTGGCCGAGGATCTCCTCCTCGGCAGCCTCAACCTCATTGTCTGGCGCTTCCTCAAGGTCCTCAACATCCTCAGTATCCAAAGCTGGTGCGGCGGCCGCAATCGCTTCAGCTGCAGCTCCACGCTGCAGGAGTTCGAATTTACCGAGGCGCTTCTGTAACCGTTCACTCCGTCGCCGCAGCGACTGATAGATGGCCTCGGGCGAAGATGCGAGGCGCCGTTGCAGAATCGTGAGGCAATCCTAGTGCCCGCTTGTTTGTCGTTGGCGAGCGCCTCGGCCACTTCCCTTCAAAACGGTCGCCGTCAAGGAGGACCATGAATAGCTGAAAATCCTCCTCTTTGCCGTTAGGCGGGTCGCCGTCATCAGGAGGAAATGCCGCATCAGGCCGGAGAGAAGCTGCCCAAGGTGATGGCTTGGTATATCTGACTTGGCCACCGAAAACGCGCCAGCCGCAATCGCCGATGCGGGATTTTCTGGCCGACAAAACTCGAACGCGCGCATGCCAATGGCTCCTTGGGAAGTTAGGTGGTTCTTGCGGACGTGTTGGATGGCGGCCACAATGTTGGCGTAGGCTCCGCAGCGGCAGGTGTTGCCGCTCATCAGCTCCTTCACCGCCGCATCATCGGGACCGCACGGTTCATTGAGCAGCGCAACTGCCGACATGATCTGCCCAGCGGTGCAATAGCCGCACTGGTATCCGTCATAAGCGAGAAATGCCGCCTGCATCGGATGCAAAGCGCCGGGTGTGCCCAGACCTTCAATCGTCGTAATCTCGTGCCTGTCGTGCAACAAGGCCAGAGTCAGGCATGAGGTTACGCGCCTGCCATTCACATGCACCGTGCACGCACCACATTGCCCGTGATCACAGCCTTTTTTTGTACCGGTAAGAGCTACCGTTTCCCGGATGCAATCCAAGAGAGTGGTCCGGGGATCGACCTCGAGGTGGTGATCCTTTCCGTTGATTCGAAGAACCAAGGAAACCGTTGCCGCGATGTTCGCCGTGTTCTCGCCTGTCGGTGTGAAATCGCTCTGCGCATCCATACTCGCGCCCATGCAAGTGCAAGTCTCAGAAGAATCAAATGACGCTGTTTAGAATATCGGGTAATAAAAGATAGGTTTCAAAACAGCATACGCTGAAACTCCGTCGCGTCGGGACGGTTCCCTTCCTCTCTGTCTATCGATCTGGCGGAGCCGGCGGATGTCGTCTAGTGGTCGATTAAGATTGTACATGGAATCCAGCCCGTCGAGGTTTAATGCAACACGTGAGTAGTGTTCATGTCCGATAACGCAACCGGCATCGATGTCGTGCAACTGACTCATGATGTTCGCGAGCAGATAAGCCGTAGATCAGGACAGGCAGGCCAGATGGACGGTCAAAGCATGGAAGATCGGAGTCACATCACGTCAACAGAAACGCTTGGATCGATCAATGACGAGATCGATGGCTTACGCTTACAGATCCAAAGAGGCGAGCCATCACCCCCGGTCCTGAGGCTACGCGATCGTCTTGGGTCTTCGGTGAAACGCCGACTCTACCGGTTCCTATGGTGGCAGACCGATCAAATAAAGGCTCTTGTGGCGCTCACGTTGAAGCGTGGCCGTGAAGAAAAGAACGTGCTGGATGCGCTATCGGAGAGGATCGATCGAGAGGGCCCGGAAACTCACCGTTTAGTATTGGAGTGCAAGCGGGAGATTCACAAGAACGAGAACCGATTGAAGGAACTCGAGTCAGCCCAACTGAAACTCCAGGCTGCCGAGATTGAGCGAAATGTGCACGCCAAAGTGCAGTGGGACGCCGAATTGGCTTCCATGCGCCGCGAATTGGCTGACCTTAGGGCCGCTCTGGAGAAGTTTACCGAAGTTTCGCACCGGCTTGACACCCAAAAAGACCAGCTAGCGGCTCGCTTGGCGGAACTGAGGGGACGGTTGGACACTGAAACGGCACACAGGGAGCAGTTAGCGGCTCGCTTATCCGAACTGGGGCTGTTCACGCATCAGACGAGAACGAGCCTTAGCATTCAAGATCGCCGTCTTGGTCTTTTCCTTGAGGAAGCTCGCAAGCGTCTACCGGGAGAATTGGGGCAAGACCAAGTGCAGGGCATGGCGCAGGAACACAAAAACCATAGATACGATACGGTCTACACAGCTTTCGAGGATGTCTTCCGGGGAAGCTGCGAAGAAATCAAATCAAGACAGGCCGTTTACCTGCCGCTGTTGGAAAAGCATGGAATCGGCTCGCCTGCGATGCCGCTGCTCGACCTGGGGTGTGGCCGCGGGGAGTGGCTGGCACTACTAAGCGAGCATGGCTTGCACGCTCGGGGCGTCGATCGCAACGACGATATGGTCGAGCGCTGTCAATCGTCCGGTCTCGCCGTTACTAAGGGGGAAGCCTTGCCCTATCTCACAAGTCTTCCCGCTGCCAGCTTGGGCGCGGTGACAACGTTCCACATGGTGGAGCACATGCCGTTCGATGACGTCTTAGCTTTGGTTGACGAGAGCCTGCGCGTGCTGAAGCCCGGTGGGATTCTCATCCTGGAGACGCCCAATCCCCAGAACATCCTTGTGGGAGCGCACACGTTTTATCTGGATCCCACCCACCTGAAGCCGCTGCCGAGTCCAATGCTGCGGTTTTTTGTCGAAGCGCGCGGCTTTTGCGACGCACACGTTTTGGAGTTGCAGCCGTATCCTGAGACAGTCCGGTTCCCGGATGACGGAAAGGGCGTTGCGAACCGGCTCAATGATTATTTCTATGGACCGCGGGATTACGCGGTCATCGGGCGAAGGCCTTAGCTGATTGGCGTTTAACGTAGGCGTGCCCATTCGAGCCCAGACGCTTGCGGATTCCATCGTTGGCAAGGAGAAACTCGAGACAGAGCCGGGCATCCGCGGCATCGCGGTAATACATACCGCAATTGGCGCTTACGCAGATCTGCTTCAAAGTTGTGTTGGCCTCTGGAATGAGCAGCGGAATCTCATTCCACAGCGCGAACTGAACGGGGTCCCAAATCGCGGAATCGTTCACAATCCACAGCAGTGCAGCGCCACGTAGCTGATCTTCACTGAGCCAATCGCTCATGACGAAGCGGTAGATATCGGACTCCTGCGCAGCGAGGAAATCTTCCATTGCCGATGCACACTCCGGTTTGACATGAGCGCCGGCGCAAACCACCAGGCGCTCGGCGGCGACATTACTCATAAACGCGGCAAATCTCGTCTACCTGTCGCTCAAAGGACTTGTCCCTGATAAGTTCGAACCCGTTCTCGCCAAAAAGGTCGATACGGTCGGGGTGAAGGATGAATTCCGACATTTTAGCCGCCAGGTCCGCAGCGCATCCGGGCTGGAACAGATATCCGTTGTATCCGTTGAGGACGAGTTCAGGAATACCGCCGATTGCCGAAGCAATCACGGGAGTTCTGGTCGCCATCGCCTCAGTTATCGAGACAGGCTGGTTCTCGGGCCAAATGGAGGGCAAGATCTGGACGTCTGTCTCGCTGAACACCTCTGCGATTCGAGTATTGTCAACCTTGCCCCAAAACTTCACCGCGCCACCCAATCGCAGACCTTCCACTCGTTGCCGAATATGGTCGGCCAGTTCGCCACTACCGGCCAAGTTGAGTGAAAACCGGTCATGACAGCAAAGCAGGGAGAGGGCGTCGATGATTATGTCGAGTCCCTTGTGCGAACCGAAGTGCCCGAGAAACGTAAAGCGCACCTTGCCGGTCCGCGGTTTCTTAACTACCCGAGAGAATCGATTTACATCAACCCCATTCCAGATCACATTCATCTTTCCGACGGGTATACCGGCTCGGACATATGTCTCGGCCAGATATAAGCTGGGTGAAATGAACGCGTCTACTTCACTCATCTGAAGACTTAGAAAATCCCGCCGCATGCGAATCGGAATAGCCTTTCCCTCTGTGCTCCCGATGAACGGCATACATTCCGCGCAGCGGGTATAATCCACACAGATTTCACGGTTCTTCTTGATGAGCGTGTTCTTATAACAAAAGCCCCAATGGTCATGCAGCGTCAGGACAGTCTTGGCGCGCCTCTTTTTGGCGGCGTGTATGATTCCCGCAGATAGTCCGATAATGTTGTGCATATGCACCACATCCGGGGAGAAGGCTTCTAGCAGACTGTTGAAGCGCGACTCAACCGCGGGATTAGAGAAATTAACAAACTCGGGCTGACAGTCCTGCGGATGGAGACGGACGCGAAAAACAGGCAAGCCATCGAAATCGTCCCGACGCATCGAGTGTCTCTCGGCTGCAGAGGCCGAATCGCCAGCAAAGATAATCACGTTGTGTCCCCGCTGTTGGAGAAGCTTGGCCTGGTTGTGCGCGATTAACTCGGCTCCGCCGATAAAATCCGGAGGGTAAATGTTCGAGCAGATGAGAATCGTCTTCATCCCGCGCCTATAACCCGGCTACGGTGGATGCGGCTTTCCGCCCCGCTAACGCCTGGAACATCTGATTTGCGGTTTGGCCGATCTGCAATTCACCATTGCGAGTTACAGGCAAGAAGTACGCGGCGGCAAGGCCGCCCCAGAGTTCTCCATGGCTGGGACCGTGGTGTTCGACAATCCTTCCAGGCACAAAGTCGAGATCCACCCAGTGGCAATATGGAGAAGTATTCCAACCGGCCTCCAACATCCCCCGCCGGCATTCCGGGTTGAAGCTGTCATGTAACACCACGAACAAAGGCTTCTTGGGAATGTAAGTGAGCAGGCACGCAATATCGCTCTTGACTCCATTGGCAGTGTGGTCGCCGTCGATCAGCATGAATTCCAGCGGGATGTGCGCCCTGTCTAATTCGTGTAGCAAGTGAGGGAGTATCTCGGTAGACCGGCCGGTCAAGAAAGTTACATTCGGAAAGGTGAATCGCGAGCGGAGCGTGTCGTCGACATCAATTGAGAACACCATTTCTGAATATTGCGAGATAAGCGACAAGCTACCTCCGAAGTAGGTACCCACCTCAATGCTGCAATGAGGAGTGTGGCGGGCGAGAAGTCCGGTGAGAGCGATTCGCTCAGAATCGTTCATCTGCCATTTTTCACAAAGGCATCCCGGATAGAGGGCGTTCTGCCATGCCATAGCTGAAGAACCGTCGCGTGAAACAGCGACAGAAGGTGCAGTGGGTTCAGATACCGCCGGCGAGAATTGGGGCTTAGCGATAGCTTCGGTCAATTCCGCAACGTAGTCATTCCAAGTTTTCAAAGAGCGGGAAGCGGCTTCGCGCGATAACTTCAGGCGCAGATCTTCATCGGTGGCAAGCGAGTAAATGGCATCGGCTAATCGAAGTGGATCGGTAACATCGGTGGTCAGACACCCGCCTCCGTCTGCCAGCTCGGACATAACACCCTGGTTAGAACAGATACATGGACGCCCATGCCAGATGCTTTCGAGGATGGGTAGGCCGAAACCTTCAATCACGGAGGGATACACGGTAAACGCGCACTCCTGATAAAGCTCTTCGAGGGTTGCATCATCTACGATCCCCAACCACTTGATACGCGAATTCTCCGCGGAAATACTTTGCACCCAGTCTGCGATTTCAAAAGCCCCAGCGTAGCGGTTCCCCACCAATGTCAACGACCAATCTAGATCCGGATAGTTTTCCTCGATCGACAAGCAAGCTTGAATTAGATTTCGGTGATTCTTCCGAGGCTCCAAAGTGGAAACGCACAAAATCTGAATGCCCTTGCTCTCAGTTTCTTGTAACCTAGCGCTTCTGTGACCACCCGCGAATTCGCCAGGAAGGACATCGGGCACCACGCGGCAAGAGGTTACTATGCCCGAATCTCGCCAGAAATCCTCAAGGCATTTCGCGGAGAAATTCGAAATGGGTAAGGCCAAGTCGCATTCGGAAAGACCCAGCATGTAGTGCGCATGATTATTGCGTACTTCCTCATTGCAGAGATCGGGCCGCAGGACGGGAATGGAATCATAGAACACAGCCGCGATCTTCAGGTTCCGATCTCTGGCATATCGCCGGATGCTCTGAAAGGAACTTTCCATCTTGACTTCGGGGAGGAGCAGCCAACACTCGGAGTCTTCAAAGCCCGCTAGGATTTCGTCTGCTGAAATCCGCTGCTCCGGAGCGCTGAAACAGCGGTCAAGAGATGCGAGAACAGGGCCGTTAAATTGGCCCAGGAGTTCATATTCCGAGCGGGTCGGCAGAACGTAACGCGACGTGATTTCTTCCCAAACCACAAAGACAGGCTCGTCGCCAAACTCTTGCAATGCGCGGCCGAGACGGCGAGTTACCCGGACAACTCCGGAATTGGCTGGATCCCTGGTCGAGTTAGTGACATCAATTAATAGGCGGCGTGAACTCGGGGTTTTCGTTTCCTCCGGACTTATCCCTTGTAGAACGGCGGAAAACTCCTTGATGAATCTAGCCCACCGGAAATAGGCACGAAACGCTTTCAGGGACTCCACTGATTCTATCCATCCGACACCTTTACCAGCCAGCAAGTCAGCGGTCTTAGAAGCCAATTCTCCCGTGTTCTGGCATAAGTACCAGCGATGCGCAATCACCTCGCGATGAGCACCCACATCCAAGGCAAACGCCGGCCGCCCCAACCATTGCATTTCGGCCAGCGGAAGATTGAAGCCTTCCCAGAGAGAAAAAGATATGCCCGCGTCGGCCAGCTTCATGATTTGCGTCAGTTCATAGTCATCCGGGAAGCCGATGGGCACAATCGCGTCATTCAGGTGAGCAGGAACCCCAAAATCGGAGGCTTCTTCAAGCACCACCAGAGCGCTATCCGGATGGATTTTACGTACGGCATTCATGAAATCCAAAGCCGCTTCGGAGTTTTTGTAGCAGCCGGGTTCCCAGCGGCCGAGGCAGAGAAGAACTTTCTTACCTTGCAGCTTCAACGATCGCACTGCATTGAGAGTTGACCCGCGAGCGGAATGAACTTTGAGCTGCGCGGCCGGCCAGACCGCCGCTTCCATATGATCTGCGCCCAACAGGATCGAGTGGGTAGGCACAGCACTAAAAGAATCGGGCCGGCTTTGCGAATCGGCGATGAAGCGGCTGATACTTACAATCCGCGACGCATTCTGTAGATGCTGCCTTCGTAGCGTGCGTAACTTATCGAGGGTGATCCTGGTCCCCTCAGAGTAACCATCCGTGGGGACTACTCCGAAGTCGACGAAAATGACGTTCTCGCAAACTTCTCGAAAGAACGAGATCGCAGAAATAAATGGCCATCCACCCACGATGATGGCGTCCGGGATGGCTCCTGGAGCGAAGAGCCGCGTCCAGTTATCACGCAGCCAGTCACTGGTAAATTCATTTAAGTCCAAATAGGCTGCGCCTTCGGTTGGACAATCAATGACTGCAGAAGCGAGAGACCCAATAATCTCCGGCTCATACCGATTGGCCATCACGGTAATGCTATGACCCAATTCCTTTAGACCTTTGCCTAGCAGGATCAAGGCACGGTCGGCCCCAAATCTAAAGAGAAACCGTTCGTGGCAAATAAGAATGTTCATGGTACGTGCCCCAAAAGCGGAGCGAGTTCACGAATTTCCGCAAAGCTCCGGTTTGGCCGTTGAAAACGACTGCGCCCCCAAGTAGCGCGATCTATCTATTCTACTCTGTCATCTAAGATCAGAAACCCGGCGTGCGCCCGTGTTAGAGGATCGTCGCCCCAGTTACGGCGGCAGGGGTGGAATAACGAATCGCATGCAAGCAACGGGTGGATTCGCAAAGGAACCTGGGAAAAGGAAATCCGGCCAGATGGCTCGAATCCGGCGGTGTGCTGAAGGAGATAGCACGGGCTACATGCCGGTATCGTTACAGCTTCCGCTCCAGAATTTGCGAGACGAGTTCCCTGTTCGACATGGCAATAGAAGAGAAATCATTCTCCGGCTTCTGCCCGGCGGTCGGGCGCACGTTATCGAGAATGCTTCGAGCTTCCTTCAGTTCCCCGTGATCGAGCATGCAATACGCCAGCCCGCATTTGATAACCTCGCGCGCCGATGGAGAGGAGTCCTCGATTGCCTGCTGGAGAAGCTGCACTTTCTTGTTAAGTGGCAGATCAGCCAGATTCGTATTGAGCTTCTCAGGTGGAATCGGAGCGCGGTTCAGAAATGCAACTGTCGCTCCGAAGACTTCTTCGCACCGCTCAAAGTAATCGCGGAGCCAAGCCATCGTGAGAGAGATCCAATATTGGTGAAAATAGACGTAATCCTGCTGGAGCACCACTGACCGGCCTGGAAGGAGCGGCGTGAACCAATTCCGGAGAACCCAATTGTTCAGATCCCACGTCTTTGCCACGTCGATAAACAGGACCTCGATCGGTTTGCCACTCCACCGCATTCGAAGGAGATCTCCAGGTGAAATGGATATCGAGCCGAGGTAATCCCGATTAATTTCCAGGAACTTGTCAAACACGGAGCCCGTGCCTGAACCGCAGCCTTCGACGTGCCAACCCATGTCGAAATCCAGGAACAGGTCGAAGGAATAGATTCGGCGGTCTTTCAGTCCAACCCGCTCATTCGCTCGCAATCCGCGAGCGAGGGCATAAGTCGAAAGCCCCAGCAGGGGGCCCCCGTCTATAATTTCGCCCGCCCCGCTGTACCAGTCTTTCGCTACAGCATAGAGCAACGCGAGTTCATATGCGGTGAGCATCGAGCGCGCTGAGAGCGACCCTCGGGAGGTTTGCAAGATGTAGGATTGAAATACATCCGTGGTTCTGATTCCGAATGACGGATGCTCCACGTAGCGCATCCAGTCAGGCAGCGTGCGATTCACCGTCAGCACCAGCTTTTCGTCAAATGTCTATTCAATAGACGTGCTTGGAAGGAGAATTCAGCCCTCTCTGCGATTGCGTGGTTAGTTCCGCTGGCGGACTTAATTTGATGCATCGGAATTAGTATAGACGGCCTGGCTCAGTCAGCCGGCCTGGCAACGTTGTCAGCGGCGCGCTGGAAGCGACTACGGGGCATCATCTTAGTGTCAGCGAGCGAAGCGCTATGGATAGCTTCCGGCCGTCGGTGCTGTTGGAGAACTCGCTCGGAGACCTGGGATCCGAATTCTCAAAGGTGATCCGAAGTACGTCGCCTTTAAGCACAGAAACGGGGATGGTGGCTTGCCGATGGATAGGGTCCCGGTCCGCGATACTCATATGCCAGGTGGCAATCTTCATGCCATTGGCCAGCACATCCGTATGGAACGAAGAGTGCCCGGGCACGACGAAGGCGTGCAGTTCCGCATCGAGAACGAAAGGATGAGTTCTGTGGTAGTTCTCTAAATTGAAGACCAATTCCGATTCGGGGCCTATCGTCCAATCGCCCCATCCGCGTTCGGGACCGCTCCAACCCTTGCGGGTGTAGCCAAAAGCCTCGGCTGAAGTGAAATCGACCCTGTCGCCGACCTCAAGGCGATTTTCCGTATTGGTCTGCGGGTTGCCAGATTGCAAGGGGCGCAGCTTCGAAAGATAGATGTGGACGTCATCCCAATAGACGGATCCACGCCCTTCATTACGAAAGAGATGAATGCGCAATCTTCCCGCGTCTGAGACTGTAACTGACTGTGAGACGAGCTGCCAACTATCATGAGGTGTCACGGAGCCGGAAAATGTCGCGGCGTTTGCTCCGGAATCAGAAACTGCGATCTGCGCTGTGGCAGTCACATCGGCAGAGCCAGATACCCATGCTGATACTACGTACGTCCGGCCAGGTTCGAGATCGGTTACGTCCTCGTACACGCTTCCCGCTCCACCGCTTTCGACTAAAGACTGACTTCCGTCGTGAGATCGAGCGGTCGTCACGCTCGCATTCACATTCTGCCAGGTGGACCAACTGGAGAGGCCAGAGTCTTCAAAGCTTGGGTCGTCTATGGCCGTCTTCAGGAGTTCCAGTGGGCTCGCCAGAATAGGACTCAACCCAAAGTCGGTTTTTGTCGAGCAGAGGATGAGATGGTCCAAATCGTGGCATTTGCCGGGACCCGTCGGGCCTTTGGCGATTTCCTGCGCGAGCAGAGGCGTAACAATATAGGCAGCGCTGGGAGAAAGAGGTCGGTTCGACAGGTCAGATACGGCCTTTCCGCATTGCCAATCCCTGTTGACTTCCGTGTAGCGAGCAGCATAGAAACTGTTGATGCGCATATGCTGGGAAAAAGCTAGGAACCCAAACGTGCGATAGCCATCGCGACCGCCGGGGGAAGAGGTCCCATTGGAACACTGCCAGGGAGGCATTACGATGAGATTTTGATGATAGCGGCCCAACGTCGACCAAATGCTCGAGCGAAGAGGTGAAGGATGCCGCTTATTTACCTCGGTATGCACCCAGTGACGCAAGTTCTGTGTGTCGGCGAACTGGACCACGAGCGCGGAGAAAACTAAGAGTGTGGCCCAGCGTCGCGGCAGGCTGTAATAGATAACCAACAGGATACTTCCGACAAGCACGTAGTAGGAGGCCCAGAACAGGCGACCGCTGGCGCGAAGCGCGTCTAGATAAGGCGTTAGCTTCTCGTGGGGATCGAGATCTAAGATGGTGTGAGTTCCGAATGTGAATTTGGTCGAAAGCGCCAACAGCCAGAGGAGAATGCAGGCGCCTATAACAGGCGCGCAGACTCGCCGGTCAAGTCTTGGGAATGCATGCCGCCGCAGCGGCCATAGCACCAAGCCCGCAATCGCGAGAAGAATAATGCCTAGACCGAGATAATTATAGCCCTCGTATTGTGTCCAGAGCTTAGGCATCTCAGGCAAGAGAAGGGAGCCTTGATCTTGGGGATCAATCGGGCCGAGAAAGTTCAAGGAAAAAGAGCGATAACCGCCCGCCGCATAGCCCCGGCCTCCATGAATAATCAAGCCGAATGCGGAGGCGACCAAGTAACCAGTCACGGCCAGGACGAATACTGCCCCGACCGCTCGCAGGGCACTGACCTTGTGCTGCCAGACGAGCGCTACCAAGGTCGCGCCTATCAGAATCACCACCTGGAGTGTTAGATATGGATTGACTGCAACCGCCAACCCCTCCAGAAGCACCGCGCAACCGACAAAGCGGCGTATAGAAATAGGCTTCTGACGCTGCGTTGCAAGGAGAAGTAGCAGGCACGCAAGGAGAAGCCAGTGGTTGTCCATCGCATAATGCCCAATAAAGCGCCAGCACAGCGGTGGCGATAGCAGGAAGAACAGCGACGGAAGAGCAACGGCATAAGGGTCCGAGCCTAGAAGAGAGCGAAAGATAAGCAGCGCAAAAAAGAATTGGAGGACGCATATCAGAACGACCTCAAGGCCCTGATATTGAAAAGGCTGCGGTAACAGCGGTGAGAAAGGCTTAAGCAGGACTGCTATCAGCGGATCTGGATCCAACAGTGCCATGGGCTCGCCTTTGGGGTAGCCTATTCGATCCGTAAAGGTGATTGGCCAGTGTAAGGTGGGATCTTGTCTGAAAAGCTCCCATGCAATTTCGTGCTGAGCACCGTCTAAGGTGAGCCAGTCAATGTCATGTGGATTCAAAGGGCGCGGTCCCATGACCAACAAGCTGTACAAAAAGCCGACGACGACCGCGATCGAGAGATTTAGGGCCCATGACCGGGGCCACTCAAAGCGTGCGCTTTTCTTGAGGGTCGCGAGTTGTTTGCCCTTCTGGATGCTATTGCAAACGGGAGTTCTTTCTGTCATCCTTGGGCGATCAGGTTAGGCATAGCACATTATCGGCAAGCCATTTTTATGATACGGCATCGAGGAGCCGTTTTCGAACTTATAGACGGCACAAACAGTCGACGTCACAGGCGAACTCGAAACTTAATGTTCAGCTCGATCAACTCAGTAGATAACACGGGCGGGATGTTAGCGTGCGGTATTCCCTGACTCAGTTTCACGGATCAGGCGGCAAGCGACTCGTGCCCGCACCATCGAACAACTTCCTCCGTGAACGACTTCCAGGTCGGCAGGCGCAGGCGCGCAGTCTCTGCGATCTTTTGATTGGCATAGCCTTCATCCAGGAACGCGAGTACTGCTTTAACCAGACTGGCGGCGGTAAGGGGTTCGACGTAGTGAACGCCCCCGTTCCCAATTCCTGTCAAACTGGGAATGGTTTTGAAAGCGATGACTGGGGTACCGAGCCAAAGACTCTCCACCGGCGGCAGCCCATAACCTTCTGCGGAGCTCACGTAAATAGTTGCCCGGGACCGCTCGACATAACTTCGGATGACCCGATCACCAGGGGTGGCGTCGAATTGAAATCCTGAGTTTCTGTTGGACGCAAGCACTTGCACTCGTTCAGCGAATTTGGAATCGACCCATCCCATTTTTCCGACAAATGTCAAGCTTAACCCATCGACCTCCCGGAGCAATGGCTCGAATGCATCTACTATCAATTCGTGATTCTTGCGCGGCTCAATAGTCCCGAGCACCGTGAATGCCAGCGGGCGGTTGAAAGAGGGCCGATCCACTCTTGGGCCAAGAGAATCACAACCAAGGGGCAAAACAGCACCACCGCGAGCATCGGTCCGCCTGAGGCGCGCATAATAGATGTTACGCGTATCTTCAGAAATAAACCCGCACTGATCCGCCTGTCTTATAAGTTGATAATAGGCGTAAAGGCTCAATACTGCATCCGGGTGAAAGTACTGCGGGTGAGTAAGCGGAAGCAGGTCATACACGATGAATCGAACACGGCGCCACTCCTCTTGCGGCATTCCGTGAAAAAACGCGACCCGCTCTGCGTTGCAGAAGACATCCGGGACGAGAACGGTGTCTCGCCATGAGAGTCTGACGTCTAAGCCGCTCTGGAGGGCTCCGAGCCGGCGGATTTCAACAGCCGCGGCTTCGTTCGCGTCGACGAAATATCTTCCAATTGCGCCGATCAGCGCAGGAGAAAGCGCGACGTATCTTTCTGATTCGAAGCGGACTGGAATTATCATTTCAGGCGGCAAATACCTGCACATCTCGCCCAAAACCCGCTGGATGCCGGTCTTGATCGGGTTGCCCAAGAACTCACTCAGATCGACATAGAGGCTCATGACGCCATTCCAATAATCTCGATCAACCGCTTTGCGTAATGCTCAAAATTGTGAGTTCCGAGGTAAGCAGCGCGCGCACCAGAATGATTCGTGCGCAGGGTCCGCGTCTCCCAAATGAGCGCGATTTGTTCGGCGACCTGTAAGGGCGAGAACTCGTCAGGCACAGTCAACACGTAAGCAGGAGCATCGCAGGACTCCGCGAGATCGCTGGTTGCCACACACGGAAGGCCTGCGCCAATGCAGTTGACAAGCGCAGTCGATAGGTGCCGCAATCCGTAAGCCTGAAGTTGAATCGCAGCATCTGAGGCGATCAAGAAATCGCGATAGGTCGCATCGTCCGCGATATCTGTCAAAGAATGAATGTGTTCGGCGATGCCGTAGAGAGTGGAAATGCGGTCCAGCTCTTCCTTCTCGCCTCCCGCACTGCCGACAAAAAACAACTCGATCGGAACGTTCCAAGCTCGGAGGAGCTCAACCGCAAAGATCGATGTGAGCATTCCCGTTTCCCGGCCGGCTCGCCCGAAAGCCGACACCAGAAAAGCGTCGGGAGCTATACCAAGCCGCTCGCGTGCCGCGTTTCTGGCAGTAGGGGTCAGATCTTCGTCGTTAAGAAGGACGGTGGGGCAACATGTCGCGACGTGAGCATGGACTCCGTAGCCCTTCCGTATCTGAGCTTCTTCCCTGCGGGTATGCACAATTAATGGCGATGCGCGCTCGATGATCGGCTCGACAAACTGCGAAGGTAAATTGCGAGCATCGTGGACAATACAAGGGCCACCATATCGTTCGAACACTTCAAAGATCCGAGTGTGGAGAGAAGAATTTCCGAGGACGGAAATGACTCCGTCGTACGTTCCCGCGATCAGCGGGGCGAGACTTACGCGGCCACCATCGCGGAAATTGCCGGCGCACGCGAGCGGGCGAGCGGCGTCAGTATATATATCCGAATGGAACAATTGCGCGCCGGCGCGCATAGTTAGTGCGGTATATCGAGCTGCGTCGGACAGATCAGGCGGGTAAGGGCTTAAGAACGCCAGCCGCGGCTTATGACGTTTAGCCATAACCGCAGCGGCCCCTCGATTCTCAACGGCGGCTTCCACCACGCTCCAGAACCTTCTTCCCACTGCATCTTCATGAAATTTAGAAGCTAGGTTAGTTTGAGATGTTACGAGAGATGCCCGTAAGCCGGGGTCATTCAGCAGCGCTTCCAGTCTTTGAGAAAGAGTGACCGAATCGTCGTACGGATAGAGAGCGTTTGCGTTGTCGATCAGCTCAATGTGTGCGGCGCAACTGGAGGCGATCGCGGGGCAAGCGCAGATGGAGGCTTGCACGATGGGCAACGAAAAACTTTCGATGTACGAAGGAGCAATGAGCGCGATGCTTCCACTGAGCAGGGTTACAAGCTCCTCATCGCAAACGTCTGGATAAACTTCCAGGAAACCCTCGCCTTCCTTGTGGCCAGCTAATTGGAAAAGATCAGATTTGTAAGCGTCGTCATAATTTCCTATCGCCTTGAGTGAAACGTGACGTGAATAGGTGCGCTGTAGGCACTGTACGGCTTTGACCACGCATTCTGTGTTGTTGCGAGGGCCATCTCCGGCCATGGTCACGAAGTAACAGTCTGGCCGGTTGCGAAATGACCGCATACTCGACAAACGATCACGATGTTCATACAAGGAACGTCGCGCAGACGCGCCAGTGACATGAATTCTGCTACGACAAACCCCTAGTAATTCGGAAAGCCGCGAAGCGGCATACTCCGACACCGGAAAGAACAAGTCGAAGCTTCGGATTCGGGCAAGCTTAGCGGAATATTCGATTCGACTCGGAACGCTTGGCAAATACCCGGAGCGGTCCAGCGGAGTAAAGTCATACACGGCGGCGGTGCGAAGAAAACCCGGAAGGTTTTGGAACCGGAGTGTAAAACGCGTATCGTGCGTCATCGGTGATGTTTCCAGAAAGACGGCCGGGGCGCCATTCGAGCAAGGATTCAACGATGAGCTGGCGTTATCGACTAACGACAGGAGATCAGGCGAGAACTTTGGCAATCGGGGATCAATTAAGCCGACAGTCTGCCAATGTGATAAGGCACTGCGCCTCCGCGTTCTCAATAAAGCTGCCGCGTGTTGCCCGATCTCGCGATCCCGAGTTCCTACGTCTTGAAGACATCGTAGATCGGCATAAATTGTTCGCTGCACGTGTTCTAACCAACATACTGCACCGCAAAATTGGGGGATCCGGTCAACTTCGATACATCCCTTGATCCGAGTCATCGCGCGCGTTTGATCTTTCCTTATCGTAAGATAACTTCGCGAGATAACTTCGCGCCAACTCCTTCAGAGCTCGACCACCGCCGTCACCGTGATAAATGGGCGACACGAGACCCGCACGCAGAAGTTCGGATAATTTTCGTGCGTCCACCTTGTCGTTCTTGTTACCTCCCCGGAGCAATGTATTCTTGCGTGGATCGCAGACTACTACCTCACTGACGTGCGGTTTGAGCAGATCGTAGAGCCAACCGGCTCCGGTCCCTCCTCGAAAGTCACTGACACGGTTCCACCAAGGCCGTGAAAGAACTCCGATTTTTCCCGCGGCATCTCAGGCTGTCACTGAGATCGTTGCCTTGTGAACATCCATACCGACGTACTTTTTCCTGTTCATGCACAGCGCTCCTTCACTCTGTCGAGACTACGCTCCTCGTTTGGAAGGGGCGTCCTTTTATAATGCGTTGCTCACGTGGACGCAGGGTATGCCCTGCGTCTGGATCAATGTCCTGAATCAGTCCGCTTGTTGGCCGCTTTTCAGGTGATTATCATATGGCCGGTTTTGGATGATTCCCGAGGACTCTTTTTCGATTGCTTTTGCTGGATGTGCTAACGGGGAGCCCTCTGGATCAATATATGAAAGGCGTATGGCTGCTCGGCATTGCTGCAGTGGTGATTCTGTCCGGCTGCCGTGCATCCCGGAGGGCGGCAATGGCTGCCGTATGACGCTACCGCAGAAACCCAACGCCGGCCCGCCTCGAATTATGGAAAAAAGCCGTTGCGTTTCCAATACTCGCGGAGGCACAGTTCGGAATGCTGAACGGTCTCCGCTTCAAGATCCTGCATTACATCGACTGGCTTTCGAGCATCTACAGGCCGGAGGCCTCGCCTGACAATACCGACGAAGCGATACGTGAAATCACACGGGCCGCACGTCAGCTAAAGACCATCACTGCCATGTTGCTTGAAGCGCTGCGCCACCACAATGCGGAATGTCTGGAACAGGACGAGCGCCGGCGCAATTGGGCGTCTGCAAACGATGTTGACGCATGATTGCTGTCGGAAATGTGCCTTGAATCTTGAGGATGCGCGTCGGGAGGAGGCGAGTTCGCCCTAGTAACCGGGCGGCTGTGATAGATTGAAGCAGTCGTGAAGTGGGCGGAAGCTGAGTTTAGTGGCCGTTTTAGTGTCCACTTTTCGATCAGACGGCATGGTTTGGTACCGACAGGATGGGCAGTATAGACAAACGGCTGAGAAGGTTAAATCCTTAAAAAACAGCTAAGTAGCAGAGAAATCAGGCAAGCGGGAGTAATTCAGCGGTAGAATGCCAGCTTCCCAAGCTGGACGTCGCGGGTTCGATCCCCGTCTCCCGCTCCATGTTTCCAATCACTTGGGTCCCTTAGCAACTTCCGTCACTCCATTTCACTCAGTTAAGCGGTAAGAACGGCCTTTTCGAGCTGTTCCGCCGCTTCGGCGCGCCTGGACAGGGCCGCCTTGGTGTAAACGTCGATAGCCACGCCGATGCCATGGCCTCGCTGATCGGCGGCGACTTTGGGATCGATTCCCGCATCGTGGCCGAGGCTGGCATGGGTTCTGCGCAGCACCTGAAACGTGGCCCACTCAAGCCCAATGGTTTCGAGCCTGGGCTTCATGTGCCGGTACCACACGTTGTCCCGCCACATCGGAGTAGACGGGTTCTCTGACGCGAATATCCACGCCTCGGGACTGCCGGGCACCAGTTCCGTCCGTTCCTTCAGGTTTGTTGCCGTCTTGGGAGGAATGCGACGGTCCGGACGGAGGTCGCGGTCTTCGGCGTGTCGATATCGCCGCGATAGATGCGCCGCTGATCCTAACCTTGCGGCAGTCGGCGCTGACATGGCGGCGCTGCAGTGCCAGAATCTCGCCGGGGCGGATGCCTGCGAATATCGCGAGCCGCGCGATAAGTCGCTCGCGTTGTTCCAATGCGTTGATGTACGGTTCCGCCGCCGTCGGATCGCGGTTGGTATAGCCTTCCGCCAGCGCCAGGCGGAAGATGCTGGGGAGATCCCAGCGCAGATGGGCCACGACGCTGCGAGACAACTTTTCCGCCTTGGCGTTCAGGAACGATTGCAGCTCCTTCAGGCCTAGCACGGTGAGCCGTCTCTCCCGAACTCGCCTTTCACATGATGCTGGATGCGGTTCTCCGTGGTCGCGGCGGTTGACCGCTTCCACTTCGACCGCAAGAAGGGCAGGGCCACTCCTTCAATGAAGTCCCCAAAGGTGATGTCGGGATTTGGGGCTTTGGCATTCCGAGCGTTCGCTTCCGCTACCAGCTCGTCCCGCCTGGCTTCCGCCTGCGCTTTACTCATCTCTGAATGGACACCCAGGGTGGCGTATCTCCTGGTGTGTCCGTCGCGATAGAGCAAACACCCACATTTGCGCCCGCCGTGTTTTCTTACTTTGCAAACTGCCTTTCTGATGACGCTGTCGATGCACGTTTGTCCTTTCCGTGCGCCTGCGGCGGTCATCCCAGGTTTGATCGGATCATAGCAACTTTCTTGAGTGGTGACAGCGCTAGCAAGCCTTGCGCATGCGAGCACGAGGCAGCTCATGCTCCGGCAATGTACTCCATATCCTCATCGCGCGACCAGAAGACTACCCTTGAGCCGCGTTGGATCTCACATTCGCGGCGTTCGATCCATTCCATCCAGCGCTGCAGCGCTTCATGGCGAACCACCACACGCCTGCCGATGCGCAGAACGGGCACTGGCGGAAGGCCCAGCAGCTTGGCGTTGATCAGGTTATGTACTTGCGCCTTAGAGCAGCGCAGCTCGCGCGCGACTCCGGGCACCGTAAGTACCGGAAGCGAGAGATGAGCGGAGTTATCATGATTTTGAGTTTCCGGCTTTACCCGGTGTTCTGGTTGGAAAGATATTCGCTGCATAGCTCGCTCCTGATCGGCAGTATGCAAGCGCCAAGCGCCAAAGGCGAAACGCTAAACGACGCTAATCGGTAATGCGGGATTTGACGCAACTGGGGTTCATCAACATGAAAAACGCTGGGGAGAAGCGCTGCCGGGCATCTGGTCCACGGAGGGAAAGACCGACGAAGAGATCCTAGCCAAATTGGAGCAGGCACGCGTTCGGCAGGAGAAAATAGCCAAGAATAACGTGCACAAAACGCGTAGAAGATAATGACATCGCCTGGAGCAGGCGAACACTATAAAGGTCTTTCAGCGTGCACTTGCCGGACAAGCGTCTTGAATTCTCCCGTTGATCGAAGCCCGGCAAATACCGGCCAGAGATGCAGCCAGGTCATATCTCCATTAGCAGCTAGCGTTGCGCCAAGTTGGGACAGTGCCATCAGTTGACCGTCCGAGCAGACATCGTACTCCTTTTCGCATATCTTAAGTAACTTCTCCGTTGATTGGGGAAAGAGCTGCACAAATACTCGCCAACAACTAACTTCGTCATACGTAAAGTCTGGGAGCATTCCGGCGGAATCGTCTCCTGATTCCATAAAGGCGGCGAATCGTTGGAATTGGCGCCGGTCGCGCTTGATTGCGTCGGCGTCACTCGGCGCCTGAGCTGCCCGTAGCCATTGCCGAATCGTCGGCAGTCGCCTTGCCTCGGATTGTTGTGCGTGCGGCAAAGACCACCAACTTTGTAGGAATCTCCAGATGTCAGTCTCGAGAGTAGCTCCGAAATGGGCCTTTGCTTCGTCCAGCAGAGGTATGGAGACCTCAACGCGTCCAAGCCGGCCAAAATTCCGGAAGAGGTCCAGTTCAGTGATTGGAATGAGTATCGACCTGGTTGAACGCCACAAGGTGACCTCCTTCTGTATCCTTCTGCGCTCATCTTCAAGGGCAGCAACGAAATTTAGGCCGTCATGGTCAGCAAGCTCGAATTCTCGAAGGTTAAACGAGATTGTATTCTGGTCAAGTTTCGACGGCCAGTCTGGATGCCGAAGAATCCAACCATGCAATGTCAGAAACCTGTATTTTTGTTCGCCGACGGATACGGGATCGATATGGATGAGGAAAACGGCTTCGCTCTCAAGAACGGAGATCCATCTGCCAACGGTCTTCGCCTCGATACCGGCGAATCCATTCCCTGTTTTGAACTGAAAATTAAAGAAAACCTGATCGCCGAACGATCGGGTTCTTACGGGATTACTGAAGTTCGGCGCGGCCCTTTGCTTTGGCGGCAGCCGTTGTACAAAACCGAATACGGGGCGCAAGCCACCGTAATCGCGGAATGAAAGGGCAAACGAATCGAACTTTGCAGAGGCTGGTGCTACAGGGTGGGCGATGCGATCTGTTAGAAAGAGACCCGTTATTATCGTTCCAGGGTTCCATCTCTGCAGATCTGTCGCCCGGATCGCGCACGCAGGAGGCGACCAAGATGCAAGCCACAAGATCTCGTAGCTCGTAACCAGCGATTAGTTTCTGCTACGCGGTCATTTTCCAGTACGATCATTTTTCGGTAGCTGATGGGCATACTGCTCAGCCGAGAGACCCTGTGCTTTGGCCTTGGCCCTGAGGGCGGCCGTTTGCTCATCCGGCAGATCTATCGTTAGCGTCATCGCAAGGCCCCTCCTTCGGATCGTATCAGTTGCAGAGGTTGTCCGGACCGGAGACATAGGTAACAGTTTGTACCTAAGACATAGGTAACACTTTAGGTCCAAACGGATTTTCAAGGGGCTGCAAAGTTTTCTCCTCCAGGTCGACGTA
>Ga0335074_10003364_pt1 | contig 21812 bp, 19 predicted proteins | sample Lox_Sample_23_FD_206715 | JGI IMG/M metagenome (GOLD analysis project Ga0335074, IMG submission 206715) | Soil microbial communities from Loxahatchee National Wildlife Refuge, Florida, United States - Lox_Sample_2.3 | ecosystem: Environmental > Terrestrial > Soil > Wetlands | place: USA... | reverse complement strand
CGCACGGGGTCGTCGTCGGCGACGAGCTCGACCCGGGCGAGCGACGGACGCTCGAGGCGATCGCCCCGGTCACGGTCGTGCGTCAGCGCCTGAACGCGATGGGGAACAACGTGCTGGCGAACGACGCAGGCGCGCTCGTCCATCCCGAGTTCTCGAACGACGCGGTCGATGCGATCGGCCGCGCGCTCCGGGTCCCGGTGCGGCGGAGCACGCTCGCCGGCCTCGGGACGGTGGGGATGGCCGGCCTCGCGACGAACCGCGGGGTGGTCGTGCATCCGAAGACCACCGAGCGGGAGGCGGCCCTGGCGACGGAGGTGCTCGGCGTGCCGGTGCACCGGTCGACGGCGAACTTCGGGGTCCCGATCGTCGGAGCCTGCGTCGTGGCGAACTCGCGCGGCCTGGTGATCGGGCGGCCGACGACGCCGGTCGAGATCGTCCACCTGCAGGAAGGTCTGCAGGTGCTCCAGTAGGCCTCGGCCGGGCTACGTGCCGCGCTTCCGCTTCACGTACCGGGTGGCGTACCCTGCGATCCGGTTGGCGAGCTTCTTGTAGTGCACGGTGAGCTTCCCGTCGACCATCACGCCGAGGTCGGTGAGCTCGAGGACCTTCTGCTTGTTCTGGGCGTAGTCACCCGTGAACGCGTCGGGGTAGTGGCGGATCAGGTCGATCGCGACCCGCTTGATGTACGTCTGCCGGATGTTGCCCATGCGGGCCGAGCGGACCAAGGTTCGGTTTATAACCGTTGCCCGGAGCCGGCACCGGGGGGCCGTACTGACGGCCGGACGCGGTCGATTTGCGTCGGCAGACACAAATACCCTCACCGAGGTAAACAATGGTCGTGCGCTCGGCCGGGACCGGACTCGTGGCCCGACGGGACTCGGCGACGCGCCGGTCGCGCTAGCCCGAAGTCACAGGAATCATGCCGGACTCCCCTCCGTTCAGTTCACCCGACGCGCCCGCGCGCGAGCGGAACGTCCTCCTGCTCGACCTCTCGAAGAGCATGCTCGCCCCGCTGCCGGACTCGAACCCGGGCCAGCCCGACCGGCAGAAGATCGAGGTCGCCCGCACGGCGGTGTTCCGGATCCTCCAGGACGCCGCGGACACCGGCGCGTTGTTCGGCCTCGTCACGTTCACCGAGACGGTGCGGGTGCCGGTCCCGCTCACCGACATCCACCGGGAGAACCTCCCGTACGTCGAGAACCTGATCTCGCTGCTCACGCCGAGCGGACGGTCGGCGATCTGGGACGCGCTCGCGGTCGGGGCGGACCTGCTGCGGCTCGGTCCGCAGGGGGTCCACGGCAACCTCGTGCTGGTGACCGACGGCTGGGACAACGCCTCGACCCGGTTCGACGTCCAGGTCCCCGGGGCCCCGAAGATCGCCGAGGGCCGGGTCGACCTGGTGCCGTACATGCTGCCCACCGGCTCGAAGCTGACGCTCAAGATCATCGGGATCGGGAACGGGGCCGAGAAGGACAAGGGGGTGGACGCGGTCCGGATGAACTACCTCCTGAGCCAGATGGGGAGCCGGGCCGCCGAGGTCGGCGCCCCGCCGGCGTTCAGCTTCCAGGAGGTCACGACCGGCTCGCAGCTGTTCGCCCAGATGGTCAACGCGTTCCTCGACGTCGGCTACGAGGACGACCGGCCGATGGAGGAGCTCCATCCCGAGGAGCTCGCCCGGCACGCCGCGAACGCGGCCCGGGCCCTGAAGGAGCCCCAGCAGCACGCGACCGTCTCGCGGATCGACTCCGCGCACGCCGCCGCCCGGGCGGCCCCCGAGGGGAACTACTCCGAGACCCCCGACCTCGAGGTCGACGTGCTCGCGAACGCCGGCGGGACGACCCCCGCCTACCTGAAGGAGCGGTACGGACCGCTCGGCGAGGTCGTCGAGGCGTACCTCGCGGCGCAGTACGACCGCGCCCTGACGCTCCTGACCCAGGCATCCGCGGTGCTGCCCCCCGTGACGCGGCTGTATTGGGAGGCGCGGATCCGGTACGCCCAGCGCGCGGTCGTCGAGGCCGCCCGGGCGCTGCTCCAGGCCTGGGCCGAGGCCGAGAAGCTCCCGGCCGCCTCGCAACCGCGGATCATCCGGCGCCTCGCGCTCCTCCAGGCCCGAATGCAGAACGACAAGGAGACGGAGACCCTCGTCCGGTTCATCGACGACACCGAGCACCGCCTCGACTCCACCGATGCAACGAAAAAGGAGCGCCTCATGGAGCTGTTCGCGAAGCTCATGGAACTGAGGGGCACCTACCAGCTTACCCGTCTCGCCGGCGAGGGCGACCAGAAGGACGCGGCGGTCAAGCACGAGGAGGCGGTCGAACAGGTGTTCGGGCTGCTCCAGGACACCCGGCTCGACCTCTCCGCCGAGGGACCCGCGGTCGAGAGCGCGCTCGACTTCATCGAGATCTGCCTGGCGGAGATGAGGTAGGGAGGCGCGATGCCGGCGGTCAAGGTCACCACGAAGACGCGCCGACCCGCGGGGGCGAAGCGGGCCCCGGCGAAGCCGACCATCGACTCGGCCCGGATCGCGGTCATCGGCATCCCCGCCTCCGGGAAGACCACCTACTTCCGGTTCCTGTCGGGGCACTTCGGGCTCAACCTGCCGATCCTGTACATCCCGGCCCGCACGGACGGCGAGCAGCTCCCGCTGTACGGCGACCTCGAGAACGACGTCGCGCTCGAGGAGACGACGTACGAGACGACCGACCCGACGGACCCGGAGGGGAGCCTCGAGACGACCACGCGCTACTACGTCAACCGGCCGATGGAGGACCGCCGGAAGCTGTGGGTCGAGCTCTCCGCGGGCCGCGACGAGCAAGGGGTCCTGACGAAGTACCCGCTCCCGACGAAGTTCAACCAGTTCGTCGAGATGAAGCTCCGCTTCCGGTACGGGTCGACGAACAACGGCGGCGCGAGCCGCCCCCTCGAGATGAACACGATCGACGAGGCCGGCGGGATCATCGCCGACTACTTCACCTACGACCGGCTCTGGCTCGAGAGCGAGGACGACGAGGTCACCGAGAAGAGCTGCAAGGTCATCCCGCACTTCGACTCGTGGCGTCCCGACCGCCGGGACCTGTGGCGCCGGGGGCTCACCCTGCTCGGACGGTTCGTCCACGGCGCCGACGCGATCATCCTGCTCCTCTCCCCGGCGCTGCCGTCGCTCCGCGACCAGGCGCAGCAGGTGAACCTCGCCCGCGGCGTCTTCCGGTACGTGAAGAGCCACAAGGACACGCCGCTCGTGATCGCGATCTCGAAGGCGGACAAGCTCAAGGAGTTCTACACCGAGGTCGAGCAGACCGTCCGCGACCGCACCTACCGCAGCACGTTCGACCCGGTCGAGTTCCTCATGCGACGGGACGGCACCGGCATGGGCACGATCCTGGTCGCCCAGGAAGGGAAGGGGATCTCGGTCAAGGAGGACGTCTTCCTCGTCTCGAGCGCCGTCTCGACCGGGGAGGGCCACCCGCTGTTCATCGGGGAGACGGGCCTCGAGGCGCCGTCGGTCGGGACCCAGACGATGGGCGTCCCCGTCATGGTCAACACGACGCTGCCGCTGGCGCGCGCGTGCGAGCGGATCTTCGCGCGACGGGCGACCGCGGGGGGATGATGCCCGACGTCGTCCCTTCCGGCGGCTTCGCACCGGTCGCGGTCGTCTGGTGCCGGCAGGTCGACAACGAGGCCGAAAGCCCCGGCTACACCACGATCCCCGAGGAGTTCCCGGGCCGCCGCGAGACTCTGGAGACGATCCGGCTCGTCGGCAACCTGACGATCAACGTCGCTGACACCCACGACTACTGGGACCCGGACCCGTCGCAGACGCTCTCCTACTACCCGAACCTGTTCCTGTACCCGGCCGGCAACGGCCGCTACACCTGCATCGGCCGGATGTTCCTGTCGACCGAGGACCGACCGCGCCTCGGCATGAAGACGCTCGTCCTCGAGACGGCCCCCCTGGTCGCGAGCGGCGCGTTCGGCGCCGCGGTCCTGCAGGCGTGGGCGTCGATGGGCGGCCGCCCCGGCGGCGACCGGCCGCGCGCCGAGCCCGAGCCTGCCGTCTACCAGGCGGTCGGCGAGGGGTTCCTGTTCCACCGCGGGACGACCGAGCCGGTCGTCGTCGTCGCCGCCGACGAGTGGGACGCGGCGATCGACGCGACCGTCGAGCTGCTCCGCTTCCTCCCGACGTCGCTGATCGCGCTCGGCGCCTTCCTCGTCTTCCCGTACTTCCTTCCCGAAGGAAAGGTCAACCTCCACGAGCTCGCCGAGCAGATCCCGCTCGCGCTCGCGGTGATGCGCGTCCCCGAGCGCGAGGCCCAGGGCGACCGGCACACCAAGCGGATCCTCACGTGGGAGGCGGCGCCGGTGTCGCTCCGCGACCTGACGCATCCTCCGCCCGCCCGGACGAAGGACCCGCTGCCGCTCGTCCTCCAGTACGTCCGCGACCACGCGGAGGAGAAGATCATCGAGGTGAGCCGCCGCGTCGACCTCGTCGAGGCGTCCCGCCTCCGGGGGCACCTGGAGGACACTGACCACCAGACCGGTCGCGACCGCCGCAAGGAGATGTGGCGGATCGGCACCGCGATGGAGAGCGCAGCCCTGCTGCTCGCCCGCCCGAAGGGACGCGCGATCCCGATGACCGGGGAGGCCGCGAAGCGGGCGAACGCCTACCTCGCCGCCCGGCCGACCGCGGACGGCGTCCTCGGACCGTCCCCCGCGGAGCTCAGCCGACCGCCCGAACCCGCGGTCGCGAGCGTCGCCGGGGCGCTCCCGCCCTGGCTCCAGGCCGGCCCCGAGGTGGCGATGCCGCCGCCGGGGCCGGTCGCGGTCCCGGTCTCGGTGAGTGACGATCCGTCCACGCTGCCCGCCGGTTCGATCGCGCCGACCCCGTTGCCGACCCCCGAGGCGACCCCGCCCGCGAACGGCAGTGCGACGCACGGACCGCTCACCCCCCTGACGCCGCCGGCCTCGGCGGCCGCGCCCGTCGGGCTCTCGCTCGAAGCGGAGGCGCGGCTCCGCGCGTACGTCGACCAGCGGTACCGCGACCTCGCGGCCGTGATCCCTCCCCCGCCGGACCCGAAGTCGCTCGACGCGCGGTTCACGGCGTTCACGCTCGACCAGGACGCGAAGAACTCCGCGAACCTCGAGCGCCGACTCCGCGAGCTCGCCGACGCCGACGCGCGGGCGCTGGCGGCGGTGCGCGCCGACCTCGCCTCCCGCCTCGCCGCGGTGGAGGCCCGACCAGTCGTCCCGCCGAACGCGCCGGTCGACGAGGTCGCGGACCAGGTCCGCCGGTCGCTCGACCCGAAGCTGACCGAGATCGCTGAGCGGTCGCGCGCCGCCGCCACGGAGGCGTCCGACCGGGCCGTGACCCTGCTGCGCGGCGAGATGACCCGGGCCGTCGAGGAGCTCCGGCTCCGCGCCGCCAAGGGCGAGGAGGAGCTCCGGGCCGCGTTGGTCGCCCAGATGGAGGTCCAGGTCCAGGAGGCGAAGGAGCAGGGCACGACGCTCCGCGAAGAGATCGAAGCGCGCGTGCGCGAGCTCCTCAAGGAGCGCTTGGCCGAGCTCGACCCAAAGCGCGCGCGCGAGCTCCGCGATCTCGAGTCCCGCCTCGACCTCCTGGTCGACGGCCGGGTGAAGGACCTCGAGACCCGTCTCACGGTGCAGGGCACCGCGGCGCGGGACAAGGCGTCGGTCGCGGAGCAGGAGCAGCTCGCCCAGATCGAGCGACGGCTCGGGCTCGCGACCGAGGCGCGGGTCGCCCGCGCGGTCGAGGCGCAGACCCAGTCCACCGCGGGCCTCCAGGTCCGCCTCCAGTCGTACATCGACCAGCGGCTGCGCGAGGAGAAGGACCAGGAGCGCGACAAGTACGTCGAGCTCCTCGCCCGGTTCAAGACCGAGGTCGACCAGGCGCTCGCGCGGACGATCGACTCGGCCGGCTTCGAGACCGCCGTGCGCGACCACGTCGCCCAGGCGGTGGACGCGCTGCGGGCCGCCGATCTCCAGATGCTCGACGCCCGCGTCGGGGAGGTGTCGACCCGCCTCAAGGCCCAGCAGGAGGCGGGCGCGGCCCGGCTCGAGCAGGTCGAGAGCCAGCTCGCGCACCGCGAGGCCGCGCTCGCCGACATCGAGCAGACCGTGCGACGCGACCTGGAGGAGCTCGACCGGCGCCTCTCGGTCCTCTCCGAGCGGATGGTCCCGCTCGTCCGGAACACCTGGCTCAAGGTCGACGAGCTCCAGAAGGGCGCCGGCCTCTCACCGGCCGCCGAGGCGAAGCTCAAGGAGTTCCGCCGCGAGTACGGGCGAGAACTGCGCCGGCTCGAGGGCGAGCTGCTGGAGCAGACGACCGAGCTCCGCGACCGGATGGAGGGCGCGATCGCCCACCAGGGCCGCATCTGGCTCAACTTCGTCCGTCAGATGGCGGCCGCGGACGACGACCTCGAGGCCCCGACCTCCGAGGCCGCCGCGCGGTCGCTGCGGCGCGCCCGAGGAGCGGCGAACACCAGTTCGGAGCGGGAGGGGTCGCGCGGCCGGGCGCCGTACGAAGAGCTCGACGACCCGGTGAACCCGATGGACCCCGAGGCGGACGCCGAAGGGACCGTCGAGTCGGAGCCGTCCGAACGCCGGCGCCCCCGGCGCTCGTCGTGAGCCGGCGGCCGGACTCCGATGGCCGCGTGGGATCCTGCGCAGTACCTGCGCTTCGAGCGCGAGCGCACGCAGCCGTGCCGTGACCTGGTCGCCCGGATCGAGCTCGCCGACCCCCGACGCGTGGTCGACCTCGGATGCGGGCCGGGCAACAGCACCGCGGTGCTCCGCGCGCGGTGGCCGCGCTCCGAGGTCGTCGGGGTCGATCGCTCGGCCGAGATGCTCGCGACCGCACGACGGAGCGACCCCGCGGTCCGATGGATCGAATCCGACGCGGCGACCTGGGCGCCCGACGGGCCGGTCGACCTGCTGTTCTCGAACGCGGCGCTGCAGTGGGTTCCCGACCACGAGCACCTGTTCCCTCGACTGCTCGGGCTCGTCGCGCCGGGCGGCGCGTTCGCCGTCCAGATGCCGACGAACACCGACGAGCCGTACCAGCGGGCCGCGGGCCGTCTGGCGAGCTCGCCGACCTGGAGCCCGTTCCTGGCGCCCCTCGGCTCCGACTTCGACACCGCGGACCCGGAGACCTACTACGACCGGCTCGCGCTGCGGGCCGCGCGCGTCGACCTGTGGGAGACCCGGTACGTCCACGTGCTCGACGGGCCGGACGCGATCGTCGAGTGGATCATCGGGACCGGCCTGCGCCCGTGGCTCGCCGCCCTTCCCGATGCCGCGCACCGCGACCGGTTCCTGGCGGAGTACCGGGCGGAGATCCGCCGGGAGTACCCCGTCCGGGCCGGCGGCCGAGTCCTCTTTCCGTTCCGGCGACAGTTCCTCGTCGCCTACCGATGAGACCCGCGCCCCGGCGGCCGACGGGGCCGGTACGCGGGAGAGGGGACGGCCCACAAGGCTAAGCCCGCGCGCCGGCTGTTCGGCTCATCGTGGTCGAAGAGGATCACCGCCACTGCAAGGTCTGCGGGAAGGTCTGTGGCGTCGGCGAGGAGACGTGCAGCAAGGCGTGCCGCACCAAGCGGGCCGCCCAGCTGAAGACGCGCCAGACCTACACGTACCTGATCTACGGCGCGATCGCCCTGATCCTCATCGTGACGATCCTCTCGTACCGGTAGGGACGCTCCGTGAGGGCGCGCGGACGGATCGTGCTCGGCGGCACGTTCGACCGGCTGCACGTCGGCCACGAGGCCCTGCTGACCACCGCCTTCCGGTCCGGACGCCTTGTGGGGATCGGCCTCACCACGGGCCGGTACCTCGCCGCCCATCGGAAGCCGGGCGCGGAGCGCATCCAGCCGTACTCGGTGCGCCGCCGTCGCCTGTCGGCGTGGCTGGGGGCTCGCTACCCCCGGAGCCGGTGGACGATCACGCCGATCTCGGACCCGTTCGGCGGGTCGATCGGGCCGGGCGTCGCGGGGCTCGTCGTGTCGGCCGACACCGTCGCGGGCGGTCGCGCGGTCAACGCCGAACGGGCCCGCCGCGGGCGGCGCCCGGTGCCGCTCCTGGTGGTTCCGCTGGTCCTCGCGGACGACCTCCGTCCGGTCAGCTCCCGTCGGATCCGCGCCGGGGAGATCGACCGGGACGGCCGGCGGCGCTCGTCCCTCCGGGTGGGCGTCGCGGTGACGCGCCGGGCGGACCGACCCGCCGTGGTGCGCGCCGTCCGTGCGGCGTTCCCCCGGGCCCGCATCGTGGCGCCGGGCTCCTCCGCAGCCCTCGTGCTCTCGGTCCGTGGTGCCGGCCGGTCCGAGAGGTCCGTTCGACTCCGGGGGGGCCCGGTCGCGCTGGCCCCCGTTCGGTTGCCGGCCGCGACGCCGGATGAGCTCACGAACGCCCTCGACGGGCTGCTGCGACGGTCGCGGGGGAGCAACCGCTTAAGCCGCCCCTCGCGGTAGGCCGCCGATGGAGACGTACCTCCGGGTCACCTTCGACAGCGAGGGAGCCAAGCCGTCCGAGATCGCCGGACGTCTGCTCGCGGCCGGATTCCAGCCGACCCAGGGCAACTACGACTTCGTGTACGACTGGCAGGGCGCCGCGAACCGCGAGCAGATCCTCGACCTCTCCGACGAGGTGACGCGGCTGCTCCGCGGCTACCGGGTCCGCTTCGAGATCGAAACCGTCTGACCTGCGGTACCCGCCGCGGCCGTTGGAGTCGCCTTAATGTTCCCCCGATTCGTCGCCGCGCCGTGCAACGGTATCCGGTCCGCGCGACGCACCGCCGCAACCTCGGGGCCAAGGAGCTGGCCCGGCTCGCGACCGAGTACTTCGAGGGCATCGAGCTCGACGGGGAGGCGGTCCGGATGCGGTGGGGCGCGATCGACCGGTTCGAGGTCCGCGGCGACCAACGCGAGCTCGTCGTCGACCTCACGATGAACCCGAACGTGCCCGAGGACGTCCAGCGCGACACGATCTCGCGGTACAACCGGTTTCTCGAGGCCGTGACCGGGTACACCGCGAAGGAGCGGGCCCGCAAGCTGCGCAAGTCGGCGGGCGAGGCGCCCGCCGGGGCGTAACGGATGGCATCCCCTCTCCCCACCTCCGGGGACGGGAACGAGCTCGACCGGCTCCGGACCCTCGTCAGCACCTACTTTCCCGTCTACGAGACGCGCGTCGGGCCGCAGTCGGTCCTGTTCGCGGTCCACATGGACCTCGCGACCCTGGAGTCGCGCTTCGACCAGATGCGGCGCGACCTCTGGGAGCGGCGGTACGTGCCGATCCTCCGGCGGCAGGGCGGCGAGGAGTTCGTCGAGGTGCTCCGACGGCCGACGATCAAGCCGTTCCAGTACTGGGTGAACATCGCGCTGCTGTGCGGAACGATCGCCACCACCGCCTTCGCCGGCTCGCTGATCTGGCTCGCGTACGTCGGCGGCGCGGACCTCACCTGGGGGGACGTCGCGAACGGCTGGCTGTTCTTCGGACTGCCGGTCATGACGATCCTCGGGCTCCACGAGCTCGCGCACTACCTGGTCGCGCGGCACCACCACGTCGAGGCCTCGCTGCCGTACTTCATCCCGGTCCCGCCGCCGTTCCTGTTCGGGACGTTCGGCGCGTTCATCTCCATCCGCGAGCCGTTCCCGGACAAGAAGGTCCTCTTCGACATCGGCGCCGCCGGCCCGCTCGCGGGGTTCGCCGCGTCGATCCCGATCGCCATCGCCGGCATGTACCTCGGCCTGCACGCGCCGGTGCTGCCGCTGACCTACTGCGGCCCGAGCGTGCTCGGCGTCAGCTACGGGAACCTGCTGGTCGGCACGCCGGCCTTCTGGTCTCTGCTCAGCCTGTTCTTCCCTCCGGGCCTGGTCACGCTCTCGCCGCTCGCCCTCGCCGGATGGGTCGGCCTCCTCGTCACGGCGATCAACCTGCTCCCGGCGGGCCAGCTGGACGGCGGGCACGTCTGGCGAGCGCTGCTCGGCGACCGGGTCCGGTACCTGAGCTACGCCGCGGTGATCTTCCTCTTCGCGATCGGACTGCTCTACTACACCGGCTGGCTGTTCTTCGGGATCCTGATCCTCTTCCTGGGGGCGCGCCATCCGCCGCCCCTCAACGACATCTCGCCGCTCGACGTGAAACGGTACGCGCTCGGCGCGTTCGTCGGCGCGGTGCTCCTTTCCGGGTTCGTCCTGACGCCGATCGCCGCACCCGCCGGCATGATCTCGCTGCCCGGGTCGGAGCAGTTCGTGACCTACCCCGCCGCCCCGCCCGGCGCCGCGATCGCGGCGAACCTGTCGGTCACGATCGTCAATCAGGACCCGGAGGCGCACGGGTTCTCGGTCACGGCGTCGTTCACGAACGTGACGGTGGGCAACCGAACGTCGCCGGACCCGTTGTCCGGCGCGGCGCTCGCCGCGTGGGAGGCGAACACGACGTGGGTCTTCCACTTCCCGAACGGCACGACGGTCCGGCAGACGGGGGGCTCGTTCGCGCTGCCCTCCGCGCAGTACCTCTCCATCCCGGGGGTCGGCTCGGCGAACTCCGCCGCCGTGGTGATCGTACTGTCGAACCCCGCCCCCGCGATCGGAGCGGGGGTCGCGTGGCAGACGAACGAGTTCTGCGCGACGACGGCCGGCAGCGCCTCTACGTCGTTCGTGCTCGGCTGGCCGTAGCGTCGGCCCGGGCGTAGACCCGGAACTCGCGGGTCAGGCTGCGGTGGACGCGCACCGGGATCGACAGCTCGCGGACCCAGTCGCTCCCCAAGGGCTCCGACCCGTCGCTGACGACCGCGACGACGCGTCCTCCCGGCCGAACGCGGTCCGCCCACCGGGGGAGCACGCGGGCCACGAGCTCCGCGGCCGACTCGCCGCCGGTGCTGGAGGAGCGCCCGTACGGAGGGTCCGTCAGGACCGCGTCGAAGGGACGCGCGGCGCTGCCGGCCTCGACCGTGCCGGAGTCGCCCACCACGAGCTCCTCGGCCTCGAGGCCGAGGTGCGCGAGATTCAGCAACGCGCCGCGGATCATCTCGGGGTCCCGGTCGATGCCCACCAGCCGTGCCCCCACCAGGCCGGCCTCGGCCAGCAGCGACCCCGTGCCCACGAACGGGTCGACCACGCGGTCGCCGGGCCGCAGGCGGGCGAGGTTCGCGGCCGCGCGGGCCAGGCGGGGCGGCAGGCTGACGGGGCGTTGGAACGGAAGGCGGGGCATCCGCCGCGCGGACGCCGCCCGGCGGTCGACGGCGCGGACCTCCTCGTACACCCCGTCGGTCCCGAGCCAGAAACGTCGGGCCGGATGCTCGAGGTCGATCGCGCCGCCGCCGTCGACGAACTCCGCACCGAACCTTCGTACGTCCGGGTCGGCGCCGCCCGAGTTCGGTCGTCCGAACCGGCGCACGGCCGCCGAGCCGCCCGCTGAGCCCGCGGCCCGGGCGAGCGACGCCAGCCGGTCGTTCGGACCGAGCCGGATCACGATGCGACGCGCGAGGGCGAGTCGCTCCGCGAGCCGGACGGCCCCGTCGGCGGCCGGCAGGTCGATCGCGACCAGTCCCTGATCCGCCCCGTCGTCGGACGGGGCGGCCCGTCCGCCGAGCGCCTCGGCCGCCCCCGCCGCCTCGGCGCGCGCGAGCGCCGGCGCCTCGCCCGCAAGCTCGACGTAGACTCGGGTCACGCGGGCGCTCCGGGGACCCACTGGGCGACGTGGCGACGGACGGCGGCGGTGTGTGTGCCCTCCCAGAACCGGTGGCCGCACGCGGCGCACTCGAACACCGCGGTCCCCGACGGCTCGAACGCGGCGTCGGCACGCTCCGAGCTGCCGCTCGCAGGGCGGAGTTCCCCGTTGCACAGGGTACACCGCACGAACGCCACGGTCCGGGGCAGCGTCGCGACAGCGGCCGCAACCTCACGGAGCTGATCCGCCAGCTCGAGCGAGTGCACCAACACCGCCCCCTCGACCTGCGCGGCGAGCGCCCGATCGCGCGTGATCAGGACCCGGTCGTCCGCGCGGGCGGTCCGCGCGATCGTCGCATCGCTCCAGCCCCGCGCGTAGACGGTGTCGCAGCCGAGCATCCGCAGGTAGCGGGCGAGCCGGCCGAGCATCTCGTCGGCCAGCAACCGGGGCGGGACCACGGCGCCGGAGTCCGCGGACGCGAAATTACCCTTGCTCGTCTTATACGGTGCCGCGTCTCCGCCGCGCGACCGTCGCGATGACGAGGATGTTCGGCACCAACGGCATCCGCGAGGTCGTCGGAACGACGCTCACCGCGCCGTTCGTGACCTGGGTCGCCGGGGCGATCGCCGGTCTGTTCCCGCCCGGGAAGCCGATCGTGGTCGGCTGGGACGGTCGGACCTCGAGCCCGGCGTTCGAGCGGATCGTGAGCGCGACCCTGGCGCTCGCCGGCCACCACGTGATCGAGCTGGGCGTGCTCCCGACCCCGGCGATCCAGTACAACGTTCCGCGACTCGGGGCGCAGCTCGCGGTGATCGTCACCGCGTCGCACAATCCGCCCGAGTTCAACGGCTTGAAGTGCATCGCCGAGGACGGTCTCGAGGTCGCTCGGGAGACCGAGGAGGCGATCGAACGCGCTGCCGAGGAGGGAGCGACCAGCGGGGTGCCGTACGACCGGGTCGGGGACATCTCCCCCCGGAGCGACGGCGGCCGTCGGTACGTCGACGGGATCCTCGAGCAGGTCGACGCGGCCCGGATCCGCGCGCGAAAGTTCACGGTCGTGCTCGACTGCGGCAACGGCGCCTCGGTCCCGACCAGCCCGGCGCTGCTCCGCCGACTGGGCTGCCGCGTGGTCACGATCAACGGTCACCTCGACGGGACGTTCCCGGGGCACCTCTCCGAGCCGACCGAGCCGAACCTCGCCGACCTGAAGCGGATGGTGCCGGCCGTCGGAGCGGACCTGGGGATCGCCCACGACGGGGACGCGGACCGGGCCATCTTCGTGGACGGGTCGGGGCGGTACGTGCCCGGCGAGGAGAGCCTCACCCTCCTCGCGCGGGACGCGGTCGCGCGGCACCACGGGGGCATCGTCGTCAGCCCGGTCTCCGCACCGCAGAGCCTCGAGGACGCCGTGAAGGCGGTCGGGGGCTCCGTCGTGTACACCCGGGTCGGCTCGCCGAGCGTCACGCACGAGATGCAGGCGCGGCGCGCGGTCTTCGGCGGCGAGGAGAACGGGGGGCTCATCGTCCCTTCGTTCCAGCTGGCGCGGGACGGGGCGATGACCGCCGCGGCCATGCTCGACCTGCTCGCCCGGACGGGGGGCACGCTCGCCGAGGCGCTCGCCGACATCCCGAGGTACACGCTCCTCAAGGAGAAGGCGCCGTGCCCGGTCGCCCTCCGCGACGCCGTCCTCGCGCGACTTCGGACCGTGCTCGCCGAGGGGGCCGACCACGTCGTGACGATCGACGGGCTGAAGGTGTACCGCGACGGCGGCTGGATCCTCCTCCGACCGTCCGGGACCGAGCCGTTGTTCCGGGTCTTCGCGGAGTCGAAGGACCCCGCGAAGGCGCGCGCGCTGGCCGATCGCGGGCTCGCGGCCGTGCGGGCCGCCGTCGCCGAATCCGGCGGCCCGAGCTGAGCCGGCGCCCGGCTCCGCTCCCTAGGGGATGAACGGGCCGATCACGAGCAGGCCGACGAGCAGCAGCGCGAAGACGGTCGTCGTGATCGCGGCCATCTCCCGCTCACCGTCCTTGTAGAAGTAGTACGCACCGGTCGCCACGCGCAGGATCGGCGTCGCGAGGAGGACCAGCAGTCCGAGCGTGAGGAACGACTCGCGCCGGCCCTGAGCGAGACCCCGCACCAACCCCCCGGGGCTCAGGTAGAGGGCGATCGGGTTCGCCGCGAGGATCGACTGCGCCGACGCCGTCGGGTGGACGATCAGGTAGGCGAGCAGGGCGCCGAGGAGGATCGCGACCGAGAGCGCCAACCCTGCGCGCAGGATGAGCGTCATCCGCGTGTAGGCGTCCGGGGAGAGCCGGTGCCCGACCGCCCCGCCCGTCGGGTCGCTCATGGACCTCCGAGCCCACGGACGATGACCTCGATCGCGAGGGCGACGACGACGGGGAGGAAGAGCAGGCGCACCGTCCGGTTGCTCAGCCCGGGAAGGACCTGGGAACCGAGGTAGGCGCCCGCCGCGGTGCCGAGGGCGGCCGGGGCCGCGACGAGGGGGTTGACGAACCCGGCCGCCAGGAGGATGCCCGCGCCGGCGGCGCCCGTGACGCCGATCATGAAGTTGCTCGTGGCGGTGGAGATCTTCATCGGGAGCCGGAGGAACCGCTCGAGCGCGAGCACCTTGAACACCCCCCCGCCGATCCCGAACATCCCCGAGACGAGGCCGGCTCCGAACATGACGCCCAGCGCCGGCGCGGTGCGTGCGGCCTGGTACTGCACGTCCTGCCCCAGCGCTTCGTCGTGGTACGCCCCCCGCAGACCGAGCCGCTGCGAGCGCGCGTCCGGGACGACCGCGGGCGGCAGCTCCTCGTTCCGGCGCGCATAGCTCAGCGGCACGATCGCGAGCAGGACGAAACCGAGGCCGATCAACAACGCGTTGTCGAGGTTGGCGTGGGTGAGAAACACCGTCGCGGTCGCGCCGACGAGCGCCCCGGGCACGGTCGCGATCTCGAGGAACATCCCGATTCGAAGGTCGGTCAGGCGGTCGCGGAGGTAGGCGGCGCCGGTCGTGCTCGAGGTTGCGAGGATCGTCATCAGCCCCGCGCCGGCGGCCGTCGGGAAGTCGACCCCGAAGGCGATCACGAGCACCGGGATGACGATGAGGGCGCCCCCGAGCCCGGTGAGCGAACCGACCAGGCCGGCCGCGATCCCGGTGAGAGCGACCAGGAGCACGAACAGGCCGAGGTCCACGCGACCGCAACTGGCCCGCCGAGAAAAGCTGGTCGCATGTACCGACCGCGGCACGCCCGCGTACTAAACCTCAAGATGCGCGCCACGGTCCCGAGCCCGCCCGAGCAGAGGGACGAGCGTTGGAGCCGCGCGGAGACCGGGTCGCCTTCGGTGCGCCGGGGATCTCACCCCGCTGGTCGCACAGCAACAAGGACGGCATCGGGACCGCCTACTCGGCCGACTCCCGGCTCTGGTACACCCTTTGGCGGGGCGTCGTCACCGAGGTCTATTTCCCGACGATCGACCGACCGCAGCTGCGCGATCTCGAGTTCCTCCTGACCGACGGGCGGACGTTCTTCCACGAGGAGAAGCGACACCTCCAGCCCTCGACCGAACGTCCGTCGGACCACGCCCTCGGGTACCGGGTCACCTCCACCGAGCCCGACGGCCGGTATCGGCTCCGCAAGCAGGTCATCGGGGACCCCCACCTTCCGTGCCTGCTGGAGCACGTTCGCATCGAGGTCAACGAGCCCGAGCTCGCGGGCCGGCTGCGGCTGTTCGTGCTCGCCGCGCCCCACCTCGACGTCGGGGGCTGGGGGAACACCGCGCGGGTGGTCCGCGTCCTCGACCGAACGGTGCTCGTCGCCGAGAAGGGCCGGACCGCCCTCGCGCTCGCCTGCACCACCCCGTTCACCAACGCCTCTGTCGGGTTCGTCGGTGCCAGCGACGGCTGGTCGGATATCTCGCAGCACCTAGGAATGCAGTGGCAGTTCGACCTCGCCCCCGACGGCAATGTCGCGCTGACCGGAGAGGTACCGGTCGGTGGGCTGACCGATTTCACGCTCGGCCTCGCGTTCGGGGAGACGATCCCGGCCGCCGTCACCGCGCTCTACCAGTCCCTCGGCACCCCGTTCGAGACCCACCTGCATCGGTTCCTCGAACAGTGGGCCCGGAGCGGCACCCACGAGCGCCCCCTCGCCGCCTCGCGGGCCGACGGGGGACGCCTGTACCGTGCGAGCCGCTCGGTGCTGCTCGCGCACGAGGACAAGGTCTATCCCGGCGCGTTCGTCGCGTCCCTGTCGATCCCGTGGGGGGCCACCAAGGGCGACGACGACCGGGGCGGCTACCACCTGCTCTGGACCCGCGACCTCGTGAACACCGCCCACGCGCTGCTCGCCTCAGGGTCGGTCGAGCCGTCGATGCGGGCGCTGATCTACCTCGCCACACGGCAGCAACCGGACGGCGGGTTCCCGCAGAACTTCTGGGTCGACGGCGAGCCGTACTGGCGCGGCATCCAGTTGGACGAGGTCGCGCTCCCGATCCTCCTCGCCCGTCGACTGTTCGACGCGCGCGCGATGGACCAGTTCGACGCCTACCCGATGGTACGCCGCGCGGCACGCTTCCTCGTCCTGAACGGGCCGGTGACCGAGCAGGACCGCTGGGAGGAGGTCAGCGGGTACTCTCCGGCCACCCTGGCCGCCACCGTCTCGGCGCTCACGACCGCCGCTCGGGCCGCGCGCGCCCGGGGCGATGCGAAGCTCGGCCAGTTCTTCCAGGAATACGCCGACTTCGAGGAGGCGCACATCGAGCGGTGGACCACGACCAACCAGGGGACCCTCGTCCCGCGGATCCCCCGGCACTACGTGCGGATCCGGCCGGCGCGCATCGACGATCCGATCCCGCACGAGGGCCCCGATCTTGGAACCGTCCGGCTATCGAACGTCCCCCCGGGATCGCCTCCGGAGTTCGACGCGCGGGAGATCATCGACGCCGGATTCCTCGCGCTCGTCCGCTATGGGCTGCGCGCGCCGCTCGACCCGTTGATCGTCGATTCGGTCGAGGTGGTCGACCGGATCCTGAAGGTCGACACCCCGCTCGGTCCGGCGTGGCACCGATACAATCACGACGGCTACGGGGACCGGCCGGACGGCGGTCCCTACGACGGGTGGGGCCGCGGGCGGGCCTGGCCGCTCCTCACCGGCGAGCGCGGCCACTACGAGCTCGCCTGCGGTCGAGACGCGGCGCCCTACCTCCGCGCGCTCGAGCGGTTCGCGACCCCGACCGGACTGCTCCCCGAGCAGGTGTGGGACGAGGCCGACCGGCCCGAGCTGCACCTGCGCCTCGGCCGACCGACGGAGGCCGCCACCCCCCTGTGCTGGGCGCACGCGGAGTACATCTCGCTGCTCCGGTCGGCCTCGGACGGACGGGTCTTCGACCGCATCGCGGAGGTCGCCGACCGGTACCTCGGCCCGTCGCGACCGCACTCGACGATGGAGGTCTGGAAGTTCAAGCGCCGGCCCTCCTCGATCCGGCCCGACGAGTCGCTCCGGGTGATCGCCGACGCACCGTTCCGGCTGCATGTGTCGGACGACGCCTGGCGCACCGTCCGGGACGTGGAGTCGACCGACGTCGGCTACGACCTCTACTACGTCGACCTGCCGCCGCTCGGCGGCGTGGGCCGCTCCTGGACGTTCACCTTCTACTGGACCCGGGACGGTCGGTGGGAAGGCACGGACTACACGGTCGCGGCCATCGCCTGAGCGACCTCCGAGGTCAGTCGACCCGCAGCCAGCGGGACGAGACCGCGAACCCGACGAGCAGCAGTGCGATGGCGAACGCGACCAGGTAGAGGAGGTTGATCCACGGGACCGCGGTGCCCAGCACGAACGACCGGCCGAGCAGCGCGGAGAACGTGATCGGGTTCACCGCGGAGATCGCGAGCATCCAGCTCGGGAAGTAGGCGCCGTTGAACAGCGCGGTGCTCGCGAACATCAGCGGCATCGTGATGAAGTTCGACACGACCCCCGGCGTCTGCCAGTCGGTCGAGGACGCCGTCACCGCGAGGAACAGGCTCGCGAACCCCACCGAGAGCGAGAACAGCCCTGCGATCCACGCGACCCACTCGAGGGGCGACAGGTGGAAGTGGACTCCGAACACGAGCGCGGCGGCGATCATGATCGGGAACTGGACCAGCCCCCGGGTCGCACCGCCGAGCGCCTTCGAGAGGAAGATCACGCCCTTCGAGGTCGGGGTGATCAGGATCCGCTTCATGAAACCGAACCGCTTGTCCTGGATGGTGCTCATCGAGCCGAACATCCCGACCGACAGCATCGACGTGGAGAGCGTTCCCGGCAGCAGGAACGCGATGTAGCTGTTCGTGCCGATGAAAGCCTCGAGGAATGCGGGTGGGGCGTTCGCGAAGCTCGAGCCGAAGAACGCGAGCCACATGAACGGCTGCACGATCGTGATCACGAGCACGAACGGGTTCCGGAACGTCCGCAGGATCTCCCGGACGTAGAGGCCGGTGAACTGGCTGATCATCCGCGCACCTGCCGCATCTGCGCGTAGAACTTCCGGACGTCCCGCATCGGCTCGTCCTGGCCGATCCGCCGGCCGGTGAGGTCGAGGAAGACCGTCTCGAGGCTCGGTCCCTCGATCGTGATGCGCCGGATCGAGTCCGTCCGGATCGATCCCAGGAGGGTCGGCAGGAACGTGGACGCGGAGGCCACCCGGATCGACCACTCGTTCCCCTCGGTCCGGACCTCCTGGACTTCGGGCAGCGCGCGGATGCGTTCGGCGTCGAGCGGCTCGACCGTCTCCAGTCGCACGATGTCGGCGCGGACGCGCGCCTTGAGCTCCCCCGGCGTTCCTTCGGCGATGATGCGCCCGTGGTCGATGATCCCGACCCGGTCGCAGAGCGCCTCGGCCTCCTCGATGTAGTGCGTCGTCAGCAGGACGGTGACACCGAACTCCTTGTGGACGCCGGTCACGATGTCCCAGAGCATCCGGCGCGTGTTGACGTCGAGCCCGATGGTCGGCTCGTCCATGAAGATCACCTCGGGCTGATGCAAGAGCGCGAGCGCGATCTCGAGCTTCTTCCGCATCCCGGTGGAGAAGCCGCTGACCTTGTCGTTCGCGCGCTGGTCTAGCTCGAAGTACTTGAGCAGAAGGTCCGCGCGCGGCTCCCACTCCTTCAGGCTCTGGAGCTTCGCCTGGAGCCAGAGGTTCTCCCGCGCGGTGAAGTCGTCATCGAGGATCACCTCCGCCGCGACCCACCCGATCCGGGCGCGGACGAGGAGGGACTGGGTGGTCACGTCGAACCCGGCGACCGTCGCGTGGCCCCCGGTCATCGGACTGATCCCCGTGAGCACCTTGATCAGCGTCGTCTTTCCGGCGCCGTTCGGACCGAGAAGCCCGAACACCGTGCCGGCCGGGATGCTCAGCCGGACGTGGTCGAGCGCGAGGACGCCGCCGGATTTCGATCCGTACCGCTTGGTGACGTCGTCGACGACGATCGCGCTCGGGGTCATCGGGCCCTCCGGCGGCGCGATCCCGTTGATCCCTTCCGCAGGATGGGGGCGAGTCGGGCCTCCGCCACCCGCAGCTCCGCCATGACCTGGCTTCCGAGGGACGGGTCCTCCGACCGTTCGACGAGCGCCGCGAGCGACTCGAGGTGGCGCCGTACGTGTCCGAGGACATGCTGGGCCGGGTCGCTGGAGCCCGAGATCTCGGCCCACAGGCGGCTGAGGTCCGGTCCGGAGCGTCCGCCCGCCATCCACTCCTTGCGCACGCTCTGAAGGAACCCCCGCCCGCGCGGCGTAACGGCGAACATGCGTCGGCCCCGGGTCAGCGTCGACCGGGCGAATCCGCGCTCGACCAGCGAGTTCAGGGCGGGGTAGACGGCGCCGGCCCCGGGCCGCCACGCTCCGTCCGTTCGCTCCGCGACCCGCTCCGCGAGCTGGTATCCGTATACCGGACCGTCGCGGGCCATCACGGAAAGGGCGTAGAGACCCAGGACCCGTCCCGGTCGAGGGCCTAGGAACTTTGCGCGTCGAACCATGCCGCGATATGAATCGAATTCGATATAACGGCGTCGCCTCCGAGCCGGGGTCTCGCGGCGTTCGATCCGAGGCTCCGAGCGTCCGGCCGGTGCGGACCGGAGGCGGGAGCCTCGTACCCGGTCGGCGCGGTCGACCGGCGCGGGGTGGGCCGCGGTGACTCCTTAACCTGTCGCGCACCTCCCCCCGGCGTGCCCGCCCGGCGGCAACTTGCGGCCATCGTCTTCACCGACCTGGTGGACTCGACCCGCCTCGCTCAGTCGAACGAACCGAGCGCGCTCGCGATGATCCAGGAGCAGGAGGACCTGGCCCGACCGCTGATCGCCGGCCACCAGGGCCGGCTCGTGAAATCCACCGGCGACGGCCTCCTGATCGAGTTCTCGAGCGCGCTCGACGCGGTTGAGATGGCCGTCGCGCTGCAGCGCGGGGTCCGGGAGCGCAACGCTGCCCCCGGTGCCACGCGCATGCAGTTGAGGATCGGGATCCACCTGGGCGACGTCCATCGTCGAGGTCGCGACATCTTCGGCGACGCCGTGAACATCGCGGCGCGCGTGGAGTCCGAGGCCGATCCCGGGGGCATCGTTCTTTCCGAGTCGGTGTACGAGCAGGTCCGTAACAAGGTCCCGTACGCCCTGCAGGGTCTCGGGGCCCGGAGCCTCAAGGGCGTGACCGCTCCGATGCGGGTGTTCCGGGTCGAGTGGAGCGTCCCGGACCGGACCGCTTCGGCCCCGAACCGACCCGACGAGCGCCCGGCGTCGAATCGCCTGGCCGTGCTTCCGCTCACGAACATCAGCCCGGATCCGAAGGACGGGTACTTTGCGGAAGGCCTGACCGAGGAGCTCATCTCCGCGCTCTCCCGCATTCAGGGGATCCGCGTGATCGCGCGGTCTTCGGTGTCGTCGTACAAGGCGAGCACCAAGTCCGCCGCCCAGATCGGATCGGAGCTCGGGGTCGGCTCGTTGCTCGAGGGGAGCGTGCGCAAGGCCGGCGACCGGGTCCGGATCTCCCTCCAGCTGGTGGACGTGACCAGCCAGGAGCACTCCTGGACGGAAACGTACGACCGGCAGCTCGCCGACATCTTCGCGATCCAGAGCGAGGTGGCCGAGAGCACCGCGAAGGCGATCCGGGTCGAGCTCTCGGAGGGCGCGCGCGACTACATCCGGCGTCCACCGACCTCGAGCCTTCGCGCGTACGAACTGTACCTCCAGTCCGGATTCCGCGAGGCCGCGCCGGACGAACGGGGGTTCCTTCGCTCGCGCGCCCAGCTCGAAGAGGCGATCCGGATCGACCCGACGTTCGCAGCCGCCCACGCGCGATTGGGCAATCTGTTCGTGCAGGCCGCGGGGGACTGGCTGCCGCACGCCGACGGGTTCCCGCTAGCGCGGACCCACATCGACCGCGCCCTCGCGCTCGACCCCGAGCTGGCCGAGGCGCATGCGGCGCTCGCGAACCTCGTGATGCAGTCGGAGCACGACTGGGCTCGCGCGGAGCGAGAGTTCGTGCGCGCCATCGAGCTCAATCCGAGCGACACCAGCGCGCGCATGACCTACGCGACGCTGCTGACGGTGCTGGGGCGCTTCGAGGAGGCCGAGCGGCAGATGTGGCAGGGACTCGAGACCGACCCGGCCTCCGAACACCCGGGACACTTCCTCGTGGAAAGTGCGTTGAACCGAGGCGACTTCGACCTGGCGCGGGAGCGTCAGCGAACGCTCCTGAAGAAGGATGGCCGGCCCGAGTGGACCCACATCTCGTTCGCGGTCGCGTACGCCCGCGCCGGGCGCGCGGCGGACGTGCACCGAGAGCTCGACGAACTCGGCCCTCCGACGACGCTCCTGCTCCGCCTCGGCCGCGCGCTCGTCCTCGGGATGATCGGGGAAGGCGCGGAGGCCCGGGCGTGCCTCGACGACCTCGCCCGGAGCCCGAATTCGACCTTCATCTCCCAGGACTTCATCGCGGCGCTCTACGTGGCGACCGGCGAACACGAACGTGCGCTCGAGCTGATCGACCGGTTGGCGAAGTCCGGCGAGAGCGCCCTGTGGCTCCGTCACACCCTCCCGATCTTCGACCCGATCCGGAACGACCCGCGGTTCGTCGGTGCGCTACGGTCAGAGAACA
>Ga0335074_10003362_pt1 | contig 21815 bp, 19 predicted proteins | sample Lox_Sample_23_FD_206715 | JGI IMG/M metagenome (GOLD analysis project Ga0335074, IMG submission 206715) | Soil microbial communities from Loxahatchee National Wildlife Refuge, Florida, United States - Lox_Sample_2.3 | ecosystem: Environmental > Terrestrial > Soil > Wetlands | place: USA... | reverse complement strand
GCCAGGCGCGGAGCGGGCGTGATCGCGCTCGACATGGACGCGGCTGAGCTCGACCGGGTGTCCGCTGTCGCGGCGGCCATGGCTGAGGCCGGTGAGCTCCAGGCGCCAGCCACGATCATGACTGCGGGCGGTGACGCGACGGCGATGCCGTTCCCCGATGACAGCTTCCACGTGGTGATCGCGGCAGAGGTGCTCGAGCACATCCCGGCCGACCAGAGCGCTCTCAGCGAGATCGCCAGGGTCCTGCGACCGGGCGGCGTGCTCGCGGTGACCGTGCCGTCCTGGCTGCCTGAGCGGGTGTGCTGGCTGCTGTCGGACGACTACCACAACGTGCCGGGCGGTCACATCCGGATCTTCACCCGGCAGGAGCTGGAGACCAAGCTGCGCCGGGCCGGGCTGATCGTCGGCGCCCATCATCACGCGCACGCGCTGCACTCGCCGTACTGGTGGCTCAAGTGCGCCGTTGGCGTGCACGAGGATGACCACCCGCTGGCCAGCGCCTATCACAAGCTCCTGGTGTGGGACATCATGAAGCGGCCTGCGGTGACTCAGGCGGCCGACCGCGCACTGAACCCGCTCATCGGCAAGAGCCTGGTTGTCTATGCCACTAAGCCCGCGCAGGTGCGGGCACCGATCCCGGCGCCGAATGAGCCGGCGGAGCAGGTGCATGCCGCAGCCTGACCCTGCGGAGCCTGATACCACGGGTGCCGTGCGAACGATGACTGGCCGCTACGGCTACGTTCCCGAAATTCCTGGAATCCTGACGGCCGAGCAGGTCGTCGCGACGGGACATGCCATCGCGGCGACCCAGCAGGCCGACGGGTCGATCGGCTGGCCGGACGGGCATGTCGACGCCTGGAACCATGTCGAGTGCGCCATGGCGCTGTCGGTCTGCGGGCTGCACGACGCAGCCCGCCGGGCCTACGCCTGGCTGGCCAACGCCCAGCGAGCGGACGGCTCCTGGCTGGTCCAGCCGGCCCCCGGCGGCCCCGTGCCGGGGAACACCGTGCCGGGGAACACCGTGCCGGGGAACACCGTGCCGGGGAACACCGCGCCTCCCGGCGCTGCGCAGGAGCGTACGACCGAGAGCAACCATGCCGCGTACTGCGCGGTCGGCGTCTGGCATGAGCTGCTCGTCACCGGCGATGAGTCGTTCGCGGCGCGAATGTGGCCGGTCGTCAGGGACGCGATCAGCTTTGCGATCGGGCTGCAGGCGCCGCGCGGCGAGATCATCTGGCGGCGGTACGAGGACGGCACGCCGGACGACTATGCGCTGCTGACCGGCAGCTCGAGCATGTACCACAGCCTGCGCTGTGCGATCGCCCTCGCGGAGCGGCTTGACCGGCCGCAGCCGGGCTGGGAGCTCGCCGCCGCCCGGCTCGGGCATGCGGTGGCGTGTCATCCGGACGCGTTCGCCGACAAGAGCCGGTTCTCGATGGACTGGTACTACCCGGTGCTCGGCGGGGCGGTGCGCGGCGCGGCGGCGGAGCGGATGCTGAAGGCCGGCTGGGATACCTTCGTGGTTCCTGGCCTCGGCGTGCGCTGCGTCAGCGACGAGCCCTGGGTCACCGGCGCGGAGACCTGCGAGCTCGCGCTGGCGCTTGATGCGCTCGGCGAGCCGGACCGGGCCGCTGAGCTGGTCGAGCAGATTCAGTTCCTGCGCGCGGAAGACGGCGCCTACTGGACCGGGTGGCAGTTCCAGAACGGCAAGCACTTCCCGCACGAGCGGAGCAGCTACACGGCCGCCGCTGTGGTGCTGGCGGCAGACGCACTCGCGCGCACCGCGGGCGGCGTGAGCTCGGGTGCGGCCGGGATTTTCCTGGACGACGGCCCGGCGATGCCGGCCACGATCGCCGACTCGCAGCCGTCGGGGCCGGTCACCTGCGGCTGTCCGGCACTCGTCGGCGCGGATCCGGTTGGCGGCTAGCGGCGGGCCGGGTTCAACCATGATCGCGGAGACTTTGGTGTCGCGGGGCACCCCAAAGTCTCCGCGGAAGCCGGCCAGCCCCGCTGCGCCCGCGCTAGCCGATTCCCTCGCCGGTCCGCTCCAGCACCCGCAGTGACCCGGTGACGCTCACTTCGTTGAACGCGCCGGAGGCAACCGCTCGCAGGTAGACGCGGTACGGCGCCTGCCCGCCGTCAGCCGGATCCGGGAAAATGTCGTGGAAGACCAGCGCGCCGCCGGACGCCACCCACGGCGCCCAGCCCTCGTAGTCGGCGACCACGAGCGCCTCGCTGTGCCCGCCGTCGATGAACAGCATCCCGAGCGGCGTGCGCCACAGCCGCGCTACCTCGGCTGACGAGCCGACGATCGCGATGACGTGGTCCTCGAGTCCGGCCTCCTCGATCGTGGCGCGGAAGAACGGCAGGGTGTCCATCCTGCCGGTCCGGGCATCGACCACGTCCGGGTCGTGGTGCTCCCAGCCGGGCTGGATCTCCTCAGAGCCGCGGTGATGATCGACAGTGATGACCTTCTGACCGGTCTCGGCGGCCGCGGCGGCCAGGTAGATCGTCGACTTGCCGCAGTAGGTGCCGACCTCCCCGATCGGCCCGACGCCGGCATAGTCAGCGGCTGCCCGGTACAGCGCCAGTCCCTCTTCCGGCGGCATGAAGCCCCTGGCGGCTTCGGCAGCTAGCCTGAACTTGTCCTGGATTGGCATGCCGTACAGTCTGCGCTACCGCGCGCTGGCGCGGCAGGCCGGCGCTCGACGGAAGGAGCCTGCGATGAAGGTAGCGGCTGACTGGGACGCCTGCGAAGCGAACGCCGTCTGTGCTGGTCTGGTTCCGGAGGTGTTCGAGGTCGATGATGACGACAACCTCAACATCCTGGTCGACGAGATCCCGCCAAACTTGGTCGAGGGAGTCGGGCACGCGGTCCGCTCTTGCCCGAAGGCGGCGCTGCGCCTTTCTGAGTAGGATTGCCGCAGGCAGCGGACGGGGGAGACGGTGACGCGATGGACACGGCGGCCCGCCCGCCAGCCAGTGCCGGACAGACCCGGATCGCGGCCGAGGGCCCGGCTGATCGCGACCGCGGGCCTCGCGGCCGTGGCGCTCGTGGCAGGTGCACTGGCGACCAGCGGCGCGCTGGCATCTGGCAACGGGAAGTCTGCCAGGCAGTCAGGCCAGGGCCCGGCGCGGCTCAGTCCCGTCAATCACGCCAGGCGCGGCTCGGCGCAATCCATCGCCGGCCTGACGCCTACCCAGATCCGGGCTGCCTACGACCTGCCGCCGCTGAACCACCTGAACTCGCCGGGGGCTCTTCGGGGGATCACCGGCAAGGGCGAGACGATCGTGATCGTGGACTCGTTCGGCTCGCCGACGATCGCTGCCGACCTGGCCCACTTCGACAAGCGGTTCGGCGTCCCGGCGCCACCGTCGCTCCGGGTCATCCAGCCGACCGGGACGGTGCCGCCATTCCACGACAGCAACAGCAACCGGGACGGCTGGGCGGCCGAGACCACCCTGGACGTCGAGTGGGCACACGCGATAGCACCTGGCGCCAGCATCCTTCTGGTCGAGACCCCCACCTCCGAGAATGAGGGAACGACCGGCTTCCCGCAGATCGTCGCCGCGGAGAACTACGTGCTCCGGCACCACGAGGGCGACGTGATCAGCCAGAGCTTCGCCGCTACCGAGCAGACGTTCTCGTCCCGGTGGGACTATGCCGCGATCCGCAACCTCCGGAGTGCCTACCAGCTGGCGGACTACGATCACGTGACGGTGCTGGCTGCGACCGGGGACGAGGGCGCGACCAGCTACAAGTACAACATGATCGACTTGTACACGACCAGGGCCGTGTCGTGGCCGGCCACCGATCCCCTGGTCACCGCAGTCGGCGGGACGCAGCTAGACCTGCGGGCCAACGGGACCAGGATCCGGCCGGACATCGCCTGGAGCGACGGCGGCGGCGGTAAGTCGATCGTCTTCGGCCGCCCTGCCTACCAGGACGGCGTCAAGAGCGTGACCGGGGACCACCGCGGTGTCCCGGACATCTCGATGGACGCGGCCTGCAGCAGCCATGTCGCGATCTACAGCAGCTTTGACGGCCCCGGCGGGCTGAGCGCGATCTGCGGCACGAGCGTCGCGACACCGTTGTTCGCCGGGATCGTCGCGCTCGCCGACCAGTACGCCGGCCATCCGCTCGGCCTGATCAACCCGGCCATCTACAAGATGGAGGCCGAGCACGAGCCTGGGATCGTCGACATCACCAAGGGCAACAACAGCCAGACCTTCAGCCAGGATGGCAAGCGGTACACGGTGCCTGGCTTCGGCGCGCGCAAGGGCTACGACCTGGCGAGCGGAGTCGGCACCGTCGACGCGCGGTACTTCGTACCGGAACTCGCCAAGTTCGCCAGCTAGGGGCGTGAGGCACGGACTGCTGCCCCTCATGGGGCATCGATCGGTGAGTCACGCCCTTCCGGCTTAGCGCAGCAAGCCCGTTCCCAGCGCGATGCCGACGAGGATCAGCAGCAGCCCGGCAAACTGCTCGCTGCGCTCCCCTGCCCACTTACCTGCCCGGGCGCCGACCTCGAGTCCGGCCAGCGACAGCGCGGCACTGACAACCCCGATCACGATCGCGCCGACCACGACGGACGTGTGAGACGCGCCGAGCGCGAACCCGACTACCAGGTTGTCCAGGCTCAGAGCCAGCCCGGTCACGAGCAGCGGAGCCAGCGCCGTGGATGTGGGCCGGGGCGAGGCTCCGGGCGTGCGAGGGCGCGACCCGGCACGCTCGCGGGCTGCCGCGATGATCGCGTAGCCGCCCGCCGCGATCAGAAGCCCTGCGCCGGTCCAGCGCGCCGCGTGCCCGAGCAGCCCCGCCGTCTGCGCGCCGACGACGAGGCCCAGCACCGGCGTCCCCGCCTCGAAGGCGCCGAACACCAGCCCTACCCGCAGCCGCGTCCTGGCATCGACGCCAGAGACGCCGATCGCGGTCGCGGCCGCGAAGTTGTCAACCCCGAGCGACACCGCGACGAGGAGGAGGGCCAGCACGCCTTAATCCTGCCGGTACTGCTCCGGGATCTTGCCCTCGACGTGCAGCAGCCTGACCCGGTCGCCCCGGTAGATATACCTGGTCAGCCGGATCGGACGGTCACTTGCGTAGGCAGTCCGGTTCACCACGATCACGGGCGTGCCGCTGACGAGCCGGAAGAAGTCGAACTCGCGCGCGTTCGGCATGCGCGCGCCGATCTCGTCCACGAAACCCTGCTGCGGGTAGCCGAGGTCGGCCAGCACGCCGATGCTGCCGGACTCGATTTCCCCCGCCTGCTCAAGCGCCGTGCCCTTGGCCACGTCGCTCGGATAGTACGAGTTGATCAGCTGCCACGGAACGTCGCCGATGAAGTACTGGGAGCGGCGGATCACGACCGGGTCGCCTGACTTCAGGTCCAGTTTCTCGGCAACACTGGGGCTTGCGGATCCCGTCTCCACGATCAGCCGGACCAGCTCAGAGTCGTCCTCGGCCGGGCTGACAACCGGCAGCGCCAGAGACGCATGCTGCTCGCTTGGCGGCTCGTGGATTCTGGATAGCAGCGCCGTGAACGGCTTGGTCGGCTCGACCACGAACGTGCCGAGCCCTTGCCGGCTGACCACCAGGCCCTGGTTGATCAGCAGGGCTATGGCAAGCCGGACTGTGTTGCGCGACGCGTCGTATTCGACCGCCAGATCCGGTTCGCTCGGCAGCCGCTGGCCCGGCTCGAGCGCCCCGCTGCTGATCTGGGCGCGCAACCGGTCGGCGATGTGCTGGTACTTGGGATGAGCCAACTAACTCTCCTCACCCGGCTAGCTACTCAGAGAATTTCCTGTTCTGCTGGTTTCAAACAGCCCACTCATTGGTATGAGTCGGGTGTCCAGCACTATTCGTAAGGGTAGCGGGATCGGCTGGCCGGCGGAAATCGACACGCCGCCACAAGCCGGGCGGCGCGCCCAGGAGGAGAACTCATGATCTTCCTGCTAGTCGTGGCGGCGGTGGTTGTCGCGGCTCCGCTTGGCGCGGCCCTGCTCGTCACTGTCGCCAGCCGTCATGAAGAGGCAGGCCGCACGCTCACCGGAAACCCGCCCGGGCTGCTCACGGCCTTCGCCCGCCGGCTGCTGCGGGTGCCTGCCGCCGTCCGGCGGAGCCAGGCACCGCCTGCTGCCCTCGAAGCGCAATCAGGCGACCTGGTCAGCACGTACCTGCCACGACCCAGGAAGGCCGCGGACGACGACGTGCCAGCGCAGCGCTGACACGCGCTCAGCCACCACCGGTTCAGTGCCCTGCGGAGGTTGCCGCCAGGCCATCTCCGCAGTCCGCCGGGCGGGAATCCCGGCCGACGGTGCGGGGCGGCGCTTCTCAGGGGCAACGCCGCCCGCGCCGGGCCGGTTAGGCTTCACCCCATGCGCGTCGCACTAGGTCAGCTTCCGATCAGCTCAGCGCCCGACGTGAACTTCGGCCGGGTCCGCAGGGCGGCAGCTGCCGCAGCCGCGCAAGGTGCGCAGCTTGTGGTCTTCCCTGAAGGCACCCAGGCGCGCTTCTCGGCCGACTTGCGAGCGGTGGCAGAGCCGCTGGACGGGCCGTTCTGCCAGGGGCTAGCGGCGACAGCCAGGTCGGCTCAGATCGCCATCGTCGCCTGCCTGTTCGAGCCTGCCCCAGACGGCCGGGTGTACAACACCACGGTCGGCTATCAGCCCGATGGCAGCCTCGCGGCCGTCTACCGGAAGATCCATCTCTTCGATGCGCTTGGCCATCGCGAATCCGAGGTCGTCGCACCGGGCGACGAGGTCGTCATCGCCACCCTGGCCGGTCTTCGGGTCGGCTTCATGACGTGTTACGACGTCCGGTTCCCCGAACTTGCGAGAGCGCTCGCGGTCGGCGGCGCCGACCTCCTGGTGCTGCCCGCCGCATGGGCTGCTGGCACGTTCAAGGAGGAGCACTGGGTCACCCTGGTCCGGGCTCGCGCCATCGAGAACACCATCTGGATCGCCGCCGCGGGCCAGGTTCCCGATCCGGCCGAGCCGGCTACCAGGGCGCCGACTGGCGTCGGCCGGAGCCTGCTCGTCGACCCGATGGGCGTAGTGCGGCTGGACCTCGGGCCGGCCGAGGGCCTCGGAGTCGGAGAGGTGGACACCGCTCAGACGGTCAGCATCCGGTCGGCGCTGCCCTCACTGGCTGGCCGCCGTACCGACGTGCTGCCGAGCGGAGCGCCAGGAGTCGCCACTCCAGCCTGACGACCGACACCGGCCCGACCGCGGGCGAAGCCCGGACGGCATCGGCCCGACGTGCCACATCCGCCCGACCGCGGGCGAAGCCCGGACGGCATCGGCCCGACGGGCGGCACTGGCGAAGCCGGCCTCGTTCCCGTCATGGTTATGGGTTTTACCGGAGATCTTGCCGGCGGCCCTGCCCGGCTTCCTGCTGCCGGTGCTCGCCAGGTCCGGGCTCCGCAGGTCCAGCCGCGCCCGGCCTATCACCGTCCGGCCTATCACCGTCCGGCCCATCACCGTCCGGCCCATCACCGTCCGGCCCGGCCCCATCCGCGACGGAACCGCGCGCCTCGGCGCGGCGGTGGCTGATCGCCCAGGCTGCGATGGCGGCGACGACCACGACGCCGATCGCGATGGCGAGTCCCGCGCCGACCCGGCGCTCCACGGTGGCATATGCCGAACCAGCCAGATATCCGAGGACGCAGTAGCCCGCGCCCCAGACCAGTCCGCCCAGCACGTTGTAGAAGACGAACGTTCGGTACCTGACCCGGGCGGCTCCGGCGACCGCCGGCATGATGGCGCGCACAACCGCGAGGAACCGGCCAAGGAAGACCGCGGCGCCGCCCCGGTTGCCGATGACCGACAGCGCACGATCTGCGCCGCCGCGTACCCGGCGCAGCGACTTCGCCTCGAACAGCCGGTCGCCCAGGCGTCTGCCGATCTCGTAGCCGATAAACGGCCCGGCGATGGCGGCGAACACCACGATGACGATCAGCAGCGGCAGCGAGATGTGACCCCGGCTGGCGAGCACGCCGCCCAGAATTGCGGCAATCTCGCCGGGCAGGATGAACCCGACGAAGGCGGCAGTCTCTCCGAAGACCAGCGCAGCAATGACCAGGTAGGCCACCCAGCCATGCAGGTCAATCAGGCCGCTGGCCAGTGAACTCACGCCGCAGTGTCCTTCCTGCAGGGCAGGCGGGCCGCCGGCTCGCCTCGCCAGTCCGGCCAAGTCGAGCTCGCCGCCCTGGCTACTACCGTCTCGCTAGTATCGCCCCCCGCGCCAAGTTAGTCTTCCGAGCGCAGTCGGTGACCTGCCATCACTTGCGGCATTCGGGCCGATCTAGTAGGAAGTCAGACAAACGCAGCTGGGGACCAGGAGAGGGAAACTGGGAATGCAGGCCGCGCAGCCGTTCCCGGCCGAGCCCGTGTCCGCCGACTTCACTGCCCGTGACCGCTGGTACGCGTCCGGCGGCCCGGCCGGACATGGCGAGCTCCCGGGCGGAGGTCATTCGCGCACGTCCGGCAACCTCCCCGGGCCAGCCCATTCGCGCACGTCCGGCGACCTCCCCAGGCCAGGCCAGTCCCGCCCGTCCGGCGACCTCCCCAGGCCAGGCCAGTCCCGCCCGTCTGCCGAGTTCCCCGGGCCGGTCCAGGGCCGCGGATCCAGCCCTGGCTTCCTCCCGCCCGCTGACCCTGCCACCTCCGGCAGCAACACCACGTCCGGCGGCTACACGACGTCCGGCGGCTACACGACGTCCGGCGCCTACACGACATCCGGCGCCTACCCCGGGCAGGGCGCTGCACCTCCTGTCACGCCCGGCGGTGTCGGCGGCCCGCCGGGACTCAGGGCGGTCGGCGCTCGCGGAACGGCCGAGATCACCGGCCGGATCAGCATGGACGGAGCTACCGGGTTCCTGGCCGAGCCTGGCCGTTATCAGCTGTACGCCTCGCTCGCCTGCCCCTGGTCGCAGCGCGCCATGATCGTCCGGCGGCTGCTCGGGCTTGAGCGAGTGGTCGGGCTCAGCCTGGTCGACCCGATCCTGACCAACCAGGGCTGGCGCTTCCCGGCCGAGACCGGCGGCCGCGACCCCGTGACCGGCGCGCACCTGGTGGCCGATCTGTACCTCGCTACCGATCCCGGCTACTCAGGCCGGCCGATCCTGCCGGTGCTCTGGGACACCCGCACACAGCGGATCGTGACTAACGACGTCGCGCAGATCACCGTGCAGCTGGAGACCGAGTTCGGCCCGCTCGGCCGGCCGGGCGCTCCGGACCTCTACCCGCCAGCCCAACGGCGCGAAATCGATGCGATCGCCACGCTGATCCACCACACGGTGAACAACGGCGTCTACAAGGCCGGCCTCGCCACCACGCAGGCGAGCTACGAAGAGGCCTTCGACGCTCTCTTCACCACTCTCGACGCTCTCGAGGAGCGGCTGGCCCGGCGACGGTTCCTGCTCGGGCCGCGGCTTACCGAGGCTGACGTGCGGCTGTTCCCGACCCTGGCCAGGTTCGACGCGGTCTACTATCTGCTCTGCAAGTGCAACCTGCACCGGCTGGCCGAGTACCCGTATCTGTGGGCCTACGCCCGTGATCTCTACCAGCGGCCCGGCTTCGGCGACACGACGGATTTCGTTCAGATCAAGCTGCATTACTACCAGGCGCAGTCGTGGCTTAACCCGAGCCGAATTGTCGCTAAAGGGCCCTACGTCAGCTGGCTCGAGCCGCACAACCGAGGCCGGATGCCCGGCTAGGCTAAGCCTGCGGCTATCGCGCGGAGGCGGCGCCCGGCTCGGGACTATTGAGGCCTTACTGGTTAGTTATACCTGGGCGGGTAGCCTAGATGGTTGCGCAATCAGTGCTTAATCAGCTCCGGAAGAGGGCGATGTCCGCCGTGTCAGCTGAGTCCCCGCGGGGGTCCGCGGATCTCACGAATTCGTCAGCCAGTACCAAGACAACCACCGAGCCGCAGCGAAACGGCGCAGCGGATCGGGCGGACTTCGGCCCAAATCAGTGGCTCGTCGACGAGCTCTACCAGCGCTACCTGGCTGACCCCGGCTCCGTGGACCAGGCCTGGTGGAGCTTCTTCGCCGATTACCACCCGCAGCCCGAGGCCGGCGCATCTGCCGCAGTCACCGCGACGCAGGCGCCAGCCCTGCCGGCGACCGACGGCGCAGTTCCTGGCGGGAACGCAGCAGCCAGCCCCCCAGCCGCCCGCAACGGCGCCGTCAGTGGCGCCGGCCTGGCCGATGCCGCGACCACAGCCGCACCGGGCACCACAGCCGCACCGGGCACCACAGCCGCTGCAGGCACCACAGCCGCACCGGGCACCACAGCCGCACCGGGCACCACGGGGCCCGTCCCGGCCGACGCTAGGCCCGCCGATGCAGCCGCAGCGCCGCCGGCTGCGACGAGCGCCGTGCCCGGAACCACGGCGCCAGCCCAGACCACGGCGCCAGCCGGAACCACGGCGCCAGCCGGAACCACGGCGCCAGCCCAGACCACGGCGCCTGCCGGAACCACCGGGCCTGCCGGAACCACCGGGCCTGCCGGAACCACGGGCCCTGCTGCCGGAACCACGGGCCCTGCTGCCGAGACCGCGGTGCGGCTGCGCGGTGCGGCGGCGCGGACCGCGGCCAACATGACCGCCAGCCTGACGGTGCCGACCGCGACGAGCGTGCGGCCGATCCCGGCGAAGCTCCTCATCGACAACCGGATCGTGATCAACAACCACCTGGCCCGCGGCCGCGGCGGCAAGATCTCGTTCACGCACCTGATCGGCTACGCGGTGGTCCGGGCGCTGGCGACAGTGCCGGAGATGAACTTCTCCTACGCCGAGGCCGACGGCAAGCCGGTGCTGGTCGAGCCGGAGCACGTCAACCTCGGGCTCGCGATCGACGTGCGCAAGGAGGATGGCTCCCGGCAGCTGCTTGTGCCGAGCATCAAGAACGCCGAGACGATGGACTTCCGGCAGTTCTGGATGGCGTACGAGGACCTCATCAGGAAGGCCAGGACCGGCAAGCTCGCGGTCGAGGACTTCGCCGGGACGACCATCAGCCTGACGAACCCGGGCACTATCGGCACCGAGCACTCGGTACCGCGCCTGATGACCAGCCAGGGCTGCATCATCGGTGTCGGCGCGATGGAGTACCCGGCTGCTTACCAGGGCGCTTCCGCGGAAACTCTGGCGCGCCTGGCCATCAGCAAGACGGTCACGCTGACCTCCACCTACGATCACCGGATCATCCAGGGCGCGCAGTCCGGCGAGTTCCTGCGCGTGGTGCACGAGCTGCTGCTCGGCGGCGAGGGCTTCTACGACGACGTGTTCAAGTCGCTGCGCCTGCCGTATGAGCCCGTGCGCTGGGTGCAGGACATCCCGGCCGGGCACGAGGACGACATCTCCAAGGCCGCTCGGGTGCACGAGCTCATCCACGCCTATCGCGTGCGCGGGCACCTGATGGCGGACACCGACCCTCTCGAGTACCGCCAGCGCAAGCACCCCGACCTGGACATCAACCAGCACGGGCTGACGCTGTGGGATCTGGAGCGCGAGTTCGCCACCGGCGGTTTCGGCGGCAAGCCGAGGATGCAGCTGCGGGAGATCCTCGGCGTACTGCGGGACTCCTACTGCCGTACGGTCGGCGTGGAGTACATGCACATTCAGAATCCCGAGGAGCGTGCCTGGATCCAGGCGCGGGTCGAGCGGCCGCATGGCCACGCCGACCATGACGAGCAGCTGCGCATCCTGTCCCGGCTGAACGTCGCCGAGGCATTCGAGATGTTCCTGCAGACGAAGTTCGTCGGCCAGCGGCGGTTCTCCCTCGAGGGTGCCGAGGCGCTCATCCCGCTGCTCGACGCGGTGCTGACCGCTGCCGCCGATGAGCACCTCCACGAGGCCGTCATCGCCATGGCGCACCGCGGCCGCCTGAACGTGCTGGCGAACATCGTCGGCAAGTCCTACGGCCAGATCTTCGCCGAGTTCGAGGGCAACATCGACCCGGCGACCACGCACGGCTCCGGTGACGTCAAGTACCACCTTGGCGCCGAGGGTACGTACCACGGCGCGGACGGGACCGCCATCCCGATCTCCCTCGTGGCGAACCCGAGTCATCTCGAGGCCGTCGATCCCGTCATGGAAGGCGTGGTGCGGGCCAAGCAGGACATCCTCGATATGGGTGAGCCCGGTTTCACCGTCCTGCCGGTGATGCTTCACGGCGACGCGGCCTTCGCCGGTCAGGGCGTGGTCGCGGAGACGCTGGAGCTGTCCCAGCTACGCGGCTACCGCACCGGCGGCACCGTGCACATCGTGGTGAACAACCAGGTCGGCTTCACCACCTCGCCAGAGTCATCTAGGTCCAGCGTCTACAGCACCGATGTGGCCCGGATGATCCAGGCGCCGATCTTCCACGTGAACGGCGACGACCCGGAGGCAGTCGTCCGCGTCGGGCGCCTCGCCTTTGCCTACCGGCAGGCGTTCGCCAAGGACGTGGTGATCGACATGATCTGCTACCGCAGGCGCGGCCACAACGAGGCGGACAACCCGTCCTTCACCCAGCCGCGCATGTACGACCTGATCGACGCCAAGCGGTCCACCCGCAAGCTGTACACCGAGTCGCTGATCGGCCGCGGCGACATCACGATGGACGAGGCCGAGCAGGCGCTGCGCGACTACCAGCAGGAACTGGAGCGCGCCTTCACCGAGACCAAGGACGCCATCAGCCGCCCAGCTGATCCGAACGCGCTGCGGCCGCAGCCGGCTGGGGACGTTCCCGCCGATTACGCGAGCGTCCCGACGGCGATCCCGGTCGAGACGGTGAAGCGGATCATCGACACGCAGACCTCGTTCCCGCCGAGCTTCACTGTGCACCCTCGGCTCCTGCCGCAGCTGCAGCGCCGCGCCGCCATGGTGGAGCAGGACGAGATCGACTGGGCGACCGGCGAACTACTGGCCTTCGGCGGCACCCTGATCGACGGCCACGCGGTCCGGCTGATCGGTCAGGACTCCCGCCGTGGCACTTTCGGACAGCGGCACGCGGTCCTCGTCGACCGGCACACGGGCGAGGAGTACACGGCGCTGAAGTCGTTCAACGCCCCGGCCGCGAAGTTCCACGTCTACGACTCGCTGCTGTCGGAGTATGCCGCTGTCGGCTTCGAGTACGGCTACTCCGTCGCCCGCCCGCAGGCCCTCGTGTGCTGGGAGGCGCAGTTCGGCGACTTCGTCAATGGCGCGCAGACCGTGGTAGACGAGTTCATCAGCGCCGGCGAGCAGAAGTGGGGCCAGCGGTCCGGTGTGGTGCTGCTTCTTCCGCACGGATACGAGGGTCAGGGCCCCGACCACTCCTCGGCCAGAGTCGAGCGGTTCCTGTCGCTCTGCGCGCAGGACAACATGACCGTGGCGATGCCCAGCACTCCGGCTAGCTACTTCCACCTGCTGCGCTGGCAGGCCCTGTCAGGGAGGATCAAGCCGCTGATCGTGTTCACGCCGAAGTCCGTGCTGCGGCTGAAGGCGGCCGTGTCGCCGACCGCGGACTTCACCTCTGGCTCGTTCCGGCCGGTGCTTCCTGACCCTGTCCTGGCTGGCGGCAATGTCAGCCGGATCGTGCTCTGCTCCGGCAAGGTCTACTACGACCTGGCCGAGCGGCGGCAGAAGGCCGGCGCCACCGGCACTGCGCTGATCCGGCTTGAGCAGCTGTACCCGCTGCCGGCCGAGGAGGTCGCGGCCGAGCTGGCCAGGTACCCGGAGTCGGCCGAGCTGATCTGGGTCCAGGAGGAGCCGGCGAACATGGGCGGATGGCCGTTCATGGCAATGCACTTGCCAGCAACCACCGGCCGCCGCCTTGCGGTGGTATCCAGGCCGGCCAGCTCGGCGCCTGCCACTGGCTCGGCGCGCACAAACGCTGCCGAGCAGGCCGCGATCCTGGACGCCGTGTTCCCGGGGACTGGCTGACCGTGTACTTCACAGACCGAGGAATTGAGGAGCTCGAGGAGCGGCGCGGCGAGGAACAAGTCGCGCTCTCCTGGGTGGCCGGGCGCTTGCGCGACTTCGTCGACGAGCACCCAGAGTCCGAAGGCACGGTAGACCGGCTGGCGAGCTGGCTTGCCAGGCTCGATGATGAGCCTGACGAGTAAGAGACGAGGTACCAAAGCTGCGCCATATAAGCGGCACATGTCTTGTTCAGGACAAGATACATCTTGACTTTTCGGCGACGCGACATATCGTATCGAGAGCGGCTACGATCTCCTGGGACGCTGCGCATGAGATCATGCGCTCTGTGGCCAGGCTGGTGGTGAGGTTCAAGTGAGTCCAGTATTCCGGCACGGCAGGCTGCGGCTGTACCTGCTGAAGCTGCTCGACGAATCGCCTCGCCATGGCTACGAGGTCATCAGGCTGCTGCAAGACCGCTTCATGGGGATCTACGCACCGTCTCCCGGCACCATCTACCCGCGCCTGGCCAGGCTCGAGGAAGACGGCCTGGTCACCCACGAGGAGATCGACGGCAAGAAGATCTACAGCATCACCGACAAGGGCCGCGAGGAGATCCGGTCGCGGCTTGGCGACCTCGCCGACCTCGAGGACGAGCTGACCGAGTCACTGCGCGACGTCGCCAGGGAGATCTCCGAGGACGTCCGGGACACGGTGCGCACCATCCGCGAGGAACTGGCCTCCGCGGCACGCGAGTTCCGGGCCGACTCCGACCGGGCGAACCGGGGCACGGGCGACGCCAAGTCCGATGAGGCTGAGGATGCTGGCGCAGGCCGCAGCGGCGATTCCGAGCGGATCAGGGATGAGGCCAGGCGCCGCCGCGAGGAGATGCGCGCCAGCTTCAGGGCACAGGGCCGCGGTCGCAGCGACTGGGCCGCCTGGCAGGCTCGGTCTGGCCGCTCGGACCGGTCGCCGTGGAGTACCTGGGCGGACTGGACCGGCGAGTCCGGCTCGGACGACGCCGGATCGAGCGAGCAGCGCACAGCTGCCGACAAGGGCGGTACGTCCTCTGCTGACCCGGGCAGCCAGCGGAGCCGGCGCGGTGGCCCGAACCCGTTCAGCGACCTGGAGCGAATGGCCATGCAGTTCGCTACCGAACTGCGCTCCGCCGCCAAGCAGGCCGGCGACATCGGCGAGCGCTCTCTCAGCGACCTGAGAGACATCCTGACTGACACGCTGGCAAAGGTCCGGGTCGAGGTGTTCAGCGACACCGAGCCTGAGAGCACCGAGCCTGAGAGCACCGGGTCCGGGAGCACCGGGTCCGGGAGCACCGGGCCCGGGAGCACCGCGCCCGGCAGCGCTAAGCCGCCAGCTGAGGCATCCGCGGAGACTGGATCGCCGGATGACGAGCAGACCGGCCAGTCCGCTGACCGGAAGGATGGCGGCGCCAACTCCGCCGCCGGCTCAGCCAGCTAGCACGACGCCGAACCGACACCAGCCTCCGAACGATGGCGGCGCCCGGCGGCCCAGCCGCCCAGCGGCCAGCCGACCCGCCGCACAAGCCCGCCGCTGCTTCCGAGAATGACGGCCTAGCCGTGTCATGCAGGCCCAGCGGCCGGCCGACCCGCCGCACAAGCCCGCCGCGCACGACGTCGCCCCCACCCATGACCCGGCGGCTCCGCCTGCCACCCGCCGGACGCGACCGCCCCTCGTTCCGCGACGTGCCCGCCCCTCGTTCCGCGACGTGCCCGCCCCTCGTTCCGCGACGTGCCCGCCCGAACTGTCAACTGCCCGGCCTCGTCTGAATGTGCGCCAGTGGTCCGCGTGATACCGCCAACGCCGATCGGATCTCTCTCGCGACGTCCTTCTTCGCGGCGCGCAGCCGGGTCGGCGGGAAGCGCAGCGCCAGGATGCCCTGTGCTGTCATCCGGTCATGCCTGGCGAGTGTCTTCTCCCAGTCCGACGGCTTGAGGTGCCAGGCCTTCGAGTCGACCTCGGCAGCCACGCCCGCTTCGGGCCACCAGGCGTCCGGCGAGGCGAGGAACTCCGAACCGACGAACAGCCGCGGGTTGTACAGCGGCGTAGGCAGCCGGAACTGACCTACGATCCAGCGCAGATCGGCCTCGGCAACCGACCGCACGCCGTCCGAAACCTCGGCAAGCGCCAGCCGAAGACGCGCCGATCCCTGCTTCGGCCCGACGCCGAGCTCTCTGGTGAGCTGCCACACCTCGACCTTGCCGCGCTGGACCCCTGACGCAACTAAGTCCCGGATCTCGGACATATCCGTGAGCTGCCTGGCGGTATCGACGATCGCCCGATCGAGCGGCGCATAGCTCACGACACCGTCGCGGTAGTACGCACCCGGCTCCACTGCAGTGCGCCGCAGGCGGACAAACCCCGCGTCGTTGCGGTTGTAGCGAACGGGCACCAGAACGTCTACGCGGTCATTGCGCTCGACCTTCAAGCCGTGCCAGGCAATGGCAGCCGCGCCAGTGACCGCGATAGCGCGGTCGGCATAGAGGAACGCGGCCGTCGCCCGCTGCTTGTCCGATAACCGGCCGCGGTCCGCTGCGTAGATTCCAGGCAGGACGACCTGCCAAGGCCCATCCGGGCGAATCCGGTAGCGAATCGCCTTCTCGGTCATCGCGCACGCCACCGCTTGCCGCCGGGCGACAATCCCATCCTGCTTGGCCAAGGTTGCCAACAGCTTTTCTCGATCAAACTGGGATAACTGAGGCATGGCGGGAGCATCTCAGGAGCCACTGACAGCGCCGCCCTGACCATCAGCGCCCTCGCTGACGGCCAAGATCGCCGGGCTAAGGGCATGACTCACGGATTGATGCCCCTGTAGGGGCAGCGATCCGTGAGTCATGCCCTTCCCCAGCGCCAGAACCCACGGACATCGCGGTCAAGCTGGTAAATCCGATCAGTTCCGTGATAAGGACGCCGGGCCGGCCAATCGTGACTGTGCCATACTCGATGCGGGTAGCGGCCACCTGATGATCTCTCAACAGGCAAGGACCGTAGTGAACCTCCCGTCGTACGCAGAGCTGGCGGTTCGCCTCGCCAACACGGCCGTCCTGGCTAACGGCGAGCCGGACCCGCTCGGCTCTGCTGAAGAATGCGCACGCGCCCTTGGTGACTGCCTGAACGGGCCAGTGACAGGGCGCGATCTTGACGTGCTCAAGTACCTGCGCGATGAGTTCACCGCCATCTTCACCGCTGCCGCGGGCGGCGACGATAAGGGCTCGATGGACCGGATGAACGCACTGCTCGTGCAGTTCCCGATCCACCCCGAGATGACCAATCACAGTGACCAGCGCTGGCACGTGCACCTGGCGCACCAGGGCTCGGTGGCTGACCAGTTCGCTGCCGGAGCAGTCATCGCCGTCGCGCTGACGGTTTCCCAGTTTGGCGTGAATCGCCTCGGGGTCTGCGCCATTGCCGCCTGCCCGCGCGTCTTCCTGGACGCCAGCCCTAACAAGTCGCGCCGGTACTGTGCTGAGCACGCCGCAGCGAAGGGCAACGTCAGCACGCTGCGCAGGCCGTCGGCAACCCGGCCGCGCAGCGGCGAGACCCCGGCCGCGCCCGAAGCTGAGTCCGAGCGGCACAGCGTTCCCGCCGTCAGCTGACGCAGCCGTCCCCGGTCGCGGGCACCAGGTCAGCCCGTTTCCAGCCTGCCGCCACGATCCCGCACGACGGCCTGGGTGACCTAGCCGCGCTTCGGCCTGGGCGACCTGGCCCCACCCGGCACCCCGGCCCGCCGCACTTCCGTGCTGCTCCCGCCCTCCTAGCCCTGAATGAAGCCCCAGGCGCGGGGCCGGTCACCCCCACGCGGCTCGTTACGTTTTCTCTGCGCCGCTGCAGAGGGCCGCGAAGCGATTCGCTGGGCCAGTCACCGACGCCGTAGCCCTCTAGCTGGTATTTCGTCCCACAGGCGGACTTAGTCCGGCGCGCCGCATCTGCGAGGTTGGTGGTGCTCGCTTAACGCGTGTTACCGAAATGACACGAAGTGACTTCTTCTCATGACCCAAGTCGATCATTAGCATGAGCCCTACTCGCGAGACGTATGGAACGCGTATGCGGACCAGGAGGCTCAGTCAATGGTTGCTCTCACCCAGGCGCCAGATGATGAACGCCGCCCATCCCGCGTGTGCCCGGCTTCAGCGCCAGCGGGCCGGCAAGCGCCCCCACATGCGTCGTGGCCTGTCCCTCAGCCAGGGACGGCCATGCGTGATCCCACCTTGCTGACCTAGCTCGGCTTAGTTCCCTCGGAGGAAGTCATGGCTACGACCGCCCCTGGCGCAGCGCCGCCTACCGGCGAACACCACCTTCATCGAAAAGTCGGGCTGCGCGCCCTGACGATGATTTCTCTCGGTTCGATCATTGGTTCCGGCTGGCTCCTCGGCGCGATTACCGCATCAGAGCACGCCGGTGCTGCCTCGTCGATTTCCTGGCTGCTCGGCGGTCTGGTACTGGCCCTGCTCGCCCTCGTGCACGCGGAGCTTGGGTCCACCTACCCAGTCTCCGGTGGCACCGCCCGGTTCCCGTTCATGGTCTTCGGCGGCCTGGGCGGTTTCACTGGCGGCTGGATGGCCTTCCTGCAGGCGGTGACGATCGCCCCGATCGAAGTAGAGGCGACCCTCACCTACCTGAACGCCAAGTTCACCGGCCTGGGCATCATTTACACCGCCGGCCCGAGCATCGGGGAGCTCAACGGTAAGGGCATCGGCATCGGCGCCGGGTTCATGCTGGTCTTCACGATCATCAATATCCTCGGCGTGCGCTGGCTGGCCGAGACAAACGCCATTGCCACCTACTGGAAGATCTTGATCCCGACTATTACGATCTTCGGGCTACTCTTCACGGTCTTCCACAGCAAGAACTTCACCGCCGGTGGCGGATTCATGCCGTACGGCTTCCACGGCGTGTTCTCAGCCTTGCCCTACGGCATCATCTTCGCCTTGGAAGGATTCGAACAGGCCATCCAAGTGGGCGGTGAATCCGAGAATCCGCAGCGAAATATCCCGCGCGCGGTGCTCGGCGCAATGGTCATCGGCACGGTGATCTACTTGCTGCTCGAGGTCGCCTTCGTCGGCGCGCTCAACCCGCACGCCCTCATTCACGGCTGGTCCGACCCGATTCCTGGTGCAGGCGCTTTCGGGCCGTATTACACACTCGCCACCCAGGCGGGACTCGGCTGGCTGGCCACCCTGCTGATTATCGACTCGGTCGTCTCGCCGGCCGGTACCGGCCTGATCTACCTCGGCACTTCGTCGCGAATCTCCTACGGCCTAGGCCGCAACGGCTACTTCCCGCAGAGTGTGCTCAGCCGGATCAGCAAGCAGGGCGTGCCGTTCTGGTCGATCCTCATCTGCTTCGTGATCGGCATGCTTACCTTCTTGCCGTTCCCGAGCTGGGCAGGACTAGTGGCACTCATTACGGCGGCCACCGTGCTGATGTACGCGATGGCGCCGCTAGCACTGGCCGGGCTGCGCAAGAACGACCCCGACCGGCCTAGGGCGTACCGCCTGCCATGGGCGCCTGTCCTCTGTCCGCTGGCCTTCATCTTCGCCAACTGCATCGTGTACTTCGCCGGCTGGAGCAACGTGTTCTGGCTCTATGTCCTGCTCGCCATCGGCTTCATCCTGTTCGGCATCTACCAGGCGGTGCTACCAGCCGAGCGGCGGACGGTCATGGACTGGAAGGCAGCGCAGTGGATCTTGCCGTGGCTCGCGGGCCTCGGGATCATCTCCTGGCAGGGTCAGTACAACAGCGTTCCGGACAAGGTATTCGGTCTGACCATGCAGGCGACGCTGAACATCGGCGGGAAGCACCCCTCGCATGTCTCCGAGTGGTACGACCTGATCCTCATTGCGGCGTTCAGCCTGGTCATCTACTACTGGGCCGTGCGAGTCGCGATGTCGGCCGACAAGATTCAGGCAGCGGTCGAGGAGGTCGAGAAGGAGGCGTCGATCGAGCTGGAGAGTCACCTCGTCAGCTAGATCTAGTCAGCATCAGGGCGGGCCGGATTCGTTCCGGCCCGCCCGTTTTGCTTCCGGGCAGAGCGCAGCTACCGGCGTGTGCGCCCGTACCGCAGCAGCACCCGACCGCGGATAAGACCGACGGGAACGGGGCCGAACGACCTGCTGTCGACCGCCGCAGCGGCGGTGTTATCCGACGCCAGCCACCAGCCAGCTGGCTGCTGCTCGATGGCGCGCTTCACTAGCAGCAACTCCGGTCGCGACGGGTGCTGCGCGATCACGATCTGACCCGGCCGGACTCGCAACGCCCGGCCCGGCCAAAGTCCCCGCCACACCAGCAGCCAGTCGCCCGGCCGCAACGCCGGCTGCATCGACCGCTCGGCGACGGCGACACGCCATAGCGGCCAGTGCATGCATCCCTCCCGCAAGGGCAGTTGCCGCTCACGTTGTACTGTCAGAACCCAAGCCAAAGTCCTGAGCCGAGAGAAGGCGATCAATGAGGCTGCTCGCACGTCTCCTCGCGCCGAAGGTTATCGTGCACGCGCACTGTGACCTGCCGTGCGGCGTCTACGACCCCGCGCAGGCGCGCATCGAGGCCGAGTCCGTCAAGGCCATCAGCCAGAAGTACAACGACAACTCCGACCCCGAGTTCCGCACTCGCTGCCTGATCATCAAGGAGCAGCGCTCCGAGCTGGTCAAGCACCACCTTTGGGTGCTGTGGACCGATTACTTCAAGCCTGCGCACTTCGAGAAGTACCCACAGCTCAACCAGTTGTTCAACGAAGCCACGAAGCTGGCTGGCGCAGCTGGGACCAAGGGCAGCACGGACGTCAGCAAGGCTGACGAACTGCTGTCCAAGATTGAGGAAATCAGCAAGATCTTCTGGGAGACCAAGCAGGCCTAGTGGTCGCCACCTCAGAACCGGCGGGCCGTTCGCGGCCCGCCGTTCTCAGTTCGGCTTGGGCGAATTGGGTCACGACCCGGCCCGTGTTCGGCGCATACGCACGGTCACTGTAAGTTGCGTAGTGAGGCCGAATCTGTACGCAGAGCTAACCCAGGGCAGTGTGGGAGGACGGCAGTGACGGAGGAGACTACGGCGTCCGCGATCGCGGCAGCGCGGGCCGGCGGCCATAACGCCGGACCGGGCAGCCCGGACGCCGAGGACCTCGCGGCGGCCCCGAAGGGACGCGGTTCAGCACCGAAGAAGGGCTCCGCTGCCGACGGCGGGCCGGCCAGAGCTGGCGCCGGGGCAGGGAGCGGGGCGGCGGGAACCGGAAGCGCGGCCGACAAGACGTCGGCCCGAACTGACACTGCTGCTGTCACCAGGACAACGGCCCGCAACCTCAACGCGGCCGCCGACGGTGCGCCATCCGGTGCGACGTCCGACCAGGTCGCCGGGGCGCGCCTGGCCGAGGCCAGCTCTGACCGCGTGACGATCAGAATGCCGGCCGACGGCGCGTACTTGTCGGTCCTTCGCACCGCGACAGCCGGGCTGGCCGCACGCCTGGACTTCACCCTCGACGACATCGAGGATCTGCGTATCGCCGTCGACGAAGCCTGCGCGATGCTGCTGAGCCAGGCGATACCGGGAAGCAGCCTGGAGTGCAGCTTCACGCTGAGTCCAGACGATATGACTATCTCCGTCTCGGTTCCGTCCCTGAACCCCCGAACCCCCTCTGGTGAGACATTCGCCTGGACCGTACTCTCGGCCCTGGCCGGCACCGTGGAGGCGCAGGTAGGACCCGGAGACAGGCTTGCCATCGTGATGCGCAAGAGCCGCCCGAGTTCGCGGTCGGTGTGACGGGGGAGACAAAGATCGCCTTGACCAAGGAGTTCGAGACGATGCCGGCAGCGCCTGCCCGGAGGCGGCCAAAGGCCGCTGATAGCGACGGCGCGCTGCCGACCGTGCTGGGTTTCGCCGAGTCAGATGATCTTGCTCGGACAAG
>Ga0335074_10003361_pt1 | contig 21818 bp, 18 predicted proteins | sample Lox_Sample_23_FD_206715 | JGI IMG/M metagenome (GOLD analysis project Ga0335074, IMG submission 206715) | Soil microbial communities from Loxahatchee National Wildlife Refuge, Florida, United States - Lox_Sample_2.3 | ecosystem: Environmental > Terrestrial > Soil > Wetlands | place: USA... | reverse complement strand
CAGATACGCCGGCGGTGCGGGCGAAAAGTGGAACTTCGGCCAAACGCGGCACTCGGCGAGCAACATCCGGATCGACGGATGGCGGGTTTTCGCCGTCGTCCGTCAAACGTTATGGCTCGTGCTCGCCGCGGTGACTTGCATCGCGGGAAACGCCCACGCCACCGGCACCTACTACACCGACGCGCAGGCGCAGGCAGGCCGCACCCTGTTTCACACACAATGCGCCGTCTGCCATGGCGACAAGCTGGAAGGAAAATCGGCACCGGCACTGGCCGGAGACCAGTTCCTCAGTGTGTCGCAGTACCAGCAACTGAATGCCGATTATCTCTACCGCTTCATGTCGAAGCATATGCCGCTGAATGCACCTGGCAGCCTGAGCAAGACACAGTACCTGGATGCGCTTGCCTACATCCTGCAGGTGAACGGCTACCCGTCGGGCAAGCAGCCGCTGACCGACAACGACAGCCGGCTGGCACAGATCAAGATCGAGCCGACCGGCACCTCACAACAAAGCAGTCGTTGAAACAGGAGGAATAACCATGACCGAAGCTGCCACGAGTACATTGCGACGGTTGCTGCTGGGCGGCGCGTTCTGTGCCTTTGCCGGCGCGGCATCGGCGGCACCGCCCACGCCAGGCACCGCCCCGCTACCGTCACGCCAGGCGACGGTCGTGGTTGCCACACCGGTCGCGGCCGATGTCGCAGTCACATCGCAGCAGCAGCTCGCGGCCGACCAGGATCAGGACAATTGGATCCTGTACGGGCGCACCTACGACAACCAGCGCTTTTCGCCCCTGAACCAGATCACCGCGGACAACGTCGGCAAGCTGAAGCCGGTTGCCATCATCCAGACCGGCGTCGTGGGCAGCTTCGAGAACAGTCCGATCGTGGTCAACGGCATCATGTACGTCTCGACGCCGTATGATCACGTGCTGGCCTACGATGCCACCACCGGGAAGGAGCTTTGGTCGTACGCACCCGATCTCGGCTATACTCAACTGTGCTGCGGTCCCGAGAGTCGCGGCGTGGCAATCGCCGATGGCCGCCTGTACATCGCGCAACTGAACGGCGACCTCGTGGCGCTGGATGCGAAGACCGGCAAGGTCGAGTGGACCAGGCAGGTCGGCGATCCGCGCGGCGCCTTCTCATTGACCATGGCCCCACAGGTCTATGACGGCATGGTGATCGTCGGCACGTCAGGCGCCGAATATCCCACCAGGGATTTCGTCGCCGCCTTCGACGGCAAGACCGGCAAGCAAGTCTGGCGCTTCTATACCGTCGCCGCCCCCGGCGAGCCGGGCGGCAATACCTGGAGCGGCGATTCCTGGAAAACCGGTGGCGGCTCCATGTGGAATACGCCCGCGATCGATCCCAAGCGCGGCCTGCTGATCTTCGCCGTCGGCAACCCGAACCCCGACAACTACGGCGACGACCGCAAGGGCGCCAACGCATACACCGATTCGATCGTCGCGGTGAATGTGAAGACCGGCAAGCTGGCATGGTGGTACCAGCAGGTGGCGCACGACGTGTGGGACTACGACGCCGACGCGCCGGTCGTATTGCTCGATGTCAAGGATGCCAACGGCAACACGGTTGCCGCCGCGGCCGAGGCGGGCAAGGAAGGCAACGTCTTCATCGTCAACCGCGACAACGGCCACCTGATCCGGAAATCCGAACCGTTTGTGATGCAAAGCAAGACGATGTGGACCAAGCCGCCGCTCGACGGCTACGTCAACATCTATCCCGGCGCGCAGGGCGGCAATGAATGGTCGCCCGAGGCTTACTCACCGTCCACGCATCTGTTCTATGTCGATGGTACCAACGAATCCTGGGAGTACAGCGGCGAAAAGCCGGAGATGAGCGTGCTCGGTCACCTGCGCCTCGGCGGCGTACTGCAACCGATCACGCCACAGGGCCCGATCGAGCTGAAGGAACCGGGGGCCGACGCGCACAAGGCACATGTCGATGGCGCGATCCCGCCGACCGGCAATCTGTCCGCGGTGGATCCCGATACCGGCAAGGTCGTGTGGCAATACAAGTCGGACGAGCCGATGCTCGGCGGCGTGCTGACGACAGGCGGCAATCTGGTGTTCGCCGGCGAGATGAACGGCGATTTCGATGCGTTCAACGCGACAAGCGGCCAGAAACTGTGGCACCTGAACCTGGGGTCGGGCGTGAATGCACCGGCCATCACCTATCGCGTCAATGGGCGGCAGTACATCGCGGTTGCCGCCGGCGGCAACGCGGCGAACGGTAATCCGGTGCTGATGCAGAAGCTCGGGCTCAACTATGGAGACGCGGTGGCGATTCTGGCGGTGGAGTGAGGGCACTGGCTTGGCGTCGTTCTGCGTGAGGGCGGCGCGTCGGTCCGTATGCCGACCCGATCACCCTCACCCTCGACGCCGCGCGTCTTGACCTCTCCCACGCGCGCGAACAGCGCGCGCGGGAGAGGATGACTGCTACGCCGCCAGCTTGGCCAGCAAGCCCTGCGCGACCAGTTCCTCGGCAATCTGCACCGCGTTCAGCGCCGCGCCCTTGCGCAGGTTGTCGGACGCGCACCAGAACGAAAGCCCGTTCGCCACCGTCGGGTCCTTGCGGATGCGGCTGACATACACCGCATCCTCCCCCGCGCATTCCAGTTGCGTGACGTAACCGCCGTCCTCTCGGACATCCACCACTTCCACGCCCGGCGCCTCGCGCAGGGCCGCACGTGCCTCGCCAGCGCTCACCGGCTTCTCGAACTCGACGTTCACCGCCTCGCCATGGCCGATGAACACCGGCACGCGCACGCACGTCGCATGCACCGCGATTGACGGATCGAGGATCTTCTGCGTCTCCACCGCCATCTTCCACTCTTCCTTGGTGGAGCCGTCATCCATGAAGCGGTCGATATGCGGGATGCAGTTGAACGCGATCTCCTTCGTGAATTGCTCCGGCTTCTCTTGCTCATGCACGAACACCTTGCGGGTGTGGTCGTACAGCTCGTCCATCGCCTCCTTGCCGGCGCCGGACACCGACTGATACGTCGCCACCACCACGCGCTTCACCGTCCATTCGTCGTGCAGCGGCTTCAGCGCCACCACCATCTGGATGGTGGAACAATTCGGGTTGGCGATGATCCGGCGCTTGGTGAACATCCGCAGCGCCTGCGGGTTCACCTCCGGCACCACCAGCGGAACGTCGGGGTCCATGCGGAACTGGCTGGTGTTGTCGATCACCACACAGCCGGCCTCCGCCGCACGCGGCGCATGCACCGCGGAGATCGACGCCCCGGGCGAAAACAGCCCGATGTCCCAGCCGTGGAAATCAAACGTCTCCAGGTTCTTCACCTTGAGCACGGTCTTGTCGCCGAACGACACCTCCTGCCCGGCAGACCGGCCCGACGCCACGGCGGCCACTTCCGTCACCGGAAACTGCCGCTCGGCGAGCGTCTTCAGCATCTCCCGCCCGACTGCTCCTGTTGCGCCGACGACCGCGACCCGGTAGCCCATGATGATGTCTCCTGCTGGAGGAATCCCGCCACTTAGCGATCACGACCGGCGCGAGCAAGCGCTGCGTCGCCATGGCCGGCATGTGCTCCGAGTGCGGACTGTGCCGCGGCCTGCGCCATGCTAGCATTGCCACGTTGGCCGGATACGCATGCCGGCACGTGTCCCGGCACGCGTCGTTGCGAGGAGCGAAGCGACGAAGCAATCTCCTGCGGGACGAGCCGCCGGGCCCCACCACGCGGGGGATTGCTCCGTCGCTACGTTCCTCGCAATGACACCCAAGCATACGATTCCAGTCACTGTGAAGGCGCTTGAATGCCACCGACAATTCCGGCCGGGGAGGAGACCAAATCCATGCAGTTCGACGAGCAGGCGGCCATCGAGTCGTTCTGGCAGGCGCGGCAGGCGGGTGAGTTCTTCCCCCACGCGTGGTTCGATCGCCTGACCATCGATCAGGCCTATCGCATTCAGCTTGGGCTGATTGACCGCCGTACCGCCGCCGGTGAACGCCAGATCGGCTGGAAGGTCGGCCTGACCGCCAAACCGATCCAGGAGCAATTCGGCTTCCATGAACCGGTGTTCGGCTGCGTGCTGGAACACGTGGCATCGGGGCACGTGTTTCCGGCCGGCTCGCTGATCCAGCCCGGGTTTGAATGCGAACTCTGCATGGTGCTGGCGCACGACCTGCCGCCCGGCGCCGATCTCGCCGCCGCGAGGGCCGCGGTAGGGGCCGTCCATCCGGCGCTGGAAATCATCGAAACGCGCGGCCCGTTCACCGCCCAGATCGCCCTGGCGCTGGCGGACAACGCGCAACAGAGGACCTGCGTGCTCGGCCCGCCGGTTCCCCTGCCGGCAGCGCCGGAGGCGGTCGCGTGCACAGTGCGGATCAACCACGCCATTGCCGCCACGGGTACGGGCGACGCCGTGCTGGGCACGCCGCTGAATTCGCTGGTCTGGCTGGCGACGAAGCTTGCCGAGTACGGGCGCACGCTGCGCGCGGGCGAGATGGTGATGACGGGTTCTTTCACCCGGCAATTCCCAATTGCGCCCGGCGATCGGGTCCACGTCGAATTCACCGGTGTTGGCGCGGTGGAAGCCGCGATGGCGACATAATATAAGAGCAACGTCCCGCTCCATCACCCGACGCCAAACGCGCGCCGGCCGCCTCACGCCGCCTGTGCCGCACCCGTCTGTCGCGCGCCCATGGTTCCCGGGTAGGCCCGAGCGAACGCGTCCAGGCCGCCCAGCACGCGCGTGGACGCATCGCGCATCGCCGCCACCTCGCGCTGTGCCGCCGTGACGTCGCCAACGGACAGCGCGACAATGGCCCGAGCGGCAGCGTCATGAACGCCTTGGTGCGGCTCGTACAGCGCCTTGAATGCCGGCAGCGCACGCGTCGCCGGATCGGCGATCCGGTCGTACCAACGGCCAAAGTGGCATTGATGCGCTGATGACAAGCTGCTCAGCGGTTGCCTGTCCCCGGAGGCCACCGCCTGCGTGACTTGATCGACGAACGCGGCGTGATCGTCTCGCGCCTGTTTCACCAGGTCCGGAATGGTTTGCAGACTGATGCGGTCGGCATCCTGTGCGTTCAACCCGGCACCGGTGAAGCCAATGCCGACGCCATCCTTGGTGCCGTAAATCACCGAGCCTTGCAGCCGTATCCCAAACCGCTCCAGCGCCAGCTCAACCTGATCTCCTTCCTGGTAACGTTCCGGCGTTTCGCCCGCGCAACCGGATTCCGAGATATCCTGCAAGACGATCGTGCCCGCCTGCCCGCGATGCAATAGCCTCGCCTCAACAAGGCAAGGCCGTCGGCGGTGGTTGCGCCGGTCGCTGCCGCCGCTGGAGCCTCGGATCACTTGCAGCACAACATCGCGCAATGCGTTCACGGCTTCATTCAGGGCCACGGTCTCATTCAGGAACTGTCCGGCACGGGTCCCGGTATTCTCCGCCTCAACCGAGACTTCAGCACTGCGCTCGCTCATGCCGGCCGCCGCCGTCGCCGTTTCGCCGATGCTGCGCGCGATCTCCGTGGTGGCCGTGCCTTGCTCCTCCACCGCAGCGGCGATCGAACTCGCGATCGCGTCGATCTCGCCGATGGTTTGTTCGATCCGGGCCACGGCTCCCACCGATGCAGTGGTGGCGCTGCGAATCTCCGCGATGTGATGAGCGATTTCCTGCGTGGATCGGGCCGTCTGGTTGGCCAGGACCTTCACTTCCGATGCCACGACAGCGAACCCCTTGCCGGCATCGCCGGCGCGGGCCGCCTCGATCGTGGCATTCAAGGCGAGCAAATTGGTTTTCGCCGCGATCTCGCTGATCATGTCGGCCACTGCACCAATCCGCTCCACCTGCTGGTTCAGCGCTTCAATGATTGCACGTGCCTCACCGCCGGCGGCAACCGCACGCCCGACCACCTGCGTGGACTGCGACACCTGCGCGCCGATCTCGCGGATCGAAGCGCTCAATTCCTCCGCCGCGCTTGCGACGGTTTGTGCGGTAGCCAGCGCCTGTCCCGCCTCCGCAGCGGCCTCGGCGGCCGAGATGCCGGTGCGCGTTGCAGAAGCGCTCATTTGCTCGGCCGTCGCGGCCATCCCGTCGGTTCGATGCTGGATATGTTCCACCGCAGTCAGCGTCTCGACCTCGATCGTTTCGGCCATGGCGACGAGGGCGGCGTGCTTTTCGCGCTCCGCTTGCTCATGTTGCGCGGCCCGATCGGCTTCCAGCCGGGCCCGCTCGATGGCGTTCTGCCGGAACACTTCGACCGCCTTTGCCATGGCGCCGATTTCATCGCTGGCATCACGTGATGGAATATCGACTTCGGTTTCACCCGCCGCGAGCCGGCCCATCGCCGCCGTCATCCCCGCCACCGGTCGAATCACGCTACGCCCGACCAGCCAGGCGATCAGCACGCCGGCCAGCATTGCCGTTCCGGCGATGGTCTTCTGCAAGCCGACCGTACTTGCGATCACATGTCCGGTTGCTTCCTTGGCGTCGCCAAAGACATGCGCGAGCGATGCCGCCGCGTCCAAGGCGGCAGCCATTTGGCTGCGCACCAACGGCTGCATCTGGTTGTCGAACAGGCCGCCGCTTTTTTTCAAACCCTCGGCAACGGTCGTGAACGCCGACGAGAATTGCGTCAGTGACGCCTTCAGTGCCATGCCATCGCGCTGAACATCGTCCGGAAGCGACCGTTGCAACAGCCGGTCGAGAACCGACATCGCGGTCGCCTCCTCGGTCTGGAACGCCACCGCCTGCTGTGCGTCGCGCGTAGCGAGGAAGCGCCAGTTGCTGACCAGCGCGGCCAGCACGGCCGCCTGTGCATCCCTCGCCATCGCAGCAATATCGGCATTGGCGGCGTGCGCGGCGCCAACCAGGCGGTTTGAATCAGCCGCTATGCCGTCACTTTGGCTGGCCAGTTTGCCTCGTCCGGCATCCACCTGCTGCGCCAGCGCGGTCATATTCCCGGCCAGGGCATGGCAACTGGCGCAACCGTCCAACATGGTCTGGTAGGTACGGCGCTGCTGCTCAGAATTGCTGGTCTTCGCTGCCTCCTGCACCATGGCGATCATTTGCTGCGACTCCGCGGCATCGCCCGGGTCCAGATGCGCCTGCGTGGAAAACTTCAAGGCCAGCGACGCTTCCCGCATCGTTTCCATCAGACGGGCAATGCGAAGGTCGCGAATATTGCCGTCGGAGAGATGACCCATACGCGTGACCTGATGGTCGACCGTCGTCAGTTCCCGTATCCCCTGACCGGCCAGCGCCAGGCCAAGCGCAACCAGGATGCCCATACCGCCATAGATTCGCGCGCGAATGCTGAGCCGGATGCGGGGCATGTCAGTGGTTCTCCAGGGACAGAACCGTCCGGGGCTGGGCGAGGACGTCTATTCCAGGCGTGCTTAGCCGGCTCGTGTTAACATTCCCTGAACAGCCGATCGCACCGGCCCCCTGGAGGCGAGGCGGACAGACAGGCGTGGCCCACCCTGTCGTTGCGGCAGATTCACGTGCCCCATGTCATCGCGGCGGGTTCACCTGCCCCATGTCATCGCGGCGGATTCGCCTGCCCCATGTCATCGGGGAGGACCCCATGTCATTGCGAGGAGCGAAGCGACGAAGCAATCTCCTCCGAAAAAGCGCACGCCGGTTCGTGCGCCTGCCCCTCAATCCCCTCGCATGTCACGGTCGGCCCTGAAGCAACGTGCTCCGGCAGGCCCCTGCCTTTCCGCATTTGGCCTGCCGCCCGGCGCACGGCTTGCAACGACAGCGAACTACGGCAGCGTCTCTCCCTGATACCGCCGCCACGCGCTCATCTGAATCGCCGAGGTCAGGCAGTGCAGCACCACGGGCTTCGTCTTCATCGCGAAAGCACGAGCGACTCCTTCGGCCACTTCGCTCTCCTCGCGGATGGTGATCCCCTCGGCCCCGAATGACCGCGCCCAGGCAGCGAAATCCGGATTGGTCAGCCGGGTGCCGTCCAGGAACGGACGATCCGGATAACGCACATAGCTGTGCATGCCGATCGTCCCATACATCCGGTTATCGGAAATGACCATGATCGGGTTGCCACCATACTGGCAGGCGGTGGCGATCTCGTTGCCCATCATCAGAGCGCCGCCGTCGCCCATGAACGCCACCACCTGAGTGCCCGGCCGACGCAGTGTCGCCGCCACCGCCATCGGCATGCCGGAGCCCATCGCACCAACGATCGATGACAGGAACACCTGCCCTGGTTTGAAGCCGATATAGCGATGGATGAACGAGCCGAAATTGCCGGCATCCGACGTCACCGTCGCATCCGGCGCCAGGTGCTTATCCACTTCGCAAACGATGGCGGCGAAGTTCACACCGTCCGTCGCCGGTTCCCAGGTCTTTTCCAGCAGCTTGCGATGGATCGCGTGCAGCCCGTCCACCCAGCCTTTGCGCTTCGACGCGCCCGACGGTGCGCCGCGCGCCAGCAGCGCCTTCAGCACGTCGTGCGGGCTGGCGGCAATGCCGAGATCGGGGCGGAACACGCGGCCCACTTCATTGGCGTCCGGCCAGACATGCACCAGCGGCAGTTGCGGCTGTGGCGCAGCTGGGAAGGAGTAGGACTGGGACACCGTATCGGTCAGCCGCTCGCCCAGCGCCACCATCAGGTCAGCGCGCTTCATTTCCGTGATCAGCTCACGCGGCACGCGGATGCCCATGTAGCCGCCATAGTTCGGATGCCGCGCATCGAACAACGTCGGACGGCGATGCGTGGGGCTGATCGGGACCACCCATTCCTCCGCAAACCGCCGCAGATCCCCGAACACTGCATCATCATGCAGTGAATCGGCCAGCAGCGCACCCCCCACCAGCACCAGAGGCCGCTCCGCCCGCGCCAGCATCTCCGCCAGCTTGTCGAGATCGGCGGTACGTGGCCCTGACAAAGCGCGAGGCCGCGGCTGGTCGAGTTCCGCATCGGTGGTCTCGTCGAAGATATCCTCGGGCAGGATCACCGCGACCGGCCCCTGCGTGCCGCTCTCCGCCACATGGAAGGCGCGCGCGATTGCCTCCGAGGCTTGCTCCGGCTCGTTCACCTCGATCACCAGCTTCGTCACATCCGCCAGCAGCCGCGAGTAGTTTTGCTCCTGCAACGCCAGCCGGCCGAAATCCTTGCGCTCGACCTGCCCCACCAGCATCACCATCGGCGTCGCGTCGTGATAGGCCGAATGCAGCGACACCATCGCGTTCGACAGGCCGGGCCCGCGCGAGACAATGCAGCAGCCGGCGCGCTTGCGCAGGCGCCCGTCGGCCACCGCCATGAAGCCGGCGCCGCCTTCGTGGCGGCACACAACCATGCGGATCGTGTTCCGTTGCAGCACGGCACTGGTGAAGCCGACATAGCTCTCGCCCGGGACGCAGAAGATCTGGTCCACGTCATGCGCTTCCAAACTCTCCGCCAGCAGGCGGGCGACGGTGCGGTTCATCTTGTCGGTTCTCTCCTGTTCCATGGGCCGGCCACGCTGTCCATCAGTGTGTGCCGCAACGGATCAGCGGAAATGGAAATGCCGAGCAATTGGGGAACACAATCTGATTGTCACCCTGGCGCTGCACCGTCAGCACGTCCGGGTTCGGGCAGCCGAAGCCGGCGAGACCTGGGTTCTGGTTCGGGAAGAAACGAATTTCGAAACCGGTCGCCGTCGCGCGCACCGAATCGATCGAGCGTTGTTCGTAGGCCGCGCTTGTCATCGAGGCGCGCATCACCGAATCGCGGGTGAAGATCACCATCGGCTGCGACATGCATTCCTGCGCGCCGAGCGTCACCGGCGGCGGAAAAATGCCGCCAACCCATTCGCCGAACAGGAAGGAATGGATCGGTGCCGCCTGGTTCTGCGCCATGAGCGGCGTGGTCAGGGCGAGCAACAGGGCGGCGGCAGCGGCAAGTCGGCGCATGCGGACTCCTTCACGGGCGGGTGCGGCGGAGACGATACGGCGCGTTTCCGAGCGTGACCAGACTGCCGCCCGCTGCTAGAAGGCCGCATGCTTCGCAACCTGTATGCCCGTACCCTGGCGCTGGCCGCGTCGCCACGCGCCCCGTGGTGGCTCGCTGGCGTGGCCTTCGCCGAGGCGAGCTGCTTCCCCGTTCCGCCCGACGTGCTGCTGCTGCTGATGGGGCTGGCACGTCCGCTGCGTGCGTACGAGTACGCGGCGATCTGCACCGTGGCGAGCGTGGCCGGCGGCGCGCTGGGCTATGCCATCGGCTATTTCATCTTCACCGAGGTGATGCAGACCGGCATCGCGCATGTGTTGTTCGGCAACGATCCGTTGGGCGCGTTCCAGCAATGGTATGCGCGATGGGGATTGTACGTGATCCTGATCAAGGGGCTGACGCCGATCCCTTACAAGCTGGTGACCATCGCCTCGGGCGCGGCGAAGTTCAATTTCTGGATGTTCATGGGCGCCAGCCTGGTCACGCGCGGCGCGCGCTTCTTCCTGGTGGCAACGGTGCTGCGCTTCTTCGGCGCCGCGGCACGGGATTTCATCGAGCGCTGGCTCATGCTGGTCACCAGCGCGTTGGCGGTGGGGATCGTCGGCGGGTTCGTTCTGGTAAAGCTGATGTAGGGCCCTCCCTCCTTTTGTCATTGCGAGGAGCGGAGCGACAAGGGGAAGCACCCCCGGTCGAATATGTCATTGCGAGGAGCGGAGCGACGAAGCAACCTCGATCGAGCGTGCCCGGGTCGTTCTCGCACCGCCTGACCGAGGTTGCTCCGTCGCTGTGCTCCTCGCAATGACATATGTTAGTTTCACCCCAGCCGCGCTGACAGCCGCGGATAGACCCGCCGCGCGTTGCCTTCGTAGACCTTTTGCTTATCCGCCGCCGACAGCGGCAATTGCTCGACGTAACGCTTGGTATCGTCGAAGGCGTGGCCCGTCTCCGGATCGATCCCGCGCACCGCGCCGATCATTTCCGAGGCAAACAGGATGTTTTCGGCGGGGATGACCTTCGCGAGCAATTCCTGGCCGGGCAGGTGATACACGCAGGTATCGAAGAACACGTTGTGCAACAGCAGCTCCGGCAGCGGCGGCAGCTTCATGTCCTGGGCCAGGCCGCGGAACCGCCCCCAGTGATACGGCACCGCGCCGCCGCCATGCGGGATAATGAATTTCAACGTGGGAAAATCTTTGAATAAATTGGAGGTCATGCACTGGTTGAAAGCGGCCGTATCGCCGTTGAGGTAGTGTGATCCTGTGGTGTGAAATGCCGGATTGCACGCCATGCTGACATGGATCATCGCCGGCACGTCGAGTTCCACCATTTTTTCATACAGCGGATACCAGTAGCGATCGCCCAGCGGCGGGTCCTGCCAGTAGCCGCCGGACGGATCGGGGTTCAAATTGCAACCCACGAAGCCGTATTCGTTCACGCAGCGTTCGAGCTCGGCGATGCAGTTCTTTGGCGACACGCCCGCGCTCTGCGGCAGCATGCACACGCCGATGAAATTGCGCGGGAACAAGGTGCAGACGCGGTGGATGAGCTCGTTGCAGGCGGCGGCCCAGGCCTCGCTGGTGGAGGCGTCGCCGAGGTGATGGCCCATGCCGGCTGCGCGGGGGGAAAAGATCGTCACGTCGGTGCCGCGTTCCTGCTGCAGCTTCAACTGGCCGCCCTCGATGCTGGCGCGGATCTCGTCATCGCTGATCGCTGGGCGATTCGGTGCGGCCCGGCCTTCCTTGTGCGCCGCGATTTGCTCTTGCCGCCACGCCTCGTGCTGGCGCGGCGAGGTGGTGTAATGGCCGTGGCAATCGATGATCATGATCCCTCCGATCGGCTGGTTGCAGCTTGCCTGTCCCGATTGTGCACGCTGATTGCCGGTGTCGTCAGCCCCTTGGCGTGGCAAGGCCGCCGCGCGCCACCGCCGGCTTCACCCGCATGACAGCGGCAATGATCGCGGCCAGGAACAGGAATGCGGCCACGGCCATCAGGGCATCGGAGAAGCTGTTGGTCCAGCCTCTGACCGCGCCGATCATCCACGGCCCGATCAGGCCTCCGAACTGCGCGATCATGTTCACGACGGCGATCGAAATGGCCGCGGCCATGCCGGTCATGAACGAAGCGTTGAGGCTCCAGAACAGCGAGTTGCCGGAATTCATCCCCAGACCAGCCAGGCAGAGGAACAAGTAGGCCCCCACGGGATTTGCCACGAGCGCACTGCCCAGCATGCCGATCCCACCGATGGCATAAACCGCAGCCAGATGGAACTTGCGGTCACCGGTGAGATCGGAGGTGGTGCTGACAACGATGGTTCCAATCACGCCCAGCAGGGGCGGCACTGCCGACAGGAAACCGATCTGGATGTAGCTCAGGTTGCCCATGCTCTTGATGATCAGCGGCAGCCAGATCAGCAGGCCATAGACACCGACCAAGGCGCAGCCGAACAGAATGGAGAGCATCCACACGCGCATGTCGCGAAACGCATTCCATGTGCTGTACTGCCGCCCCTGCTCCGTCGCCGCATGCTCTGCGTCCAGTTCCGCCTGCAGCCACCTACGTTCTTCCGGCGACAGCCACGTCGCATCCGCTGGCGTGGCGGCAAGGCAGGACAGCGTAAACAGTCCCAGCAGCACGGCCGGCGCGCCCTCGCCGAGAAACATCCATTGCCAGCCTTGCAGGCCCAGGGCACGGTCGAGATAGGTGATCAGCGCCCCGGAAATCGGGCCACCGAGCACGGCGGCAAAGGCGCCGGCGACGATGTAGCCGCCCACCGCGCGGGCACGATACCGCGATGGAAACCAGAACGTGACATACAGCGCCATGCCCGGCAGCAGGCCGGCTTCCGCCAAGCCCAGCAGGAAACGCAACGTGTAGAAAGACCATTCCGTCTGAATGAATGCCGTGACGCTGGCCACCAGGCCCCAGACGATCAGGCAGCCAGCCAGCCAGACGCGCGCGCCCAATCGGTACAGCGCGAGATTGCTGGGCACTTGCAGGATCATGTAGCCGAGGAAAAAGATGCTGGCCCCGAAGCCGAATACCGCGGGGCTGAATCCCAATGCATGGTTCATCTGCAGACCGGCGAAGCCGAGATTGATGCGGTCCAGGTAGTTGAAAAACATCATCAGGAACAACAACGGTATCAGGTGCAAATAGATTTTCCTGATGGTTGCTGTCTGCTGCTCCGGCGATAGCTGGCCGGGAATATTGGCGGTGGTACCATCCATGCGACGCTCCATCCTTCGCGCACACATGGAATGGTCCGCCCCATGATGTGCTGGTATCCGCCTCGATGGTCACCGGCATCGACCTGAATCAATTCGACCGCCGATGCGAGATGAGCAATTGGTTCGAACTTCCCGCGAATACGATCTCCGGCGCGGATACCGGGCCGCAAGCCCGCGGCGACTGGATAGGTCACCAACAGGCAGCCAGCAAGTCTTGCTGCTGCCGCCACGGATGTCTTGTCATTGGACAGGATCCGTGCTGGCAGCTCTCACTCCGGAATGAGCCCGCCATCCACGTTGTACGACTGCCCGGTGATGTTGCGTGCGCCCGGCGACGCAAGGAACACCGCCATCGCGGCAATATCCTCCGGGTCGTTGACGCGTTGCAGCGGGATGGCGGCAGCACGGCGGCGTTCCATCTCTTCCACCGTCACGCCTTCCTGCCCGGCGCGCACGCGCAAATTGTCGTCCGACAACGCGCTGCGCGTCACGCCGGGACAGATCGCATTCACGTTGATGTTGTGCCGCGCCAACTGTTGGGCCGCGGTGCGGGTCAGGCTGATCACCGCGCCCTTGCTCGCGGCATAGGCGGCGTTGGACGTGCCGGCATAGCCCTTGCCGGCAATCGAGGCGATGTTGATGATGCGGCCGTTGCGAAGGAGAATCATCTCGCGCGCCACGCGTTGCAGGCAGAAGAACACGCCCTTTGCATTCACCCGATGAATGCGATCCCAGTCTTGCTCTGTCAGCTCCATGATGTCGGCGCGGCGGGTGACGCCGGCGTTATTGACCAGGATATCGATGCGGCCAAAAGCCTCCATCGCCTGGCGCACCATGCGGTCGATTTCGGCGAGGTCGCCGACGTCGATGGCGAGGCCCAGCGTGCGTCGCTGGAACGCCGCGGCTGCATCGGCTGCGGCCTCGGCGTTCGGGCCGTTGATGTCGGCCGCGACCACATGCGCGCCGGCTTCAGCTAACGCCAGAGCGCAGGCCCGGCCGATGCCCTGGCCCGCGCCGGTCACGACGGCGACCTGGTCCTGCAGGGTCATGACGATTGCCTCCCATCAGTTGGCGCGAGTACGGACCCGGCCGGGGACGGCGTCAACCAGCTACGGGTTGGAGCGTGACCGATTGCTTCCGGCGCGCACGTCGCCCGTACCCGCCGCAGCCGCTCTGGCCGGAGTATCAGGCCGAGCGGAGCGTCCCGCTTGGCCGCGCCCCTGACTTTGCACCGAGCATCGCATCAATCGAGTACTTCCCTGCCCCCGTGACGAAGAGCAGGAGGAAGCCCCCCATGATGCTGATATTCTTGAAGAAGTTTATCTCGGCCGCGTACTGGGCCATGCCGGTCATCGTCCAGTAGCGATGGCCGATGAGGCCAGTCGCCAGAGTATAGACCGCCAGCAGTACCGCCAGCGGACGCGTCCAGACCCCAAGAACGATGGCGATGGAGACGAAGAATTCCACCGCGATCGCGACCAGGGCCGCGACAGGTGGCATGGGGGCGCCTGTCTGCGCCATGTAGCTGACTGTTCCGGCGTAACCGGTGAGTTTCGCCCAGCCGAAAATAAGGAACAGTACAACGAGCAGGATACGAGCGGCGAGGACGACCTCGTCCGTGAACCGCTCAGAACCGAATGTGGCCATGTTGGTTTGCCCCCGTGTTGTGGCCGACGTTACGGCCGCTGGTTGGCAGTGATCCTGGCGACGCTGTGGTTAAGGAAGCCAGCCTCGGCGACGCCGTGCCGAACCGATTGGTGACGACAGCGCCAGAGCTATCAGGGCATAAGCCGCCTGCGCCCCAGTGCCTCAACCGGTTCGGCGTCCACAATGCTGACAGCCCTCACTCCGTCAGACGTTCGCACACCGCCGACGCCACCAGCGGTTGCTCCGTATCCACGCTAACCCCCGTCAGCGTCCGCCGCATCCCTGGCTTCCGCTGCGCCTGGAATGCCGCGCGGGCCGCCTCGTCCGCCCCGTGCAGAATCCCCTGCGGCACGTGCGACAGCGTGCCCGGCCGCCGCGCCCCCGAAGCGCCGTCATGCACGAACACGCTTTCATCGTAATCGACGTTGCGGTGGTAGGAGGGCAGTTCCTCCGCGTTCAGGTCCGCCACCGCCATCTGCGGCACGAACGTCACCACCATGAAGCCGCTCGCCTCGAACGTCGCCCAGGCGGACGGCGCCACATGGATGCGGTCGGAGCTGATCGGGATGATGTCGCGGATGTTCAGCTTGAAGGGGAACAGGTCCCCCTTCCACCCAACGGATGCCAGCAGATTGTTCCGGTAGAAGATGGAGCTGTGCGCCCCGCCGTGCTTCACCCGCAGCTCCCATTCCGCGCGCGGCGCCATCCCGTAATCGCAGACCTCCGGCAGCGTCAGCACCGTCGGATCAACCGGCATGTGCCGCCCCACCTGCACATGCTCCGTCAGCGCCAGCGGCCCGCGTGATTCAATCACCAGCAGATGGCTGTCGCCCGCGTCCGGCATCAGGCTGAACGTGACGCCCTTCGGGATCAGCACGTAATCGCCCGGCTCGTATGCCAGGCGCCCGAACTCGGTGGCGAACGCGCCGCTCCCGCGGTGCACGAAATACAGCAGGTCGCCGTCGGTGTTGCGGTACGCGAATGGCATCGCCGCCGTCCGCCGGCTGATCCCCACGCTGACATCGGCGTTGGACAGCAGCACCTCCGGGACGCCCCGAGGGTCGGTCTGGTCCGGCGGTTCCACCCGCGCGGTATCGACGACGCGGCGCGGGTGCAGCGAGCCTTCGACCCGCACCACCTCATTCGGGCCATGCTCGCGGTAAATCATGGCCACGGGGCCGAAGAAGCCCTGGCGGCTGATATGCTCCTCGCGCAGATCGCCCAAGCCGACACGCGCCTGCCGGACGTGCCGCCCGCGCGCGATGTGGATCCAGGACCGCATGATTGTGTCCTCCCTGTGTTTGGCGGGGTTGCCGCGGTAGCAGTCTACGCCGCCTGGCCATCCGGCAGAAATTTTGATAGAAGGCAAAATACCTCGTGCCATGCCGGCGCGGAGCAGCCCCCCGTTTCAAGCAATCCTGCTTCAATGACTCGTAGCTTGCCCTCTGCCCGACACCTATGCATAGGCTCCCCCTCATGCCGACCGTCAGTCGCACCAAGGGGAAGAGCCGCTCCAAGCCGAAAGCCAAGCCCGCCGCCGCCCCCAAGGCGCAGCGGACAGCGCAGCGCGATTACAGCATTGCCGCCGTTGGCCGCGCCCTGGATCTGCTGGAAGCTCTGGCCCGCATCGGTCCCGCGCCGCTCGCCACGCTGGCCGAGTCCGCCCGCTGTACCCGTACAGCCGGTTTCCGCCTGCTCCGGACGTTGGAAGCGCGCGGCTTCGCCATCCAGGACGAGGCCCGCGGCATCTGGCGCCTGGGTGCCCGCTGGGCGGTTCTCGGCCGCGCCGCGCAGCAGCAGGGAGCGCTGGCCGCCGCGGCCATGCCGTTCCTCGCCGCGCTGGGCAAGGCGACCGGAGAGAATGTCTATCTCCGCATACGCGACGGGATGGAAAGCGATACCATCGCAATCTACCAGACCGATCCGGGCCTGCGCCTGTACAGCGAGGTCGGCCAGCGCCGGCCGCTGCACGCCGGGCCGGGCCGGCTATTGCTCGCCCATGCGCCCGAAGCGGTGCAGACCCAGGTCCTGGCCCAGCGGCTGCCGCGCTTCACGCCCGCCACCCGTACCGACTCTGCGTGGATCGCCGCCGACCTGCAACGTATCCGCGCCCGGGGCTACCTGGTAACCGCCGACGAGGTGGTGCCGGGTGCGGTCGGTGTTACCGCCCCGGTGCGCGATGCCTCGGGGCAGGTGGTGGCGGCGCTGACGGTCAGCGCGCCCTCCATGCGGATGCGCCCGCCAAGGCCGCGTTCCCTGGTGCCGCAGGTCCTGGACGCGGCGTCCAAGCTGTCGCAGGGACTGGGCGATACCCCGACCGTCACCGCCAAGCAGCCAAACGGGCAGGAGCATGGACCGCCGGCCATGCAGTGGACCGAGGGACACGGCGCAAGTTCCGGGCCGCATTCCATTTTCCGCTGACGCCGCGACCGGCGGTGCGCTGCCACGCTGGGCTGCGCGATCAGGGCCGGATTTGATCTCAGTCAATGCGTGGACGCGCTGATGTATCCATGACCGGACCATGACGGTAACAGAGGTGGGGCCGGCATGGTTGTGTCCCATGATTCAAACCCGCCGCGAGGCGTCTCTGCCATTGCCGGCGGCGTGCCTCCCGACGATCCCGCAGACGACAGCGCGGCGGCTGATTACTACCGCATCTATCTGATGGACCGGGAAAGCCACATCCGATCCCACCGCGTGATCCGGTGCGCCCAGGACGAAGATGCGGTCGCGGATGCGATGCAGTGGCTCGGCGAGTATCCTTGCGTCGAAGTATGGAACGGAGCGCGCCTGGTGCGCCGCTTGATTCTGCGCGGGTACCGGACGCCGGACACCCCGGCATAGACCGGCCGCCATGTCCGTCCTTCCCCCTCCCGCGCGAGAGGGGGAAGCGCGATCCTCGCCGTGCTAACGGATTGGCGAGAACGACGACGGCATGACCAGCGCGTTCTCCTGTTTCACCACCACCCCGGGCGGATTGCGGGCCGGCCATTGGCCCGTCGCGGCGGCCTCGGCGCGGACGCGGGCGCGATCGTTCAGGTCCTTATAGGCCCAGATATGCACCCATTTGTTGAGCGCGCCGAACTCCGAGTACATCCCGGCGACCAGCGGCGAGAACTTCACACGCCCCTCGATTTTTTCCGACCAGCGCTGGATCAGCCCGGGAATCGCGCCGGGAACCAGCGTGTACTGGCGGATCTCGAACAGCGGGCCGATATCACGTGGCTCCAGCGGCGGGGAAAACGGAGCGGGGTGAAACACCTCGCTCTGCTGCGCCACGACGAACTCGCGGATCGGCGGCGGCCAGCCTTCCTCTTTCTGCGCGGCGGCGCGGATCGCGGCGCGGTGTTCGAAGCTGTCATAAGCCCAGACATGGATGATCTGGTTCAGCGGGCCGACTTCGGTGTGCCAGAACGCGGCCAGCTTGGAATGCTTCTGCCGGGCCGGCAGTGACTCGCCAAAGCGCTTCTCCACCTCGGCGAGCGTGCCGGGCTGCAGCGTATAAGTGCGCACTTCGATGATCATGGTATCCCTCCCCACGGCGGTGGTGCGGCGATGCTACGCCGGCCGTGCCCAACGGGAAATGGGGCGGGAAATGGGGCCGGCAGCGGGCGCCCGGCATGGCAACAATCGGAACGCCAACGCCATGGATCCGACGCCACGGTTGCCCGACCAGCGCAAGTCATTCATAACCGATCATAGTGGCAATTCGAATCAGCCTCTTCTGTCCGCGACATGCGAGAAGTCATGCAGACAACACGTCCGGGGCTCCCTGATCCCTTGTTACCGCAGCCGGCTGTCGAACTCTCGGTGCCGCGGGCAGCCGGGGTCCGGACAAGGCCGGAATAGACACCCATGCTGTCCCTCCGTCCGCCGCCGGCGCGGCGTTTCGCGATATTGCTGTTGGCCGGTCTCGCCGCGCTCGCAGCCGCGACGTGGATCTGCTTCGAACTCGGCACGCGGCCGGGTACAGCCGGACTTATCTTCCTGGCCATCATCGTCGTCCTGTCGCCTTGGGACAGCTTTGTCTCGTCCGCCATCTTCTCGCTCGTTGCCGTCGCGGCGCTCAATTACTTCTTCACCGAGCCACTGTTCTCGTTCCGTGTACAGTATGGTCAGGATCTCGTGCTTCTCGGCACCTTCATCCTCACCTCATTCGTCATCACTGCCCTGGTCCAGCGTCTCCAGCACGCCGCAGCGACTCTCGAACGGCAGGCGAAACTCCTCGATCTGACGCACGACACCATCTTCGCTCGTAACCACAAAGACATCATCACATTCTGGAACCGCGGCGCCGCGGAACTCTATGGCTGGAGCAGCGAGGAAGCCCTTGGCCAGATGCCCGACACGCTGCTGAAGACCGTACTTCCCGAACCCCGCGAGGCGATCGATGACATCCTGCGCCGCACCGGCCATTGGGAAGGCGACCTCATCAACACGCGCAAGGACGGCACGCAGGTCATCGTCGCCAGCCGGTGGTCGTTGCAGCGTGATGCAAACGGCCGCCCGACCGGGACGCTGCAAACCAACAACGACATCACCGAACGCAGGCAGGCGGAAGAAGCGCTGCGCCGCAGCCAGGCCGCCTATCTGGCCGAGGCGCAGAAGCTGAGCCTGACCGGCAGCTTCGGCTGGAATACGCGGAGTGGCGAGGTGTTCTGGTCGCAGCAGACCTTCGCCATCCTCGGCTATGGCCAGGACGTCAGACCATCGATCGAAGCGATGCTGGAGCGCGTGCACCCGGACGATGCGGAAACGGTGCGGCAGGCATTGACCCACACATCGACAGACCGCGGCGGGTTCGACATGGAATTCCGGCTGCGGCTGCCGGACAGCGCGATCAGGCAAGTCCATGCAGTGGCGCGGGTGCTGGAGGCGCCGGGAGACCCGGCACAAATCGTCGGCGCGCTGATGGATGTCACCGCGGCCTGGCAGTCGGAAATCCGCCTGCAACAGGCGCAGGCGCAGATCGCGCATGTCGCGCGCATCACCAGCCTGGGCGCGCTGTCGGCCTCGATCGCGCATGAGGTCAATCAGCCGCTTGCCGGCATTACCGCACACGGCGAAGCCAGCCTGCGCTGGCTGCACCGTGACGTGCCGCGCCTCGACGAAGTCGAGGCATCGATCCGGCATGTGATCGCCGACGCCAAACGTGCCAGTGCGATCATCCAACGCATTCGCGCGCTCACGACGAGGTCCGACCAGGAACGGCAGCCGCTGAACCTGAACGACCTGGTCAACGAAGTGGTGCCGCTGGTGCGGAACGAAGCCCGCCGCAACCGTGCGCAGGTGCGGCTGGATCTCGGCACCGAGCTTCCGGCGGTTCTCGGCGATCCGATCCAGCTGCAGCAGGTCATCATCAATCTGCTGGTGAATGCCATTCAGGCAATGCAACTGACCGAAGGCGGCTCGCACATCGCGGTCGTTGGGACGCGAGCGGACGGGGATGGCCATGTGGTGCTCGATGTCGCGGATTCAGGCCCCGGCGTCGATCCAGCGCACAGCGCCCAACTGTTCGACGCATTCTACACCACCAAGCCTGGCGGCATGGGTATGGGGTTGTCGATCTGCCGCTCGATCGTCGAAGCGCATGGCGGGACAATCAGCGCGATGTCACGCTCGCCCGAACAGGGCGCGGTCTTCCGCTGCGTCCTGCCCGTGGTCCAGGCGGCATAACCTCGGCTCCGCATACTGCTTGACGGCGTTTGGTGCGGCGCCGCATGGTTGCAGGGCGGCCAGAGAGGCCACGGATCGGACGAGCGCGGGGTTCGCGTCGTGGCAGAGCAATCGGACTCGGCACAGCATGATACGGGCGGCCAGGAACCCATTGTCCTGGTGGTCGATGACGACCAATCCGTCCGTGAAGGCATCAGCAATCTGCTTCGTTCTGTTGACCTGCGGGTCGAGGTGTTCCGCTCCTCCACCGCTTTCCTTCAGGCGGAACTTCCGGCCGGTCCCTGTTGCATCGTGCTCGATGTCCGGCTGCCGGGACAAAGCGGGCTCGAGTTGCAGGCGGAGCTGATCCGCGAAGACATCCGCATCCCGATCATTTTCATCAGCGGGCACGGCGACGTGCCGATGTCGGTGAAGGCACTAAAGGCCGGTGCGATCGACTTCCTGGTGAAGCCGTTCCGCGACCAGGACCTGTTGGATGCGGTCAGCCGGGCCATCGATCTCGACCGAAGGCGGCGTACCGAGGACGCCAGGCGCGTTGACCTTCGGGCACGCTACGAAGACCTGACCAGCCGCGAGCAGGAGATCATGAAACACGTGACGGACGGGCTGTTGAACAAGCAGATCGCCCACCGCCTCGGCGTTTCTGAGATCACCGTGAAGATTCACCGCGGCAACGTCATGCGGAAGATGGGCGCGACATCCCTGCCAGAACTGGTACGCATGGCGGAGGCGCTGGCGCTGCCTCCTGCCAGGCCGGCGCGCTGAGTGTTGCATGCCGGACCGCGCGGCTGGGCAAACTCCCTGTGCCGCACAGAATAAACTCATGTATAGCTTCTGTGACAGGAGGATTTGCGTCATAGTCCTTTTGCCGCTGATGGATCCGCTCCATGAGCAAGGCGTAACAGGCACTCAATCGGATATCGCGTGCAGATACCTTTGATCGCAATCGTTGATGATGATGTATCGGTCTGCGTCGGCGTGACGGCGTTGATGCGCTCGCTCGGCTATGATGTGCAGACCTATGCCTCGGCGGAAGACTTCCTGCAGTCGCAGGAACGTCATGGCGCGTCCTGCCTGATCTCCGACGTGCAGATGCCGGGCGTTGGCGGCCTGGAGCTGCAGCAGATCCTGCAGGCGGAAGGCAGCCGCGTGCCGATCATCTTCATTACGGCATTTCCGGATGACCGCGTTCAACAACAGGCGATGCAGGCCGGAGCGAAGTGCTTCCTCAGCAAGCCGTTTGAAGGATCAGACCTGATCCACTGCCTGGAATCCGCTCTCTGCGGCGGCAGCGCGGCGTAACGGCTCGCGGCGGTTTAG
>Ga0335074_10003359_pt1 | contig 21822 bp, 14 predicted proteins | sample Lox_Sample_23_FD_206715 | JGI IMG/M metagenome (GOLD analysis project Ga0335074, IMG submission 206715) | Soil microbial communities from Loxahatchee National Wildlife Refuge, Florida, United States - Lox_Sample_2.3 | ecosystem: Environmental > Terrestrial > Soil > Wetlands | place: USA... | reverse complement strand
AGCAGCGGGCCGAAGGAATAGACGCCGGGCGCACCGAGAATGTGGAGCCCGGGCACGGAGGTTTCCAGACCGTCGTTCAGGAGCGGAAATCCGTTGACGCGAGAGATCCTCTCTAGAAGACTCGGGGCGAGGAAATCGTATTTGGAGATATCGATCTTAGAGCCGGGTTCCCATGAGAACGTGGTCCACGGTGAGCTTGCGGCCATCGCTGAGAGAAACGCGAACGGGGTCGCATGCGGCAGCCACGAGACGCACCTCGCAGCCCAGTGTGATGGGCACGTCACGGAGCTGATCGACCAGCCATCGGGCTCCGGAACGGCACGCTCTCGCAGCCTTTCCTGCAGGGGGACTGTCAATTCGCGGCATCGACAGTTAGGAGAGTACTGGAACGCCTGCCACCTCGAAGCTGTACGTTACCTGATCGCCGTCGGCGCAGGCGTAGGCGATGCGTGCCCTTTCGCTGCCGGTACCCTCAATGCGCCATTGTCCCCGTTCACGCACCAGACGCATCTGACGCCTTTGCTGCCACCATGCGGCTGCCTCTCCAGGAAGCGGCGTCCACATATGATCGGCGTCGCGAAGACCGGCAAGGTACTCCAGAAGGTCACGGTATAGCTGCTGCTCTCGCTTCTCGAGGATGTAATCGGGATGGACGAGGATACTCACCAGCCCGAAATTCTCCCGGACCAGCCCGATCTGCTGCTTCCACAAATCTATCGAATACTCCTTCACGATGTGGAACAGACTGTAATCCTGGGTGCAGGTAACAGGAAGCTCGACCATATTCCCGATGAAATATGGCATCGCCGTGCAGCAACCGCCATGTTGGGGATCAAGATGGGCGACGTTGGGAATCGACATGTCATAGACGAAATCGAACGCGTCATACCAGTCGGCGTTTCTGTAAAGAATCCCGGAACGAAAGCCGTACGCGCCGAATTGGCGTCCGTAGGCGTTGATGCGCAGGGCCCGACGCCGGAATTCAGAATATTCGGCATAGAGTCGACCGTCGTGCTTGAGATCATGCACGTTGACTTCAAAGCCGCGATCGACGATCGATTTCAGGTAGGAAGTGGAAACAGGATACCGTTCCTCCGGAACTACCTGGAAGGAGCTGCGAAAGCCAAACGACTCATCAAGGTCCATCAGCTTCTCGCAGAAGTCGCGGCCGATTAAATCCTCTACATCGTGAGTTATGATGCAGCAGCTCGTACAGTCATCCGGCCAGAACCAAATGAAGGGCGCTCTTTCGACGCCTTGAGCCTGTATCGCCAGAGCCATGCGCCTGCGGTGAATGCGATCGATCGTAAAATCTACCGGCCACTGAGGGAACGAAATCTGCTTCCATTTCCGGAGATATGCTTTCTGCAGGTGCTTGCGGACCGAGACTGAGAGCCAGGGACGCAGGCGATAGTAGATTTTCCGCAGGATTTCATTGGAAAGGCGGCCAGGTTCACGAAAGTGCGCGGAATATCGCTCCCGCTGCAGGTTCTCCGTCACTTCCTCGGGGTCGAAGGGGAAGTACACCTGCGAGCCGCGAACCGCCACGCTGCAGCTCGCATCGTAGCTCACTGCATCCACGTGATCGGCACGAACGCCTTCTGCCGAGCGTCCATAGCAGACTATGTCGCGGCCCCAGCGGAAATATCCGGAATCGTCCGATAGCTGAACATCAGTTGCAAAACTGGCATATTTCTCGGGGCAGCGATAGTAATCAAGGAAATGATGGCTCATAGGGACTGAACGATTCGCAGTATGGAACGTGTACGGTGTGCCTGCAGGAAAGCCCGGCCCGCATCTCCCCCGAAATGGGTCAATCAGGGTGAGAGATCCGGATCAGGCTAAAAGAAGTCCGGTCAGTCTCCCGTTGCTGCCGCACTCGGCCTTTGCAGACTCGAGCGAACGATGTGCGTCTCGCCCCGCTGGAGGACCGCAAGAATCACAAAAACACCTGCCAGGGCTATGGCAAAAAAGACTATTCCTCCCTCCCGGTGGAGGCTACCTGTAAGATAGTCGGGATCGACCCGGGTGCCAAGCATTGCGATTGCAAAGATGCGGAGCCCGTTTTTCGCAACCGACAACGGTATGGCCAGCGCGATGAGCAGGACTTTCCTCCATGGGGAACGAAGGAGGATTTCCGCTACTCCGATCGTGGTAACCAGCAACATGGAACTGGAACGGATGCTGCTGCACTCCTGAGCCACCTGGATGGTCAGGTTCGGAATCGCCACGAGAATTCCATGCTGAACAACCGGGACCCCGCACAATGTAAACAGAGCGTGTGCGGACCATGCTGAGCCGACCTGCAGAAGGGCGATCATGCGATCGAGAATGATGCCAGGGAGCGGAACCAGTCCGAACAGAAGCAGAATGGGAAACAACAGGGCCTGCGCGGCTTCGCGGCCAAAGCAGACCACAAAGCTTCCCGTCCACCATAACCCCAGTGCCAGCATTTCAAGAGCGAGGAGCACGTCTGGAGCCAGTAAATGACGCCAGACACAGGCAGCGAACACACAAAGAACGGCGGTAACCAGCACCGCCATCCCGCTGAAAACGCCCCACCGGTACGCATCCCGCACCCATTCCCGCTTTAGAAAACAAATACCCACGGTGAGCGGAAGAATCAGCAGGATCTGCGTGTATTCATCGTTGTGCAACGCCAGATCGAAAGTCTGGCGGAGAGGTATCCATGCCAGCGGCAGGGAGATCGCCACAAGGGAAAGAAGAATTATCCAACGTCGCCGGAAATCCATCATGAAAAGAGAATGGTCCAGAATTGCGGGTCGGAGGTTCAGTCCGCACGAGGAATTGCTTCGTTTGCAACGGCGGGGTTCGGGACTAGAGCAAGCGACCCGGTGCTTACCCCATGTGCCGGTAAATCAGCTCTCCAGCTATCGAGGAAAGCACTCCCGGCAGCGTCGAGCATAAAGCGCGCGCCTTTGGCATGTCTGAAACCGCCGCGAAGCTCTCAAAGTTCTCCCTGCTGCAGCGAAGGTAATCGATCTGGGTCCGAAGCGCGCCCAGGCGATCCTTAAATCGAGCTAAGCCGGCATTATCCATGTCCGTGCGGCCGAGATCGAGTTGCTCCGCCCTCTCCGCTTTGCTTTCTTCAATCAATCGCCACAGCAGCAGAGACATCCCGGCAAAGTGGTGGAGCTTTTGATCGGAGCATCCGTATTTGAAGACGACAGTACGCCCATGGCGAAGAGTCAGGATCGCTGCAACCGGGATTCCATCCTTGCGCACCAGCCGGATCTCCGCATCGGGCGCCATGCACTCCATCAGGTTCCGAAACCACGCCCGAGGCTGCGGCAGCAGGCGATGGCGTTTCCTGGTCATCATGAGCAGTTCGTAGAAGTCGTCGAGCAGTTCGGCTGAGCAGCCCCTCTGGTACGCAAGCCCCTGCCGCTCCGCGTGGCGGACGCGACGCTGCATGCAGTTCCTGTGACATTTTCGAAAAAGTTGTTCAATGGACGTGGACAGATCCAGGCTGTGAAACCAGAAGGACTTGCTGACTCTCATCGAGTCTGCTGCCTGGAACCTCGCCGACAGCGGCCGGAATTCAATGTATCGCCAGTCTGCCTGTTCACATTCTTCCCGCATCCATCTTTCAATCTCAGAGATCTCGCATGATTCATCCAGCAGGGGCTGCGCGTGATCGCTGAAGGGCAGCGAGACGAGACGGCTTCCCGTGATCCAGCTTCTGACCTCGCAAAGCACCACCCCATTCGACAAAGCCTCGCCGGGATGGTTCCCGGTCACGACCAGGGGGCGATAGCCATAGGTTTGGGTCAGAGCCTGCAGCCATTCCCTGCGATGGAATACGGAGGCCTGGGGATGGCGTGCGACCAGGTCGTCCCAACGGTGATCCAGCATCGGATCGAGAGTATAAAGGCGCATAATGACAGTCCGGTCCCCGGCTCAGAAAAATCGCCGGGGAAAGTGTAGCGCAACCATCGCAGAATCCAGAATTACCCTTTCAGGTAACCATCGTTCTAGGCCTTGCCGCCATCGCTCCTGGCCGCGGGGGATTGTCGGGTACCGTTGCGCCGGATCCTCCGCGATCCGGCTCCATCCTGCGCGGACGGCGAGGAATGGCAGGATGAACTCATCTGGTATTGCTCGATCTTATAAAGCACCGATCGATAGCTGATCCGCAGCAGGCGTGCGGCTGCTTTGCGGTTCCATCCGGTCTCTTCCAGAGCCCTGGCGATGGCGCTCTTCTCAGTTTCTTCCCTTACACTCTGCAGCAAAGAGCGCAGCGACTTGTGACCAGAAATCCCTGTTTGTGCCGCACGCGGTGCCAGCCTCGTCTCGCCGTGGATCGGCCTTTGCGACAAGTTCGGACTCGTCTCCCGTTTCTGGCCGTTCGGCGGCGGATCGCCAAACGCGGGCATCTCGTCTCCGACGATGAGATACCGCTTCACAGCCTGCTGCAGTTCGCGCAGATTGCCCGGCCATGGATAGGCCTGCCAGGCTTCCGCAGTGGATACCGGGAAGTCACGAGGTGCCAGGCCATAGCTTTTCGCAAACCGGTGCAACAGGTATCGCGACAGAAATGGAAGTTCCTCCCTGCGTTCCCTGAGGGACGGAACCCGGATTTCGTAGGCGCTCAGGTAACGGCATAGGTCGGCGTGCAGGTTGTGCTCGGCGAGCGCCTGATCCATGGTGGTGGAGGCGGATACAACTACGGCGGTCTCAACCCCGATCTTCTCGGGGCTTCCAGACCGGACAAATTCACCGCTGTGGAGCGCCTCGGCCAGCTTCGCCTGCAGGCGCAGCGGCAGTTCCGTGATTCCATCCAGGAAAATCCTGCCTTTCGCAGCTCTTGCCAGTTTTCCGCGATGCACGACCGCCGGCCCACCGGAATTCCGCTCCACTGAACCGAAGATTTCCCGATCGAGAAGATCCTCAGGAAGAGCAGCGCAGTCGATCCTGGCGAAGGGGAATCCGGAGCGAACAGAAAGAGTGTGCAGCAATCGGGCGACCGTTTCTCTGCCGCTGCCCGATTCGCCAAAGATGTACACCGGCACATCTGCCTCTGCCAGCATGGCCACCTGCGTGCGCAGCTTCTGCATGGCCGGGCTGAAACTCACGAAGAACCTGTCGGTGTCGAACTGTTCGACATTTTCGCTCGAGATGTTCTCCTCTGCGCCGTCGCAGCCCGAGCAAAGGCTGCGCTCAACCGCGTCCTGTAACTGCACCTCCGCCAGGGGCATCACCAGGTAATCGCTGGCGCCCGCGCGATACGCAAGCTCCTTCCGGATCCGGTCCTCCTCATGGTCAATCGCGATCACCGACAGAGCGGGATACATTTTTCGCATCCAACACAGTCCTTCCGGACCATCGACCTCGCCTCGGGGCAGCTCGTATAACACGATATCCGGCACCGAGCCCGCGCGGAATTTGTCGGTGGCTTCCTGAACATTACCCGCGATTTCGACGCGCCATCCGCTCGATTGGGCTGCATCCCATACCGGACGCACGATTCCGGAATCGCGGCTGACAATCAGCAGATCTGCCGTTGCAACGGTGTTTTCCATTTGGAACTGCCTCTGCGACAGAAGGCGGAGATCAAGTGAAGGATGTATGAAGGCTTTGTACCGAGGAATTGCGATCCTGCGGCGACTCGCCCAGGACTCGTGTTGTGGCGCCGCACAGACTTGCCAGACTGAGAGTCAGGCAGTCTCCGCCAGCCACTCCGAGCGACGCTTGTTGCCCATGGCGGGAGTCGCTCATCTCAGATTTGAAGGAGGACAAGCCAGAAAAGATGATGGGAGGCAATACAGCCGGGACAATCGTCTCGGCTGCCTGGGGGGCCGACCGGCTACCCCCTATCACTCTGGATTGGAAACGAACGTCGCGGCGCCCGGCGCGCAGGTTTGCGCTGCCGAGCGCTGAACGTTACGCGATGATCCGAACCGGCTTCAATCCACGGCGCATAACGACAGCGCGGCAGAACGCGAAGGCAGCCAGCAGCAGGTAGAGCCAGGGTGCGCCGCCCTCCGGGACAGGCAGGACCGCCACATTAGCGACGAATTCCTGTGGTGTCGGATCGCCGGCCGGGTCGATATCTTGCCCAGTCGGCGTGTAGAGCCACAAACTCGAGCTCTCTAGTTCGGACAGCGCCATCGTGTCGGCCGTGGAACTGAAGCCATCCGTCCCGTCATACAGGCCCGCCGTCGTGCTGTCGCCCAGCAGATAGTTCACATATCCCTGGGCTGTGGCGTCCAAGCTGGAGAACGGCACTGGGTTGGTGCTGTTCAGCGAGCCGATGAACCAGATCGCCGCCGAGATGTCTGCCTGCCCCGATGCTGGCGTGACTGACATCAGGTTCGCCAGATAGGCGATTGCCGCATATCCGGACTGCCCAATAGTGCTGCCGAAAAATGTGCTGTTGAGCGCGGATGCCGACGTTGCCAGCGATGCGAACGAGGTCGCGGTAGCTTGCCAGGACTCACTGGGAAGGAAAATCTCGTTGTTGTAGTCATCGCAGATAAAGCCAGGGTTTGCTGCGGTGGTGACCCCGTTTGCGGTTACGGTTCCGGTGTAATATCCGGCGTAAGCACCAAGTACCTGCACGTTGGTATTGGCCACCCCGGTAAAGTCAATGGTGACATCCTGCGCATGTGCAGGGTACACCAGACAGAGCAGCACTGACATGGGAAGTGCTGCAAACCACGAAGCTCTCAATCTCATTTGTTTCCTCCCCTTACACCAGCTCATCAACGTTTTCGCTTCGCTGCGGGAGGGGGTCGCCTGCGGGATCCCGCATTTAGTGATTGACATTTTGAGCAATCAGATAACGCTTGTCAAGACTGATTGTTTTTGCAACATACTGCAAAACCGCCGGGTTACGTCGGTGAGTTACCAGACTTTCGACCGATCCGCGTCCGTGGCTTTGCGGCCGCAGATCCCGTTACTTCGACGCCACGGCATGCACCGAAAAGATGCCACGGCCTGTAATATGTCGCAAACTTTTGCAATATTGCCGGCTTTGCAACTCCGTGCGCGCCTCGGCCGTTATTCGATCGATGACGGCAACATGGCTCGCTCACCGCACCTCACAGGACTTCTCACGACCGGAGCACGGCCAGCTCCTGCCTGATTTGAGCGGCATTTCGATAGCCGGGATCGATCTTCAGGGCCTGCTCCAACTGCTGGCGCGCCAGCCCAGGCTCTTTCACTTTTTCATAGGTCATGCCAAGGTGGTAATAAATATCAGGATTTTCCGGCATCCCGCTGCCCTGCTGCAGGCTGAGAGCCTGCTGGAGACACGTGAGCGCCAGCGAATAGAGCCCTTTCTGGTAGTAGACCCAGCCGGCGGTGTCGGCTGCGGCCGGTGACCCCGGTATCTCTCTCCGGGCCGTCTGCGCGAGAGACAATGCAATATCGAGATTTCCGCCGGATTGAAGCATCACCCGCGCCAGACCCATCGAGGCTATCGGATTCTGCGAATTGATTGCCAGAGCAGTTTGGTAGACTGCCGCGGCATTCGCCCACTGCGAGCTTGCCTCATACAGATCGCCCAGCAGCAGATACACGGCCACGCGTCCGGGATTTGATTTCAGAGCCTGCTGGCATGTGGAAATGGCCAGATCGACCTTTCCCTGCGTAGCCTGCGCTTCCGAGAGTTGCAGCCAGGCGTCGAGGTTGTGGGGGTCGAGCGATACAGCTTTCGACAGCGCCGTTTGGGCCCCGGAGAGATCGCGCTCGCTATGGAACAGGAGGTTGCCCAGAAGGTCATACAGGCCGCTGCTCGAAGGCGAGCCGGCGACCGCTGCCTTCACAGCTGCGACGGCCTGATCGACCTCCCCTTCGGCAATGCAGGTGCTCGCCAGACCACGAAGCGCATCCACAGAACCGGAATTGCGTTCCAGAGCCGACTGGTAGGCGGTCCGGGCTTCGCCGTATCGTTGCTGTGCAAATCTGAGATTTCCCAGCTGCACGTAACCATAGGCGCTCTGTGGAGCAATCGCGATCGCCTTTTGAACGTCCTGCTCGGCCTGGCCGTATTCCTTCAGGTTCGTTTCAGCAAGTGCATGCAGCGAATATCCCTGAGGAGATCCTGGCTCAATATGGATCAGCTGCATTGCATCGCCTTCAAGAGCGCGCATGTCGCCCAGTTCCATCGCAGCGTCAGCCAGGCCGCGCTCAGCGCCGAGCGAATTGGGATCCAGCCGCAGTGCTTCCAGCCACTCTCCCTTTGCACCCTCTGCATTGCCCTGCTTTTTGAACGCCACGCCCAGAGCGTAGTGCGCCTCGCTGTTGTCCGGTGCGCCCCTGATGATCGCCTGCAGCGCCGGAATCGCTTCACTCAGATCGCCGTTGCTGGTCTGTATCTCAGCCCGATCAAGCAGTGCGTCGCTGTCGTGAGGCGCTGCCTTCAGTATTTCATCGATCAGCGGCCGCGCCTGATCCAGGCGGTTGGTCTGGATAAGTAGCTGGATGAACTTCTTCCTGATCTGCAAGTCATTCGAGTGCTGTTGGTATAACAGGTTATATTCGTCAACGGCCTTGTCCGGATTCCCCACGCTGAAATAGTAATTGCTCAGTGCAAGCAGGCTCTGCGGGTCCTGCGGAAGGTCGCGTACGGCCTGAAGCAGGATGTCTTCTGCGGCGTTCGGCTGACCTTCAGCCAGAAAACACCGCGCCAGAGCCTCGCGCGGCTCCATGCTTCCCGGGGCGACACGCATCGCATCCTGATCTTCCTGCTCAGCCTCCCTGAAGCGGCCGCGTGACAGGTAGAGGTTTCCCAGGAGCAGGTGCGGCTGCATTGCATTCGGATCCAGAGCAATGACCTTCTCCAAGCTGGACTCGGCGGCATCCGGCTCATCTGCCTTTAACTGAAGCAGGCCGAGTGCGAGATACGGTTCCCATTTGCCGGGAGCAAGCTTGATGCTCTTCTGCATTTCCCCAATCGCGCCCTGAATATCGCCCTGCGCAGCAAGAAGGCTGGAATCCATCGAGTGCACCGCAGGATCGTCCGGCCGCTCCCGAAGCAGCAGCTTTGCCTGATCCTGGGCATCGGCAAATCGGCGCGCCGTAATTAGCATGCCCGCCATCCTGATCCGGGTCTGATAGTCATTGGGCCGCAACTGCACAACGCTTACCAGCTCCGCATACGCACGGTCCGGCTGCTGCATCTTCAGGTACGTCTCAGCCAGCTGGAGATGGGCCTCCGCATACTCTGGGTCGATGCGGGTCGCATGGCTGAACTGGATCGCAGCCGCGCGGTAATCGCCCTTCTGCAGGTACTGCTGGCCGCTCTCGAAGTATTGTTGTTTTCTGACCGTGGGACTACCGGCGCAGCCCGACAACACGCCGGCAATCAGGCTCAGCACCGCGATCAGTTCCCGCACGGATGAACGCTTCATTGCACTTACTCCTGACACCTGTCAGATCCGATCATGAGAGTGACTCAGGCCGATCGTCAGCAGCGAACAAGGTGCGGCGCTGCAATGCCGCGGGAGGCGTGTATCGACGACGAGTATTGCCTGCTTGAGGATGGCAGCGTTGTCGTACTGCGAGTGGTCCGTCACCACAGCCACACAGTCAAATGCGGATTCGTTCCGGCGGCGTGCAGTTTTGGGGTTTTGGGTCAGCTCAGGTGCGACTCCAGTTTTGTCTTACTGAGGCACCACCGCTCCCTTCACTCCAGTCGGAGGCAGCGGTTGATTCTGAGCGGACTTAAAGGCAGCCACTCTCCCAGCCCATCCTGACTCCGCCTGATTGCAACTCATTGTCCAGGTGGCCGTGATCCCGGAGGCATTAGTATCGTAAAAATGCGCCCACTCGCCATTCTGATCCACAGGCTGCGGTCCGTTGATTGAATTGAGTGTCGCGACAGCAGCATCGAATACAGCACCCGAGGGTGCTGTTATAGCAGTACCAGTACAGTAGATCTGGTTTGCATTCAATATCACGATGTCGCTCGCCGTCGAAGGCGTCAGGCAGGTAGTGCAGGTCGTGAAGGAAGATACTTCGGAATTCTGCGTTGCACTCTGGCCTCCGCTGTCCGTATCGAACGGCGATGTGCTTGCGCCCGTAATGTCATAGATGAGGACCGTATCCGGTTCGAGCGTTCCGGTTCTGGTTATCGCCACTGTTTCGGTCGTGGCCGTGCTCGCATTTCCTGCATAATAGATTTGCGATGTCGCGCTGAAGGCCGGGCTTCCGGCCACTGTGCCGGTAGACTTCCAGGTATTGCCTGGTGTGCTGGTTATCCCCGATATGGAATCGCCCCCTCCCGTAAAGGAGGCCACCAACAAGTTCCCCGAGGACGGAAAGCCCAGTGTCTGCGTGGTTCCGCTTGGAAGCATGGCGAAATGACCAAGATGGACGATGCGCATCGATTGCGTTGGAGCAGTGCCCGCACTGGCCGATTTGAAAGCGACTTGACAGGAAGTATAGGTATTCGATGTCCCGGTCGTCATTTGTGGGGTGAATGATGTGGCGGCAGAATAGACGCCATATTGGCCTGCATAGCCATCTAAGTAATCCGCAGCATCGAGAGCCCACGCGATATTCGACTGCGACCCGGCAGTAAAGGAAGCCGTCGGCGCTACATTGTCATTGAAGGATTCAAGAAGAATCAGATCTCCGCTCGTCAGCGTCCCCGTACTTGTTCCCGTAAGTGTCGTTGCCGTGACGCTGTTACAATTCGGTGTGCCGTCCACCGGGTTAGCTGTCGCAACGTTATAAAATTCCATACAATGAACGGCGACGTATCCTCCTACATCATCGCTGGCCGTCACCTTTACCTGACGCGTGCCTCCAGCATTATTTGCGACATACCATATACTAACAATGTTGTCAGACGAACTTTGATAAGGAAAGTTCGATCCCGCCAGTGTCCAGGTTTGGTTCTTATCGTCACTTATCGAATAGGTAGCAGAAAAATGTGCATAACCAAAAGCTGCGCAGATCAGCAGATTCCCGGGCTGTGTAGGTTCCGGGTACTCAATCGAATAATAAAAAGAAGGACTTCCCGGCCAGTTAGCTCCTCCTTCTCCCGACCCCGAGTTTGGGCCCCACACACTTTGCACGAGCGTGGGCGTAGCCGCCCAGCCGGCCGTGCACCAGAGAAGCATCGAAATCAGGAAAGCAAAGCGTCTCATTTTGGTATCCTCTTCTGCGTCCGGCGTGCAGTTGGACCACGGCCCGCTAAAAGCCTACCTTTTCCGTCGGGATCCTTGCAAGGCGACGTAGCTGCTCCACGACTCCACGTTGGGAACCCGGACGCTTTTGTCGCTGCCACGGTTTTTACCGCAGAAGTCACGGGGAACTCCGGTTCCTGGCAAGACTCCACCATGCGCCAGATTCCCTGCACCCCCAGGCGCGCCTTCGGCGAGCCACGCTTGTGGCACAAGACGCAATGCAGAACGAGCTGTTGCGCCCAAGCCGGTGCTGGCCCAGGGCGTGTTCCTTCTCGAGAAGAGGCAACGGCGCGTCCGGATTTCGCCGAAGCATCGGATCATGCGTTCGCCTTATGCGTTCGCCGGTCTGACGATTCCACCACTGATAATCGCAACCTTCGCGGCCACGGGTTTTCAACGTGGTTCCGCAGGCAGCTGCCGCATTGACTTGCGGGGAACCTCGCAGAATCAACGATTTGCAGCGATCCCGCCTACGCTCGATTTGACTTGCAAATGACTTTATATCAACGACCGGACCGTGCCGGCCGTCGCGGAAGGTGGGCTCACAAACCGAACGCAAACAGCGCCCCGCGTGCGGACACCAGTATCACCTGGTGTCCATCGATATTGACAGAAATAGGCGCTGCAAATGTACTTCCTCCGAGGTAGATGCGCCACAATTCCTTTCCGGTCGCTGAATCGATTCCGAACACGAAGCCTCCGGCGGCCCCAAACACCAGACCTCCGCCTGTCGCGAGCAGCCCGCTATATCCGGGATCCAGGGATTTCCTGCCAAACGGGAGCGATCGTTCCCACCTCTCCCATTTGATTTTTCCGGTTGCCGCATCAAGCGCCCGAACCACACGTTCTTCCGGCACAACGTAATTCGCACCCGAACTGCCCGGGTAAAATCCCAGGTCGCCGCGCTCAGGGTGGGGAGACTTCGTGAAAACAGAAGCGCCTTCCGTGGCGGGCACAAAAACCAATCCTGTCCGCGGATCGAATGCCGCATTTTGCCAGTTCGTCCCACCGTCGACGCCCGGACTCGTCGCCCGTCCTGTTGCTGAACTCTGCATGTTCGCCGCGGGGATCGGGCGCCCGTTGGAATCGAGACCCTTCGCCCAGTTCTGATGTACAAACGGCACGCCTGTCAGAAATTTCCCGGTCACCCGATCGAGCACGTAATAGAACCCGTTGCGGTTGACATCGCACAGCACGCGGCGAGGGACTCCGTTGATTGGCAGATCGGCAAGAATCGGGGTCTGCGTTGCATCGAAATCATGCTCGTCGTGCGGCGTAAATTGGAAGTACCACACCAGCTTCCCTGAATCGGCATTCAGGGCAAGCATACTGTCCGTGAAGAGATTGTCGCCCGCCCGAAAATCGCCCTGTAGTCCCGGAGCAGGATTGCCGACGCCCCAGTAAATCAGATTCAGGGCAGGGTCGTAACTCCCGGTGATCCAGGTGGGGCCGCCGCCCGTCTGCCAGGCATCGTTCTTCCAGGTCTCATGTCCGGGTTCCCCGGGACCAGGTATCGTATTGAATTTCCACTGCTGGCGACCCGTCTTTGGATCATAGGCGGCCAGGAAGCCCCGAATCCCATACTCTCCCCCGGCCACGCCTGCTACAACCGAGTTCTTCACGATGAGCGGAGCCCCGGTCATGCTAAAGCCGTTTGCGGGATTGCATATCTGGTTTTGCCAGATGACGCTTCCCGTATTCGCGTCCAGAGCAATCAGGTAACAATCAAGGCTCCCAAAATACACCGTGTTTCCGAGAACAGCGACTCCCCTGTTGGTTTGCGCACAGCATAGAGGCAGTTTGTCGGGCAGATTTCGGCTGTACCGCCACCGCACCGCGCCGGTTTCAGCATCGACCGCCACAACATTTGCCGGCGGCTCTGTGATGAAGATGACTCCCCCAACCACGATCGGTGTTGACTCGGTCCGAGTTGAGTCGGTGGCTTCAAATTGATGAAGCCACCGAATCCTCAGCTGCGACACGTTCTTCGGCGTAATCTCCGTCAAAGGTGAATAGCGATGCCCATCCAGGGAACCTGAGTACGTCAGCCATTCATCAGGTCTGGTCCCGGCGTGGAGAATCTGCTCAAAACTAACCTGAATGTGAGCAGCAGGCAGCATCTCCGCGGTCTCTTTGGCATTTGCAACCTGCAGCATCCTCAGATACCCCACAAGCTGCCATCTCTGCATCCGGGACATCGGGATACTCAGCATTCCTGTCCCCGGAATGCCGTCCCTCACCACCTTGTACACTGCAAGGTCGCTGTCGCCGTGGCTGAATCCGGGACGATTCAAAGGCGGCCCGTACGCGCCGGTTCCCGCCTTTCCGTGACAGGCCTGGCAGTGGGCACGAAAGACCTGTTCCCCAGCCTGGTGATCCTCACTGCTCACAAAGGGATTGGTCACAGTTCCCTCAAGGCTGTACCCCCCTTTGAAGGCCCCCTCCATCCCGAAACCGCCGCGTACATGCGTCATCCACCAAAGCTCTCGCCATGATAGGTCTGGAATCTGGCCTGAAGCCTTCCGCAAAAACAGCTCTGCCCGCCACGTCACCGTCTCCCATGTCCATCCCGCCGGAGGCGATTTGACAACAAAGATCGTTGCCAAAGAAGCGCAAATGATGACCAGTGCAGCGGCGCCAATCAGCCATTTGCGCCGCCGTTTTGACGGCACAGCCGGTGAGTTGGCCTTTGACAGAGGAACTTCTTTATCCTGAACGGGATTCGGCATCTTCGGACCCTGACCTCAGAACTGCCAGTACAGGAACTCACTGTGCCCGCCAAGGTTCGCAACTCCAAGCGCCGCAATAACCGAAATGGCGAGCCCCCAGGCCAGCGACGGATCCCACAGGAGGGCGCGGACGGCCGCCAGCCTTCCCCCCGGACCCGACTTCCAGCAAAGTGCCGGCTCATACGCGCTGAGGATCTGCAGCGTATTGGGGAGCGCGAGGGCGATGAACCCCGGGACGGCGATCCACAATGCGACACGTTTCAACCCAATCGCGAATTGCCCTCGCAACGCGGATACGCCAAGCCCGTGAAGTCCTGCCATACCCACCAGCAAATCGCCCGCTGATCTCAGGGTCGTCGCCCGGAAGATGACCATTGACGCCGCCACACATAGAAACGTGATCAAAAACCCTGCTGGCCGCATGAAACGTTCGTAGCTCGCTTTATTCGGCCATAGCTTAGGACCCACCTGCCGCCAGGCATGGTTTACAGTCAGATAGATACCGTGGAGCACGCCCCAGACGATAAACGTGTATCCCGCCCCATGCCAGATGCCCGAGATGAGCATTGTCAGGAGGACCGGGAACATCAGGAGTTCGATAAACCCGCCAAGCGTCCTGTTCCGCCCCCCAAATCCCGGCAGGCCTTTGGCTGCTCGCCGCCGTGTCAGCCACAGAGTGAGCGGGTTGTAGATGTATGCCGTGAGGAACCGGGTGAGAGTCATATGCCACCGCTGCCAAAAATCGATGATGTTTGTAGCCCGCAGCGGCGAATTGAAGTTGGGTGGCAGGCGAATGCCAAAGAAGCGGGCAATTCCCAGGGCCATGTCGGTGTATCCGGAAAAATCGAAATAGATCTGCAGCGCAAAGCCGATCGCCGCGATCCAGGCCGTAGCCATTCCGATCCTGGCGCCCGCGGCCGCCTGTTCGTAGATCGGCCTTACAATCGGTGCAATGCTGTCGGCAATAAATACCTTCTTAAACAATCCGAAGGCAAACAGTGTCACGCCCACCGAGATGTTCTCTTTGTCAAAACGGCACGAAGCGCGGTGGAACTGCGGCATCATCTCGCGATAATGCACAATGGGACCCGCGATGAGTTGCGGGAAGAAAAGCACAAAGAGGCAATAATCCTCGAAAGTGAAAGACTCGACACGCCCCGCCTGGATATCGATCAAAAATGCAATCTTCTGAAAGGTGATGAACGATATCCCAAGCGGCAGAATGATGTGTGCCAGCACATATTGCGTGCCAAACGCATCGTTCACCGCGCCGACCAGAAAATTCGAATATTTGAAGTAGCCAAGAAAGGCCACATTGAAAGCAATTCCCAGCAGGAGAACAGCCTGAGCGGCTCTGCGCTTCTCCTCCCGTCCCAGCCGCTGCAGCACCCGCGCCAGACCGAAATTGATCAGGATCGAGGGCGCAATGATCAGGATGTTTAACGGCCTCCACCACCCGTAGAAGAACAGCGACGCCGCGATAATCCAGCGCAGGGCCCACACCCGCGACACACTTCCCAGCGCAAAGAATACCGCCACCACCAGGGGCAGGAATAGGAAGATGAAGGGATATGAGTTGAATAGCATATCGCTTGCTCCTGTGTCCGTGCGTTGTTACCGGGCGGCGCAGATGGTACTGATCCGTCTCGCAATCGCGCCGACATTTTCGAAGGACTCGACTTCCGCCACCTTGAACTTCACGCCGAACTGGGACTCCACTGCAACGATGAAATTGACGTACGCGAAGGAATCCCAGCCAGGAACCTCTTCGCGGCGCGTCTCCATAGTCAGTACAATGGAATCATCGGACAGGAGATCGCGGAGAATCTCCGTCATCTTGCTCACAATTTCATGGTCGCTCATGCTGCTCCTGGCCTTCTCGAAATATAGGTTGGCTGAGGGCAATATTCGGATAAGTGCAGGACCCATGTTGTGCTGCCATTCTGGGACTCTGCTTCTTGCTCAACTCTGAACCCGAGAGATGGATACAGGCCGCTGACGACGTCGTTCTTTTGACTTGGTATGTAATCTGCCCGAAATCCGCTGACGTCCATCTGACGTGCTGCTTCTACGGCGATATTCATGATCTCCCGCTCCAGTTGCCGTCCAAAGACCCGGCAGCTCATGACCCACGTATCGATCTCCATCACTCCGGGGGCCTGTGGGTCGGGGAGCAGAATCATCGCACTCACGAGCCCGTTGTCGCCGAACCGGTCCACGAGCCGGAATTGGAGGGTGAGGGAGCCATCGGCGGCAACGAACCTGGCAACCGCGTCCAGGGAATGCCGCCTCGTGGTCGGGTTGAACTGATTGGTCTTTCCGATCAGTTGTGCGATTCGTGCAAGATCGACTTTCTGGAAGGGTCCAAAATTGACAGACATCTCGAGTCCCTTCAGAAACTCGTCCATCGTCTGGGAGGACTCAAGAAACGTATCTCGGGATGCGTTGGCCGAGTATTGTTCGGCCCGCTGAGAGTCTTCTGCGGTGAACGCAGCAGCTTCAAAGTACCCGGCGTCTGCGAGGCACCGCACGTAATGAGCCGGGTCGGGAGGCAACTCCGGGACCGCCACCATCGGGAGGCTCTCTCTGATGCGCGCCCGCTCTGCGGGATTGTCATCGACAAATACCAGGCTGTCGATGCCGATATTCAGTTGCCTGGCAATTCGCTGCAGGTTCGCAGCCTTGTCGTCCCAGTTTGCGACGAAGGCCGCGAAATCGGAGCGCTTCAGAAACATCTCGGGATGATCCCTGAAGGCGGCTTCAACCACCGCCGGCTCGTTCCTGGAACAGACAGCCAGAACCACGCCGCGATCTCTCAATTGCCCTGCATAGCGCTGCAGAGCAAGGTGCGCCTCACCCGTCGCTGTACCCTCCCCCAGCACGATTCCCTCGAGCCCGTCATCCCCGATCACGCCGCCCCAGAGAGTGTTATCGAGGTCCAGCACCAGACATTTTTTTGACAGCCCTCGTTGTGCGGCAATCACTCTGGCAAGGAGATCCCCGTAGAGCGGTGCAGCCTGTGGCGCGATCTCCATCTTTGCCTGCAGCCAGCGTGTCACATCGAACCAGGCGTCGATCCCATCGCGTTCGCTGGCCCGCGCAACGTCGAGAAGCAGGATGCCGTCCTCGCGCGCCGCCTCGGCCACGTGCTCGTTGAGCCCGGCGACCAGTCGCGAGGGTGCGCCGCCGGCGAGACGGTCATAGCTGCCGAACAGCGGATCGGTCACATTGAGAAAGGTCTGTTGTATGACCGTCGACCCCAGTGTTTCTCGCGCCCTCTGCCACAAAAAACGGAGCCCATCGATGTATCGACGAATGGCGCCGTCGGCCTCGTCCGCAGCCGCATTCACCGGCACTGCAGCGGTCAGTTCCCGCGCGCTGAGCGATAACACGACCACCTGCGGATCGAATCGCTGAAGTGAGGATTCCGGTTGAAACAATTGCTGCCGATATTGGCCGTAAGGCCCCACATGCAGGTCGAAGAGCAATCGCCTGCGCAGCCCTGCCACTCGGATCGATGGCACAAGCTGGTCCACCGTCGCCGACGCGAGAATCGCCAGCCGAATGGTCGGAATCTTCCCGTCTGTTTCCGTGCCGAGGTTTTCGACAGCCCGATTGAGTTGAATGGTCTCGACGAAGCTTAACCGGTGCTGAGCAAGCGCCGCGAGCCTCTCAAGGGAATCCGCCGACTCAAGGGCCAGTCGAAGGTTACCACGGAAATCCTGCGGAACAGGCAGCCAATCCATCATATGCAGCTCGTCAGTTGCCGGAATCCGGTGCGAAGATGAGGCGTCCACTCGGAACGCTCCAGGCGGTCGACTGCGAGTCGGCGTTCCCGACACACCGCTCTATCTGGGGACCGGCCTGCTGCAGAAATGCCGCAGACCACCGTTCCGCGCTCGCGCGGTTGAGGTGAGAACCGTCAAACGTCACCAGGCCATCAAGGCGCGGTTCCACAAACGGCCGTCCCAGCGCAGAGGCGAGGGCTCTGGCGGTAGCGAGATCGGTGTCCACTGTCGGAAGAACGGTCAGGATCGTGCACGCTGGATTCGTTGCCAGACCGGCCAAATACCGCCTGCCATCGGTGGTATATTGAGCGAGTTTCTTTGCATCAACAGTATTGTTGTAAGAAACAGGCTGGCTCTTGAACCGACTTGTTCCTGTCACGATCCACGATCCCGTAGCTCTCGAGCGAAATATCGCCTCGTTGTCCCCGCATAGAGAGTTGGAGTTACCGCAAAACACCTTATGTATGCTTTGCCAGCGGCGCTTGTCCCGATATTCCGCCTTCGCCGAATCCTCCCGCATGACCGTCTGCCCAGGCTCAGTCTCCGCGTTCTCAAAGAACGAATCGATGTTGATCACGTACACCTTCGCCTGTGGACGAATCCGCTTCAACAGCGGGCCTTCGAACGTATAGTTCTCGTAGTAGGTAAATCCCAACAGGTAGTACGTCTCAGAATGCGACGAGAACCATTCATCGGTCGCTCTGCTGGAGAAGCCGAAAACCGTGCGACTGCTCCCAAGGAAGAGCACCTCTGCATTCCTGGCGGCCGTAACGGCGGCCGGTTCGAGTCCAAACCAGATCGCTCCGTGATCGTAATCGCCGTACCCGGTGGCTCCGCAATAGCCGAGATAACTGTCTTGACCATAGCCGGAAGCCTGGCAGCTGAAGATGCCGTAGACCCTCAGGTTGTATGCGCCCGCGCCGAGAGCGACCGCCAATACCAGCAGCGAGTAAAGGCCCGCTCGGGTAGCAAACGCAAAGGTCAAACGCCTCGGCCGCGGTACTTCCGTTGACTCAACCTCGGGGACTTTGGCGATGGTCAACATGGCTATCTCACCTCATCTTCCGTCCTTGTCTCGAACCACTCGAGATTCCGCCTTCGCCGCTCTCCACCAGATCTGCGACCTCAGGGATGCGCTTCCCCCCGTGCGAAACGATGTCCTCGCACAGCCGAGGTGATCTTTGAGTCCGCGAGTTCCGGCGCCGGAGATGCCGTCAGCAGCGAACAATGTGCGGCGCGCCGATTCCGCGCGTGGCATTGCGCGTATCGACGACGAGCTTTGCCTGCCTGACGATGCCGGCATAGTCGTACTGGGAGTGATCGGTTACGATCACCACACCGTCGAATTCAGGGATGCGATCGAGCGGGGTACAGGTCATGTTCAGCGCGTACTTCCGCCCCTGTCCCACCGTGGGGAAAAACGGATCGTTATATTCGACGTGTGCGCCGCGCTTCTGGAGAAGTTCAATGATAGTCAGCGCCGGCGACTCGCGAAGATCGTCGATGTCGCGCTTGTAAGCGAGGCCGAGGACCAGGACGCGGGATCCGCGGAGAGCCTTTCCCTGCTGGCTCATGGCTTCGACGATGTTCTCGACCACAAAATACGGCATAGCCATATTCACTTCGCCGGCCAGTTCAATAAACCTGGCCCGGAAGTCGAACTGCTTGGCCTTCCATGAAAGATAGAACGGATCGATCGGGATACAGTGGCCGCCGAGTCCAGGTCCAGGATAGAAGGCCTGAAACCCGAAGGGCTTGGTTTTGGCTGCGTCGATCACTTCAAAGAGATCGATATCCATGCGCAAACAAAGCTGCTTCAGTTCGTTCACCAGAGCAATGTTGACGCAGCGGTAGATATTCTCGAGAAGTTTGGTCATCTCGGCGGCCGCAGGAGACGACACTGGAACGGTTCGGTTGAATATCGTCCGGTATACCGCGGAGGCGAGATCGGCCGCCGCCGGCCCGCACCCACCCACTACCTTGGGAATGTCGCGGCGCGCCACGGAATCGTTGCCCGGATCTTCGCGTTCCGGCGAGAAAGCCACGTAAAAGCCGGTTGCCGCGGCGTCACGCGCGACCCGAAGCTCCCGGGAGTTGCCCTGCTCCAGCAGCGGAACGACGATCTCTTCCGTGGTACCAGGATACGTTGTGCTCTCCAGGATGATGAGTTGCCCTTCGCGAAGGTGAGGCGCGATACTTCGAACCGTACCCGTAACGAAGCTCAAATCCGGCTCATGATGCTCGTTCAGCGGAGTCGGAACACAGATGATGACCACATCCATTTCGGCGATATGTGCATAATCCGCAGTGGCTCTGAAGCCGCTCCGCTGCGCCAGACTGATTTCTGTCGCGGGGATGCGCACGATGTACGATCCGCCCTCGTTCAGCGTGTTGACTTTGCGGAAATCGATGTCGAAGCCGGTGACGCGAAAGCGTTCCTCACTGAAAAGAAGCGCCAGGGGGAGGCCGACGTAGCCCATGCCGACGATTCCGATGCGCGCCGTGCGCGTCGCGATACGCTCTTTCAGTTCGCAGGTTTTGTCTAAGGAAATAGATGTCACTCGTGTTCTCCCCTGATGACGTGCTTTAGATTGACCGTTGCTGGACGTTGTGCCGATTCCGATGCCGATAGGTCCCGAATTAGGACACTCTAAGTGCTGCGCGAGTGTCGGAGTCTAACGAATCCCCGGCAGAAAATGTCGCGGCTACGGCGTCCGCCGGAGTTGGCGAAGGCGGCCTGCCCCTGAGCGGCAACCGCCACAGGCAAAATGCAGTGCGGTCAACAACAACCTGATCGGTCTACCCTCGACCTGATCCACCACACGCCGGAGCACCAACCCTTCACTCAGGAACTGCGCAGTGACGCATTGTGTAATTCCGGAAATTGCTCGCGGTACCATCCTACCGTCACCTCAAGACCATTCTGCCATGGAGTTCTGGGCTCATAGCCGAGCCTCTCCAAGAGGAAGGACGTATCCGCCGGTCGCTCCTGCTCAAATCGTCGGTCCGGAATTTCACCAAATACCAGTCTTGCGGCTGGGTCTACCAGCAGTGCAATCCGTTCCGCAATTTCGCGAACAGACGCAAGAACGCCGGTGCCCAAATCGAACGAACATCCCTCAATCCCCGGAACCGTTGCTGCCCTGAGCAGGCCCTCTGCGACATCGTCAATGTAAATCCAGTCTGCCCGGCGCCGGCCACTGCTCAGCTTCGGACTTTCGCCCCGCAGCAATCCGAGGGTCACGAACGGCACCAGCTTTTTTGTGTCCTTCTGATCGGGCCCGTAAGTCATAAAGATACGCGGCATCACAACGGGCAGCTGGTACAGCTCGTTGAACATCCGACCGTACATGCTGCTCGCCCATTTGGCCGCCGCATAGGGCGAGCACACTGCCGTCTCACCATTAACCCCATGAGGCTCCTCAGAGGAGCACGCAAGAACGATGCGGCGGCATCCCACGTCAGCAACCGACGTCAGCAAATGAACCGTGCTGGCAAGGTTGTCATAGAACGTCGGGAGCACAAGCGCAAGATCGCGAGAGCCGGCGACGTGGCTCGCCAAATGGAACACAAGGTCAGGCCGCACCGCTTGAACAACCTTCTGCACCGCTTCGAAATCTCGCAGATCGGCCTGCCACCACCGGGTGCGTCCCGGCACGTTCTCTCCGGGAGAACGTGAGATAACGTGAACCACTCCGCCGCAGGCAGCGATCCGGCGACACAAGTGCGACCCAATGAAGCCGCTGCCGCCCGTCACTAATACCGACTTACCAGCAATTTGATCAGTAAGCACATCAGCACCTGACATGTCGACCAAAGCACGCAATCGTCACGTCTGACCGCGAGCCCGGTTTCTCAACCCTCGCTTTCATAACACCGCCTTACGGCAGTAAAACGCTTCCGCGTACCCGCTGTCGGAGGCGCATTCCATGCCGCGCAGGCGCATGAGGGAGAGGAATGTCTCCGGCTCAAACCAGTGCTTCGACCGCTGCGATCCGAATGCATCCATCAGATGCGCGACTTTGGCGTCGCAGAGCTCGCGGCGGAGAGGAACAAAGACCGAAGGACGACCGAGATCGCCGTCGTACTTGGGAATTTCGTACTCGAAGATCAGATGATTGCGAAAGGTGTTCCAGGTGAGCTGAT
>Ga0335074_10003358_pt1 | contig 21827 bp, 21 predicted proteins | sample Lox_Sample_23_FD_206715 | JGI IMG/M metagenome (GOLD analysis project Ga0335074, IMG submission 206715) | Soil microbial communities from Loxahatchee National Wildlife Refuge, Florida, United States - Lox_Sample_2.3 | ecosystem: Environmental > Terrestrial > Soil > Wetlands | place: USA... | reverse complement strand
AACTGGAGCGCCTCGCGCGAAGCTTCGCCGCCACACCCGATGTCGAGCAGGACGCTTTCATCCGTCAGGTTTTAGACCGGATGACCCCTCGCACGCGCCGAATCGTGCATTGGCGGCTCGCTGGTCACACCTGGCGGCAGATCGCGGACGAGCTTGGCGCAGACCACATCACTGTATGGAGGCAGGCGAAGAAGGAAATGCTTGGACTGCTCGAACTCAAATCTGATACCCCTGATGCGGAAGAACGAGGTGAGAAAGATTAAGGGACACACCAACCCGGAACAATGGTTTGTCGAGCAACTGCGCGCCTATACGCAAAGGCAGCCGCGGAGCGCACATACTCCCGAATGTCCCGACGATTCCTTCCTGCGCGAATATGCGGCAAAGCCGGGGTCCTTCTCCCTCTCAGATCCCCGCGTTCAGCATGTGACTTCCTGTGGCCACTGCCTGCCAGTTCTTCTTGACTTCCGCCCAACAGTCGCTGTCCGCCGCCCACCACCAGCGCGTGTGGCCGCCATTGCCGCCCTGTGCGCTGCGTGCCTAATTGTCGGGTTTGTCGTTGCGAAATACTGGAACCGCCAAAATCCCGTCGCGTCCAATCCACCCGCCGGCCAGCAGGCATCCGCCGTTGTCGATCGAACGCTCGATCTCACCAACTATGGAACCTTTCGAGGAGCCGAACAGCAGCCGCCAAAGCCGCCACTCAATCTTCCCTCAGCCTTGTTGCATGTCAATCTGATCCTTCCGCGCTTCAGCGACGCCGGACCGTACACCGTCATTGTCGTAGCGGGCCGCGAAGGTACGAACCGCATCGCTTATGCCACAGGAACCGCCAGTATTACCGGAAATCAAACGAAGCTGACCGTAACGCTCGATCTGCGCCGTGCGAAACCGGGAAGTTATGTTCTCCTTACCGAACTGAGCGGACAGGATGACTGGTACTCCTATCCGCTCAGGATTCAGTGAATGGGTTCCTCCCGGGGAGCGACGGCGCCGGCCGAGAATCGTCCTTTTGAGCTCGCAATGAGCCCATTATCTGTTCATTCAAGACCCGCGGCGATCGCTTGATCCAAGCACGTTTTCCGGATACGCATCGCTAAGCCACGCCATTGAGCGCAATTTAGGCAAGCGGTACTGGATCAAGATAGAGCCAAACCTTGCGAATTGAAGGTCCAGCCGTCATTTGAGCAGGGGTGGGATGGTTCCAAGGCTGGCCGCTAAATTGGGTTTGGTGGACACGGGACCAGTCCTGCGTACTCTCAGAGTCCTTGCTGAATAGCTCGCGCTTCGAGACCGATGGGTTCGAGAGAGTACACTCTACTCGCTAACCATTTCTTCTATGACAACTGCTCCCCATCACGTGGTTCTTCGTCTGGTAGTTACAGGCGGCTTCTTAGCGGGTGCACAACTCGATTTTGCGGACGGCCTGAACTGTCTGATCGGAGGTCGGGGGGCTGGTAAAACAACTGCCCTGGAGTTCCTTCGTTTCGGACTTGGACTGATGCCGGATCCGAAGACGAATCTGCAGCGGCACCGCGCTATCGACGCTCTGGTGAAATCCAATCTGGGCAGTGGCCGGCTGGAGATCGAACTCCGCACCAAGACAGACATGCGATACACGGCCGGCCGCGGGGCTCAGGATTCCGTCCAGATCCTAAATGAGGTGGGAACCCCCGTCCCGATCTCCCTCGATCGCGATCAGATCTTCTCGGCCGACGTCTTCAGCCAGAACGAGATTGAAGAGATGGCCTCGAGCCCTAAAGCGCAGCTGGAACTCCTCGATCGTTTCGAGGAGCAGGATACGAAGGCGATCGAACGCGAACTGGAGCAGCTCCAACGCGAGCTTGCGCAATCTACTGCGGATCTGCGGCGTGTGGACCAGGAGGTGGACGATGCGCGGGTCAAGGCATCGGAGCTGCCCGTGTTTAAGGAGAAGCTTAAGGGGCTCGCCAAACTGGCCGGGCCGGATGCCGGCAGAATCAACGCGGCCCACACCGCGAAGGGCCAAAGATCGCGCGAGGAGAAGATTCCTCAACTCGTCACAGTTGCCCTCGAGAGGCTCCTGCGAGAGATGACGGCGAGCCAGGCTGGCTTCCGCACAGGAGTCGAAGCGCAACTTGACTCCCAGGTTTTTGAAGGTGCGAACAGAGAGCTCTTCAGTGCGCTGAGGAGCGATCTGGAGTCGTTCCTTCAAGAGCTCGAGAAGAATCTGCAATCGATGGGGAACAAGGCGCAGACGCTGGAGGGTCGCATCAAGGTTCATGCGGCTACCCTCGCCCAGCGGCATGCGCTGCAGGAGGCAGAGTACCGTACCATCGTTGCCGCCTCGGCGGAGCAGGGAGAGCGCGCCGCAGAGAGGCTTGCGCTCCAGGCCTCGCTCGCCAACGCCGAATCGGCGGCAAAAGAACAACAGGGGAAGGAAAAGCAACGAGCAGAGCTGCTGAAGGTCCGCGGTGCGTTGCTGAAGCGGGCCTCCGAACTGCGCGATCAGCGCTTCGCGCTCCGGAAGAAGATTGCAGAGCGGTTATCGAGTAAGTTTCCCAGCATCCGCGTCACGATCGAGCAGGCTGCGGACCTCGAGGAATATCAGCAGCTGGTCACGGAAGCGCTCAAAGGCGCGGGCGTTAAACAAGGGGCCGTTGCCGAGCGATTGTGCCCGATCTTTCTGCCCGAGGAGCTGGCCGCTGTGGTTGCCAAGAACGACCTCTCGCTTTTTGTGAAACGATCGGGCTTCGACGAAGATCGCGCGAAGAAGATTCTCAATGCACTGCGCAGCGGGGGCACCCACTACACCATCGAGACAATTGCTTTGGAGGACCGGCCTTCCATTGAGCTTCTTGATGGGGCCACTTTCAAGGAATCCACGCGCCTGTCCACGGGTCAACGATGCACGACGATCTTACCGATCTTGCTTACCCAAAGTGAACGTCCGCTCTTAATCGATCAGCCGGAAGACAATCTCGATAACGCCTTTGTCTACCAGACCATCGTGCGAGCGCTCAAGGCGATCAAAGGCACGCGCCAAGTCATCTTTGTGACCCACAACCCGAATATCCCGGTCCTGGGAGAAGCGGAGCGCGTCTTCGTCTTCTCCTCTGACGGGCAGCACTCCGCGCTCAAGCAGGTCGGGAGTGTCGATGAATGCAGGGAACAGATCGAGAATCTCCTCGAGGGGGGGCGCGAAGCCTTTCTCTTGAGAAAAGAACGCTATGGCCACTGAAGACGCCGAATTGCTGTCCGCTCTGGAATCCGCGGACTGGTCCGTCGTGCTGGAGGCGGTCGCGCGAGCGGAGTCACAGATACGCGATTCCATCGTCGGCGATCCGAAGGTGGAGCTGATCGTCGCGAAGCTGTCTCCCCTGGTGGACCACCGCAAGTGGGAGGTGCGCAGAGCCGTGGCGCATGCCGCCGCGCATGCGCCACACGCCGTCTTCGAAGGCGTGCTGGCCAGACTCGCACGGGATGACAACCAGAGGGTGCGGCAGGCAGCGGAACATGCCGCTATGCGTCGCCGCGACTCCCGCAACGCGAGTTCCTTGGGAAAGCAGCATGAGGACCGCATCAACGCCACCCTCGATACCATCGAAGCGCGCTTCGGCACAATCGGCAGGGAGGCCGTGAAGCGCGCAGCCGAGCAGATAGCGAATACCTTTGCGCGAGAGCTCTATCACGAAGTGATTCGACTCCTGTCGCCGCTGGCCGCCTCGGCAGAACGTCTCCAGTCGAAGTTGATGGCAGAGAAGCATCTTCCCCAGACACTGGTGCAGGAAGCCGACGGGATTGGCAGGCGCGTCCGCCGGCTTCAGGCAGTCCTCGATGGAATGCGCGCCTACACCGCTCAGCCAGCCCTCTCTTTCCAGTCGGAACGCCTCGATGAGATCCTCCACGAAGCGGTCGATGTGGCGATCGAGAGCGGCTCGGATCGTTCGCGTAAACCCTCTGTCGAGATCCGTGTTCCTTCCTCGATCGTGATCGAGGCTTCGCGGCCCCGCCTCGTTCAAGCGCTGACCAACATCCTGGTAAATGCAGTGGAAGCCTACCCTGAGGACGCCGTTCTCAGGCCCGTTGAAATCACTGCCAGCGTCGAGGACCGTCTTCTCCGCCTGACCATCCGAGACTTCGGATGCGGCATGTCGGAGGAAGCCCAGCGCGATTCACTGACCCTGTTTTCAACCAGCAAGGCGAATGGCACCGGATTCGGCCTGCCGCTTGCCGTCAAAATCGTAGAGTCTGAACATGGCGGAAGGCTGAGCCTGGAAAGCGCGAAGGGGCAGGGGACCTGCGTTCACATTCTGCTTCCAAAGCACCACGAGGCGCCGCGATGAAGAGCCGCCACTGTGCGTTGATCGTCGAAGATGAGGCGGAGACCGCCTTCGATCTTGGGGAGATTCTCAAATCTCTGGACTGCGACGGCGTTTCCGTGAGCAACGCGGAAGATGCGATGCGCGAACTCGAAAAGAGATCCTTCTGTTTAGTGCTTCTGGACCTCGAGATCAAGGGCGAGCCACACGCCATCAAAGGACACGTCGAATATGGGAAGTCGCTCTTGCGCAAGATCCGCCATATGAACTCCGAGCATATTGGCTTGCGTTTTTGGCTTCCGGTGCTCGTGATTAGTGGATTCGCCCGAGAACGGGACGAAGCGCTCCAACTAATGAAAGACGGTGCTACGGATGTGATTCAAAAATCGATCGACAGCCAGGCCGTCTCCCAAGCTATCCGTAAGGCGTTGGCAGAGAGCGGCCGTGAAACCCATGATCTCTGTGAAAACCATCCCGTTGTGCCCCGGGACAACTTCAAGGAGATGGTCATCGTCGCCATTCCTGGAGATCGAGCGAAGCGGCGCACCACCGTCCGCCTCGGCTCGCAGCCGGTGACACTTACCGACGGCTCGCTGCGCGTCCTGCTCCATCTGGTTCTCGGCCATCTTCAAAACAAACAGGTGCACAAGACGGATCTGGGCGCGAACCATGAGCAGGGCTTCAAGGGAATCTCCATCCTGAGAGGGGAGTTAAAGCAGATCCTGGGTGACATCGACGTCATCAAGAACCATTACCACGGGTACTACGGGTTCGTGCCCACCGTGACGATTGGGGAAATCGCGTTCGACAGGTTGCTCGAACTGGACGACCTGGCGATATCCAGCCTCGCAGAGAAGATCCGGAAGCAATCGTCATCGCCAGAGAAAAAGTCTGAAGGAAACTCCGGAAAGTTTCCGCCACAACGCCGCCGTCGTTGAAATTCCGCTCCGCGTAATAGAGTGACCTCAGTCAGGCCTGAGCCGACGGCTCAAACTGGCTTGGCCAAGGAGCGCGTATGAGCGACTGTGAGACGGGACTGGATGACCGCTGTCGGGATGGGGACGGCGAGATTCGGAGGAAGCGCGGAGACACGCTCGTCGGTACCCTCCGCGAAGAATACGGGCCGAACTTTGCGCCGGGCGTACGTTCGGATATGCGCTTGGATAGCTTACTGGAGCGAACCGGCGCAACCTCTTTGAGCGACTTTCTGAGAAACCACAACCGGTAAGGACAACTGGCAATGCGTTCCAGCAGCCGCTGAGCATTGAAGCCGTCGTCCGTCCAACGCGGTGAATCTGACGTCGCGGAGTTCAACTCAGTCCAAAGCTGAAGTGAAGGGAGAAAAACAATGGAGAATGCCCCCGAGATCAAACCTTCTGAACGCATTGCGGTCAGCGTTGAACTGCTTCGAGCTGAACGGGCGCCGGAAGTGGTCACCATCGAGTTCGACGGACCGGTCCATCACCCCAAAATTGCCGCGGAGATCGCGGCGATCCTTGAACTAGATGCCGCTGAGATCCTCAATGAACTTTCGAACCCTCAGGTTCTTCACCCGGAAAAACATCATGGCAGTCTTCATCTTGTTTGCATAGAACTTCATTTCGAGACAGAGGAGAAAAAGCACCACTTCTTGCCAACAGCAAAGTGGGAGCGTGTACACCAATGGGGCTGTGAAAAGTTTCGCGTTGCAACTGACGCCTGCGCGAACCTCGAACTTCACAGCGGAGGTCCAAAGGGGCCTGTGCTCAACGAATCGAAGGAAATCGGCCGGCACCAGGGATGCATGGTGGTGTGGCTAGTAAAGCCCGGGCCCGAGAAGAATGGGTGAGGCGTCGAAGCTCGACAATGATCTGGTCTCCCCCGAATTCTTGGAGGGCGTGGAACAGGAATTCTGGAGTCTGCCGGAACGAACAGGTGATCTCGTGTACATCACCCTGTTCGCTCCAGACGGTCGGAGTTTCATGGCTCGGTTCGATTGCTCCTCATATTGGACGGAGCCGATTGAGTGCCTATTTGTCGATCCCGGATCACGAATGGTTGACTCTCGTTTCTGGCCGGATGGCGATCAGACCTATGAAGGCTGGATCAAATTCAAGAGCGATCCTGGATTCATCTGTTGGGACCAAGATCGTGGCGGTATCGCACACCATCCCGATTGGAAGGCTCTAAAGGCATGGCAAAAAGAAAGCAACCCGATCGTCTCGTACTTGACCTTCCTCAGACGGCTTCTGCATCTGAAGCCCAACGGATACAACCGCAAGAAGTGAGTGCGGCGTTTCTCGAAATCGATAGTGCGGTGTTGGACAAGACGCTTCATGGCTTGCGGGAGCGTAGCGCGGGTCGTCGTGAGAGTGGCGCAATTTGGGTAGGCGACCTCGACGGAAGCCATGCAGTCGCAAGGCGGGTCCTGTTCTTCCATGAACTATGTGACGACCGCGGTGAAGCGCTTTCCCTGGAATTATCGGAAGAAGCCAAATTCAATCTGTACAGCGACCTGGCGACGCGCGGTTTAAAGCTCGTCGGAATGGTCCATAGCCACCCTGAGGATTGGGTTGATTTGAGCTACATCGACAGGAAAAACCAGTTGTGCTCACGCATTGGCTTCTGGTCCATTGTGCTTCCCTGGTATGCCGCGCAAACTTGGAATCTTGCCCAAACCGGCGTCCACATCCGCACAAACGAGGGTTGGTTTCAGTTCTCTCCGGAGGAGGCGGGCGACAGGATCGCGATCAGATGACAGAAGCCTATGAAAACCGGATCATCAACGGGCTCTTGAAGGCGGATATCGGCATCCTATCGCCCGAAGATGTGCAGGCTCGGTTATCGGCAGATGTACTTGTTGTGTGCCCGCCAGAACGCTCATCCAGGCGAGATCTTTGGCCCTGTATTTGGCTTTTGGCATCGGTTCTTCAGCGCCAGTTCACCGGCCGCGTGTTGCTTGACGTTGGATTGAGCGATGAGTTGCCCGCGCCGATACCGCTGGGTTCGCGATGCCAGTTTGTTGCTAGGAGCGAGGGATTGGACGGCATAACCGTTGGCCTTGGGACAAAGCATGGAGCAGGGGTCATCTGGGGGGACGCTCGCGGGAATAGCATCTCCTATCAGGAACTGATCGGCGGCCATGACCTTGCCGATCCCGTGTCCTGCGCCGCATTAGCAGGGTATCTCGGGTTTTCCGCGCTAGCGCACGCCGCGGGAATTCCAGCATTCCACGGTTGGTTAGCAAAGCCAAGACTCGATCTCCCGTTCTCTCAATCAGCCGATCTGAATTTCGATGAATTGGCGGTCCTAGGCCTCGGTCAGGTTGGCCAGGCCTTTCTTTCTATCTTGTTCTTCACAGCAGGTGAAACAAGGAGTCATCTTCACCTCCTGGACCGAGATATTTTCGACGATGAGAACCACTTCACACAGATCCTTCTGTCCGACAACACGAAGTCGTGGGTGGGAGAGGACAAGTCGGAGCATATTGCAAAGGTTTGCGGTCCATGGGGATTTACCACTACCCACGAAAAAACGGAACTCGATTGGGGTTGGAAGAATACGTTCCAAAACAATGCAATAGGCTTCCTAGGGTTCGACAATATGGATGCTCGGCGGATGGGTGTCGAGGGAAGATTCCGGTGGCTGGTTGAATGTGGGGTGAGCACTGACTTCTGCAGACCCCGGCTGAGTTGGCATTCTCTACCGCCGGATCGAGAGATCGCAAAGCGATTCTTCAGCGAGGATGGCCAGCCCGAGGCACAACGCGAATCTGACTTCGCGCGCTCCCTCGCAAACACGCCAGGAGGCTGTGGAAAGGTGATCTTCGAGAGCATCCAAGCGAGTGCTCCATCGCTTGGGATACTGGCAGCCGCATACGCCATGATGGAACTCTCAAACGCCGTTAGGTCAGGCGGTGAGGTCATCATCGGCGGGGCATACGCGTGGAGTCCCCTCCTTCCGCTGTGGAGAGATGTTGGCCCACTTCCATGATCTAACTGCTGCATGGGTGCAACCGGTCTATGTGATCGTTCCTGGGCCACCCTTTATCACGACCGCTGCGAATCAGCAGCGATGAAGTGTATCGGAATCGAATCCAATTGTGAGTCATTTGAAACCTTGCGCAATCCGAACCAAGGCTAAGCGTGCTCTGCAACAGATTCGTTTGATTTCACTGCAATCTGCAATCCACAACTTATGGCAGGGTGACAGACAAGGTTCCGCTCATACGGCACGGTCTGAACTGGGAGATGTCCACGCAGGAATCACAGGTTATGCATCCGCTCTCCCCTCTTGCTGTGGTGCAGCGCGGTCGAAGTTCTCAACCAGTCCAGACCAGTATTCAAGCCGCCGCTGGCAGCGTGAGCAGATGGCCAGATGCTTTGCCCGTTCCGTCAGAAAGAGCCTGCGCACATCAAAGGCAAACGCGCGGATTACGTCATCCGTGTAGCAGGCAAAGTCCTTCTCCTCTAACGCAGGTCGAGCCGAAGCTGACGTCAAGAGCTCCGCTTTCCGTCTGGCAACCATGTCCTCGAAGTGAATATGCCGGCTCGGCGCCTTCACCCACAGCGTGTCGTCCTCGGCCCAGAGTTCTTCGAGCAGTGCGCTCGAATTGAGAGCAAGGTAACGTTCAGCATCCTCTCTTCCTGTAGCCGGCTTCCGCTGGTCGGCGAGCGCCGCGCGCGCAATCTTCACGAGCCCGGCGATCTCCTCATCGGCGAAGGGTCTGGCAAGCTCGCGAAAATCTCTGATCTCTTCCCGTGCGATCTCCGCGAATTCTGAATCCTCGCCCGCGATCGCTACCACTTCGGAGGTTAGAGCCGGTAGTTCGATCGCCGTTCCGGGAGCCGCCTCCCAGGCAGGATGGTTCGCGGTGTACATGCCGGGATCGAAGACTTCGAGCAGCGAATCCTTGCGGTCCTCTGGACCGCGAAAGCGGTTCAGCAAGTCGAGAAACCAGCTCAGCTGCGATGGACTGAACTCCCGGGAAGCTGTCCCGGCGGCGTCTTCCCGCCAGGTGTCGAAGCTCTCCATCAGCGAGCTCGGCAATTGAAATCGATTCAGCTCTTTGATCATTTCCTGAATGTCCGTGGTTGGGTTCTGCATAGTTCCATCCCTCTTGGGGACTGTTTTCCCACGGAACCCAACCTCCGTCAAATGGCCCTCGAACCCTGCCGATCGTCCTCGCGGAAGCGCTTCACAACACGCCGCTTGCCGCGAAACTCAATAAGGGCACTTCCGCGCATTCCAACCTGCGGGGCAAGATCCCAGCACAGGGCCTCGAGGCTGAACCTCCCCTGCCGGATCCGTACCCACCGGTTCCGGAGACTGGCGACTTCGACTCCACGCAGCAGGAATACGGGTGCGGGGTTTCCTTCGCCGAAAGGCTCAAGCAGCGCGAGCTGTTCATCGAAGTGCTTGGCCGCCGTGGCCAATACCAACTCCCCGTCTTCACGGATCTCATGGTTGCGTTCGAGCGTGAGGCCTTCCACGAATGCCGTAAATTCCTTTGCGAAGGCTTCAATTTGTCCGATTGGCATGGTCAGTCCGACAGCCTGGGCATGGCCGCCGAACCGTTGGAAGAATCCACGAAACAGTTCCAGGGCCTCCGCCAGATTGAAACCGGCGACGCTCCTGCCCGATCCGACCACCACGCCTGGTTCCGGCGACGGCGCCAGCACAATGCTTGGCACCCTGAAGCGCTCGACGCACTTGGCGGCAATCAGGCCGACGATGCCTTTGGGACAGGCTTCCCGGTAAAGCACCAGCGCGGACGGAGCTGGCTGCGAGATCTCCGCGCACAGTTCGCCAAAGTGGCCAGCCACAAGCTGGCGCCGCTGCTGGTTGAGTTGATCCAGTCGCTCGACACTCCTGCGTGCGGCATCCTCGTCCCTTGCCGCGTCGAAGACCGACAGCGCTCGTGCCGGATGGTCTATCCGTCCGGCGGCATTGATCCGTGGCGCGACCCCGAATGCCAGATCGTTCGAATCGGGATTTGCCGGGTCGGCGCAGGAGACTCGGAGCAGTTCCCGGAGGCCGCGGTTTTCGGCACGGGCGAGCTCGCGCATCCCCAGACGGGCGAGTGCTCGCGTCCCGTTTTGCAGGGGGACGCAGTCGGCGACTGATGCGATCGCGGCATACTGGCTCATCGCGGCCTGCAGGCGTTCGACGCGTTCGTGCTTCCAGCCGGCTCGCAGCGCCAGAGCCATCGCAAACAGGGCCGCAAGGCCGGCGCCGCAGAACTCCTGGGACCAAACGGCGAGTGTATTGGCCTGCTCTTGAATGCGGTGGTGATCGATGACGATCACATCGACACCCAGCCGCTGCGCCAGCAAAATCTCTCGCTGCGCGTTGATGCCGTTGTCGACCGTGATCAACAGGTCGGTGCCGCTCAGGGAGAATTTATGAATGGCGCACGAGCTGAGACCGTATCCCTCGTCGCGGTGCGGCAGGTAGGCTCGCGCCTGAACTCCGAGGCTGGCCAGAACCGAGCGCAAAATGTGAGTTCCGAGGACGCCATCGCAGTCATAATCCCCAAAAATCCCGATCCTACGCTGGTCGCGGGCGGCGACGAGCACGCGGTCCACCGCGTCGGTCATCCCCGAAATCGACTCCGGATCGGGAAGATCGCTCCAGGACGGGGGCTGAATGAATGAATCGATGTCCTCGATCCCGCGGGCGATGAGGACGTCCAGCAGTGGCTGGCACAGAAACATACCGCCTCCTCTCGGCCCGGGGCCGGGCACGATGTAAGTTGTTGAATGGAGATTTACGATTACGCGACGCGCAGGTGGTCGCCCCGGTAGACCTCGGCGCCGGGAACGGCGATCTGGTTCTGAACAGCCTGTTTGATGGCCTCATTGCTGGGCGACGCGCCCTGAATCGACTCCATTAGCGGGCGACTCAAGTCCTCCGGGAGGCTCTCGATCAACCTTTCCCACACACACCCGTCGATCCGTGCCGCAACAGTTCGATAGCGCATCGGCACCTGCGCCTCATCGGTGAACCGTACCGAATCCTGGCTATTCTTCTGGATCCGGAGCGTGAACTCTCTGCCTTCAATCTTCCTGAGTTCGCGGCTTTTGAGGTAGTACATGACCATGTATTTGGTTTGCGTCGCCTTGCGCTCGCTGCTACGGGCGCGTTCCTGCAATCGGGTCGCTTCGCTCCGGCAGTACTGGATCCGCGCGTCCATCATGCGGAGGAAGCGCCCGATGCGGTCAGCCTTTTCGCTATGCGCCTCGCAGAACTGGTGGAATCGCTCCATCAATTCGGCCGAAGCCTCACCGCGGCTCTCGATTTCCTCTTCAATTTCATCGATGAGCGCGTCCAGTTCACGGTCGATTTCGAACAATGAATATTCCTGAGCTATGGATGTCATACTTTGCCTTCTTCTCTCCGCGTGATGGCCTTTCGAGAGTTCACCTCATCAGCCGCGGCTCGATCCCTTCTCCCCGTTGCACCACCAGTGCACAGCCTGAATGTTGTCCGGGTGATCGTCCCGCCAGGCGCCGCCCATGCCGCGGGGACTGATGTGGTCGGGAACCACGTCGCTGTAATCGGTGAACTTCTCTTTGCAAATGCTGCAGATGCCGTTCTGAGCTGTAATCTTGCGATTCAGCAGCTTGCGCATCTCCCCGTTCGAGCGCAGCTCGCGGTAGCCGCGGGGATTCTGCGGATCGTCGATGTGCCTGACACCCATCTGACGTGGACGTCTTTCCCTCGGGATTGCCTCCCTGCCACAGCAGGAGAAGGAGCGGTGGATTGGACAGAGCTGGTTTCGGTGAAGTCGCATGGAGTTCTCCTAGCTGGCCGGAAAGTCATGGATGGATTGGAGAAAAATGAGCTTGTAGAGAAGCGAAATAAGGAATCGGAAGGCTGACGGTCCCCTAAGCCGATGGGCCGAGCAGTGGCCACTTTCAGGGAGGCCCAACCGTCCTTTTCTGCGCAAGGTGCCAATTTCGGCACACTTTCTAAGCACCGGGCGCGGCGCGCCCTCTGGAAGCTCACACGCAAAGGGCTCTAGAATGCTGATCATGTGCGGCCTAAAGTGGGATAAGGCGGCTATCGAAGATGCCCGGCGCACAGCGGTCCAGTGGCAAGTGTCATCGTCGATTGAGGAAATCGTTGGATTGCCTGAGGCCGGGCTTCAGCGGTCGATCAACTTGCTTCGTGAGCATCGAGAGGTCGTCTAGAAGCTGGCTGACGAGTTGGCCGAGAAGGTCTCTCTCAACGAGAAAGAACTCGCGGACTGCTATGCGATCGCCGTATCCACGGAACCGCATGATCGGACCGAATCGGCTGTGAAGGGACAAGGCTTGGAGAATCACGAAGGACCAAAGATAGAACCGCTGAAGCTCTTGATGCCCTTCAACGGATGGGAGCAGGAGGTCTTCGTCCCGGCCGAGTTTGTACTCTCCACAATCCTTCCGGCAGTCGAACACGAGATTGGTCACATTGTTGCAGCGGCACACTTCGGTGCGCTGATCATCGGGATTGGTCTCGGCCCGATATCGGAACGAAGCACGGACGGATGGTTCTTGCAGGCAGTTTATGGTTGGGAAGCAGTTCCTGTGGAGACCAGGTGTATTGTCCTTGCCGCAGGTCCTGCCGCCGATCTTCTTTACAGGGGGCGCATTGACGAAGGAGCTGCGAGTGGCGACCTCAATGACATCGAGGGGCTTTCGGGCACACGCTCTCTGGAGCCGTATCTGGATCGGGCAACCGAACTTCTTTCGGAGTACCGAAGTGAGATTGCGTGGATCGCTGAGAGATTACGGGCGGCCTTGACCGACGGTGAATGGAGGCACATGATTCGTCTGCCGAACGGACGGCAGGTTGCATTGTTTATCGACGAAGCCACGCTTCGTGACTGCCCCTGAAGCTGTCGCGCTACTCCGGACCTATTGCTTCGACGGCAAGGAAGGTGGAATGCATTCCGGCAATGTGTCATAGGGAGAGTCGATCGAGCAGTTCTTCCTCTCCGGTGAGTAAATGCGACGGTTGCACGATTCCAGGCCCGAGGCCGAACGCTTCGCAGACCTTCTTCACGCTGCTGGGGAACGGCTCTCCGGCATACGGAGAGACATGGACGGCCTTCACAAGAAGTTTGACGTCGATAGGCAATCTGACCGGCTCCGGCTTCCAAAACGCGACATCTGTGCCGGCACGCGGGTTTGGCGCCACCTTCCCAATGAATGCTCGAACCTCTCGCTCATGTTGATAGGAGATCCGTTTGAGGAGCGGTGTGAGGTGGCCTTCGACAACGCAGTCTTTCGGTTGAAGTGCCGAGTCGAAGAAGTCCAGGTACTTGACCGGATAAATGTGAACGATTCTCGGGGAGTCGCGCTCTTGAATCGATTGCTTCAAGGCGTCAAGCGTAGTTTCCACCGCGACCGCCTTGCCATTCTCCGCATACAGTCGCCACATCGCTTCGGATTCGCCTTCATTTGCGTGCCAACAGTTCACGGTCGTCGCCTTGGCAATTGCGGGTAGCAAGCGGCGCAATGACGACCGCATATCTTCAAGTCTGGTCTCGAGCGTCACCTGTTCCGCGTCGGTCAAAGGATATCCATTGTTCCGACGGTGTTCGGCAAGTTGCTGATGGGCCAGCTCGAGGTCTTTGACGTATCTGCTAGAGATCGACGCATGCGCGTCGAAGGCGACCGATGGAAGATAGCCCTCAAAAGGATCGGTCTTCGCAAAGGTAGCAAGAGGGGTAAAGAACAACTCGCTCGTTGAAAGCAGATCGACCAACTTATCGAGCGAAAGATACCGCCAGAGCCTGGTCGTGCCGGGAAGCTGCTTGGAGGCTTGCACTTCTGTCATCGTCTTGCGGAGCCTCCTTCGAATCCTTTGCTCGACTTCAGGCATGATGCGGCGCTACGCCATTGCCAGTTGGTTCTCTTTCTCCGGCTCCGCTTCAACCACTTTCGTGCGGAGCCGCACATTCAACGCATCGAGTATCTTGATCGTGCGCTCCAAGGTGATCCCAAAGTATTCGTTTCGCTCGTCGCGTGAGACCTGCGACTCATGAACCTCGAGCCGCCGCGCCAACTCTCGCTGCGATACACCCTGCGCTATTCGGAGCGCAATGAGGAGATGACCGAGTCCGCGAAGGTTCTCCAACTCATCGAATTCACCTCTTTTGAGACGTTCGTAGCTCTCGACTTCTTCCTTCAGTTGCAAATGGAAGGACTCGATTGGATCAATGACCCGCTTGATCTCCTCCTTCGACATTCCCGCAGCTTCGAGACGAGCGCGATGCTCCGCCAGCCGAACTTGTTCTTCCTTCAGGCGCACTGAAGCATTCTGATATTCCGCTTCGTTGCGAATCATATAACCCCTCCGTATTTGATTTTGATGATGCCTCGCGGTGTCCCATCTCGGCGAGACTGGCGAAAGGCGGATGGAAATTCAAGTTCATTGCCCCACTTATCGAGAATTCCCGAACCAAGTCCCAACCCTGGAATATGCGGATAGAGTTCAACCCGATACCTGTGCCACATCGGGAGCTGTTTCTTCGGATAGCCGCGGTAGGGCTTCCTCGACGAAGGATCCCATGTCCAAACTTTGAATGGGTCGAGCAGATTCAGCCCCTGCGTCAGGTCGCCCGAGGCCAACTCTTTCAGGCCGCAGACGAAGTAGCCATCGATGTCATTCGGATGATCCTTATCCTCGGCGAACGAACCGTCCGCGTAGACTTCGTGGATGCCGACCTGCCAGAGCTGCTTCGCGAGGATCTCGAAGTTATCGACCAACCGGTGGCGCCAGCCGGCGTCCCATGCACTCTCTGAAGTGTCTTCCGGGCCGCTGACGAGCACCGACCGGCGAAGCTCATCAAAGGACACTTCGTAGTCTCCCGGTGGCAGGAGACCGTTCGGCTGAAAGGCCGGTATATTCATGCTTCTCCTCTCCCGCCAATACTGTGACAGATTAGCCTTGCTTGACTTTTATGTCAAGTATTTCTATGCTAGAGAGTTGAGCCAGACCAACTCACGACGATGGCATTCACTCCACAGCCCGGACGAGATGCACAGCCCGCCATCGACGGGTACGTCTATCAGGTCGTTGCGACGGTCCTAGCATGGCTGAATCTTGGCGAAAGCGAACATCTTGAGCTCGAGGCAGGCGAGGACCTCGACCTCGTCGCGGGGGAGGCTGCAGGCGCATCCGCTGACGCGGCCCGTACTGTCCAGCAGGTGCATAAGCGGTCGCGAACGATCACGCTGCGGAGCCCAAAGACAGTTTCGGCAATCGCGAACTTCTGTGCTCATCGCAAGACCAACCCTCGCGCCGTGCTGCGGTTTCGATTTCTGACGACCGCCAAGCCGGGCCGGGAGAAGGGCTGGTCCATTCCCGGCATCGTGACGTGGGAACGTATTCGGCAGGTTGACCTGAGCCCGGACGAAGAAGGTTCCGCGATCGAACGCATTCGCGTTCTTCTCCAGGCGAGTAAGAAGCCGAGAGGCGTGTCCAACGAAGGGTGGAGCAACTTCCTTGAGGTCGTCGCTGCTTCCCCGAGCGACGGATTGAAAGCCTTGATTTGCGCCTTTGAATGGGCTGTTGAAAACGGAGATTCAGCAACGCTGGAGACGGAAGCCGGCCGACGTCTCAGCGAGATCCTGCCGGGAAAATCTCCCGCAGTCATCTCCCGTGCGTTCACACATCTGTTCGCGTATGTGTTTCGGCTGCTCTCGAGCAAGGGCAAGCGAGAACTGACAACCGGACTTCTTCAGGATCAGCTCAATTCTCCAACTGTCACCGCGGAGGATCTCGCGCTGGCTGAACGCCTGCTTCGCCGCATGGATCTCATCGAGGAGCGTCTGGCTGGAGTTGAAACGAAGGTCCAGCGGCACATCGCCGATGAGTCCCCGAAGACATTTCGTTGGCGCCCCTGCCGCGCCGGCACAAGGAACCGGTGTCCTCTTCGACTACAACCAGGTGTTGCGCGGCAGACGTCTGCATCTCGACGCTCTGGACGCTTTCCTGAGCTCGACTGGAGAGAGCATCGCCGTGCTGCCGGGTCGGGGCGGCATCGGGAAGACAAAGCTGGTCCGCGAATGGGCGGGACGGCAGACATCGTGGAATGTCCTCTGGGCAAGCGAAATGCGTCCCTGGCAGGCAGGGGCAGAGAGCGAGATTCCGTCCGGGGACACTCTGCTGGTGGTGGACGATGCCCATCGTTACGGCGATCTGGCGCAGGCCATCGGGCTGGTGGCGAATTGGCGAGGACCGCAAAAACTGAAGATGGTGATCACGACGCGCCCCAGCGGCCGGGACTACGTGAACGAACGGCTGGCGCAGTTTGTGGATGAAACCCGCGTTCTTCGTTGCCCGACCCTCAAGGAACTCACGCTCGAAGAAACGATAGAGCTTGCGGGAGAGATGCCGGGGGCAGGCTTCGCGCATCTGGCGCCTCAGCTCGCGCAGGTGTCGCAGGACACGCCGCTGGTCACTGTCGTGGGCGGGCGTCTCGTTGCCAAGGGGGAGATTCTTCCCGATCTGCTGGGAAACCATGAGGCCTTCCAGCACGCTGTCTTCGATAAATTCGCCAACGAATGTGCCGGCCAGCTTCCTGCCGGGGGGAAATCGAAGGAGGAACTTCTCCATCTGCTCGCGGCAGTACAACCGGTCGATGAACGCGCGCCTGCGTTCGATGCGGCCGCGCCCGCGTTTCTTGGCTTGCGTTCCGACCAGATCCGCCGCAATGTTCTCGCACTCGAGGAAACCGGGATTGTGATCCGCACCAGAGACGCCGCACGGATCGTGCCGGATGTCCTGGCGGACTACCTGCTTGAGCGAGCATCCGTTGGCCCTAACCATTACGTGACCGGCTATGCCGACGCGGTGTTCGAAGCCTTCCATGAGGGCTTTCTCTCGAATCTCCTGAAGAACCTCGCCGAACTCGACTGGAGGATTACTCAGCGGGATCCCCAAACCCGGCTTCTTGAGAACATCTGGTCGCGCCTCCGCGAGACCTTCAGGACGCGGCAGGCCCATGGACGCCGGCAGATGCTGATGGAGATGCAGAAGGTTGTCGCATTCCAGCCAGCCGCGGTTCATCGCCTCCTGCAGCTCGCGATGGATGATCCGGCGGAGACGAGCTATGACTATGGGTACGAGGTTACTGACGCGAAGGTGATTCGGGTGGTGCCCGAGCTTCTGGCCGTGACGATCTACGACCCGGAGTCATCCGCCGACGCATTTTGGCGTCTCTGGCTCTTGAGTAAGAGCGGGCCAGAAGAGGAGACCAGGAATCGCGCACGCCGCGTTCTGAAGGAGGCAATCGGCTACCAGAAGTACAAGTCGCTCAGCTTTAACGAACGCGTGTTGTCTCACGTCGAGGCCCTTGCCCGCGATGCAAGCGCATACGATGGCGACTTCACGCCGCTCGATCTTGTGAATACGCTGCTCGATCGAGAAATCAGCCATACCGAGCGCCAGGGACGAGCGTTCACCGTCTCTGCTCTGCCGGTTCATCATGGCAATGTGAGCCCGCTGAGGACGCGTGCTCTCGAAACCATCACCAATTGCCTTGGAAGCAGCAACCCGCGCATGGCGGTCGACGCGGTTGAATCGCTTAGCCACGTTCTGTCGGAATACCATCCCGGCTTGCGCGGCGAGGTCACGGCTGACGAACAGCAATGGCAGGATGGAGAGCGGCTGCGGGCTTTGGAGATCTTGAAGGGCCGCGTCGAACGAGGCTCACTGGCGCTCCCTGTCGTATGGAGAATCCGCAAGCTGCTCTTTTGGGTGATTGAACGGAGCCAACTCTCGGACCAGGTCAAGCGGGAGGCCGAGCTGCTGCGCGGGACGCTGGAGTTCCCCGAGGTTTTTGACGTCTTCGACTCCCTGTGTGCGGACCAGTGGGAGTACAACACGCTGGAGGACGGCTTCTATTCTCCCTCCGAGCGGCGGATTCAGAAGGAACAACAGGCGGTCGAGTTCCTGAAGGCGCACGGCAATGAGAGCGAGCAGATTGTGCGAATCGAAAGCCTGTCGAGGGATGCACTCGACGCGGGGATCAACCCGAAAAGTATTGACCCGCTCCTAGTACGGTTATGCGGCGACCGAAGCTTTCTGCAGGGACTATCCGACTACCTCCTCGATCATCCCCAGTCCATCCTGGCGCAGGTAGCTGGAATCGCGGTAAGGCTATGGCGGGACATCGACCCGGCGCCTTTTTCTCACTACGGCTCTCTTCTCGCGCGAACCGGTGGGTGGCGAACTGCAGGCTCCGTCGCTGACGTCGTCTGCGGAGGTCCGCCTCTCGAGCATCCGATCCAACAGGATGTCGAGGTGCTGGCTGCACTATGCGAAAGGACAGAGCCTGCCGTGCTCGGGACCGTCCTCCGCGGCCTCGCACGCCTTGGAAAGGTTCCCGCGTTTCGCGCGGCGGCGATGGAACTTATTTTGAGGATCGAGCCCGGAGACAGCGAATATCTCGCGAGATCGCTCTGCGAACTCGTTGGACCGGGACATCTGTCGCCGGCGATGCTCGACGAGCCAACTATTCGAGGCATCCTCAGCAAGCTCATCGCCCTCAACGAGCTTCCCGACGAGGCCCTTGGCACCTTTCTCGCTTACGTTGGCGGACGGGCGCCCCTGGCGGTCGCCGAGTTCCTTGAGGCAAGGCTCAACCACGCCATCGAGATCAAGGCGGATGAGGGATTCTCACGGTACAAGCCGCTCCCCTCGTCACAGTTCTGGTCGAGCTTTCAGGGGATTCAGGAATCGCCTGAATACCGGGTCACGCTCGAAAAGATTTTCAGTTGGGTGAGAAGGTTCCCGCGCTGGATCTACGAAACGCTTGAGCTCTTCTGGCATTTTGGCAAACCGGACGAGACGACCTTTTCGGTGCTGGACGACACGCTTCACTCGACAGGCGTACCTCGATCTGATCGCGGCGCTTCAGTTCATCTGCGATGCGAGTGGACTGTCTTTTACGGAAAAGGAGATTGGGTCGTTCTCGCCCGCGGAGATTCAATACAAGGGCTGGTGGACGTTTGACGCTCTCGGCAAACTCGGCAATGTCGCCTTGAGAAGCCTGACGTATCCGCACTTTCTTGCCCGATGTAAAGATTTGCACGCCCTCATGGAAAGCCTCAAACCTGGTCCTCTCCGCTCTCTTCTCCGCGGGCTGGGCGTTAGCAAGAGCGATGTCGACCAGCACCAGTCTCTGAAGCTGACGGCATTTCTCTGCCAACTTGCAACGATCGCCCGTGAGGGACACTGGAGTCTTATCACAGACTCCGCTCTCATCCTGGCGCAATGGGACAAGAACGAGCGTCTGGACTACTACAAGCCGTTGTTTGCCCTGAACGTCCTGCGTCAAGCTGACGCTCACACTTCATCGTCACTCGATCCGAAGAACCAGGCGGCGCAATTAGCGGCCTTCGGAATCGATCCAGACAAGTACAAGGCTGGCTGGGGGCTGGCACTGGACCTCGTTTACGACACAACGACGGAATCCCTTCGTGAGGCTACAGAGTTGCTGCAGTCGGTCCAGTTATAGTCTGCAATCATCACGAGAAGTCGTCAGAACGCAGCCCTCCATGGATGAATTTACCGACGTATCTGCGTCTCGAGTTCCCCGATCGCGTCCGACATAGATATGCACCAGACAGGTGCTGGTTCCGCGGCGCCGGCTATTCGTTTTGAAGACCATACTTTCCAGTCGATCCCGAGTCAGATTCACGCATTTTCTATTGGAACAACTTCCCCAAAGGAAACTCTCCGCATCTCCGTTGATGCCCAAATCACCGGAAATGTCGGAGCCCCTCTTGGAAACGTGCCACAAAGATCGGTGAGAAACACCAGTGTCTGCGGCACAATTCCGCGCTCTTCAAGCCAGTCGAAGCACGGCCGAAAATCCGTTCCACCTCCCCCAACCGGAGAGAGCGAGACGGGCTGCCCAGCCTGATACGTCTCGACCTTTTGAACCGCCGCGTCGAAGTAGAGCACATGGACCAGCCGAGGCTGTTGTCCGGCTAGGATGGACCGAATTTCCGCCTCAAACAAGCCCAGCTGTCGAGCATTAACCGACCCGGAGCAGTCAACGGCAATAGCGATCTCTCCCACTCCTTCCGATGTCACTCCGGGCAGATAGAGCCCCGACCAGACATGACGCCGGTTCGGACGGGTCCAGCTGTAGTCGGCGGGTATGGTGTCAGACCAGGCCCGCCGCAATAGTTCGCGCCAGTCCACTTTGGCAGCTTGGGCGGCTTCGAGAGCGCGCACTGCGCCGCCCGGAAGTTTGCCGGCGACCTTCGCCACAGTCTCCGCCTGTTCGACAGCGATCTGCCACTCGCGTGCCTGCTCCGAGACTGAAGGGTCCGATTCCGCTTCGGGTTCGGGCGCATCTAGGATCTGGCCCACACCGCCAGGAGTCGAAGGCGCTTGGGGCTCGTTTGCTGCCTTATCTCTCTGAAGAGAGCTATCCTCTGGAGCACCTGATCCATTTCCTGACTGGCTCTCAGGCTGGCCGGAGGAGCCCTCTTGATTTTGGTCCTCCTCGATCAGGTTATAGATTCGTTCCGCGCTCATCCCGCGGAACCGGTTGTCCATGAGCACGTCTTTGGGGAGCGTCAGGCCTGCATCGAGCAGAATCGGATTGATGGCATAGTCGCAGGCCATGTTCCACCGCGCCCGGTCCCGGTCACCGCGGCGGGTATGGTGCTGCAGGGCCGGATGCATGACCTCGTGCGCCAGGACGCCGGCCAGCTCTGCGGCATTCAGCGTGTCTACGAATTCCGGGCTATAGAAGAGCGACACTCCGTCAGTGGCCATTGTCGCGACGGACCGTGACGCCTTTCCGCCGAGCCTGAAGAGCAGCGTGCCAAAGAAGGGATGGTCGAGAAGAAGCGTAGTCCGCGCCTTCTGAATGCGGACCTCGCTTGGGATCTGGTGGTTCATCACGCCGGAGCCTCCATGTACGCCTCCATGTGCGCAAAGATGTCGTCGGCGCTCGCAGGAATCTCTGCGGACTCACTCTCTGCAAGTTGCCCGCGCTCGCGCAGAACGGCGTCCATTTCGTTCAGAATCTGCGCTGCGTCGTTTGCTGTGGCCGCGCGCAGGATCTCGTTCTTCTTGAGATCCCGAGCGGTGAATCCGCAGAGCCGATCCCGGATTTCCCCGGCGAACCGGTTGAGTTCTTCGTCCTGATTCACATTGAGACGTGGAAGCAACTCGACGAGTTCGCAGATGTTGGTCACCAGCGAAGCATGAAAACGCGACTCCGGTTCATTGAGACGCTCGACCATGTGCGCAACGACGCCCTTCAGCCGCGCCCACAGGTCCTCTGTCCCTTTCTGGAGCGACTGCCGGACGTTCTCATCGATCTCCCGCGCGACTCGCGCCTGTTCTTCCTCGGAAAGCGTCACCCGAAAATCGGTGCCGCTCGGGATGGGAAGGACTTCGAGCTTTACCCCGAACTTGTTTCTCAGCTTGTCCGTCGACGGATAATCTTCTTCCCGGAAGAGGCCGTTCAGCTCCGGACGAACCTGCTCGATGTAGCTGGGGTAGACGGCCAGGAATTCCTCCACC